>Ga0126371_10003071_pt1 | contig 14527 bp, 13 predicted proteins | sample PanSoiMetaPlot_4_FD_110145 | JGI IMG/M metagenome (GOLD analysis project Ga0126371, IMG submission 110145) | Tropical forest soil microbial communities from Panama - MetaG Plot_4 | ecosystem: Environmental > Terrestrial > Soil > Tropical forest > Bulk soil | place: Panama | collected 2016-02-17 | reverse complement strand
GCGTTTTCCCGAAGCCGCCCGGGAGCGGAGGTGACGAGCCCCTGCCCGCGGGCACCGCTCTCGCTCCACCGCCCGGAGTGACCGGCCGGCGTCCTTGCACGGAAGCGAGACGGCGCCGCCATTTAGTTGGTGCGGAGGGAGAGTCAAGCCGAATCATTGTTAGGAGGCGAACGCGCTGACGCTGCTGCGCTTTTCAGACCAACGCCGCGCTCGCGCGCGGTGCCGAATGCAGCGCATTGGCGTCAAATCCGCAAAATCAACGAATCATGATTCGCACGCCACACTCCATTGTTCAAATCAGCCCGATTTCCGAGGCATTTGCCGATGTCGGCAAAACACGGATGGGAAAAGCCGGGACGCTCATCGTCGCCGGACATATGGCGATTGTGTGCACAGCAAACTGGTTGTAGCGTTTCGAAAATCAGCAAGGCACTCTGAACTCGTTCCACATTTCAAAAGCGATGGCCCAAACGTGACACGGCTCCTGCTCCTTGCGGCGGCGATCCACGCGACGCTGCCATCTCCCGCGGCAGCACAGGACATTCGCGGATTGGAAGTCTGCACCGCCGAGAAGCAGATGGAGCGTCGAACGAGCTGCCTGCAGGCGAATGTCGAATTCCTTCATCAGGCCCTCAACAAGCTGACCCGTGAGACCGAGCAGAAGATGGCCGCCGCCGGTCGCGACCTTGCCGCCGCCCGCGCCGAGATTGCGGCGCTCAAATCGACGCTGGATAAGCTGACCCAAGATTTGGCAAAAACGAAAGCGAACGCAGCGGAAGGGAAGAAATAGCGGCGAGGTGTTCGGCGCCGCCATGGCACAGCAACCTAAAAAGCATGAGTGCCGCGCGCAAGCTAATCACTGCGCACTGAGCGTTTCGAACTCCTTCTCGGTCTCGGCGTTTTGCTTGGCAATGGCTGCCTCTTGCTCATCGTGCAGCGCCTTGTAGGCGGCGTCGAAACTCGCCTTGGCCGCCGCGGCGGCTGCTTTTTGTTTCTCGAGGGCGCGCTTTTGCGCCACTTGAAATTCGCCGCGCCATTGCCCCTTGGTCTTGGTCTGCCCGTGTAATTCGATGACGGTGTCGTCCGGCGCCGCTTGCAGCGCCTTGAGCAAATCCGCCTTGCTGAGCTTTTCGACCTCGATGGTCGCCCCCGCATGAAGCGAACCGGTCGCGACGAGGCTCATTGCGCAGACGATGATCGCGGTCTTCAGCATGGCATTCGTCCTCCCGCGTGCGCCCTGCTAATGGGGAACGCCGGCGGGACCCTTCATCCACACATTAAAGGCATAGTCTGAGATCCCGCCCGGTGAGATATTCCAGTTGACAGTGACAGAGACGACGGGGCCCGGCGGAGAAGGATTGACGTCGTATTCGATTGTGGCGCCGTTGCCGTCGTCTTCCCAGACCCCCGGTGGAACGCCCTCCCAGCTGTGATCGACCTTCGTGATCGTCCACCACGGGGGAGCCACGATCGCATTATAGATATCTGTGCCGGTATCCGTAGCGAACCAGGCACAGGACTCGTGGAACCCCCAAATATTAGAACCGAAAGGCGCTATTCCCGCGGCGTCTATGCCCAGGCAGACTCCGCCGCCGCTGTAGCTTCCGGGAGCGGGATTGCAAAGGTCGAGGCTGGTACCACTGTTGCATTGCGCAACAACCACAGTGGCGAGACCCATTTCCATTGTCGGGTTGAATTTTTCCTTCAACGCGTTCGAGGCTTTGCCGCCCTTCGGGGTCAAGCTGATCTCGACATCCTGTTCGATCACCGCGGTGATGTCCTTCGGCACGGTGGCGTTGACCACCGCCGGTGTCCATTTGCCTTTGCCGATCTGGGCATCCTTGTCGCCTTTACTGTCCAACGACGGGGATTTGAAAAGGTTGTTGGTGAAATGGATCGTGACCTTGCCGGTATCGCCGCCGAAGTCCCAACCCTTCACGTTGAAGGTCTGACCGGGAGTAACGCTGTTCGGCGACACGCCGGTGATCACAACCGTATTGTGGAATTTTGCTTTCCAAGCACTTGAGCTTTGCCCGTTGGAGGCGATGACCGTGATTTCCACGGTCTGCTCGGCGGCGTCGCCGACCGGGCTGGCGCTGTCCAACGCCTCGGAGGTGATGGTGCCGCCCCATTTGCCCGGCACGTCCAGGTAAAGATCGGACTTCGACTTGCCGTGGGGGGACTTGTTCTGAAAAGCCACCTTGGACTCCGACGGGAAATGGATGCGAATCGTGCCCTTGTCGGGACCGAAGTGATCGCCGGTCAGGTCGATCTTGCTGGTCGGATCGATGTCGGTCGGCCCTTTGGTGATCTGCGGCGCAACCGGCGTGATCTTCACTTGGGCAATGAGGACCGCGGTCGCTTCGCCCGTTTGCAATGTACAGCCGCTGCCCGCGCCGCAGCCGGCGAACTTCAGTTCAACCGCAGGATCCGCTTTCGCGATTGTGAACGGTATCGTGATCTTGTTGAAGCTCGTAGTGCTCTTCGGCGTATAGGTCCCTTTTTTCTCGCCGCCGATGTACGCCACAACCGACTGGACGGAACCGGCAGGGGTACCGTGGGCAAACTCCACTATTTGGAAGGACAACTCGTAGTCGCCGGGCAGCTTGAAATCGATGTTTTGCGAAATCGTGTTCAGGTCGTCGATGAAGGCGGTCTGCGGAAGTCCGTCGGGAGCGGCCGGTGCGCCAAACGCACTGCCGTTCGCTTGCACGCCGCTCGTGACGCCGCCTACCTTGGAGAATGTCCATCCAATCTGCGCCGATGTGGGCGGATCCTCGATATATTTGTTCGGAGCACTCGCCGCCGACGGCAAGGAAAAATCGGAATTGATCACGTTTTGCGCGCGGGCGCCGTTCAGTGCGGCCACTCCCGCAAGCCACGCAAACGAAAGAGTCAGCGCACAAAGTGCTGATGATGGTCGCGCGGCCCGTGATGTGCCCATCTGGTGAGCCCCGGCCCGCTGCCGGCGTTTGCGAAAGCGCGGATAAATTTAAAATTGCGTCCAAGCGGGCTCACTACTAACGTTCGGCCGGAAAGTGGCGAAATTCGGGCGTGAAGCAATCCGATCGGGCCGCCAACACGAGCTCAGGCGGCCGCAACCTCGCCGACGTCGAGCGGCGCGATCAGCTTGACGCCTTTGAGCTGGACACCGCGGCCGGTGCGGCCTTCGCGTACGACTTTCAGCAGCGGGCGGCTCGACGGATCGCTCAGCCACAGGCGCAACAGGTGCCGCTTGCGCGCCGCCTCGGGCCAGTCTTCGAATTCACGCCGGGTATGCAGCGTGACGAAGTTATTGAGGAGCTGAATGTCGCCGGGCTGGAAATCCATGTCGACCGCGCAGGCCTCAACAGTCGCCCGATACAGCACGATCGCGTCTTTCTGCGCGTGCGTAAATTGCGGCACGCCCGGCAGCTTTTGCGCCTTGTCGATGGCGGCGCCGAGCCCGATGGCGCTGAAATAGCCCTGCGCGAAACAGAAGATCGGATGCTTGATCCACGGCGCCTCGCCGGGATTGAGCTCGCCGCTGCGCGAGCGATAAAAATCTTCGCACAGTTCGCCTGCGAGATCCGGGCGCTGCGCCAGCATGCGGTTGTAAACCGTCACCGAGCTGGCCACGCGGCTGGCGCCGCCGCTTTTGGCCGCCTGCAGGCAAAGCAAGCCGACATAGTCGCAGGCATCGGAGTGAAACCGCATCTCGGCGCGGGTCATGTAGCCGCGGGTGTCGGCATCGGCGTAGTTGCCGCCGAGATCCTTGACGTGGCCGAGGATGTGACCCTGCGCGTTCTGCGACATCGCTTTGCCGAGGTAGGCGCCGAGACCCAGATAGGCGATCGCCTGCTGCTCGCGATCGAACCGCTGCAGCGGAAAATTGCGCAGCATGACGAGGCCGCGGCCGTCGATCAGTTCACGCCGCACGTCGGCCAGCACCTCGGCAAAGCGCTGCAACGGAAAATTTTCGCGGCTGACCGTCTCGATCGGAGCGCCATCGCGGCGGAACGCAGCGACACCCGCAACCAGTTCGTCGGCGTCACGATCGGTGATCGCGTAGCTGAAGTCGTCGATGCTGCCCAAAGTGTCCGGCGTCCAGGCGGCCGGGTCGATCACCGGCCGCATCGCTTCGGCCGGAAGCCGCTTGCTGCGAAGGAAGCTCCGGAAGTCAGCCATGCCTCGTCTCCAAATGACCCATCGTCGGTTCGCATCCTATTCGAGCACGTTTTTGACCTTTTTGGCCAGATCGGGCGGCGCCGCATAAATCTGGGCGATGATGCTTTCCGCCTCCTCGCCGGTGACCGGATCGACCGGCAGTGACTGCTTTTGCGCGTCGGCGAGAAAGGCTTCATCGCGCAGCGTCGCCTCGAAGGCGGCGCGCAAGATGCGCACCCGTTCGGCCGGGACGGTCCTGGCGACGATCAGCGGCCGGCCCAGTTCGCCGGGAGCGGCGAGAATCGTGAGGATATCCTTTTCCTCATTGGTCTTCGCCAGATCGACGACATAGGGCACGCCTTCCGGCATGTCGGCCGGGCGCTTGGGCGAAAAGCGAACCAGGGGATTGATCTTGTGCTCGGCGAGCCAGTCCGGCGGAATCGAGCTCCACGAGGCGCAGTTGCCTTCGAGCTCGCCGCGCTCGAGCGCCAGCCGCTGCTCGGCGCTGCCGGGATAGCCCGCGATCTGCCGCACCGGGGCGTTGAAAATCTTGCGCAAGATGGCGCCGTTGACATAGGCCTGCGAGCCCTTGGCGGTGACACCGATCAGGAACTGCCGGCGCGCTATCATGTCCTGCCAATTTTTGATGCCGGTCGCGGCCCAGGCGTAGCAAACCCGGATATCGCGCAGCATGTTGCCGACCCACCGAAAGTCGGAGAATCGAATTTTCATCGCCTCCGGCATGGCGATGGATTCGGTGATCAGCCCGGGATCGAACATGGTGATGACGGTGCCGTCCTGCGGTGCCGATGCGTCGAGATAGCGTACCGACGTCAACGTCGCGGCACCCGGCATGTTCTGCACGATGACGTTTGGACTGCCTGGAATGTGCCGGCCGATATGGCGAGCCAGCATGCGGGCGTAATTGTCATAGCCGCCGGCCGGCGAATAGCCGACCACGATGGTGACGGTCCTGCCCTCGTAGAATGATTTTTGCTGCGCGCAAGCGGGCGCTGCGGCCGTCACCGTCACAGCCAGCGCGGCCGAGATTGCCGACACAATCACCGTCTCGCGCATCCGATCGCCTTTCGTCAGCGTTTTGCCGTGCCTGAACCGGCAAAGCCGCCGGCGTCCAGGAATGCCTCCTCCGCCGGAGTCATAGCGCGGCCGAGCATGCGGTTGCGATGCGGAAACCGCCCGAACCTTTGCACAATGTCTCGATGCTCCCTCGCGTAGCGCAATTGCTCGGCCTCGCCTAGCGCCTCATACAGGCGCACGGAGCGCTCCTGGTCTATCAAGGCCTCGGAATGCATGAATGGCAAATAGAAGAACTGCCGCAGCGCCGGCTCTGTCATCTGATCGAAGCCGCGCGCCAGCGCGCGATCGGCGACGGCGCGCGCCAGCGCATCGGTCGCGTAGGTGCGCGCATTGCCGCGAAACATGTTGCGCGGAAACTGGTCGAGCAGAAGCAAAAGCGCGAGCGCGCCCTCTCGGCTTTCCTGCCACGCCGCGAGTTCGCCCCTGGCTGCTGCCTCGTAGATCGGCAGAAACCGCAATCGGATGGCCTGGTCGAAATCTGCGTCCTGCTCGAACCATTTGTCGGGCCCGGCTTCACGCCAGAAAGCCACGATTTCCGCCGGCGCGACCGTCATTGATGTGGCTCATCAATCCAAAGCCGGAAGTTGGGTAGCCTAATTGGCGAGAACCGCGTCAATGTTGATTTCGATCAGCATGTCAGGGGCGGCGAGCCGGGTGATTTGAACGATGGTCCCAGCCGGTACCGGCCCAGTTCCGAATGCCTCTTTTTTGCAGGCATTGTAGTCCTGGTAAGGCTTTGCGCTTTCGCGGGTCCCACCGCCCATATCAGTTACGAAAGTGATCATCCGGGTCACGTCCGCAAGGGTGGCATGTTCCGCGTCGAGCGCCTTCTTGATCTTCATGAAGGCGTAGCGGCATTGGTTCAGCATGTCGCCGGGATACATCGTATGGCCGTCGGCTTCAGACTCCGCGCCAATTCCGGCTACCGTGATGAACCGCCCAGGATTTGTGACGGTCACCATTTCCGAGAACCGGCCTTTCGTCCATGCACTGAAATTGTAGTTTTTCTTGCTGAACCCGGTGGCTGGACCCTGCGCTTTAGCGACGAGAACGCCGGCGACCGCCGCGATCAGCGCAACGGCAACAAACTGGATGAGCGTCTTCATTGGAGTGCTCCTCGGGTTCGATGCTACGACAGTGTTGGAATGTCTCAGCAAGCCACATCAACCGGTTTTGAGCCGCGACGGCTTCATGCTGCGCTACGTTTCGGGCGATTACAATCGGCGCGAACGGGATGCACCGCGCACCTCTGATCGGCGGTATCGCCGCGCTTCCTGGTCTTGTATATACTCGATCATGGAAGAGATTTTCATCAAGCCAACGTCCCCCGATTAGAAGATCGAAGTGCAAGACAAAATGATCAAGCCAAGACGCATCGGACACGCCACATTCGAGACACCCGACCTCGAAAGGATGATCGATTACTATACGCGCACTATGGGACTGGTGGTGGCCGAGCGGGATAACGATCGGGCCTTCCTCACCACCCATGTGGGTCTTCTCGCGATCGAGCTCAGCAAGGGCAAGCGCGAGCGCTGTGCCGCGTTGTCGTTTGAAGTGGCGCCGAATGCCGATTTCGGCGCGATGGCGCGGGAGCTGGGAAAAGAGGGCATCAGGAGCGAGCTACGCAACGATTCGGTTCCCGGGATGGGTCCGAGATTGATGTTCAAGGACAACAAGGACACCGCGATCGCACTTTTCAAGGAATGGAATTACCTCGGCAAGCACCTGCCTCATTTCGGCGTCGGCCCGCTGAAATTCGGGCACATCGCCTTCGTAGTTGATGATCCACAAAAGACCGCCGAGTTCTACCAGCGGATACTGGGCTTCCGCATTTCGGATTGGATCGATGATTTCTTTGTGTTCATGCGCTGCAACTCAGATCATCACACGGTAAATTTCATCCGAGGTAATAACATCAAGATGCATCACATCGCATTCGAGATGAAGGACTTCATCCACCTGCAGAATTCGTGCGATCTGTTCGGCCAGAAGAGAATCCCGATTATCTGGGGACCCGTGCGGCTCGGTCCAGGCCATAACGTCGCAACGTTCCATCGCAATCCTGATGATCAGGTCGTCGAACTCTATTGCGAGCTCGACAAGATGGTGGATGAAGAACTAGGCTATTTCGAACCGCGGCCCTGGCACCGTGACACACCACAGCGGCCAAAGACGTGGAACGCTAAAACTTCGAACATCTGGGGACCGCCACCCCTGCCGGATTTCTTTCGCGACCGTACATAGCTTCATTACTCAATTCCTGGACACTCACGGGCGCGGAAATGGCCCAGGGAGACCGCACTGGCTGGCTGGGGCGGGAGGATTCGAACTTCAATATGGCGAATTTGATAACGTCCATTGATAGTACGGCCAGGTTTCGGCTGATTTCCGAACGTTTCGGGACCAGAGACTTTTCGCCTGTGAGCTGTCCGAAATTGCACATCCGCCTTACGGCTGAACTGCGTGCTAGGGTGTCAAGCTCCGAACCGGTCTCTGAAGGGCATTCTGGAAAATTGGACGGCAATCCAGGAAAAAAATCCGAATGCGTCGTTCCACAATGTCGGCTTCGCTTCCAACAGCGGAAGTTAGCTCGGCCTTGCGGGAGTGGCACAGAGTGCCGATAGTGACCCTAACGCGCCGACGTTCTGTAGGTTCAGTCCGCGGTGAACGCCATCTCACGATCAAGTTCGGCCGCCAGCGGCCGGTTACCTGGGGTGCATTCCGTTCCGGCGGAATCGGAATGTGCTCTCGATCCACTTGTTGGCGCATATTCGTTTCAGCGACCCGGTACCCATTTCGCTGGAGTACGCGTTAGCCTCGGTAAGCCGGCGTGCAGGTGCTAAATACCCTGTGGCGCACCGTTCGAGAGCCGAGCTTCGGCCGCGATCTCATATGGAGCAAGCTCCTTCGGCCGCCGGGCCTCTTTCAGTTCAGTGGTACTACGGGCGACGATCGTTATCCGGAAGTCTTTCGCTTCGTCAACGATCGGCTCAAAAGCGCGACAACGCATCGGCTCTTATCCTTCGGCTGCTCGACAGGGGAGGAGGTGTTTACGCTGCGGCGCTACTTCCCGCGCGCGACGATCGAAGGGATCGACATCAATCCGTTTCGAATTGCGGCTTGCCGTCGGCAGCTGCGCCGCCGCGGCGGGGATTCGCAACTCAGTTTTTCCGTTGCCGCCTCGACACACCATCTACCGAGTGAGTCGTATGACGCGATCTTCTGCCTGGCGGTGCTCCGCCGCGGCGAACTGCGGACCGGCCCTGCGCCGCGCTGCGATCATCTTCTCCGATTCGATGACTTTGAGCGCGCGGTGGCCGACTTCGCGCGCTGTCTGAAGCCCGGCGGATACCTCGCCATCACCTTCAGCAATTTCCGCTTTAGCGACACGACAATCGCGACAGGTTTCGAGGTTGCAATGCAAGCCGGCCCCGCCTGGATGAACCACGTACGCACCCCGCTTTACGGTCGGGACAACCGACTTTTGCCAGGCACATGTTATTCCGACATCATGTTCCGCAAGAGGGCGAACCAAAGTGGCGATTTAACTGCGGGAGCGGCGGAAAAGCCATCCGATTGGGCGCAGCAACGGATACAGAAAGAATAGCCGCTCCGGTAGGGCCACGGTTCCCCAATCCGCCGGTGAGGTCAGTTCGCGCATTATCTGTCTCGCGCGGTATCCTCGATCGAGCTTCAAGGACAGCCGATACCGGAGCTGCCAGTATCGGTCTCGTTGCAACGCCGCCGGAATGTCCCGCCGCGGTAGCCGATGCCATGCGTCACCCTCATACAGATGGGCGAGAATGCGATCGAGTCGTACAACAAGCGGATCCTCGCTCGCTTCGGCCAGCAAGCGCGGCTCGACTGGCAAGCCGAGCCAGTCATGCGCCAGCATCACGGCATGTAGCAGCGTCGGGGCCAGACCGGCCGTTCGCGCGAACGCAAGCGCTGCTTCGGCGCCCATGGTGCGTACAACGTCGGCTAAGTCCACCAGCCAGCGCAGTCTCTCCCACGCATGAGCGCCACCGTGTGCGCACAGATAAAGCAGCAGATCGGTACGAGACAGCGTCGCGACGGGCGTTCCCCAAATCGAAATCGTCTCGCGAGCCCGCCACAGAGCGTCGAAATCGGTCGAGAGCAGCTCCGGATTGTCGGTCAGACGATGATGCAGCTCGACCGACGTATCCGTGCCGACATGGACGAACGTCTCGTCTTTTATCAAGTGGTGGTGGGCCGCGCGCTGGCGCGATGACAAGGGATACCCTTTCGGCTGGAGCCCGGTTTCGACTATAAGCGTCCTTGCTTCGTCGAACTGTGCCGGATCGATGAGCAAATCGATGTCGCCGGGCTCGCGCCGCGCCGGATCGCCGTAAAGCTGCATCGAAAGCGCGAGGCCCTTGAGTATCAAAACGCGGATTCCAGCAGCCGAGAACATGCGCGCCAGCTTCACGACGAGCATGCCCCGGACCATAATGAGCCTATTTGCGGCGTTGTTCCGACGGCGCAGTGCGGCGAGCAGGTCGTCGCTCGCATCGGCGACCCCAGCGGCCTCCAACCCTTCGAGAAACAGGCCTGCAACGCGATGGCGACGCGCTCCCTCGACAAGGGCCACCCAATTCAGCGCATTCCGTTCCGGACCCGTCAACGCAAGGCGTAAAGCATCGACATCGGCCGTATGTTGCGGCTTGCGCAAGGCCAGACAGAACAGACGAAACTCAGGTGTCGGCCGCATCCGGTATTCCGTCCCGCCCGTGTCCCGACTCGGAAGGTCGCTTCCGTTGCCGTACGTTCCCGAGTGACTTTCGGGATCGCAGGCATTGGTAAGAATGTAAGGTACTTCAAATCCACCACACCATAAAACCTTTGGTTCTAGTACCGCTTTTGAATCCGAAGTTCGCACACGAGAGCGCCGCAATATATGAGCGAACTTCGGGTTCGCGGCACTAACGTGGTTGCGAGAGCGACAGATCGGCGCCATCGAGTCGGCGGATTTGAGTGGGAGCCGCCGGCAGACGGAGTCGTGCAATGTGGCGATACGAGCGATCGAGAAAGGTCACGAAGCCCGGCAACAAATCTCGCGCCAAGCGCTTGCCGTAGAGGGAGCTGCCGACGGCGATCTCGTCTTTGCCTACGGCGAGACCGCGCGTCAGGAGTTCGTCGATTGGATAAGAAGAGCCGTCATCGCAGGCGAGTCGCCCTTTATGCGACTCGCAGAACAGGATCTGGCCGTTCTCGAGCCGAACAACGTCGTGGCATGCCGACGATGGCAAAACGATCACGCGGCGGCGGCGAAACTCGCGATCGAATTCGATGATTTCACTTGGCAAGCCGCGCTTAAAATTATGCAGCATCACATAGATCGCATCGTCGTAGCCGACAAAGGAATTGATGTGCGCGTAATCGTTGCTGTCCTCCGCCGCGGGCAGGAGAATCTGATGGATCGCGGCAACTCGCCATCGTTCGTCAAATTCCATGAGGCGCTGCCCCCGCGTATCCACCACATAGAAGGAACCATCAAAGAAATCTACCTGATGACAGTTATAGTCGAGACCGGCGACTAGGATTTCCGGCCCCGCCAAAGTGGAGTCTGACATACGCTGATAACGGACGATCTGCCCGGTATCCGATTTGGTCTCGCGCGGCTTCCGCGACGTCGTCTTGAAGCAGAAAACCTCGGACCCGCGGACCGTTATGCCAAAGAAATAACCGTCGGCGACGCGCCGCCATTCTTGATGATTGACGATGTACAGGCCTTCGCGCGAGGCGACGATATAGTCGGCGCAATCGGCCACTGAAGATTCCTATGAAACCGCGCTCGCGGCGTCGACCACGTCGAAGGCGACGCAGATGCGCGACCCATCGACGCCGCTCGGTAGCGTGCTATGCGGCAGATAAGAGGGAAATAATACCAGCCGACCAGGCGCCGGCTCGACCTCACAAACACCCCATGGGGGATCGATGCCAAGAGTCTGGGAATCGAGGGCACCGAGGACTAACGGACCGCGATAAGCGTTCGCGCCTTTTGGGAGGGGCGCCGCCACGTAGTAGACGCCCGTGAGCCATCCGGATGGGTGTATATGCGAGCTCTGCCAGCCGTGACCCGGCGATACCATGGCCCATGGCTCCAGACGCGCTCGTCTCGGCCGGGTACGCGCAAACGGATCGTCGGACGCGAGGAGGCAGCCTTCATAGGCGTCGACGGCATTCCTGATCTGGCCGAGAAGCGCTTCCACGGCCACTGCGCCGGGTTGGCGGAGGATCCGCGTCTGTAAGCTGCCGTGCCCCGCCTTGCCGCTGCGCTTGCCGTCCAGGGTCGGATTCGCTTCGATCTCCGCGGCGAGCGCGTGACGAAAGGCTTGCGCGTCGGAATAGCCCGTCGGAGTCGAGAGCTCCTCCATCGCGACAAGTCTATCGATTGAAATAAGGCGGCAAGCCTCCTCGTCACGCCCGAGGCGCGTGAGTGCGATTGCTTTCAGATATGTCGCATGGGTGTGACCCGGCTTTTCCGCGAGCAGCGAATCACACAGCGCCAGGATACCCGTGGCATCGAGTGATTTGACGTGCAGAGCCAACAGTCGCGGGTTGCTTGCCGCGTAGGACGCAACCAGATCGCGGTCCGGATTCGAGCCCGCGATGACGACCGTAAGGAGATTGAGATGGAGGCGGATCGCCCGCGGGTCACTCGGCGCGATCCGAAGAGCGATCTCGGCATGGAGCATCGCTTCGTTCAAGCGATCATGGGCGAACAATATCTCCGCAAGTCGAAGACGAACGTCGAGCGATTCCGGAAAGATGCCGAGCGCTTCCTGCGCGCGAGCGATCGCTTCTTCGAACTGGCTCAGCTTCACCAGAACGTGCGTGAGAGTCAGCCAATTGCCGGCTTGCGCCGGATTCGCGAGCGTGCCATGCCGCGCAAGCTCCGCCGCAGCCTGCAGTTGCTCGAAGCTGAGGGTCGGTTGCCATTGCATGCCGGAACTCCCTTGCCACGGCAATCATCCTGTGTAAAATCCGATCATCGCTTCGGCAAGCGGCGAAAGCGGGCCAGCTTCGCACCCCTGCTGAACTAGAATCCTGCTGAACTAGAATCCTGCTGAATCAGAGACCCGCTGCGGCTGAGGCAGTCCCATGAGCGAAAAACAAGAACCCGAAAAAGCAAATGCGGACGGGCAGGAAAATACCGCCGCACGGCAGCGCCGGCCATGGCAGACACCGAAGGTGATTACCATGGATGTTGCATTGACCATGCATGGAAATTGCGGCGGAGTTGATGGCATGTTTTCGTCATCATAATTCACTGTCGCGTGAATTATGTCGCATAGATGTAGATTTGCGATTCGGTTGAGCCTGTTGGTGGCGTCGCCGCCTCATTCTTGGCAAACGTGTTAGCAGGCTTTGTCAGTTTCGACGGTCGCCCCGTCGGACGTGATATCGAAAATCGAATTGTGCAAACGATATCGGCGCACTGCGGGCGGCGGATCAGCCTGCAGCGATCCCAAGATGCGTTGTTCGTCTGCGCCGCTGACGTGGTGACGAGTGAGAGCCCGACACCGCCTGCGACCGAGCATTACGGCACGCTCTTTGCCTCCCTTGCCCACCTCGACAACCGCGCAGAGCTCGGCGCATTGATGGCGATTCAGGGCCCGGAGCTCGCACAAACCACCGATTCCACGCTTCTTAGACGCATATTCGATCGTCAAGGCGACGCGGGGATCGCCTGCTGTCTTGGCGCGTTCGTTTTCGCACGTTGGGACCCTTCCCGGCGGCAATTGATTCTCGGTCGCGATTACCTCGGCACAAATTTCTCTCTTTTCTTCCACCGCGGAGATGGATTCGTGATCTTCGCTACTGGTCTGGCCCTCCTGCTCACCTTGCCCTTCGTGCCGCGCGCGGTCGACGAAATCAGCCTGGCAAATTTCATGGCCATCAACATGCGGGAGACGCGCCGCAGTTTTTTTCTCGGCGTCGAACGCGTTCCGAGCCGGTCCATAGTGGAGTTTGATCCTGCAAGGACTTGCCACCGGTATTACTGGTCACCGAATGTCGACGCCACACCGCCGTACCGATGTGATGACGACTATATCGAGCGAGCCCGGGAGCTCTTCGATCAATCCGTAGCCGCGGCAACGGCCGCTGGCGGCGAGGTTGCGATATCGGCCAGCGGCGGACTCGATTCCAGCGCTGTCGCGGCGACGGCGGTACGAGTTCGACGGGCGGAACGCATCGTCTGCTATACACTGGTGCCACCGTCGGGTGCGCGAAGCAGCCACTTGCCGTCGAGGTATCAGGATGAGAGCGACAAATTGCAGGCTCTCGGGCGTATGTATCCTTCACTCGATATCCGCTTTCTGGCACCGGACGCGCCGCATCCCTTGGAACGCGACAGCGTCCGATACTTCGCGACCGCCGGTGCCCCCACGTTCGATCCCGGAAATCTCGGCTGGTTCAGCAATCTTTTCGATGCCGTCGCGCGCGATGGGCATCGAATGCTCCTCGACGGCTACTTCGGCAATTTAGGCGTCACCTGGGATGGAAAGTACGTCCTGCACGCTCTGTTGCGTCACGGGAAATGGCGTTCGTTCGCGCAAGAACTCACACTTCTCGCAGCACAAAGCGGTCGAGGGATGATGCACACTTTCGTTTCGCAGGTGCTTCTGCCGAATGCGCCCGCCGCGATTCGCCGTGCCGTCTTTCGAAGCCGCGGCCATGATCCGCGCAGCGTCGCGGAATACAGCGCGCTCAATCCCGCCTTTGTGGCCGATGCAGATCTATGGCGTCGATGGAAACAAGATGGCTTCGATCCCTGGTTCGGCAAGCGCGGTTGGCGCTCGGCGCCGCATCGCGCTTTTCAACTCTTCGACGGCAATCAGCCGGCGCGCGATTTCCTGACAACTCTCCGGGGAGCGCATGGTTTCACTGTGCGATCGCCGCATGCCGAGCGGAGACTGCTGGAATTCGCACTCACTGTCCCAGAATCCCTCTATCGCCGTGACGGCGTGCCGCGTTCATTCGCGCGCGCGGTCTTTGCCGACCGGCTACCACCTGAAATTCTGGGCGAGCGGCGACGCGGTGCGCAGGGTGGCGCCTGGTTTCGTCGCCTCGATGTGCGACGGCACGAGATCGCGAAAGAGGTGGAAGAACTCGAATCGTCGCCGACGGCGCGCCGTTTGCTCGACCTGCCGCGGTTGAAGAAGCTGGTCGACGAGTGGCCGCTGGACGAGGAAGCGGCGTTCACGCGCGCCAGTGACTACCAGTTTGTCCTAAGTCGCGGCGTTCATATCGG
>Ga0126371_10003070_pt1 | contig 14528 bp, 12 predicted proteins | sample PanSoiMetaPlot_4_FD_110145 | JGI IMG/M metagenome (GOLD analysis project Ga0126371, IMG submission 110145) | Tropical forest soil microbial communities from Panama - MetaG Plot_4 | ecosystem: Environmental > Terrestrial > Soil > Tropical forest > Bulk soil | place: Panama | collected 2016-02-17 | reverse complement strand
TCCCCCCAAGGTCGCGGCCCGTGCCATGCGTGCCAGTCTGCGTCGCGCCTGCCACCGTCTGCACCTGGATGTCGCCCATGTTGGCCAGCGACAGGCCGTGGTTGAGCAACCCGGCATTGAGGACACTCAGCCGGCACCCTGCCTCGACTGTCACAGTCCCCGCGACCGGATCAATAGACCTGATCGCGGTCAGATTGCCGGGTCGCAGCAGCACGCCGTTTGATACCGCGGTCGGAGTGAACGAGTGCCCGCTGCCAGCCATCCGCACGGTGAGGTCGTCGGTGGCGGCCCGCCTGACTTCCGCGGCGACCTCGTCAGTCGAGGCTGGAGCAGGAGTGCGGCGCGGGCTGGACCATACATTGCCAGCCCAGTTATGCCACCGAGCTATACCGCCAGTCGGGCCCCTGCGACTATGCATCGACCCATTGTGCCGCCCTGCTCTCACCAGTCGCACGCAGCTTGCCCTGTCCCACAAGACAAACTGCAACCGCCAGCACTCCGCAGCAGGCAGCGAAGGCGAAGCTCAGTCGCGGACCTGAGATATCGACCAGCTGACCTGCGACCGCCGAGCCGATGGCTACGCCAACCGAGATCGTTGATGACAGCCAGGTCATGGCCTCAGTCTGGCGCACTTCCGAGGCCTGGCGCTCGACCAAGCTGTAACCGGCGATGAGTGTCGGCGAAATCGTCAGGCCGGCCACCAGCATGCTCAGGTCAAGCGTCATGAGGTTCGGCTGGGCCCAGAATGTCGCCACCCCGGTGACAGTGATGGCGAGCGTGATCGCGAAGCGGCGCTCGAGGGGGGCGCGCCAGCGACGCGACCCGTACCAGAGGCCGCCGATGGCGCTGCCCAGTGCGTAGGTGCCGAGAATGAAGCCGGCCAGCGGCTTGTGACCTTCCAGCTGCGCGAAGTCCACCGTGCTCAGGTCGATGGCCGCGAACATGGCGCCTAGGCATAGGTAGGCGGGAGCCAGCGTCGCCAGCCCTGCCGCTGCCAGGCCCCGGCCGCGGCTCCGGGAATGCCTGGTCGCGCTCATCGGCTGCGGCACCGGCTCGGTCCGCCGCTGAGCCGCGAAGAGAAGGGTTCCGGTCAGGCAGATCACCAGCGCGACTCCGACGCCGGCGGCCGGGAGCACTTTGGTGGCGAGCAGTGTCACGATGGCCGGGCCGGCCACGAAGATCATCTCGTCGGCCACGGACTCGAGCGCGAAGGCTGAGTGAAGCGCAGGCGAGCCCGCCAGCAGCGTGCTCCAGCGAGCTCGGACCATTGAGCCAAGGGACGGCATCGAAGAGCCAGCAACTGCTCCGGTGATCAGCAGGGTCCAGACGGCGAGGTGCAGTTCCGCGCAGGCGATGAAGGCCGCAGTGCTGACGGCGAAGATTGTTACGAGCGGCCGCAGAACTCGGCGCTGACCGAACCGGTCAGCCAGCCGGGCTAGCAGTGGCGCGCAAACCGCGTATCCGATAGAGCCGGCACCAGAGACGATCCCCGCGAGGCCGTACTGGCCGGTGGTCGCCTTGACGAGCAAGACCACACCGAGCCCGAACATGGCCATCGGCATCCTGCCGATAGCCGCTGCGACCGAAAACCTGGCTGCGCCCGGCAGCCGTAGCAGAGCTAGGTACGCGTTCCCTGTTGTTGCCTCCGGTGCAAGCTCCCTGTCTCTGCCACCAGAGTTCTCCGCCTCGATTCCGGTCTGCGTCTGCGTCATCTGCTGTCCCCGCCTCCGAGCCGACACTACCTGTCGGTACCGACAGTCCCGAAAGGGGTTTTGCCGCTGGCAGAGGGTGTTTGCCGGATGTTCGCCGGCCGCTTCTGCATCCGGCCGACCGCGCAGTTATTGTTGAGGAGCTATGGCACGCTTCCGATGGCGAGCTGATGGTGGCGCTGCGCCTGCTAGCCGCTGGCGCGGCGTTTTGCTGCGTGTCAGCAGATCGCTGCGTGTCGGCAAACCCACGGCAAAAAGAGGCCTCGCAGCCATTGGGGCAATCGCGCTCGTGGGCATTACCGTCCATAGCACTATGGCCCCGCAAGGTGGCCTGTCCATCGGCAAGTCCGCGGCTGTGGGCCGGACATCTGTCGCTCGCACTGCCGATTCGCAGGCCCTGCCGGTTGGCCAGTCGGAGGGCGGCGCCGGCCACGAGACCGCTAGCACCAGCGCGTTCCGTCAGATCATCCTCGCCGACATCATGATCGTTGCGCCTAAAGGGCTAACGTCAGCCCAGATCGCAAAGCTTCGGAAGATCACTGGCGTGCGGAACATGATCACCTTTGACGGCGCGCAGATCAGAGCGGGCGGACGCAAGGTCAGCGTGATCGGGGTCAACCCTGCCACGTTCCGGTCCTGGGTCCCGCTCGCGACAGCATCGAACCAGTCCTTCTGGTCTGCGCTGACACGCGGCGATTTCGTCGCCTCGGCGGGGGCCCGCCAGCGGCTAGGGCTACGGGCCGGGGGAATCTACCCGCTCATCGGCGCGACGACGCAGGACGTCAAGTTCGCGATGGCGGCACGGCTGCACCTCTCAAGCGTGGATTTGCTGGTCAACCAGGCGACTTCCAGGAAGCTCGGCCTGGTGCGGCAGGTAGCGGGCCTGATCAGTGCGCCGGGCGTGAGCCTGACGACCCTGACCAGGGAGGTTGCCAGGATCCTCGGGCGGGGCGGCCAGGTCGAGGTACTGCGCAGCCAGCAACTGCCAGTCGCGTCGTACGCGCCCGGTACCAGGCCCACTACGTACATTGGGCTATTCAAGGCGTCGGCAGCCGAGTATTGCCCAGGGCTGTCCTGGACCGTGCTGGCCGCGATTGGCCAGATCGAGAGCGCTGATGGAACCAACCTCGGGCCGTCGACCGCGGGCGCGCTCGGCCCGATGCAGTTCCTGCCCTCCACCTGGGCCATCTGGGGGACTGACGGGTTCGGCGATACCGGCTCGCCCAACATCCTCAACCCCTACGACGCCGTACCTTCGGCCGCGAGACTGCTGTGCGCTAACGGCGCAGCGGCTGGCGGCTCGGCCCTGTCGCATGCGATCTTCGAATACAACCACGCCGACTGGTACGTCAAAGAGGTACTCGCGCTGGCCGCCGCGTACGCGGCCGACTACCGGTAGGTCGCGCCCCGCAGCCCTGGTTGGATAGGGGGCATGGCCCCCTACGGCGCGTTCCTGCTTGTGTCATTCGGCGGACCCGAGGGCCGCGATGATGTCATGCCGTTCCTGGAGAACGTCACGGCCGGCCGGGGAGTGCCGCGCGACCGGCTCGAGCAGGTAGCCGAGCACTACTACCAGTTCGGCGGCGTCAGCCCGATCAATCAGCAGAACCGGGACCTGCTGGCCGCGATCGAAAAGGAGTTCGCCGCGACCGGGATCGGCCTGCCCGTCTACTGGGGGAACCGGAACTGGCACCCGTACCTGACCGACACTCTGGCGGCGATGGCTGCCGACGGGGTGACCCGCGCACTGGCGTTCGTAACTTCGGCGTACAGCTCATTCTCCAGCTGCCGGCAGTACCTCGCCGACATCGATGCAGCGCGAGGCACACTCGGTGCGGTCGCGCCGCGGGTAGACAAGATCCGCCAGTACTTTGACCACCCTGGTTTCATCGGGCCGAACGTCTCGGCAATAGCGGAGGCGGCCGGGTCGCTAGGCGAGCCCGTTGCCGACAGCTGGGACCTGATCTTTACCGCGCACAGCATTCCGGTCGCGATGTCGGCAGCGAGCGGGCCAGCCCAGACTGCGGCCGGAGCTGGCATGGACGTATCACCGTGGCCACCGGGTGACGCATATCCAGCGCAGCTCGCCGACGCGGCCCGCCTGATCGCCGCGCAGCTCGGTTACTCACGCCCATGGCGACTGGCCTACTCCAGCCGAAGCGGGCCGCCCGCTGTGCCATGGCTGACGCCCGACATCAACGACTGCCTCGCTGACCTAGCCGAATCCGGGTCTACCGCAGTGGTGCTGGCCCCGATCGGCTTCGTCAGCGATCACATGGAAGTCAGATACGACCTCGATGAGGAGGCGGCGCAGACGGCGCAGCGACTGGGGTTGAGATTCGCGCGCGCCTCGACCCCAGGCACCGACCCCCGATTCGTGTCCATGATCAGTGACCTAGTGCGTGAGCGGCTCGAAGGTGCCACCCCGGTCGCGCTCGGCAGTTTCGGGCCTGGGCCCGATTGCTGCCCGGCAGGCTGCTGCGGCCCGGGCGCGCGCCGCCCGGCGGCGCAATGAACTCCTCAGGCCGTGCGGATACAGGCGCGCTTGCCGAACTCGCCTCCGCGGTTGCCCGGGAGGCAGGCGACCTGCTCGCCAGCAAGCATGACCAGGTTCGCGTCGTGCAGACCAAGTCGAGTCCGACCGACGTCGTCACCGAGATGGACCGGGCGGCCGAGGAGCTGATCCGGCAGCGGATCCTTGCCGCCCGGCCAGACGATGTCATCCTCGGCGAGGAAGGCGGCCAGACCGGCGCTGACAGCCAGGTGCGGTGGATCGTTGACCCGCTGGACGGGACAGTCAACTACCTCTACGGCTTGCCCGAGTGGGCGGTCAGCATCGCAGCCGAGGTGTCGGGCACGGTGGTGGCTGGCGTTGTCACCGCGCCGCTGCAGCGCAGTACCTACATCGCGACCCTGGGCGGCGGTGCCTGGCTGCACTCTGCCTGGCACTCAGGCCCGGTCCAGTTGCGCTGCAATACCGACGTCGAGCTTGCAAACGCGCTCGTTGCCACCGGCTTCAGCTACACCGCAGCGCAGCGGGCGGCCCAGGGCACGGTGGTTGCGCAACTGCTGCCGCGCGTGCGCGACATCAGGCGTGCAGGCGCCGCCGCGATCGACCTCTGCTCGGTGGCGGCTGGCCGGCTGGACGCCTTTTACGAGAGTGGCCTGCACGACTGGGACCTGGCGGCGGGCGGACTGATCGCGAGTGAAGCGGGCGCGAAGGTGGGCGGTATGCACGGGCGCCTGGCCGGCGCAGACATGACCATTGCCGCCAACCCGGCTCTGTTCGCTGCGCTGCACGACTTCCTTGCGAGCTCTGGCTGTGAGCTCGCTAGCTCTTGATGAGCGTGCCCTCCGCGGTCGGTCCGCCGCCGCTGAAGACAAACAGCACAGTGCTAGCGCCGGTGCGTGTGATCGTCACCGTGCCGCCGTTGCAGGTGGACTGACCCTTGAGCGTGCCCTGATGCAGCGTCAGCTTGTGACTTGTCGCCGTCATGAGGGTCAGCGCGCCGGAGCAGCCGAGGTCCGTGCCCGAGTAACTGACCGTTCCTGCGCTCGAGCCGTTGGTCAGGCTGACGGTCACGGAGTAGATGTCTGTGGGCGGCTGCCTGACCTGCCCTGACCAGTCGCCCGCGAACGACGCAGGCGTGCGCGCCGTGGGCGCCAGGCTGGCCGATGGTTTTGGCGACGGTTTCGCCGAAGAGGGATCCAAGATTCTCGGATGGTTGCTGGCCTGCGGGCCACTTCCCAGGTTCAGAATCAAGACGACGCCGAGCAGAACCAGCGCGCACAGCACTCCGGCGATGATCCAGCGGGTGGGGCGGCGGCGAGCGGGCTGGTGCCGAGGGTTATGGCGGTCCGCGGCTGAGCCACCGGCGCGCGCTGCAGCCCACTGGGCGTCCTCAGCCGGGTGGCCGTGCCTGCTTACTGCTGGCAGTGGTCCGCTGCCGCGATCGGCCGACTGTCGCCGTGCGGCGGGAGCTGCGACATGCCGCATCTCGGCCTGCCGGCCGCCTGGCGCGTGCCTAGCCGCGGGGCGGCCGGCGCCCGGTTGCCCGCCTCTCGGCGTCCTGGTTCCGGCCGGCATGACTCCCCGCTGCGCAGGGTCAAGCAGCGCTGAGGCCCCCTGGGCAGGGTCCCATTCGCTGGCCTGCGGCCAGGGCCCTCCGCTGCCGACTGGCTGCGCCGGCTGTGGCGGCCACGCCTGGAGGTCTAAGCCAGGCACAGCTCGGCGAGACCCCTCCGCCAGCACCCCCGCGGGGATCTCGTCGTCGCCGATCAGTTCTAGCACCGCCGATCTGGCGGCGGGCCGCTCGGCTGGATCGGCGTGCAGGCATTCGATGACGACGGTGCGCAAGTCGTCGGGCAGCACGTCAAGGTCGCCCACGGTCGCAGGGGGCTTGCCGGCGGCGGCGAATACCACCGTCTGCGCCCAGGCGGCCATGTCGGCGGAGGGAGTAGCGGCGCCGTAGGGCGGCGTAATCCCGAACTCGACGACCCGCGGCCCTGCCGCCGTCATGATCACGTACTCGGGGCCAAAGTGCCCATGTACCAGTCCGGCGTAATGAATCGAGGCCAGGCCGGTGGCCATGCCGATGGCGGCCGCCTCGAGGTCCGCGGCACTGAGAATGCCCTCAGTGGATATCACCTCAAGCAACGACCTGCCCGGAATGTACTCGCTGATCAGGTAGGCGCTGTCGCCATCGAGCCCGGCATCGAGGATCCTGGCCGCGCAGAACGGCGGCACCCGCTTCGCTACAGCGGCCTCAGCGGCGAATCGGTCGCGCGCCGCCCCGTTCCTGGTCCAGTCGTCGCGCAGGACGCTGATCGAGACCTCGGTCCCGTCTGGGCTCTCGCCCAGGTAGATGGGGCCCTCAGCCGGGATGCCGATGATCCTCCCAGCGAGCCGGTACCGGCCGACCCGCCGTGGGTCGCCGGGCTGTAGTGGTACTTGGTGAGGCATTGCCGGGCTCCGGGCGTGGGCGTGCACAGTAATACTGCTTGCGCGGTTCGCACCATAACTCACTATGTGGAACGACTGAGGTAGATTCTCGAAGTTACCGACCAGTAGGAACGCCGAGGGGCAGTGTAACGGACTAGCGACCAGGAATGCCCCGGTACGGTAGGAAATTCGCGGTGTACCGCGACGACACGCGATGCCAGCCTGACCCCTGGTATGTGTACCGCGGGCCCGGACGTGGCAGAATTCCCCGCCGGATTCGGGCACAACCGAGGCCTCCCGAGCGTTACAACCGCGCGACGAGGTTAGTAAAGATGGAGGGGTAAGAGCCGAGATGGCTACCGATTACGACAGCCCGAGGAAGACAGAAGACGACGTTACCGAGGACAGCCTGCAGGAACTGCAGGCCCGGCGGATGGATAAGTCCTCGACGGCGATTGACATCGATCCTGATGACGTCGCTGAGTCGCTTGAGCTACCGGGGGCTGACCTTTCCAACGAGGAGCTTTCGTTCCGGGTGATCCCGCGTCAGGCGGATGAGTTCACCTGCTCGAGTTGCTTCCTCGTGCATCACCGAAGCCAGCTTGCCGAGACCCGGGGAGGCCAGCTGGTTTGTCGGGAGTGCGCGGCCTGACCTGCTGATAGGACAGGATCGCACATGCCCGGTTTGCGGTGTGACGCGTGCCATCTGGGGCGCTGCCGATGCACGGCTGGCGCCCCGCGTGGCCGACGGTCACGATTGGTTCTATTCAGGCTGCCCGTGAAAGCCTGAATTCCTAGATATTGATGAAAATCCGAATGACTTAGATTCGTCCGAGGCGCGAAGCCTGGGGCGGGTGCCCCTTACCCGAACGGCTACGCCTAGCTCGTGTAGCAGTCCCCGGCCCGCAGCCTTGCTAGCGTGCGCCGACCCTGCTCCTCAAACAGCGCGTCGCCGTGCTCGCGGGCCCAGACGACCGTGCTGATGGCGCTATAAGCCAGGTAACAGCGCAGCAGGACCAAGTCAGCAGCGGCCGGGATCCGGTCGTAACCCGCGTAGAACGCGTCACGCAGGTCCGGGCGGCCCGCCCACTGCTGCACGTACAGCCGCGCCATGTCCCGGATCCAGACGTCCCGTCGGCACATCCCGAAGTCGATGAGACTGACCCGGCCGTCGTCATCAACAAGCCAGTTCCGCGGCTGGTTGTCCAGGTGGCACGGCAGTGTCGAGACCGGGCCGACCGCGGTGAGTGGCTTGACCTGCTGTCGCCCGAACGAGATCTCCGCATCGCTGAGGAGGCCCGAACCGCGGCCGATCCAGAGCTCGAGCTTGCCTGCCATCGCGGCGGCGACGTCGCGGTCGGTCTCGGGCGGCACGGCCTCGTGCAGCTGCCGGATGAGCTGCCCGGCGAGCTTGTGCACTGCCGGATCCAGCTCGGCCTCGGTCTCCTCGGCGAGGCGGCCCGGCAGGCGGGTCATGATCAGCAGCTGCCAGGCGTCGTCACAGGCCCGCAGGGCTGGCGCAGCGCCGTCGAGCGCTGGCGCCCAGTTCCGAAGTGCGTGGATCTCACGTTCGTAGCTGCCGCGTTCCCTGACCGACTTGGCAATCCACCGTTGTCCTGCGCTGTCCGATACCTCGATGACGTGGTGCTCACCGTGCTGCCAGGACCGGTCCGTTACGAGCGTCACGGGGCCGAGCACGCGCTCGCACGCCGCGAGCAGCTCTCGGGCAGATAGAACAGTCATGAAGACCGGATCGCGGCTGCCGCCATGCGGGCACTGTGGCACAGACGAGCTCTCCAGACCAGCCGCGTCTGCGACCAGCGATCGGCTGGCTCCCGGCTCTGGGCAGGGGAGCAGGCAGAGTAGAGTCGCGCCCGTGAGTGACGAGAGCGCCGTGGCAGGCGGCACCGAGACAGATAGCAACGACTGGCGGGTTACGGTCCGGCTGCACGAGGGCGGGAAGGCCGGTCACGCCGCAGCGTCGCTCAGCGCGCACCAGGTCGAGAACGAAGTTCACCACAGACTCGGCGGCCGAGTGGTCGTCGGCGCCGATGGCGGAGACCAGCTTTTCCTCTATACCCATACGCAGGATGCCGCGACTACGGCGCAGCAGTCCGTGAGCAGCCTGCTCGCCAGCCATGACCTGCAGGCCGACTACACCGTCGAGCGCTGGCATCCGATCGCGGAGGAATGGGAGCCGGCCGACGCCGCGCTGCCTGAGACCGCGGCGCAGATTCAGGCCGAGCAGCAGGAGCTCGACCAAGAAGAGACCAGCGAGTCGATCGCCGGCGGAGTCGCGCTGTTCGAGGTACGCGTGCAGCTACCGTCGCACCGCGACGCAGTGGACCTCGCAGCGCGGCTGCGCGCGGAAGGCTATTCAGTCGTGCGCCGCTGGCGGTTCCTGGTGGCCGGGGCGAATAACGTCGACCAGGCTGAGGAGTTCGCAGCCAAGATCCGGCAGGAGGCGCCGGATGGCTCGGTCGTGACGACCGAGGAAGTCGGGCCGAGGAGGCCGTACACCGTCTTTGAGATCGCCGCCGGATCTGGGCTCTGAGGGGGGCGCGGATCAGCGCGCCCTGTGGCGGCGCAGCTGATGCAGCATCCAGCCCTTTCCGTCAGGGTCGAGCGGCCGCGTCACCTCGGTGAAGATCTCGGCCGCGCGCCGGTAGGACATCCGGCCGCGTCCGGTCAGCCGGCAGACGTCGGCCGACTTCGTGTCGGCAGGTGCGCGCCGGTCGGTGAGGAACACCGGTCCACAGCTCCGCCCGGCCACTAGCCAACCGAGCAGCTTCCGCGATTCGGCTCCGAATTCGAGCAGCCCGCCATGAGGCAGCCGGGCCCGCTGGCCGGCTAGGTCGACGGCTCCCGCATCGAGGCCGAGGAGGGTCTCGGCGGCGGCACCAGAGTCCTCAAGCAGGTGCCAGAGAGTCTGCTCGCGCAGTCCGGCTCTTGCCGCGTAGAGTGCGCCGCGCTGGCTGTCGGTCAGTGGCTGGAGTGCTACCGGACGGCCAGCTACCTGCCGCAGCGCAGCGGTCGGATCGGTGCCGATCCAGCGCCTGAGCTGCCACCAGCCGATGGCGCTGCGCAGCGCGGACAGTTCACGGTTGATGGTCCTGGCCTCTACGTGCCTGGCCCGGTGCTCGACAGCGACCGCGAGCCGCAGCCCGGCGTCGTCATCGTCAAGCAGCGCCAGCGGCACGACGGGCGGGCTGGCGAGGCGCCGGCCCCGGCCCTCCGGCGGCAGCTTGCCGACGAGCGGCCACGCCCAGCTCGTCAGTGCGATCCGGTACACCCGGCGGGAGTCGGGCCCAAGCTCAGCTTCCGCTAGGTATCGGTCGACAGCGACGGCGTACTCGACCGGCGCAATCTGGGTCGTCGTAGCCGTGCTCATCTGCTGCTCCCTAGCCGTAACTGCGCAATCCAGCGGCCCAAGCATAACTCAGCTTCAGTAATTTCGGCGAAAACAGATTTACTGCGACAGCGTATTGCCAGCTGCGCTAATAGCTGCCTGCCAGCATTCTCTCGATGTCATTCTTCGGAATATGTGGCTGCGGGTGCGTGGAGTGGGTGTCGCTGGGGAGGCGCAGCAGCGACACCCACGTCACGCGACTACATGACGGCGGCAAACGTTCATCAGACATAGATTTACAAGAACTGCAGTTGCCTTTCACAATTTAGCTCTGGCAGTCTCCAAATATGCCCGCGTTGCCCGGAGGCACTTCTATTTATCGCCGCAGTAAATCAATTGCGAACGACGGGAGTAAAGGCGACGTCCGCGGTAAAAGCGCGCGGAAGCCGAGCGAGCGCCTCGCGCTGCTCGCCGAGCGTGACTTCCGGGTCTTCTTCATCGGGTACTCGACGTCTCTCTTCGGCTCGGCGATGTCGCCGATCGCCATCAACTTCGCGCTGCTCGATCGCGGCGTCAGCACATCCGGCCTGGGTTACGTACTCGCGGCGAACGTCATTCCGCAGGTGCTGTTCATGGTCGGCGGGGGAGTGCTGGCCGACCGGCTCGGCCGCCGGAAGGTCATGCTGGCCAGCGACGTCGGGCGGATGGCCGTCATGGCAACGTCGGCCGGGCTGCTGTTCGCCGGCTCGCCGGTCTGGATATTTGTCGTGCTGGCGGCCCTCCGCGGGACGGGAGAAGCCCTGTTCAACCCCGCATTGGGCGGCCTGCGTGCCGAGATCGCCGCCCGCGAGCGCCTACCGGATGCGAACGCGCTCCTCGGCGTCGCGCAGTCGGCAGCGCGGGTGGTCGGACCGGCACTCGCCGGGACGCTGATCGTGGCGTTGAGCTCTGCGACCGTGGTCGCGTTCGACGCCGCGACTTACGGAGTCAGCGTCATCGCCCTCAGCATGCTGCGAGTTCAGCCAGCGAGCCGATCTCCGGTCACAGCCTGGCGTGACCTGGCAGCGGGCTGGAAGGCGTTTCGCGCGCACACCTGGATCTGGCTGACCACCGTGCAGTGGTCGCTGCTGAACTTGTTTACCTACGCTCCGTACCTGCTGCTCGGACCGGTTCTCGCGCGGGATTACCTGGGCGGTGCCAGAGTCTGGGGGATCGTCATCGGCGTGCAAGCAAGCGGGTCTGTGCTCATGGGCCTGCTCATGATTGGTCGCCGATCGGCGCGGCCCCTGCTGGTGTCGGCGTGCGGGACCATCGCGGTCCCGCTGCCGGTCCTCATGCTCGCGCTGCATGAGCCCGCCGCCGCGGTCGCTGCCGCGGCCTTCGTCGCCGGAGCCGGACTTACGCTGTCCGGCACGCTGTGGTCGACTGCCATGCAGCAGCGAGTCCCGCCTGAGATGCTCGCCAGGATCAGCGGACTCAATATGACTGGCGCGTTCGCCCTCGGATCCTTTGGGCTGGCGTTGGTCGGACCGGCGGCTGCGGCTTTTGGCATGATGAACGTGCTTGGCTTCGCGGCTGCCTACGGCCTGATAAGCGGCGTAGCCGTCGCCTGCCTGCCCGTCATCTGGGCGGTGCGCAACGAGGACGCTGCGACGGCAGCTGCGTAGGCCTATCACTGGTGTTAACCAGCGTGATATGGGTTATCCCGCACGCAAGTGAGAGGCGGAAATGCATGGGACAGCAGGCGGAGCTGGCCTTTGCCGGCGGGCCGATCTATACCGCGGACTCCACCGGGCGTCAGATGAGCCCAGCAATGACTCCGGACGGTCGCCCGGCGAGCGCGGTCGCGGTGATCGGCGGCCGGATCGCTGCTCTGTCCGACGCCCGCGACCGCGACTTCCTCGACCTGCTCGGCCCCGGCACCGAGGTGGTCGACCTGCGGGGCCACGCCCTGCTGCCAGGATTCCAGGACGCGCACGTGCATCCGGCCTTCGCCGGCATCACCATGATCAGCTGCAATTTGATGGGCGCGACGAGCCTCGACGAGGCCCTGGCCAGGATCGCCGACTACGCCGACAGCCATCCAGACCTAGAGTGGATCGCCGGCTCGGGCTGGCGAATGGAGTGGTTTCCCGGTGGCACGCCGGCCAGGCAGACCCTCGACCGCGTCACCGGCCATCGGCCCGCCTACCTGTCGAATCGCGACGGCCACGGTGCCTGGGCTAACACGAGGGCCCTTGAGCTCGCCGGCGTCGACAAGCGCACGCCGGACCCGGTCGACGGGCGGATCGAGCGCGAACCCGATGGCAGCCCGCAGGGCACGCTGCACGAGGGCGCCGCGAACCTGGTGAGCAGCCTCGTACCAGCGGTCAGTTTCGACGATCGGCTGGCTGGACTCCTGCTCGCGCAGCAGCACATGCACGCGCGTGGTATCACCGCCTGGCAGGACGCCATCGTCGGCGACTACCTTGGCTCGCGCGATCCGCTCCCGGTCTATCTGGCCGCCGCGGCGAGCGGCCAGCTGACGGCACGGGTCAAAGGCGCCCTGTGGTGGGATCGGTTCAGGGGCGGCGAGCAGCTGACTGACCTGCTCGGCATGCGCGAGCGCGGGCAGGCGCCGAAGTTCCGCGCGAACACCGTCAAGATCATGCAGGATGGCGTCGCGGAGAACTTCACCGCCGGAATGCTTGAACCTTACGCAGATCCGACCGGATGCCACGAGCACGGCAGCGGGCTGTCGTACGTAGACCCGGTAGCGCTGCTCGGCTATGTCACGCAACTCGACGCGCACGGCTTCCAGGTGCACATGCACGCTATCGGCGACCGCGCGGTGCGGGAGGCACTGAATGCGATGGAGGCGGCCAGGACCGCCAACGGCTACAACGACAACCGGCACCACATCGCCCACCTGCAGGTCGTCCATCCCGATGACGTGCCGAGGTTCGCATCCCTCGACGTGACGGCCAACATGCAGGCCCTGTGGGCCGCGCATGAGCCGCAGATGGACGAGCTGACGATCCCGTTCATCGGGCCGGAGCGCGCCGCACGGCAGTACGTGTTCGGGGACTTGCTGCGCTCCGGCGCGCGCCTGGCGGCCGGCAGCGACTGGGCGGTCAGCAGCGCCAATCCGATGCGCGCCATCCATGTCGCAGTCAACCGCTCGCTGCAGGGCGCGACCGGCGCGGAGGCAGAGCCGTTCCTGCCGAACCAGAGCCTTGCACTCGGAGAGGCACTGGCCGCGTACACGATCGGGTCGGCGTACGTGAATCACCTGGACGACGAGACCGGAACAGTCGAGCTGGGCAAGCTGGCTGACCTCGTCGTGCTCGACCGCGACCCGTTCGCCATCCCGCCGTCTGAGCTCGGGAGCACGAGCGTGCTGGCGACCTATGTCGAAGGCGAAGCGGTATACCGGTCAGCGAACGCCGGAGGCCACGGGTAGACACTGGCAGGCATGGAAACCACTGAGCTTGGCCGCGGCGGGCCGAAGGTCTCCAGGGCCGGCCTCGGCCTGATGGGCATGTCCGGCATCTACGGGCCAGCCGACGACAGCGAGAGCATCGCGACGATCAGGGCCGCGCTTGACGCCGGGATCACGCTGCTTGACACCGGCGACTTCTACGGCATGGGCCACAACGAGCTGCTGCTACGAGATGCGCTCCGGGGCGTGGATCGCTCCAGCGTCTTCATTCAGGTGAAGTTCGGAGGTCAGCGCGATCCGGGCGGCGCGTTCGTTGGCTTCGATTCGAGTCCGGCCGCGGTGAAGAACTCCCTGGCGTATACGCTCACCAGGCTCGGCACAGACTACGTCGACTTGTATCAGCCCGCGCGGCTGGACCACCACGTTCCCATCGAAGAAACCGTCGGCGCGATCGTCGAGATGATCCAGGCCGGCTTCGTCCGGTACCTAGGCCTCTCAGAGGTCGGCACGGACACCATCCGCCGCGCCGCGGCGGTGCACCCCGTGGCCGGGCTTCAGATTGAGTACTCGCTGATGAGCCGGGGGATCGAGGCGCAGATCCTGCCGGCTGTCCGCGAGCTCGGAGTCGGCGTCACCGCGTACGGGATCATGTCCCGCGGTCTGCTGTCGAGCAATAGCGCCCGCGCAATCGGCGATCGCGATCCGCGCTCGAGGTTCCCCCGGTTCCAGGGCGACAACCTGCGGCGAAACCTCGGCCTGCTCGAAGCGCTCGAGCAGATCGCGGAGGGCCGCGGAGTGACAACGGCACAGCTCGCCATCGCCTGGGTTGCCTCTCGGGGACGCGACATCATCCCGCTGATCGGCACCAAGCGGCGGGACCGGCTCGCCGAGGCCCTGGGCGCGCTCGAGCTGACCCTGACCCCAGGCGAGCTGGCTGCGATAGAAGCTGCGATTCCGGCCGACCAGGTGGCGGGTGACCGTTACGACCCTGGCGGCATGGCCTCGCTTGATAGCGAGAAACATTAAGGGAACGGGGCTGGCTCAGGCCGGCCCCGTTCCCTTATGGCTCGGGTCGTCTGCAGTGGGGCTTACAAAGTCTCGCCGAGC
>Ga0126371_10003069_pt1 | contig 14531 bp, 6 predicted proteins | sample PanSoiMetaPlot_4_FD_110145 | JGI IMG/M metagenome (GOLD analysis project Ga0126371, IMG submission 110145) | Tropical forest soil microbial communities from Panama - MetaG Plot_4 | ecosystem: Environmental > Terrestrial > Soil > Tropical forest > Bulk soil | place: Panama | collected 2016-02-17 | reverse complement strand
TGACTCTCGCCCTTGGCATCGGCGCGAACACCGCTATCTTTTCCGTGGTTTATTCTGCGCTCATCCGTTCTCTTCCCTATTCCCAGCCAGATCACCTGATCACCCTCGGCGAAGTGCGCCCCCAAGAAGGAAAGTCCAGCGAATCGGATACCCGGATCTGGAACGCCTCCTACCCCGATTATCTCGATTGGACTCGCCAGTCCAAATCCTTTGCTTCCCTTGCCGGCTTCAGCGGTGACCTCTTCACGCTTCATGGCACGGGTGAGCCTGAGCAGATCTTCGGCGCCCAAGCAACGATCAATTTTTTCTCCACTCTGGGCGTCAAGCCGTTTCTCGGCCGGGATTTCGCGGTTGGCGAGGACATCGCGGCGGGACCAAAAGTCGCCATCCTCAGTTATGGCTCCTGGATCCGCCGGTTCGGCGGCGACAAGCAGGTCCTTGGCCGCTCGCTCGAGCTCGACAATAACAGCGTCAGCATCATCGGCGTGCTTCCTAGCGAGTTTGAATTTGCACCGCAAGGCAACGCGGAAATCTGGGTGCCGCTGCATATTGACAAGGGTATGGTGAACCGCCGCAGCCTTCGCTGGATGCCGGTTATCGGCCGGCTAGCCCCGCGGGTCACTCCACGACAAGCCCGGGCGGAATTGAACTCCATCAACGCGGGGCTCGCAGCCGCTTACCCACAGGAGGACGGAGCGATCCAAGTCGTGATGGTTCCGTTGCGGGATCGCATCGTCGGCCAGATTCAGCCGTTGCTCCGGGTTCTCTTTGGCGCCGTGGGATTTGTCCTGCTCATCGCCTGCGCCAATGTCACAAACCTCTTGCTGGCTCGCGCCTCCCTCAGGCGACGGGAATTCAGCATTCGTGCCGCGCTGGGTGCTCCTCGCAGCCGTTTGATTTCGCAGCTTCTGGTCGAAAGCATGATGCTTGCGGCCGCCGGAGGCGCACTTGGCCTGCTGCTAGCCGAGTGGGGCACTTCGCTCCTCATTGCGGCCATACCCACACAACTTCTAGACTCTGCACCTTTTTTGCGCGACGCTCACCCGAATTTCGCGGTGCTGACATTTCTGTGCGCCGCCGTGATTTTCACCGGAGTGGCCTTCGGCCTTGTTCCCGCCCTGCAGATTTCTGATGGACGCGAGGGAGAGGCGCTTAAAGAGGAAGGACGTGCTTCCGCCGGTGGAATCCGCTCGCGGTTGCGCGGCGTCCTGGTCATCGCGGAAATTGCCTTTTCCTTGGTGCTTTTGATCGGTTCAGCCCTGATGGTCGAGAGCCTTGCTGCGCTCGTGGGCCGCAATCCCGGGTTTGACACGCAGAACCTTCTGGTCTTCTTTGTGAATCTTCCGGTGACTTCGTATCCCAAGGATCCCGACGCGATTCGCTTTGACAGGGAGTTCTCCGATCGGCTTCGGAGCCTTCCCGGCGTTCAGGGAGTCACTTCCAACAGTGTTGCCCCGCTCACAGGCGGCGGGGCCTCGATCCGCTTCGTCGTCGAAGGCCGCCCCGTCGAAACAGGCCGCGAAAACGAATGCAATATCCGGGATGTCGGGGCCAACTATTTTTCCGTGATGAAAATCCCGCTGCTCGCCGGGCGCTTATTCAATGACTCTGCCGATGCCGAAACAGCGCCGAAGCATGTCATCGTCAACGAAGCGTGGGCGAAACAGTATTTCCAGGGCGAGGATCCCCTCGGCAAACGCATCAGATTCACTTATTCACCCACCCAGCCCTACCGCGAAATCGTGGGCGTCGTCGGCAACACCGCCGAAGCAGGCCTCGACAGCCCCGATGAGCCAAGCCTCTTCCTGCCCTTCGCCGAGGACCCCAACACCTTTATCCCCTACCTTGTCCGCACCGGCGGCAATCCCGCGAATACAATAAGCGCCGTACGCGCCTCGCTGCACGCTTTGGACCCGCAATTGGCTCTGATCCAACCTTTCACCATGGACCAGATCATCGCCCAGTCTCCATCAGTTTTTCTTCGCCGCTACCCTGCCTTTCTGATTGGCAGCTTTGCGGCGCTGGCCCTGGTTCTTGCCATGGTTGGCTTGTACGGACTCATCTCCTATTCCGTGGCCCACCGAACGCGCGAAATTGGAATTCGCATCGCTCTCGGAGCGCGGCACCACGACGTAATGCGCCTCGTCCTCGGCGAGGGTGCCCGGCTCACGATAATGGGGGTATTCGCCGGCTTGGCCGCGGCCCTCGGGCTCACACAACTCATGCGGAGCTTGCTTTTCGGCGTTAACGCGGTTGATCCCGCCACATTCGCGACCGTCGCGGTCGTGCTCGCACTCGTCGCCATTGTGGCCTGTTACATCCCCGCCAGGCGCGCCATGCGCACGGACCCGGCCGCCACGCTGCGCTACGAATGAGGGAAAGCCGGTATTTGAACAACGCGAGACTGTCTAAATCCAAATCTAAACCTTTGTAGCCGAATGCGGCTCCGGTCTCACGGCTGGTGCGGATCTCGTTCTTAGAATGAATGCCTCACCGGCATTGCTTCGATTAGCTCGGGACGGCTGGCTCGGGCTAGCTAGCGGGTCCGCAGCATGGCGAGAGCTACCCAGAGAACGATCCACCACAACCACCACCAGCTAGGCATCACCGCTCTGCTCCGGTCTGCCAGGTGAATTCCGCCGGAGATGCGTTTCCACCAGACGCTTCGCAAGGTCTGGCGGTACAACGGGAGCTCGCTTTGCTTCAAGGCGCGGGCCATTACCGGTATGTCGGTCAGCAAATGTTTGCTCGGCGAGTCAAACCATTCGCCCGGGTCGAGTTTGCCGGTCAGATAATTGCTGTGTTTCTGGCAAACCTGCTGAAAACCAGCCTGATCCTTTAGCAAAGCACAGGCTTCCGCCTGCCGGTGCACGAGGTATTTGGCGCAATGGTCGTGTGGCAGACCGACCAAGGCGTCGCGACAAGAGGAGACCACCTCGCGCAAATGCGGGCGACGGCGGGGCGAGAAACACATGACATAATTTGCTATAGCCCACATGGGAACTCCGGTTCGGGAGCGCCAATCAGCCAGAAGTGCGCGGGCCAATTTGTTTTCCTTCAATCCCACAAGGGCCCGTGCGGTTTCCGACCAGGACTGAACATCGGCCTCGACCAGGGCCTTGTGCTTTCTCCAGTACCCGACGACAGCACGGTGGTAGCCGAAATCGCAAAGATGTCGCAGGAGGATGGTGCGATAGGTTCCGTTTGTCCACCGTGAGGCATCGACGAAGTTGAGCATCGCCAAGGTTTCCCTTGCGCCCTTGTCGGGGAACCACGTGCGCCAGCGCGGCTGGAGTTTTTGTTTGAAGGTTCCATAATGCAAAAGAGCGTGCGAGGACAACTGCGACAATGCCCGCGGCGTGGGACGCGAACCTTGTCGCAAGCGCTCACGCGCCTGCTCATAACCCTGGTGTTCGCACTTGGCAGCCTTTGCGGCTCCCCAGGCGTAATCCACAGCCCAGGAAGGATCTTCGCCGTCGGCAAAGAGAATCGTCAGTAAGGTGTGGATGGCTTCATCTTTGCGTTGACGCCGCCCGAGCACTTCGACGAAGCGAGCAAGCACAAACAGATTTTCCGGGTAGTGCGCGCGGGCGAGTTCGAGCACCTTGGCAGCCTCGGGCATCCGTTTGGCGGACCGCAGTGAGTCGTAACGCTGGAGGTGGACAGCCAGGTCTTCCGGAAAATCGTGCAGCAGGGTATTCCATTCGGAATCGAGTTCGGCGGGGGAAAGGCCGGCTTTCTCCAGCAGAACTAGACGCTGGCGACGGAACCGCGTGTGTGTCTGAAGCTCAACGGGAGTGGAGATGAAGATCGTGCGAGCATCGTGCCAGGCCTGATCCGCGACCAGCGCGTCGTGCAAAACCATCCAGCCCCAGAGATAGGCAGGGACGGCGCGCAACAGCGAGGCCATTTCATCGCGCGCTTCCTTCTTCTTGCCCTGTTCGTAGTGAATCCAAGCCAGACGACCGTTTGCCGGAGTGGGATCGCTCACGCGTTCGCGAACGCCGAGCATCACTTGCTCAGCTTCGGAGTAACGACGCTGCTCGACGAGAAAAATTGCCAGCCGATCGGCTGCGGCGAACAAGCCCTGGTTCAGCCGAAGACTATGCCGCAGGCACTTCTCGATCTCGCCGTGGGTAGCGAAGTGTCTTAAGTCGTTGAGCGTGGTGCCCAGGAGAAACCACAAGTAAGCCCCGCGAGGATACACACGAACGCCCTCGCGGGCAGCTTCGATGGCGGCTTCCGGTTGCCCGCAATCCCGCAAGAGCCCGATAGCTCGCTCCCGCCAGTGAACATGCCTGGGGAATCGCGACAGTCCCTCGCGGACAACCGCATCGGCTTCCTTAAAACGCCGGGCACGAATGAGCATCTGCGCGCGCATGTCCCAGAGATCGGTATTCTGGGGATCGTGGTGGCCCGCGGATTCGAGTACCCGCAAGGCTTTGTCAAGCCGGCCACCCTGTTCATGAACACGGGCTAACTGGATGTGTGCAGGAGAGTCATCGGGATGACGGCGAACCAGCTCGGATAGGACTTGCTCGGCTTCCTCGAATTTGCCTAGCTTCTGCAGCGCACTCGCAAAAGAAGAGCGGAGACCGATGTGATACGGATGGCGTTCTACGGCGGGCTCGAGGATTTCGAGCGCGCGCTGGGCGTCAGTGCGACCATGACCGTGCTCCAACAAAAGATCGACCCGGGCTTCCAGCACCTCCGGGTCATCGGCGCGGAGGGCCGCCCACCGGGAAACGCTTTGCTCAGCCAGAGCCAGGCCAAACATTTCGGCAGCACGCATGGCGTTGTAGCGAGCTGTAAACAAGCGGCCCGAGTACGTTGCCAGGTGCGTGGAGATCTCCTCCCAGGCGCGCTGGCGCTCCGCACCCTTAAACCTGGGTAAACAATCGAGCGCGTGCTCGTAGGCATAGAGGCTTTCCGGTTCCCGGCGGATGGATTGCAACCAGCCGTCGAGGGCCTCCGACCATTTACCGCGAGCTTCAGACCATAGGGCTTGCGCTCGCAAAGTGGCTGCAGCTTCCGGTGAGATTCGCTGGCATTGTTCGAGGAACTTATGGATGCGAGTCGCTAGTCTCGGACGCCGGCGATCATCGGCAGATTGGTATTCAGGGCAGCAGAGGAACACCAATTCACGCCAAGTCCAGCCGTCTTGGGGATTGCGCTTCGCGCGGCGACGCAGGAGCCGGTACTTTCTGAACTGCGAAAGGGCCACGCGATCGAGTTGCTGGGAGTAGAGTTGCTCGAATCCGTCATGGCCAGGGTGGTCCGTACGCCAGCGGGAGGCCAAATCCATGGCGGCAACTGCACCGTTCCGTTTAGCAATTAGTTGAAGCAAGTCTCCGCGAGCCTCGGCGGAGAGTGGCGACTCGCGCACACAATCTTGGGCGTGCTCGATGGATTTTTCGAGATCGCCACGCATACGATAAAAAGCCACCGCGGCCCGGTGAAACAAAGCGGCGTTTCCTGCGGCCGCCAAACGGTCCAACAAGGCCTCCGCGCGCTCCCATTGCCCCATGCGTGCGGCAAAGGGGACGACGAAGGCCAGCAATTCAGCGGAGTCCGGGTAGCGCTCGAGCGACTCCTCCGTCGCTCGCAACGCTTGCTGAGGATGCCCCCACTGTTCGAGCGCGCCAATCCACGTGGTCCAGGTGGAAACGGCCCGCCGAGAAGAGCCAAAACGGCGAACGCGCTCCTCGAGCCACTCGAAGCCTTCTTTTACGCGGCCGCAATTGCCAAGCGCGTCGCAGTAAGCGCGGGCATAATGCTCCCAACTATCAGCAAGACAAGCCGCGATGCGATACGCAAGCAGAGCTCCGCTCGAGTCCATCTCGCTCCAAAAAAGTTCGCCAAGGACGTGCCAAGCGAATGCGCAGGTTGGTTCGCGCAGGAGGACGCCATGGAGTAAGGAGAGCGCGGTGTCCCGTGTCTCCGCGGACTGCCGCAAAATGTCGGCGTATTCGGCCACGTAATTGCCGGGCGGATACAACCAGTTCTGCTGCGACTGGATTCCAGGGACTACACCTCGGTGGATGACGGTTGCCAGGGTCTCGCGCGTAAGCGCAGTGTTGCCGAGCGACCGGCAGGCGGAAAGAATCCTGCCGCGAACAAAAGCGGAGTTCGGGAATGCCCTCAGCAGGTCCTGAAGGTCACCTAAAGCCGCACCTAATTGCCCGTCGTGCGTCGCTTGCATGGCAACGAGCAGCCGGGTAACTGGATGTGAGGGGTAGCGCGCGGCAAAATCCTGAACCAGTTCTCTGGCGGCAGCGGGTCCGTGCCGGGTAACCACTTGATGGTGGCGCTCGGTAGCCGCGATGGCCTCCGAATCCGTCTCAGGCAGCAAGCCCTCGAGCAGCGGCAATTGTTCGGGCGCGACCACGGCCATAGCTTTGGGGCCGAGAGGCGCTTCTCCGCGGCCGATACATTCGGACAGGTATTCGGAAGCGCGAAAGGCCTGCGGATCATGAACGATGAGAGTTCCAGCAGCTTCGTCAATGCCCACAACCGCCACCGCATGTGCGCTCGAGTCCCCCTCCAGGGTCATGATGAAAGCAATGCCGTTCTTAATCAGCCGCCGGGCAGTGTCCAGAGTGGCGGGAAAGTAGCGAACGCAAAAACCGCGATTCTCAAGCCATTCGGCGGCCGCCCATTCCGGGGTTCCTCCGAAGGTAATCTCCGAGGCCATTACATCGGGATCTATGTGGGTTCCCATGGCTTCGAGTGCGGAAGCCACGCTCGTGGGCAGGCAGGCGTCATGTTTTTGAACGCCGCAACGGAACGGTAGACGGATGCGGCCTCCGTCAGGATTTCGACGAAGATTCTTCAAAACTGTGCGATGGAACGGAGAGTGGGCTTCCTCTGACCAGCGCTCCATGGCGTTGTGGTCGTCATCCTGCTGAGCGATATCGAGCCAAACTCGAGCTAGCAGAGCGCGCGTTTCGCGGTCCGCTAGGGGTGCCAGAGACGGGAGATTAGAAGCCAGTGTGCGCGCGCGATTCACCGTGTGCCGACGTTCGTCCTCTGGCAATGTTTCGGCGAGCGCGCAAAGGTGCCAGCAGGCTCCGCACGCGACCTCGAAGGACTGGCAGCTCTCGGCGGCTGCGGACAATCGATCAGCGGCTTCCCGCACACGGCGCAGATTTAACAGACTCTGACCGAGGCTATGCGCGGCGTATGGCGTTCCCGGGTTGATCTCCCAAGCGCGTTCCGCGGAGCCGAGAGCGTCATCCCAGCGATCTTCCAAACCGAATACGTCCGCTTGGCAACAGAGAACCCAGCTGTCGTTCGGCTTGTAAAATGAGGCTCGCTCGATCGAGCGATGGGCCGCGGTAAAGTCGCGAACCGAAGCCCAAACTACGGCGCGCGAAGCCAGCCAGTCTGCCTGGGTGCGGCTGTCGGCGCCGGGCAGCTCCGGAGTTGACTCCCATTCCCGCAGTTGCTCGAAGAGCTTTGATCTGTGCAGGCGCACGTGTGACGAGAAACAAAGAACACGCGGCTCAGCAGGGTATCGTTTGAAAGCGGCGCGCAGGAGCCAACGCGACAGGCGTCGGCCACCCAGGCGTGCGGCAAGTCTGCCGCCTAAAATCAGCTCGTCACAGGAAAGATCATCCACGCGACGGGCAGGGCTCCAATAATCCGCACTCTGGTGGAACGCCTCGAGAAACCGATTGGTGTCGTACAGACGCTGTAGAGCTGCGAATGAGGTCATGGATATTAGGTGCAGCCATTCCACCCAACTAGGCTGCATCCGGCCGTTAAGCTGAAATTGTCACTGGGCGATTGGTCTAGAGCTGCGCAGATTCATCGGAACGAATGCGCAGTCCTGGGCGGGGTAGGCACAAGCTATTACGATACACAAACTGGCGGCTTCGTTGTAGAGGAGTAATCTCCGCGTTACGCTAATCATAACCCGGGTCTGCCCGGGAACGAGTGGGATAGAGAAGAGCACTGGCCTGGCGGCCGATGTTTCGACTAACGAGACGGCGTCGCTCGGGTCACGCGGCGAAGTAAGCTCAAGCCTCGCTCTAGACCATCGCGGGCTTCCCTCAGGCCGAACGCGATGGCAAAAACGAAATAAAGAACTCCGTACGGTACGAGCACTAAGAGCGCAACAAGAATCGGCGAGCGAGCGCCTAAGAGATGGTGAATCCCCGCGCCGGCGGCGGCGGCGAGCAAAGCGGCCGCCCAGAGTCGGACAAGGTAGGCTGGGGGTGCTCCGGAATGCCCGATCCTGCGGTTCAGCGTGCGTCGCAGCAGAACGAATTCCAGCCAGGAGGCGATCCCGGCAGAGATGGTTAATCCGGCGACTCCCCAGCGGGCTTCGATTCCCAGCCGAGGGGGCAGCGGAACGGCGAAAAGGTAGCCTAGAATCGTGGTCAGCACGACGCGCATTAGGGCATACCGAAGCGGCGTGTAGGTATCGCGCAGTGCGTAGTAGGTCGACGCGTACAACCGGCCAAACGTCGAGGCCACCAGGCCGACGCTAGAACCGGCAAGAATGCCCCAAACGTACATGGTGTCGGCGCGCTGGAATCGCCCCGACTGGTAGATGGCGCCGACGACCACGTCGCCTAGCACAAGAAACGCGGCGACCGAGGGTACGACAAAGAAGGCAATTTGCCGCAAACCGGAGTTGAGCCGCGCGCGCAGCGTTTCTGCTACCCCGCTTTCTTCACCAACGGCGCCGGACATCAGCGGCAATTCCGCGGCGGAGATGGACATCCCGAACAAACTCACGGGGAGGGTGTACAGTGTCTGGGCATAGGAAAGCGCGGCGACGGCGCCGGTGGGCAGAAGGCTTGCGAGAAGGGCGTCAATGTATGCGCTGATTTGCAGGACGCCGCGCCCGATGAAAGCGGGAAGGAAATTTCGCACAATGATTGACACGTTTCCCCGAGGATCGGCGAGGGAAAGTTGCAGGCCTTGAAGCAGACGCAGTACCACCGGCAATTGCACGCCTACCTGTAACGCGCTGCCCACCACCGATCCCCAGGCCAGGATGACGGCCAGCTGGTTCTGCATGTGGTTGCGGCCGAAACCCCACAACGTCGCGATCATGACCGTGTTCCAGATCACCGGCGCGACGTAGGGAAGAAAGAAGCGACGATGGCTGTTGAGAATGCCGAGGCACCAGGCGGAGAAGACCAACAAGCCCGCGCCGGGGAAAAGAATGCGCACAATGCGAATCGTCAACTCACGCTTTTCCCCAGAAAAACCGGGGGCGATGACGTCGATTAGGAAAGGAGTTGCCAGCACGCCGAGCAGGACGATAAAGGAAGTGGTCAACCCCAACAGCGCCGCTACTGCGCCTGCCGTACGACGCGCTTCGGCATCGTCCCGCTTTGCGACCAGGCTTGCATAAACCGGAATGAAAGACGCGGAGAGAACACCTTCGCCAAATAGATTTTGCAGAAGATTGGGAATGCGGAAAGCGGCGCGGAAGGCGTCTGCAGCGGCGGAATTGCCGAAGTAGTGCGCGAAAACGCGATCGCGAACTAGTCCGAAGATTCGGCTTAGAAAGATTCCTCCCGCCACAAGAAAGGCGAAGCGGGCGGCGGGCGCGCGGTGTGTACTGTGCGATTTAGAGCGGGTCACGGTCGACGGGAACCAGGTCTCCGATGTGAAGTTGAACGCGATGCTCACCGTTCGGGAACGAGTAAACCGGTGAGACTCCTCGGCAGGGGATCAACGATTTTATTCAGGACATTGTCGAAATCGTTGGCCTTGAACTTGTCATCGGATGATCCCGATACTTTGAGAATGCCCACCGGTGCGTCCGACAGTGTGTTGTGAACAACATCGTTGTCGTTGCCCCCGACGAAGATCAAGGCTTCGCTTGCGGTTGCGACCACGTTGTTTAGCACTTTGCTGCCGTTTCCTTCGATCCTGATTCCGTCAAACACCGAGGAATTGGAGACGCGATTCCTTAGTATGGTCTCGTTGTTCCCGTCCGCGAAGATTCCGACCTGCGAGATCGAGACGGTATTGTCCCTGACGTCGACCCCGTCACTCTCGGCAACCAGGATATTTGTGGCTACGGCTTGGCAGGTGTTCAAATCAACACAGGGAGACCATATCATGTTCACTACCGTGTTCTCGACGATCTTTCCCGCGGCACCGAAGCCGATCTGAATGCCGTTTTGCGCGGCTCCGGTTGTCGGACCCAAACCGGTAACGACGTTTTCGTGGACGGAAACAAAGGTTCCGGCTTCGTTTGCGGTGATGCCGTTCTTCTGGAAGTCGTGGATTTTGCAGTTCACAATCTCGACTCGTGAAGAGCCCCCTGTTCCACTCTCGACCAATATTCCCGTGCCACTCTGACAGCCATTAAGCACCGCTCCGAGCTTCATGTTGGTGACGACCACGCTGTCGATTTTGCCCGACGAGTTCTGATAGTAGATTCCTTCTACTCGGGGAGCGCACGCATTGATCGCATTGTTGATTCCATCGATGGTTATGCCGGTGATCGAAACCGGGCCGGCCCCGGCAACCAAAATGCCTGCGGCAATTGGCGCGCCCGAAGCCAGTCCCATTGCATTTTGCGTGAATGCCGGGGGAACAAACAGGACTCCGGAGTCTCCGTTGAGATTGAGCGGTTTGTTTATGGAAAGCTGCGGTTCGGAATACAATCCCGGGCAAACATGAACGGAATCTCCCGGAGCAGCCTGGTCAATGGCCGCTTGAATTGCGGAGAAGGTCGCACCCGGGCAGCTGCTTTGATCCTTGCCCACCACGAGCGTTCGAGCGGCGCGCACCTGGGAAGGAACCGATAGCATGCACACCAACAGGCAGATGAACGAAGCGAGACCTTTTCGGCTGCAGTGCATGGGTTCGCTACCTTTCTGATGCTTTGGGGAGGATGTTTCATCTTAGTCGAGCTCTTGGTTGCTGCCAAGCACCGTCACCGTTTATCGAACCTGACCGTGCAATAAGCCATGTGATAACCGTATATAACATAGTAATGCCGACGGTATTTAAGTTAATTTAAGGAGCGATGCGAGAAATAACCAACAGGGTGGCAATTCGCATCGTGGGAAGGTGCGGCCGGCCAACCTCGACCGGGAATGTTTCCTATCCAAAGACGCTCGACCGCCCTCAAACGAACATTAACTGATACGGTTAAGTACCATCTCTTTTTCCGAAATTGGCACTCATGATGGAAGTGTTCAACGGGAGTGGGGCATCCCAACGAAGTGGCGTGCAACCCGTTGTGAGAGGTGGACGGTGGACCCATTGGATTCCATTTGGCTTGGCATGAAGCTCGGGGTTGCCATGATTGGGATGGTGATGATGCTCTCACTGTGGCGTGGGAGATGGCGCAGTAAAAGTGCGAAGGAGCGAAAGGACAAGTAAGCTATGCGGTACGATCCAGAAGCATCGTGTAAGGTTGGTATTCAATTCTATTCGCTGCGTCGAATCATCCTCGCTGTGCGAAACTCACCTGTAAATTGGTGTTTTGGGATAGGTCCGACTCCGTCCGATTTTGTTGGCTTGCACTAATTCGCGACCTAATATTGCGCCGCCATAACCGATTCCAAGTCGTTATACTACTTGCGGGTTTGCCATGAAGTTTGTGTTGAGACTCGCTTTTCTTCTCTCTCCTGCCGTTACCGTGTTCGCGACACAACTGCCCGAGGAGTGCAAACCTCCGGCGGGCCTCGAGCAAGCCATCCGCGATAAGCCTCCCGCCAAAGTGTTTGCTCAGACCGGCGCGTGGTTTGAAGAGCACGGTAATCAAAGCTGCGCGCTGGCTGCCTTTCAAAAGGCCGCGCAACTCGAACCGCAGTCTAGCCAGGCTCATTACACGTTGGGTGCGGCGCTCTTTCGCGCGCAACAACGGTCAGCTGCGGCTGCCGAGTTCCGGCTCGCATTGAAGTACAAACCCGACATGGCGATCGCCCACAGTTCGCTGGGTTCCGTGTTGATGGATCTGGGGAAGCCCAAGGAAGCGGAAGCCGAATTCCGGGAGGCCTTTCGGTTGGACCCCCAGCTGGTGGCTGCGCTCGTAGGCCTCGGCATGCTTCGAGCCAATCAGGGCGACGATCAACAGGCGGAGAAACTCCTTCGACAAGCGATTGAACGTAATCCCAAGGATGAAAAGGCTCACCTCAATCTTGGGCTGGTTCTTGCGAAACAGCAGAAGTTCGTCGAAGCCGAAGCGCAGGTGGACCAAGCGGTGAGGCTTGCTCCCCAGCAGGCGGCCGCTCTCGCGGCAGCCGGACGTGTCAAAGCTCGCATCGGCAATACAGCGGAAGGCGTTGCGCTCGTGCGCAATGCGGTCGCTCTCGCGCCGGAGTCGGCGATGCTGCATCTCGACTTGGGAATCGTTCTCGCCGAAAGCTTCGACTTTGCACACGCCTTGGCCGAGATCAACGAGGCTGTTCGGCTGGCTCCAAGGTCCGCGTTAGCTCATCTCAATCGAGGGACCGTCCTGCTCGATCTCGGCGGGAATGCGGAGGCCAAACCCGACCTCGAACTGGCCCGTCAGCTCGCTCCACAAATGCCGGAGCCTTACTATTTCTTAGCCCTCATCGAGAAGCAAGCGGGCAATTTCGATCAGGCTGCCGCTCTGCTGAAGAACGTGGTCAAGCTGCAACCCGGCAACGGCATGGCGTGGAATATGCTCGGACAGTGTCTCGAGCGCGAGTCGCAGACGCAGGAAGCCATCGCCTCGTGGAGACAGGCACTCGCAATACAGCCCGACAATACGCAGGCGCTCTGGGGCCTCGCTAAAGCCGTCAAACACACGGACCCCCAAGAGGCCGTGCGCCTCATGGGCCGCTACCGCGAGGTACAAAACAATCGCCGCATCAGGGACCAGGCTGGCGTTCTCGCCAATGATGCGCTGGCCGCTGGCGCCGCGCATGACTGGCCTGAAGCGATTCGGCAATTTCAAGAAGCGATTGAGTTGTGCGGCGACTGCGCCATCAAAGCGGATTTGCACAAGAAACTTGGCCTCACCGAATGCCAGATGGGGGACCTCGACACAGGCGAAAAAGAACTTCGCTTGGCGCAAACGTTGAAGCCGTCGGACCCGGACATCGATCGAGTGCTCAAGCGCATCGGGGCCGCGCGCGCAAGGCAAAAGTAGCGCACTTCTCGTGCCGCGTCAGGGAGCCGGCCGTTTGCTCGCCAGCGCATACGGGGTACATCGAAAGACGGCGCTTTTTCAAGAGACCTCCTCGAAGGAAAACCAGTTTTCGCCTATCTCGAGAATAACTTCAGCTCGATGGAATCACCCATGATTCGGTAACCGGCATCGGCAGGATGGAGATGGTCGCCGCTGTCCGCTTCGTTGGACAGGTTCGAGGGATGGTTCCGATCGCGTATCACGGCGTCGAAATCAATCACCCCGTCGAACCAGCCGCTTGTCCTGATCCAAGCGTTCACCGCTTGACGGGCCCGTTCGGCTTCGGGAGTCGCGTAGAAGCATCCACCAAACGGCGTGATGGTCGCCCCGTACACGCGGAGAGATTGAGAATGAGCGCGAACAACAATCTGCCTGTAAGTGTTGATAATGTCCTTTTCGACGGAATCGAGGTCGCAAGGGTTCTTGCACGTGCCGATGTCATTTACTCCTTCGAAGACCACGAGCCAACGCACGCCGGTTTGTGTCAGCACGTCGCGATCTAACCGTGATAAGGCGTTTGGGCCGAGGCCGTCGTGGAGAAGTCGGTTGCCTCCGATCCCTTGATTGAGGACGCCAACGTTTGAGGTGCTCTTGTTGGCGTAGAGACGTCGAGCGAGCTCATCGGGCCAGCGGCCATTGCCATTAGTCGTCGAGTTTTTGCCATCGGTGATGGAGTCCCCCAGTATCACCACCGCTGCGGACGAATTCGAAGCGGCAACATCAATTCCGTTCAGGAAATACCAATGATCGGCGGTTTCCTCCGAAGACGGCGCGATGACCGAGACGGCATCGCCCGAAGTGAAATACGAAGTAGCGCGCGAGCCGGAGTGTGTCGTGACACCATCGGGCGCGGCGTTCAAGTGGATGGTTACGGCGAGATCGGAAAGAGGCGACAAGTCGAACTCCAGCGGGTCGGAGTAGACGAGCGCTCCGGCCGGAATCGTGACCGACGATGCTTCGTTAAACGTGAGCGGTTTATCGGTTCCGGCCTTGATGGCGCTGCCGCCGGCGGCCTTCGCAACCTCGGCCGAAGATATGGTCAACGCGCTTTTTCCGAAGGCATTCGAAAACCGCACGCGAATTTTCGGTCCACCGATGGAAACGTGAACGACCTGCCTTAGCGTGACATCCGCAAATCCCGGCGCCGGAGGCTCAGAGCTCGCATCTGCGGGTTGAGGCGAACATGCCCACGTGCCCGCCCAGTGTTCGGCCTTTCGACCGCCGGCCGAGGTGCTCCACGCATTCCGCGAGGAAATAAACGCCGGGACGACTAGCAACAACCATGCGACAGCGGCCGACGTCCTTTTCACTCGAAACACCTCCTGTTTGCTTGCTTCGAAGTCGGCTGGCGTCTTTACGGCAAGAACGTGTTTACATTAACGGCAGACCGCGT
>Ga0126371_10003068_pt1 | contig 14535 bp, 16 predicted proteins | sample PanSoiMetaPlot_4_FD_110145 | JGI IMG/M metagenome (GOLD analysis project Ga0126371, IMG submission 110145) | Tropical forest soil microbial communities from Panama - MetaG Plot_4 | ecosystem: Environmental > Terrestrial > Soil > Tropical forest > Bulk soil | place: Panama | collected 2016-02-17 | reverse complement strand
TCACCGCTCGATCGTGCCGGTGCGGCGGATCTTCTTCTGCAGCAGCAGCACGCCGTAGAGCAGCGCCTCGGCGGTCGGCGGGCAGCCCGGCACGTAGATGTCGACCGGCACGATGCGGTCGCAGCCGCGCACCACCGAGTAGGAATAATGATAGTAGCCGCCGCCGTTGGCGCAGGACCCCATCGAGATCACGTAGCGCGGCTCCGGCATCTGGTCGTAGACCTTGCGCAGCGCCGGCGCCATCTTGTTGGTAAGCGTGCCGGCAACGATCATGACGTCGGACTGGCGCGGCGAGGCGCGCGGCGCGAAGCCGAAGCGCTCGACGTCGTAGCGCGGCATCGACACCTGCATCATCTCGACCGCGCAGCAGGCGAGGCCGAACGTCATCCACATCAGCGAGCCGGTGCGCGCCCAGGTGACGAGGTCGTCGGCGGCCGTCACCAGGAAGCCCTTGTCGGAGAGCTCCTCGTTGAGACCGACGAAATAGGGATCGTCCGCGCCGACCGGCTTGCCGGTGCGCGGGTCGAGAATGCCGCTGCCCGCAGGCGCGACGGCAGGACGCTCGGTCACTGACATGCGAGCGCTTCCTTGTTGCATGCGTTGCTGGTGCGCAGGGCGGCGCTCAATCCCATTCGAGCGCTCCCTTCTTCCACTCATAGATAAAGCCGATGGTGAGCACCGCAAGGAACACCATCATCGACCAAAACCCCAGCACGCCCAGTTGCTTGAAGGCGACCGCCCAGGGGAACAGAAAGGACACCTCGAGGTCGAAGATGATGAACAGGATGGCGACCAGGTAGAAGCGCACGTCGAACTTCATGCGCGCATCGTCGAAGGCGTTGAATCCGCACTCGTAGGCGGAGAGCTTTTCCGGATCGGGCTGCTTATAGGCGACGATGAACGGGGCGATCAGGAGGGCCAGACCGATGACCATCGCGATGCCAATGAAGACCACCAGAGGAAGATAATCCTGCAAAATCGTCGTCATGGGCGGCCTCGTGGTTCGCAGCTTCCGCTGAGTCGCACGCAACGGTCAGGGCGACCGCGCGGCGCCTCGGCTCGCACGTCTCAAATCTTCGGATCGCCAAAACTCTCGGATTGCGGCCGCAGATTCGTTCCGTGGGCGGGAGCGCGGGAGGCTTAGCGCAGTGCACATAGTGTGGCAAGCGAGCCGTTCCGCCGGAAAAATCCTGCGGGTAACTCGACTTGCCGCGCCGCGCGGGCGCCGTGCCCGGACCGCCGCAGGCGGGTTGCCGAACCGATACCCAGCGTGATGGAACATGGGCTAAGCTTGCGGCCATAAACCTGTCGCGGGAGGCACCGATGCAACGCAAAGTGATGATCGCCTGTGCGGTTACGGGCTCTGCCGATACGCCGGGCAAAAATCCGGCCGTGCCGGTGACGCCGGCGCAGATCGCGGCCTCCGCGATCGATGCCGCAAAGGCGGGCGCCGCGATCGTCCACATCCACGTGCGCGACCCGCAGACCACCCGCCCCAGCATGGAAAAAGCGCTCTACGCCGAGGTGGTCGATCGCATCCGCCAGAGCGGCGCCGACGTGCTGATCAACCTCACCACCGGCCCGGGGGCGCGTCTGGTGCCGGGCGCGGACAACCCGGGCAATCCCGGCCCCGGCACCAACCTCAAGCCGGCGGCCGAACGCGTGCAGCATGTCATCGAGCTCAAGCCGGAAATCTGCAGCCTCGACATGGGCAGCATGAACAGGCCTGACCACGTGTTCGTGAACACGCAGGTCACGCTCCAGGCGATGGCGACCGCGATCCGCGACGCCGGCGTCATTCCCGAGCTCGAAGTGTTCGAGACCGGCCACCTCCTCCTCGCCAAGCGCATGATCGAGACCGGGCACATCAAGCCGCCCGGCATGTTCCAGATCTGTCTCGGCATTTCGTGGGCGCAGCCGGCCACGCCCGAGGCGATGACCTATATGCGCAATCTGCTGCCGCAGGGTGCGCCGTGGTTCGCGTTCGGCATCTCGCTGCATCAGTTCCCGATGGCCGCGCAGGCCGTGCTGCTCGGCGGACACATCCGCGTCGGCCTCGAGGACAACATCTATCTGGGCCGCGGCCAACTCGCGCCGAGCAATGCCGCGCTGGTCGAGCGGGCAGCGCGGATCATCGAGGTGCTGGGCGACCACGTCGCGACGACGGCGGATGCAAAGCAGATCATCGGCCTCCACTGAGCGAGGACGGCCGACGCCCTCGTCGGGCTTTATTCCTGGATTCGCGGGGCCGCATTCGTGCGTCGCAATGCCGCGCGTTGACTCGTGTTGGCGCGCGTCAGATTACTGCCGCCGCATCGCGCATATCCCGGCGAAAGCCTGCCCGGGACGTGATCCGGGGTGGACACCGGTTCGCCGATAAGGATATGCGCAAAATTGGAGAATGCCCGATGGCGATGACGAGGCGCGCCGCGACGCTTGCTTTGGCCGGCCTGCCGCTGGCGCTGACCCGCGCGGCGCGCGCCGACGATTATCCGAGCCGGCCGATCCGGCTGATCATCCCGTTCGGCGCCGGCGGTCCGACCGACGTGTTCACCCGCGCGCTCGCCGAAGAGCTGCGCAAGGTGCTCGGCCAACCGTTCGTGAGCGAGAACCGCCCCGGCGCCGGCACCGTCATCGGCACCGAGGTGGCGGCGAAATCCGCGCCGGACGGCTACACCCTGCTGATGGTCTCGGCGACGCAGACCGTCAACGAGACGCTCATTCCGAACAAGACCTACAAGCTGATGACCGACTTCGTTCCGCTCGCGCAGCTCTTCCATTCCGAGCTCGTGATGGTGGTGCATCCCTCGATCGGCGTGAAGACCGTCAAGGAGTTCATCGCGCTGGCCAAGCAGAAGCCCGGCGCGCTCAATTATGCGTCCTCCGGCGTCGGCTCGAACTACCACATGGCGGGCGAGCTGTTCAAAAACCTCACCGGCACCGACATCGTGCACGTGCCCTATCGCGGCAGCACCGGCGCGCGCACCGACATCCTCGCCGGCAACGTGCAGATGATGTTCGATTCCGTGCCGACGATGGCGCCCTTCATCAAGGCCGGCAAGGTGATCGCCCTCGGCACCAGCGGCACCAAGCGCTCCGTCACGCTGCCCGACGTGCCGACGATCGCGGAAGCGGGCGTGCCGGGCTACGTGGCGACCATCTGGATCGGCATGATGGCGCCGAAGGGCACGCCGCAGCCGATCGTCGAGCGGCTCAACCGCGAGGTCAACAAGATCATCAGCCGCGCCGACATCCACGACTCGTGGGTGCAGCAGGATGCCTTTCCGGACCCGATGACGCCGGCGGAGTTCGGCGACCACATCCAGGCCGAGATCGTCAAATGGGCAAAGCTGATCAAGGCGAATAATATCAAGGCGGGATGACCGCGCGGCCTGTAAGAATATCCGCCGACGCGTAGCGCATATCCCGGCGAAAGATACCGGTCCGCCGATGAGGATATGCGCCGACGCCTGATGCCAGCAGCACAAGGATTTTGCCCATGAACGACGTCGCTAACTCCTCCGCGAAGTCACCCTCCCCGCACCGGCTCGCCGGCACCGAGCACTGGACCACCAAGGAGGGCAACGTGAAGCTCTTCCTGTGGAACAAGTGCGACGGCGATCCCGCCCACGCCAAGGGCATCGTCCTGTTCGTGCACGGCTCGTCGATGGCGAGCCAGCCGACCTTCGACCTCGACGTGCCGGGCCGGCTGGATTCCTCCGCCATGGAGCACTTCGCCTTCCACGGCTACGACACCTGGTGCGTCGACATGGAGGGCTACGGCCGCTCCGAGAAGAGCCGCAACAACAATGCGCCGATCGCCTTCGGCGCCGACGACTGCTTTGCGGCCGCGACGTATATTCAAAAGCTGCGTGGCAAGCGCCCGTTCCTCGTCTACGGCATCTCGTCGGGCGCGCTGCGCGCGGCGCTGTTTGCCCAGCGCCATCCCGAGATGGTGGCGCGCCTTGCGCTCGACGCCATGGTGTGGACCGGCGAAGGCTCGCCGACGCTGCACGAGCGGAAGAAGAGGCTGCCGGAATTCCAGGCCAAGAACCGCCGGCCGATCGACCGCGCCTTCGTGCACTCGATCTTCAACCGCGACCATCCGGGCACCGCGGACGACAAGGTGATCGAGGCGTTCGCGGACCAGATCCTCGCGCTCGACGATTCGGTGCCGACCGGCACCTATGTCGACATGTGCTCGAAGCTGCCGGTGGTCGACCCGGAGAAGATCACGGTGCCGACGCTGGTCATGCGCGGCCAATGGGACGGCATCGCGAGCTTCGAGGACCTCTCGGCGTTCTTCGGCAAGCTGCCCAACCCGGACAAGCAGTTCACCGTCATGGCCGGCATCTCGCACGCGAGCTTCCAGCAGAAGAACTACCTGATGGTCTATCACATCCTGCGCGGCTTCTTCGAGCAGCCCGCGCCGATCTATCGGGGATAGGGATCGCGCGTTGCGCGTAGGATGGGTTGAGGCCGAAGGCCGAAACCCATCGTCTATGCGTTGGCTGCCGAAGTGATGGGTTTCCCCCCGCGATCATCGCGCCGTGAGCGCGACCAGTTCGTCGAGGCGCATATCCAGCTGGCCATCCGTCAGCTTTCGGCCATGCAGGCTGCGCGAGCCGCGGCCGCGCCGATAGGCCCGCCATATCCGGCGTGGCGACCACATCAACCCGATCACGATCAGCGGCAGGCAGAACACCGCAGCGGCCCAATGCGGCATGCGGCCGGCCCCGAACTCCCACGCCGCCATCTGGAATTCGCCGCGCATGGTGCACGGATAGCCGGTGATCAGGTGATGCAGGTCGTGCGCCAGGATGGCGGCGCGCCGCCAGCGAAAATTCGGCAGTCGCAGGTTCACCGGCCCGAGCCGGCACGTCCACCAGTCGCGCATGGCCTCGTCATCGGCGAAGCCGTTGGCGCGCCGGAATTCGTCGAGCGCCTCGCGCACCGTGCGCGCCGCGCAGCTCACGCCGCCTTCCCGCGCGACAAGGTGCCCTGTCCCGGCGCCGCGACATCCATGGCGCGCGCCGTCACCGGGCTGATGCCGGGCCGCGGCGGCAGATTGGCCGGCACCTTCACGTTCCAGGCAAGGCCGAGCCACGCCAGCAGCTGCACGAAATTCCAGCCGAGATCGATCTGGCCCGGATAGAGCCCGTGCCGCGCCGAGCTCGGGAACGCGTGATGGTTGCTGTGCCAGCTTTCGCCCATGGTCGGGATCGCCATCAGCGGCACGTTGTGCGCCTGGATGACGGCGTCATCGACGACCCAGTCCTGCGGCCCGCGTGTGTGCGCGAAGTAGGAGATGCACCAATGCATGATCGTGCACGCCGCGACCCGCACGAACACGCCCCACACCAGCCACGGCCAGCCGCCGAGCCAGAACAGCACGAGCCCGATCGGAATCTGGTGGTACATCCAGGTGCGATCGACGAAGACGTGGAACGGATCGTCGGCGATGCCGGGGCCCGGATCGAAGCCCGGCGGATGCTTCAGCTTGAGGCGGAAATTGAGATAGTAGAACCCATCGATCAGCAGCGGCTTGGCGTGGCGCAAGAACCAGTGGCAATCGGGCTGGCGCTGCGCCCAGTCGCGCATGTCGTGCAGCCGGATCGTCCAGATCGGCCCGCCCATGCCGACCGCCGTGCCGAACCAGACGAGCGTGCGCTCCAGCCATTTCGGACAGTCGAAGCTGCGGTGGATCAGGCGGCGGTGAAAGCCGACCGAATGGCCGGCGCACAGCGTCACGGCAGCGGTCGCGAGAAACACCGCGAACGCGCTCCACGTGACGGTCAGCGGCCCGAGCACGAGCGCGCCGAGAAACATCGCATTGTTCCAGATCGAGCGCGGCGCATCCCACACGACCTCGCCCTCCACCGGGCTGGCGCGATCCAGTCCGGTCAGGGAGTTGACCTTGAAGGCATCCCGCTGCGTGCCGTCATGGCTCATCGCCGTTCTCCTCCGCCAAGGGCTCGACCCATCAGGCGCGCCGCGGCGCCGCCGAGCCCGACCATCCGCCGCAAGGTCCGCGGCGACAGCCGCCGCGCCTGCGTCTCGATTGCCGCGACATCCTCGGCGAGCGCGAGGAGCTTGCCGATCTGCGCCGCCGCCGGTCGCGTCCCTTCGGCAAGCGCCGCATCGTGGCTTTCGCGCAGCAGCGTCAGCGCCGGCACGATCTCGCGCCGTCGCCGCTCGTCGAGCGCCCGCATCACCAGCTCCCAGGGATCGGTTCCGGTCCGCCATGCCTCGCCGCGGACGCGCTCGATCAGCCGGTAATCGGCGAGCCAGGCGAGCGCCGGCGCGAGGACCGTCTCGTCGACCGCAAGCGCCGTGCGCAGCTCCGCCGCGGTCATCGGCCGCGCGACCAGGTAGAGATAGCCGTGGATGCGGCAGGCGTCGGCCGGCAATCCCCAGCGGCTGCCAAGCTCGCCGAGGAAATCGATCACCCGCCGCATCGACAGCGGCATGTCTGGCTCCGCCATGCGTTCGCCCTACCGCAACGGCTGATGCACGCCGTCAATTATTGCGGGTGAAAGCTTACCAGAGTCTCTCGCGATTCGTGTGTCTGCCGTTTCTGCACGCAGCGAAATGAACCCGTCATGGCCGGGCTTGTCCCGGCCATCCACGTCTTTTCCTCGCGGCACTGCTGTTACGACGTGGATGCCCGGGACAAACTCGGCCATGACGACGTGTGTGTTGGTGGGGCTCGCTACTTCGCCGCCGTCTGCGCCGCGGTCGGATGCAGGATCAGCTTCTGCACCCGCCAGTTCAGCAGTTCGGCGACGAAGATCGTGTTTTCCGATGGACACGCGATCTGGTGCACCCAGCCGAACTGCTTCAACTGCCGGCCCGACTCGCCGAGCCAGCCCAGCACCTTGCCGTCGAGGGTGAGCTTGTACACGCGGCCCGGATAGGCGTCGGCCACGTACATCACCTGGCGCGGCGGCGGCGTGATGCAGATCGTCCACGGCGCGCCCGGCGTGAAGGTGCCGCCCTTGGTCTTGTAGTCGGTGAGATCGGGCTTGTTGCCGATCACCATGTGCGCCTTCGCCTCGTCGAACGGCACGTCGATCTGCATGATGCGCTTGAGGTTGCCGTCGCCGTCGAACACCTGGATGCGGCGATTGAAGCGGTCGGCGACGTACAGCAGGCCCTGCGCATCGTTGGCGATCGAATGCACGGTGTTGAACTGGCCCGGTGCCGAACCACGCTCGCCCCAGGACGTCACCCATTGGCCGTCCTTGTCGTATTTCGCGACGCGCGAGTTGACGTAGCCGTCGCTGATGAAGATGCCGCCCTTCGTGTCCCAGGCGACGTCGGTCGGCTGGCGGAAGCGGCCGTCGATCTGCGGGCGCGGCTTCTGCACCGGCTCGTACGGCTTGGAGTCGTGATCGGAGGCCTCCGGCTTGCGGCCGAACACCATCGTGACGCGGCCCTGCGGGTTGAACCGGATAATCATGTCCGAGCCCTTGTCGACGGCCCAGATATTGTCGTCCTTGTCGACGCGGACCATGTGGGCGAACGACCAGGCATAGAGGTTCTTGCCGATCTCGCGCACATAGCGGCCGTTCGGCGCGAACTCGAGAAGCTGCGCCGCCGTGTTGGCGAAGGCCGGCCCCTGGCTCGAGCCGCCGCGCGAGAACACGAAGATGTGGCCCTTGGAGTTGACGGCGACGCCGGAGGCTTCGCCGAGATTCATGTCCTCGGGCAGCTTGAGGAAATCCGGCACCGAGTCGAAGGCGATCGGCGCCACCTCCTGCGCGAGCGCGCCTTGCGTCAACATCGCGGCGCCCGCGAGCGCCGCCATCCACCGAGCCATGACTTCCTCCCTGAACGCCTTTGCACCCGGCGCGGTAGCGCCGGCCGCCGTCGTAAATTAACATGCAGGCGTGGACGCATCGCAAGGGGTCGTCATGGCGAACGACAAGACCGACGAAGCCGAGAAAATCCGCGTGCTCGCCGAATGGCGCGGCCTCGGACGCGCGCTGGCGCTCGCGCCCGCGAGCGTCACCGGCGCGATCGAGCGCGGCCGGCGGATCGGATCGTTTCCGGACAAGTTCACGGCCGTGACCGAGCCGGCCACCCGCTTCGCCGCCGAGCCCGAGGCCGATGCATGACCGAGATCGCGCACCTGACCATCGCCGAGGCGGCGCGGCTCATCCGCACGCGCGAGCTCTCGCCGGTCGACTACACCGAGGCGCTGCTCGCGCGCATCGCCGAGCTCGACCCGGTCTATCACGCCTTCATCGCGGTCACGGCCGACATCGCCCGCGCCGAGGCAAAGGCCGCCGAGGCCGAGATCGGGCGCGGCCATTACCGCGGCACCATGCATGGCGTGCCTTACGCCCTAAAGGACATTTTCGACGTCGCCGGGCTGCCGACGACCTGCCATTCCAAGCTGCGCATGCATCATCGTGCGACGAGCGACGCCAGCGCCGTGCGGCGCCTGCGCGAGGCCGGCGCCGTGCTGCTCGGCAAGCTCGCGCTGCACGAGTTCGCCAACGGCGGCCCGACGCTGGCGCTGCCCTGGGAAGCGGCGCGCAATCCGTGGAATCGCGACCTGCATCCGGGCGGCTCGTCGAGCGGAAGCGGCACCGCGGCCGCGCTCGGCATGGCGCCGGCGACGCTCGGCACCGACACCGGCGGCTCGGTGCGCAATCCCGCGACCTGCTGCGGCGTCATCGGCATGAAGCCGACCTATGGCGCGATCAGTCGCGCCGGCGTCTTCCCGCTCGCCTTCTCGCTCGATCACGTCGGGCCGATCACGCGCACCGTCGAGGACAACGCGATCCTGTTCCAGGCGATCGCCGGCCACGATCCGGCCGATCCGGCGAGCGCGCGCCGCGCGCACGTGGATTGCCTCGCGGACCTCAAGGCCGGCGTGAAGGGCCTGCGCATCGGCGTCATCGCACATTTCTACGAGGAGGACATGACCAACGTCGACGCCGAGCAGGTCGCCGGCATCGCGGGCGCGATCGCGCAGCTGGAAGCGCTCGGCGCCGACGTGAAGCCGATCCGCCTCTCGCCGCTGTCGCGCTGGATGGATTGCGGCCGCGTCATCCACTACGCCGAGGCCTACGCGATCCACGAGCACGACCTGCAGGAGCGCCCGCAGGATTTCGCGCCGATCACGCTGCGCCGCCTGCTCGGCGGCGCCTTCATCCCGGCCTCCGAATACGTCAAGGCGCAGCAGCTGCGCACCTTGCTCGTCGAGGAATACCGCGCGGCGCTCGGCGAGGTCGATGCGCTGATCACGCTGTCGAGCTTCGACCTGCCGTGCCGCATCGGCGACGAGGACGCGATCGCGCGCACCTACGAGCGGCAATGCCGCATGCCGTTCAATGTCGCCGGCGGTCCCGCGGTGTCGGTGCCGACGGGCTTCTCCAGGTCCGGCATCCCGCTCGCGATGCAGATCGCGGGCCGCGCCTTCGACGAGGCGACGGTCTATCGCATCGCCTGGGCCTATTGCGATGCCGCCGGCTGGAGCGAGCGGCGGCCGCCGATCGCGACGGCGAAACAGGCCGCGATGGCCTGAAGGTCTCACGCTTGCACTCACCTAAGACCGTCACCCGCTCGGCGCGTAGCGCCGAGCCTCGAAGGGCGACGGGTTATGGTCAGGCCAAACTTCCACCAATCTCTTCCGACGCCTGAGCCCGCCCCGTCGACCCGCGCACGATAAGCTCGATCGGCAAGGTGGTGCGGCCGGGCGTGTCGCGTCCCTGGAAGCGCGCCAGCAGGTACTGCGCGGCCTGCTCGCCGAGCCGCGACGTCGGCAGATGCACGGTCGTGAGCGGCGGCGTCACGTGCAGCGATATCTCCAGGTTGTCGATGCCGACTACCGACAGATCCCGCGGAACCCCCAAGCCGCGCGCTTGCGCCTCGAACACGGCGCCGGCGGCGAGCAGGTCGTTGCCGCCGATGACGGCGGTCGGGGGCTCGGCCGTGGCGAGGAGCTCGGCGAGGCCGGCGCGGCCGCCGCCGAACGTGAAGGCCTGCTCGCTCACCCGCCATTCGGGAAGATCGAGGCCGTGCTCGGCCAGTGCCGCGCGCACGCCCTCGATGCGCAGCCGCGCACGGTCGTTCGAGCGGCGGGGACCCGAGATCATGCCGAACACCCGATGGCCGAGCCCGACGAGATGCTGCGCCGCCAGCCGCCCGGCAAGCTCGTTGTCGAAGCCGATGCAGGGAAGCCGCGCATCGAACGACCAGGTCAGCACCACCGGCATCTGCGCGACCGTGAGCAGCTCCCACGCCTCGTCCGGCCGGTCGGCGCCGACCAGCATCATCCCGTCGACCCCGCGCGACACCATGGCGCGAATGGCGGCGATCTCGGAAGCCGGCGAATATTCGTGCGCCGCGACAAGGAGCTGGTAGCCCGCGGCGTCGAGCGTCGTCTGCATCGCCTGGATGGCGCGCGCGAAGATCGCATGATCGAGCGTCGGCACGATTGCGCCGACAATGCGGCTCTTGCCCGAGACGAGCGCGCGCGCCGGCCCGATCGGGATATAGCCGAGCGCCGCCGCGGTCTGCTGCACGAGGCCGCGCGTCTTGGCATTGACCATGTCGGGCCGCGACAGCGCGCGCGAGACGGTCGCGATCGACACGCCGGCATGGCGCGCCACGTCCTCCAGGCGGGGTCGGTCGATGCTCACATGCTTATTGTTCGCAATGTTGCAAATTTTTGCAATAGCGTTTGCGCGCCCGCGGGTGCGTCGCCACGGTCGTTGACGCTTCAAATGAAAGGTGAAACGTTCCTGCAAACGCTTCCAACGCTCAGGGAATGCCCAGCGCATGAGCCGGCGCTCCGCCATCGGCCTCCTCACCATCGCGACGCTCGCGCTCGTCTGGTACCTCACCACGATGCCGCTCGAGTGGATCTCGCCCGGCCGCTTCCCCTCGCCGCTCGACGTCTGGGACGCGCTGCGGCAGGTGTCGACCACCGGCTATGCCAACGGCGTGCTCTACCAGCACATCGTGCACAGCGTTTCCCTGGTCGTGCTCGGGTTCCTGGTCGCGGCCGGCACCGGGGTGCCGCTCGGCCTGCTGATGGGCGCCAGCGCCCGCGCCGAGGCGCTGATCAATCCGATTTTCCTGCTGATCCGCCCGATCCCGCCGCTCGCCTGGATCCCGCTCGCGATCCTCTGGCTCGGCCTCGGCGATGCCGCCAAGATCATGGTGATCTGGTTCGCGGCCTTCGTGCCCTCGGTGATCAACAGCTATACGGGGGTGCGCACCATCGAGCCCGCCGTGATCGAGGCGGCGCGCATGCTCGGCACGCCGCGCCGGCGCTTCGTGCGGGAGGTCCTCGTTCCGGCCGCCGCGCCGATGATCTTCACCGGCCTGCGGCTGTCGTTGCAGGCGAGTTGGACCACGCTGGTCGCGGCCGAGCTCGTCGGTGCGATCTACGGTCTCGGCAAGATCCTCAATGTCGCGCAGACCGACATCTATCCGGGCATGATCTTCGTCGGCATGGCCTGCGTCGCGATCTTCGGCTGGGTGACCACCCGCCTCCTCGCCGAGCTCGAAACGCGCTCGCTCACCTGGATTCCGCTGGCGGAAGCGCGGCCGTGAACCCGGTTCAGTCACACGTGCTGACGCGGGCGGAAATCCTCGGCTACGGGGCACTTGGCCTCATCGCCTTTCTCGGCCTGTGGAGCTTCCTGTCGCTGTCGGGCGTCGTGCCGCACCAGTTCCTCCCCGCCCCGCACGAGGTCGCGGCGCGGTTCGTTGCACTCACCTCGAACCCGTTCGCGGGCGCGACCTTGCAGCAGCACCTCGCCTCCAGCGCGTTGCGCTTCGCCTACGGTTTCCTGCTCGGCGCGGCCATCGGCATCCCGCTCGGCCTGCTGATGGGCTGGTTCCGCGTGCTCGACGAGATCGTCACGCCGTTGTTCGACGCCCTGCGCTTCGTCGCGCCGATTGCCTGGGTGCCGTTCGCGGCGCTGTGGTTCGGCACCGGCATCGGCGGCCCGATCCTGATCATCTTCGCGGGCGCCTTCCCGCCCTGCCTGATCAACGCCTATCGCGGCGCGCGCTTCGTCAGCCGGCCGCTGATCGAGGCCGCGCAGATGCTCGGCACCGGCAACCTGCGCATCATCGTCGAGGTGCTGCTGCCGGCCTCGACCGCCTCGATCGTCGCGGGCCTGCGCGTCTCCGCCGGGCTGGGCTGGCAGTCGCTGATCGGCGCCGAGCTGATCGTCGCCTCGACCGGCGTCGGCTTCATGATGGTGCAGGCGCAGCTCGACATCTCGACCACCACCGTCATGAGCGCGATGATCGCCATCGGGCTCGTCGGGGTCGTGATCGACGTCGCGCTGCGCGCGCTCGAAGCCGCCGTGCGGCGGCGCGGACTGGCGTAAGGCATCCGCCATGGCCGCCATCTCGTTCGATGCCGTGCAAAAGAGCTTCGCGCGCAGCGGCAAGAGCTTCCTCGCGGTCGACCGCATCGATCTCGTCATCGCCGACAAGGAGTTCGTCGCGATCGTCGGCCCGTCCGGCTGCGGCAAGACCACCTGCCTGCGCATGGTCGCGGGCTTCGAGTCCCCGAGCGCCGGCACCGTCAGCGTCGACGGCCGCCGCGTCACCGGGCCCGGCCCCGACCGTGCCGTGGTGTTCCAGCAGTTCGCGCTGTTTCCGTGGAAGACCGTGCACGACAATATCGGCCTCGGCCTGCGCAACAAGGGCGTCGCGCGCGAGGAGCGCGAAAGCCGCATCGCCAAGGCGATCGCGTTGATGAACCTGCAAGGCCACGAGACAGCGTTTCCGCACCAGCTCTCCGGCGGCATGCAGCAGCGCGTCGCCATCGCGCGCGCCTACGTGCTCGATCCCGACGTGCTCCTGATGGACGAGCCGTTCGGCTCGCTCGATGCGCAGACGCGCATCACGATGCAGGAAGAACTGGTGCGGCTCGCGCGGCTCAATCCGCGCACCGTGCTGTTCATCACCCACTCGGTCGAGGAAGCGGTCTATCTCGCCGACCGCGTGGTCGTGATGTCGCGCCGGCCCGGGCGCCTCAAGGAGGTGATCGACGTGCGCTCGGTGCGCGTCGCCGAGAAATGGGACCGCATCGAGCGCATCGAGGATGTGATGGACCACGAGTCCTTCATCCACTGGCGCACGCATATCTGGCGCTCGCTCCGCGAGGAGAAGGAAGAGGTCTGAGCGCGACGGGCACACGCCCGCCGCAAAGGCAACGAATCACAGGGAAGCAACGAACAGGAGGACACCATGTGGAAACGATTGAGCGCCGCGCTCGCGGTCGCCGGAATGCTCGCCGGCCTGCCGGCCGGCGCGCAGGCGCAGACCAAGATCGGCGTGAGCTACCAGCCTGCGCTGTACTGGGCGCTGCCCTACTACATCGCGACCGAGAAGGGCTGGTGGAAGGACGTCGGCCTCGACCCCAACTTCTCGGTCTTCCCGGCCGGCGTGCCGCAGATCGCGGCCTCGCAGGCGAAGTCGTGGGACGTCGGCGGCGTCGGCTCGGTGCCGGCGGTGCTCGGCGCCGCGCGCTTCGGCATTCTCACCATCGGCATCACCAATGACGAGTCGCAGGCGAACCTCATGATGGTGCGCGGCGACAAGTACGCGCAATTCAAGGCCGATCCCAAGCTGCTCAAGGGCCAGCGCATCCTGCTCACCGCCAACTCGACCGGCGACTACGCGGTGCGCAACTGCCTGAAGAAGTTCGGCGTCGCCAACAGCGACGTGCAGTTCGTCAATCTCGGCCAGGCGCAGATCATCACGGCGATCACGTCGAACAACGGCGACGTCGTCGGCGTGTGGGCGCCCAACAACTACACGCTCGAGGAGAAGGCCGGCGCCAAGACGTTCTGCACCGGGCGCGACGCCGGCGCGATCGTCCCCGGCGCCCTCATCGTGCGGGCCGACTACGCCAAGGAGCACCCGAAAGAGGTCGCGGCCTACCTGGCGGTCTACCTGCGCGGCTGGGGCTGGGCGCTGAAGAACCCGAAAGAGGCGCGCGCCATGATGAAGAAGTTCTACGCCCAGGGCGGCGTCGAGATCTCCGACAAGGCGATGGACGAGGAGTTCGCCCAGCGCCCGGTCTTTTTGCTCGATCAGCAGCTCAAGATCATGGATCGCGGCAAGGGGCCGTCCGAGGTCGACCACTGGCTCGCCGACATCGGCAAGTTCATGGTCGACGTCGGCACCTTCCCGCGCGCACCCGACGTGAACAAGTTCGTCACCGACGAGTTCATGAAGATGGTCGCCGCGGACCCGAAGCTGAAAGCGTTTGCGACGGAGTTCGACAAGAAGTGAGCTTGTCGTCGTCATGGCCGGGCTTGTCCCGGCCATCCACGTCTTTCTTTCGAGCCGACAAGACGTGGATGCGCGGGCCAAGCCCGCGCATGACGCGATCTGCGGATCAATCCGAGTGGAAGTACCCGTAAGATGCCCATCGAATACCTCAAGCGCGCCAGCAAGACCCCGGAGACCGAAGCGGAGAACGCCCGCGCGGTCGTGGCCGAGATGCTCGCCGCCATCGAGGCGGGCGGCGAGCGGGCGGTGCGCGAC
>Ga0126371_10003067_pt1 | contig 14536 bp, 11 predicted proteins | sample PanSoiMetaPlot_4_FD_110145 | JGI IMG/M metagenome (GOLD analysis project Ga0126371, IMG submission 110145) | Tropical forest soil microbial communities from Panama - MetaG Plot_4 | ecosystem: Environmental > Terrestrial > Soil > Tropical forest > Bulk soil | place: Panama | collected 2016-02-17 | reverse complement strand
GCGAACGGCTATCTCTCCTGGGTGCCACTTGGGAAGCTCAGTGAATTCCCCGAAGGAGAAACCCGGCTCGCTACGTTTCAGAATCCTTACGTCATGCCGAGCGATGGCAAGACAGCAGACACGGCGTGCTGGGTACGTCGCATCGCCGGAGAGCAATTCCAAGTGTTTGCAATTAACTGCGCACATCTCGGCTGCCCCGTCCGCTGGTTTCCGCAATCTGGTCTCTTCATGTGTCCCTGTCACGGCGGAGCGTATTACCGGGATGGCTCGCGTGCTTCCGGCCCGCCGGAACGCGGTCTCTTTGAATATCCATACAAAATTGAGAACGGCCTGATCACCATCCAGGCTGGCGAACTGCCCACACCAGGAGCAGCGATCGCCGAGCTCACCGGAGAGAAGCCGCCATGCGTGTCATGATCCGAAGTGTCGGTGAGTGGTTCGACCGCCGTCTCCAACTTGCGGCGCCGATTCGCGAAATGGCCGAACATCCGGTCCCGCGGAATACGGCTAGCTGGTGGTATGTGTTCGGCAGCGCCGCATTGACTGTTTTCCTGCTGCAGATTGTGACGGGAATTTTGCTGGCGCTGATTTACGTGCCTTCGGGCGCGGAAGCGTGGAGCAGCCTGCAAGCCCTAAACCACGACGTCGCCCTCGGCTGGTTCATCCGCGCGATGCATGGTTGGGGCTCGAATTTCATGGTGGCGATCGTTCTTATTCACATGGTCCAGGTGTTTCTTTTCGGAGCGTACAAGTTTCCCCGTGAACTTACCTGGATCATCGGCGTCTTTCTCTTGCTCATGACACTAGGCATGGCATTCAGCGGCCAGGTACTACGTTTCGATCAAGACGCCTATTGGGGCCTCGGCATCGGGGCATCCATCGCGAGCCGTGTTCCCATTCTCGGTCCCGCGGTTGTGAAATTGATGCTAGGAGGGCCGATCATCGCGGGTGCGACTTTGTCGCGATTCTTCGCTCTGCACGTGTTCGTAATTCCGGGATTACTGATCGGCTTCGTTTGCCTCCACCTATTGATGGTCCTGAAGTTGGGCATCAATGAATGGCCTATGCCAGGCCGTATTGTCAAACGCGCGACTTATACAAACGAATACCACGAACTGACAAAAAAAGATGGAGCGCCATTCGTTCCTTATGCAGTTTGGAAAGACATGTTCTTTGCCGCATTCATAATCCTGGCGGTCGCCGCGTGCGCACTCTACTTCGGTCCATTCGGGCCGACCGGCAGACCGGATCCGACAATCATCCAAACAGTTCCGAAGCCGGATTACTTTTTCCTCTGGCTCTATGCTTTGCTGTCGCTGCTTCCGCCGTCTCTCGAGACGCCAGCACTTCTCATCGGACCAGTAGTGGTCATTGCAGCTCTGCTGCTTCTTCCGTTTCTTTCCGGCGAGGGTGAAAAAAGTTGGAAGCGACGGCCGATCGCGGTTTTAACCGTCTTACTGATCGCCATCATACTCGGGACGTTCACCCATCTCGCCGGATTCACGCCATGGAGCCCGCACATGAATGCCTGGAGCAGCGATCCCGTGCCGGCTCGATACATTCATGACTCGACCGCGCTTGAGAGACAGGGTGCGCTGGTTTTTCAAGTCAAGCAGTGCCGGAACTGTCACTCACTTGGAGAGAGTGGCGGACAACGAGGGCCCGCTCTCGACAGCGTGGCAGTGCGGCTGACGCAAGACCAACTCATTCGCCAGGTAATTCAAGGCGGCGGCAACATGCCCGCATATGGAAAGAACTTGAGTCCAGCGGAGACAACCGCGCTGGTCGCGTTTCTTGAAACTCTACACCCGAAGGGGCAAGCACCCGCGCGGGATGCCTCACGCGATGTGGCTTTCACTAACGAGAACCAACCTGGTGCAAAACCTTAGGAAACCGATCCCATGACACATCTCCATCACGCAGCGTCGGGATCACCTGCATCAATGTTTCTCAGCCTGATTCTCGTTATCACGGCGCTCCTCTATCTGAGGGGATGGCTATCTCTCCGTTCCAATCTCGCAAAGCGCCATTCGGCGTGGCGCGCCTTGAGTTTTCTAACTGGATTGTTCTTGATTTGGGTCGCCGTCGCCTCGCCAATCGCTGTGCTTGACCACGAGTTGCTCACCGTCCACATGTTGCAACATCTGCTCCTCATGACCCTCGCGCCTCCACTGATATGGCTAGGTGCGCCCGGAGGGCCAATGTCACACGCTTTGCCGCGGCGACTTATAGACGGACCGCTGGTTCCTTTGTGGCCGTCACGGACGGGCGACACGCTTGGCAAGCTCTCGGGACGACGTAGGCTTGCCTGGCTAGCAGCATGCGGCGCCTTGATTGGATGGCATATTCCGACATTGTTCGCCCTAGGAATGCGATCGCCAGCATGGCATCTGTTCGAGCAGCTATCCTTTCTTGTTACCGGCCTCCTGTTCTGGTGGCCGGTCGTTCAATCGCCAGCCCGTTCATCCCGGCAGGACCTCTCGTTGATTTTGTACCTCTTTTTCGCCACCTTGCCGTGCGACATCCTCTCGGGATTTCTCGTTTTTTCCGATCGCGTGGTTTACCCGATGTACTTCTCGTCTTCGCACTTGTTGGGCTTTTCCGCCCTCGTGGATCAGCAGTGCGCGGCTGCATTGATGTGGACATGCGTCACCATCGTTTACCTCGTGGCCGGGGCGATCTTAACCATGCGTCTTCTATCCCCTCAAGCTCTTCCTAAGGTCGGCGTAGTGCAACGAAAATTGGGTGGAACAGGAATTGGCCATAGAGTCTCGCAGGGCTTGGAGGCTGTTTAAGCGTGGCGAGTGAACCCATTCTTAGCGCAGTCGAGTTGCCAGCCGCGCAACGCAGTCGCTTTTGGGACTCCAAGATCTGGTTCGACTATTTCGCGCTCACCAAGCCGGAAGTGAATTTTCTGATTGTGGTAACCACGTTTGCCGGCTTCTACCTAGGCTCCCCTTTCACAGGGCGCGATTTTCCAGTTCTGCGATCTATCAACGCGGTGCTAGGGACGTTATTCGTGGCCAGCGGCACCGGCAGCCTGAATCAATACCTCGAGCGCCGCTTCGACGCGCAGATGCGTAGGACCTCCCGCCGTCCGCTTTCTGCCGGCCGTCTCAATCCGTCGGCGGTTTTGTGGTTTGGTATTACATTATCGGTTCTCGGGACTGTTTATCTCGCCGCTTCTGTCAATCTGCTTGCGAGCCTGCTGGCGCTGGGCACGTTGTGCTCTTATTTGTTCTTCTACACGCCATTAAAAAGGAAGTCGCCTCTCTGCACTCTGGTGGGAGCGTTTCCGGGCGCGATGCCACCGTTGATTGGGTGGGCTGCTGCATCGGGGCAAATTACCTTCGCGGCATGGACTCTTTATTCCTCGCTTTTCCTCTGGCAGTTCCCGCACTTCATGTCGATCGCTTGGATGTACCGCGAGGATTACGGTCGTGCTGGTTATGTGGTGCTGCCGCAAGATGGGCGGACAAGGGCTCGACTCGTCGATTGGCAAACCTTGTTGCCGCTGCTGCTCTTGCTGCCCGTCAGTTTATTGCCGACCGTAATCAGCAAAGCCAGCGCGGCATACTGCATTGGAGCCATGCTGCTATTCGGCGTGTTTTTGTATTTTGGAGCACAGTTCGTCCTTCGAAAGTCCAATCCTTCGGCACGACAGCTACTTTCGGCTTCGATCATTTATCTTCCATCGCTATTTTCACTCATGATCCTTTTGGAAAAGTAGATCACCCAAATATGCCAACAATCACGACATCAATGGGCAGTGCGTCACATGATCGAGCTCTCGAGGTAGATGCAACGGGCCGATCTTCTTCGACAATAAAGGAGGAAAAGAAGCTGTTGGAGTGCGCCAGGGCCGGCGATACGGCGGCATTTGCCAGTCTTGTGATGCCCCACAGGGAGCGCATTTTTCGGCTGACTCGACGGGTCCTTCGCAATCGTGAAGACGCCGAAGACGCCGTGCAGACGGCTTTCCTCGATGCTCTGCGGCACTTGGACGCCTTCGAAGGACGTTCGCAATTTTCCTCTTGGCTCGCCCGAATCGCTCTTAATGCCGCTTTCATGCGATTGCGCTCGAGTCGACGAAGAACGGAAACATCGCTTGATGACATGGTTCAGCGCGAGGACGCGCCGACATTCCAGGTGGTGGAAGCACGACCGAATCCCGAGCAAGAATTCTCACGCAAAGAATCCAGTCTCCTGCTGGCTGAGGCCATGGATCGACTCGGGCCGCACTATACAGAGATTCTCCATATGTTTCACGCGCAGGAGCTCTCGGCGAAGGAGGCTGCAGTGATCTTGGGCGTGCCAGTGGGAACCGTGAAGGCGAGATTGCATCGAGCGCGCTCGAAGCTAGCTCGACATTTGCATTCAGTGCTTCGAAGGCGAAAAACACCGGCCATGGTCAAGAACGAATGTAGACTTGCGTTCGGATCGAGCGGAGCATTCGGCAGTTGAGCGGGACGGAAAATCGAACAGCTGTACAGGGTCTCCCAGCTGTTTGCCGCGAAATCGGCGTTGTGAATTTTGTTAACGGCTCTCGCCGCTGCTGAATGCCTTCACTTGCCTCCAACTGCCACTGCGACATCTTCGCTTGCTGAAGCGCGCGCCGGCGTGGAGGAATGATGATTCACGATGAGCCGGGAGCCTCTTTGGCCTGTGAGATACGTCCACATCCACTGCAGAAAGACGCTCAGGCGAAGTTCGGATGTGGCCAGGAATTGGAGATGAACGAAAGCCCAAATCGCCCACGCCCCGAGTCCGCTCGTTTGGATCTTGCCGCTTTGCAGTACGGCAAAACCCCTGCCCACCACAGCCAGCGTGCCCTTGTCAAAGTAGCGAAACGGAGCCGGCGGCTTGCTGCCGGTTAAGCGGTTGTGAATGAGTTTTCCAGCGTAACGTCCTTGCTGTATGGCGACCTGCGCCACGCCGGCAAGAGTCTTGCCGTCTTGTTCGAATGCAGCGGTATCGCCAACGACAAAGACTTCGGAATATCCTGGGACAGTCAGATCCTTTTGAATGCGCACCCTCCCGGCGCGATCCGTCTCCACCTCGAGCCACTTGCCTGCCGGAGAAGGCGCCACTCCGGCGGTCCAGATCACCGTCTTGCTGGCGATCCGTTCACCTGCCAACACCACGCCGCCCGCGTCGATCTGATCAACCCCGTGTCCGAGGCGGACCTCGACGCCCAGATTCTCAAGTCGTTGCTGGGCAGATTCAGAGAGACGCTCTGGGAAAGAACCAAGAACTCTGGGCGCGATATCAACGAGCACAATTCGAGCCGAGGCAGGGTCGATGCGCCGAAAGTTCGATTTCAGCGTCGTCTTGATCAATATTGCCAGGGCCCCAGCCATCTCGACTCCTGTAGGGCCCCCGCCCACGAGAATAAAGGTCAGCAGATCCCGATGGCGCCTCGGGTCTTCTTCTGCCTCGGCAAGCTCGAAGGCTTGCAGAACTTTGTTGCGCGTTGCGACAGCGTCGGCAATGTTCTTGAGTCCTGGCGCGAACTTTTCAAATTCGTTTCGGCCGAAGTAACTGTGACTGGCGCCGGTGGCCAGAACCAGATAGTCGTAGCGGACCGGTACGTTCAACCTGTCCGCGTCGCTTACGAAGACACATTTCTTGTCCTTGTCCACTCCTGTGACCTCGCCCATGATCACAGTGGTGTTCTTTTGGTTTTGGAGAATCGCCCGAATCGGAAAGCCAATTTGATTGGGCGCCAGGACCGAGGTTGCGACTTGATAGAGCAGGGGCTGAAACAAGTGGTGATTTGTGCGATCGATCAACGTGATTTCCGCAGGCGCTTTTTTGAGCGCCTTGGCCGCGGCAAGTCCACCAAAGCCACCGCCGACTATAACGATTCGTGGTTGAGCCATTTATGCCTCAATTGTCTTCGGGTCGGACACTCCAACTTCGGGAACACCGACGCTAGACAACAAATTGCAACCGGCGAGCCATTCGGGAAGCCGCTGAAAGGGAAGAGAAAATGGGGATGGTAAAGGGTCGAGTGTTTAGCAAATGACGAACAATGAGCAAGAGGCAAACCCGGTCTGAATGGTGAACAGTTCTCCTTCCATCGACCATACCCTAGTTCGTTTTGATGATCCCGCTCACTCCCGCAACGAAGAAGGTCGCCAGCAACCATCCCAATCCAATCAGGATCCAGCGAAACCAGCGTAGCGCTATGGGAGACAACCACCGGTCAAGCGGCGAAGTCAGTCGATCCAGCCAGCCCAACACTTCGCTCATCATTTTGCTCTTACCGACAACTAGGGGAGCGGGAGTCTGCCCTATCGGCGCATTCGGGTCTGCCTGCCAGTGATCGTCTTGACCAAACTTCACCAAAGGAGTGCAATTCTCCAGCGAATAGATTAGCGGATTAAATGGCTGGTGGTAGTCGGGGATATTGCCTTGGTGATCGTGGAACCAAGCATAAGCCTCTTTATCCATTGGCGCCATCGCCTTCATCCGTTGTGCCCGCCAGTGCACGAGCCAATCCACTGCTATCAATCCCAACAAACACCGCCCTGCCCTGCCTGGATATATCCCGTATCCGACGGTCGCGTCGGAAAAGACATCCTCACCGAATCGGAACCAGCGCAGGGGCCAGTTAAGCGACCGTCTCCTCAGCACCCTTGTGCGGGTTTCGAGCTCATGCAGGACGCATTTCGCTCCATCGTCGTCTCCTAGTTCGCGCAACACCTTCGCCAACTGTCGATATGGCGGGGGCGCAAACTCAGGTTGGCGGTCGAGCCACTTGAGTCGCGCTTCAGCCTGGGTCGGACCACCCGAGATGCCGCCGTAAACAAAACCGTCAAGCTCTAGCCTTGCTGGCTAGCAAGCATCGTTATCCGAGATAAATCCAGCCCTAGCCCTCGAAAGGTCAAGCTCCGTCGGGAGATGTTGTGGTTTCCAGCCATCACAATGCAAAGTACGGCCGATGTGCGCAGACTTTAGGTTGATTGTTCCGTTGACGGAAGAGTTTTGCCCGAGAAGGGCGTTCCCCTTAACCTCGATCCTTGCGGCGTTCAACGCGATTTTCTGCGAATGCTCAAAACCGCTTTTTTCGCAATCCAAGTTTCCGCCGACGGAGGTCCCGACGGGACTTAGCATTAAAACCATCCCTGAGAAAAACATTGCCTTTGATTTCGGCGTTGTCAGCGTTGACTGCTTTTCCACCTGGATTTGTGAATGTCCCTCCGGCGCAATCGAGATTGCCTCCGATACTTATGCGCACGAGACTCACCTCGCCATCCGATTGCGCCCCACGAAAAAACACACTGCCTCGAATGTCGCGCCATTTGCAATCAGTGCAGTCTTGTTCGTGTCCAGATTCTCAAAGCGGCCACTCTCTGACTTGGATGCGGACTGCGTCAACGCCCTTCGTTATGCTGCCAGCCAGATAAACCATCGATATGTTCACGAATCGCAGATCAGCGGCGGGGCCGCAAGGACCAACTTGGCATTCCGGAGCGACTCGCAGTAGTCGACGTTCAGCTTTGCTCAGGGCGTCGCGAAATAGAGTTGGCATAATAGCCTCAAGCCGACTTTCTGGGACGAGAACTCGAGAGCCATCTTGACCTCCGTTTGAGTAAGAAATTTATTTCATGGTGCCGTCTAGCTGGGGCATGGTTAGTGATTCCAATTGGGGCTGCCTGCTGAAACGCTTGCACTCGTGACATCACAATTTAGCTAGATGGCCGAGTCAGTCAAGAAATTAGTTTGGTTGCTCAGAGTAGATTTTGAGCCACCGACCTCTGGCTTATGAGCCCAAGAGGCAATACTAAGTCCCGTTGTATCTGCTGTTCTTACCCGCTTTACAATCTCCAACAACAGCTAGACTCCAACAAGAGCTTGCGAAGAGACGAGAAAGAGGAGATATGGCTGGATCGCTATGTGAGCTGATCGCTTGTAATCATCAGAGTTCCCACTTTTCGATTGCACGAGGAGTCAGCTGTCTGAAAGATGGACAATACGATCCGGTCCACGATCAACGCAAGCCTATCCAATCGGATAGCAGCATAAGCATCTCGGTTATCGCCGAGGCGTCCACAGGATTTCATTGCACTACGTCATTCACCTATTTCGATGATGCTGGTGCGACCGCATCGATGAATATACGTTTTCCGATTGTCGTCGTGGCATCGTCGTCACCACTCCGTCCTCTGACAGAAGGATGCTCTGATGACGGATGTTTCAACGTCGAGTCGACATGCTAGCTCCCCGCGTTGTACGGTCAAATGGATTGGGCGCAGTAAAGGTGTCTTCTCCAAATGAGGCGACCAGACCGGAGACTCCTCCTCCACCCGCAACTGGAGCGACATTGCGCTGGCCGATGTTGTTGTCGAATGGTACAAGACGCCAATGACGCGTCGGGCCAGTAGCAAGGCTCTGGGCCGAGCTCGCTGCGTTCGCCTTCCCTGAGCCGCAGCGTGTCGAGCATGGCCCCAGATTCGCGAGCTCACTCCTATCTCACATCGCCGCAACTGGAACCCAGCCACTTGGAGGTCCACGTACCGTCCACATTCATGGTGTGGCCATTTGCCTCGACCGTCGATTGGTACGAACCACTCATGTGTTCCGGATCAGCTGCGACCAGTTCAAGCGTGCCCGTTGCATGCATACCTTCCTGGTCGCACACTAACTTTGCCTTAACCGTGGTGGACGTGGTGTTGATTACAGTCGTGGTGCATTCCTTTGCTTCCGCAAGTTTCAGTCGATCTTTTTCCATGTCCTCCTTAGTGACACAGTGTTTTTCTGTCGTGGTGCTTGAATGTGCGGCGGAATGTGCGTTCATTCTCTCTTCCATTCTGGCGCGCTGCTCTGGGGAAAGTCGGTTCAGCATTTCGGCCGGGATTGGCATCTGGCCTGCCCTGTTGATTGTGCGCGTGCTCTCCCAAAGACCAGGTTTGACATTCAGGGGTTGCACTTTGAGAGCAGTCTGCGAATCGGCAGATGCCCGCATATCCTTCGCCGACTTCTGAGTCTGCGCCCAAGAAACAGACAGAAAACAACCAGCCACCGAAAGCACACCCGCCGCGACGATCATTTTTTTGGTGAGTAATTCCATGATTAGCCTCCTCAGACTACTTTCGAGGTATCGCATTCGCCCGTGTTGCGGGTTTCGCGTGCCTCGCCAGCAGAATGCGTTCGACGGAAACAAAGTTCAAAGGAAATGCGGGTTAAATCTCCCTGACATGACAAGGCACTGGCAATGAAGCGTTTACAAAACCTGCTGACACGCTTTTAGGGCGATGCTATGATCGAGCCACTTTCGTGGGGACGGGTCAATGGAGCGCGGATTCGCCTACTGTTCGACTGCGCTTCGGCGTGTTCGAAGCGAATGCTGTCGATGGCACGCTGAACCGGAACGGCTCTAGAGTCAAAATCCAGGAACAACCTTTCCGCCTTCTTCTGCTGCTTCTTGAGCGGCCAGGGGATGTTGTGAGTCGCGAGGAATTGCGCCAAAGGCTCTGGCCGAAAGGAACGTACGTCGATTTTGATGGGAGTCTGAATGTAATCCTCAAGCGGCTCCGTGGCGCAATCGATGATGATCCCGACAACCCGCGTTTCATTGAGACGATTCCGAGGCGAGGCTACCGGTTTATTGCGCCGGTCACCGTTGTTGAAAAATCTGCAGAGAAAGATGCGAGACACTTTCCGGCGATTCCCGCGTCTGTAACTGCAGCAACGCCCTCTCCCACAGCAAACCCGCCCAACGTTGCGACTGCTTTCCCTCGTCTCACGCGAGGATGGTCCCGCAACCTTATACATGCGGCAGGCCTTCCGGTCCTCGTAGGGGCGGTCATAGGACTGCTTGCATGGCGCTCCGGGTCGTCTGGATGGCTGGCGAGAGAGGTGTCATCCCAGAACGCGCCAGTGCACATTCACAAATCGGTGGCGGTGCTTGGATTCCACAGTTTATCGGGTCGCATGGAAGACGCCTGGCTCGGCACAGCTCTTTCCGAAATGTTAAACACGGAACTGGCTGGCGGCGAGAACCTGCGGCTCATCTCCGGTGAGGACGTTGAGAACCTCCGCTTGTCTGCGCCTTGGCCTTCCGCTGGGACTCTGGATCGAGGCACGAGCGCCCGCATCGGCGGCGCGTTGAATAGCGATGTGCTCGTACTGGGCTCATACACGTTGATAAGCACAACAGCCGGTGGGCTGTTGCGCGTGGACGTACGAATGCAGGACGGCAAGACAGGCGAAATCCTAAAAGAAACAGCTGAAGTCGGCAGCACGCAGGATTTGTTCCGGTTGATCTCGGATGTTGGAGCGCAACTGAGGAGCCGACTTGGCGTTGAGCCTCTGCAGAGTTCCGACGAAGCCGGAGTGCTTGCCGCACTACCGCTGGACCCGGAAGCGGCAAAGTTCTATGCGCTAGGCGTCTCCAAGCTCCGTCAGTTTGATGTCCTCGCTGCCAAAGACCTTCTCGAACAAGCCGCCGAAGTCGATCCCAAGTTCTCGATGGTGCACGCCATGCTGGCCCGCGCCTGGGCGCAGCTCGGGTACGAGCAAAAGCGGCGGGAGGAAGCCAAGAAAGCGCTCGACCTTTCCACGGATCTGCCCCGTGCTCAACGATTGTTGGCCGAAGGGGAATATTACGAGAGTCTGGGTCGGCAAGAACAAGCGGCCTCCGTCTATCACGCACTCTTCGAGCTCTTTCCGGACAACCTTGATTACGGACTACGACTGGCGGGCGCACAGACCCTTTCAGGGCACGGTACCCAGGCCATGGAAGTTATCTCGCGCCTGCGAAGGCTGCCTTCTCCTTCATCGGACGATCCGCGCATCGATTTGGCAGAAAAACGCGCGATGAAGTCCAACAATCCGGCCGAACTGGCTTTGGTGCGAACCGCCACCCGCAAGGCTTCTGATCGCGGACAAAAGCTCATTTACGCGCTCGCGAGGAAAGAAGAGTGCACGGTTTTGAACTATAGCGAGCATCCTGATCAAGCTCTGCCGGCCTGCGAAGACGCTTACAACGTGTTTCTGGCTGCCGGGAACAAGTCAGCCGCCGCCGATGCACTGCGCAACACCGGCGACACATTGGGCACATTGGGAAAGTTCCAGTTGGCGATAGAAACCTATGAGCGGGCCTTGAGTTTGCTGGAGGGCTTGGGAGAACACGGAAGAACCGGGGCGGTCCTCAATAACATGGCTATTGCTTTTGAGAACCGCGGGGATCTCGATCGAGCGGAACATCTATACCGTCTGGCAAAAGTCGAATTCGAGCAGACAGGAGACATAGAGAATCAGCTCACGGCCACGGGGAACATAGCCGACATTCTTTATCTGCGGGGCAATCTGGAAGGGGCGGACAAGCTTTATCAAGAAGCGCTTCGGACCGCAGCCTCGGTAGATAGTAGTGAACCTTATCTACTTTATCGTCTTGCGGATCTCGACCTGAGCCGCGGTCGCGTTCAGGATGCCCGTCGATTGGCTCAACAGGCGGTGGATGCTTTCCAGGCAAGTCAAGGATCCTATCAATACCTCACCGCGGCAAAGCTCGATCTGGGTGAAGTTCTAGAGGCGCAAGGCGACTTGTCTGGAGCGCGATCGCAATTCGAGCAGTCGCTGGCGATCGCTCAAAAGATCGGAGCGTCCGTCAATGTAGCCGAAAGCCAGGAAGAACTTGCGCATCTCGCGATCGAAGAGAACCGCCCGGAACAGGCCGAAGGCTCGCTTCGCGGCGCAATTGCGCAATTCGAAAAAGAGAAGAGCGACCCCGATGCGAGCACTGCTTATGCGCTGTTAAGCCACGCATTGCTGATGCAAGGAAAACTCGACGAAGCTCGCAAGGCCTCTCAGCGTGGGTCGCAACTCAGTCTCACAAGCTCAGACCCTGCTCTGAAACTCTTTGCGGAGATGCAACAGGTGCGACTCGATATGGCCGAGAACGGAACGGCGAATTCAGCGGCGTCGTTTCGGCGCCTTCAATCCGTCATCGCCACCGCCGATCGGCTTGGCTATTACAAGTTGGAGTGCGAGGCGCGGCTTGCGCTCGGAGAACTTGAACTGAAGATCAATTCTCCTGTGGGCGAGAGGCATCTCAAAGCGCTTGCGACAGAGACCCGGGACCGCGGTCTTGAACTCCTCGCGCGTCACGCACAACAGGCTGCCTCTACAGGAACGGCAGTCGCTGAAACTCGTTCCGGGCGATAAGCCCATCCCAGGTAACGAGTCCATTTAGTAACCAGCTCCCTATAAAGTCGGCGAGCCTACCTTGCCGGCTAATTCAGCCCTTACTTTCCAGCGCAGGATCCTGATGTTTCTAGTGTGGCGACCCATTTCCTACGTGTCAGGAATCATTACAACCTATTCAGGGCAAGAAAGTTAGCGTGTCAGCTCTGTTTAATTTGCGTTTCCTTTGACCAGCGACCGACCCGCCGATATTTGTGGCGCAGGTCCGGAGGTGAACGGAAATGCGATCACTGCTCGGTGGATTATCTCTGCTCGCAATCCTGGCGAATATGCCTGCGTCGGCGCAACGGATATCCCAAACGGCGCCAACGCCGAACCATACGATCATCGCGCCAGGTGTGCACCGGCCACCCGGTGGGGACCATCCCGAGAGCACTGCGGGCACCATCGAGGGCTTTGTGTACTGGGATGCGAGCCATTTCTCTCACGTGCCGAGCGGGAGTTGCAGCGGTTTGGCGATCACCGTGGCCGTCGGAAGTACTTCGGGTGGTCCTCTGGTCGCCTACACGCCGTTAGGAACGCTAAGCAACAACTTCAAATATGTGGGCCAGGTGAAAGCGTTCCTGGTCGGAGGCATCGTCAACACCTACGACGTCTGTACTTACGGGTATGACCACGTGCCGGTCGGGCCGGATCTCCAGGTTCAGCTCACCGTCACGCAGCCGACATCGTTTTCACCCGCAGCCGCACCTCAGTTTGCGATTCTCGGGCCGATCAAGATCATCAACGCGCAATGCAACATGCTTCCGCGTATCACCAACCCCACCGTTTCAGATCTCTCTGCACACTGGGGCTCCTGTCAGAACATGGCGTACGACGTCAACTTTGAAATGCACCCTGCGCCGCGAGCACAGCTTGGCCTTAGCGGCAACGGAGGACCGGCACCGGTCGGTTCGGGTTCGAAAACGGGCATTCTTTCCAGCTCGCCTCAGAAGGGGATGCTCGCAGGTGCGACCTCGCCAAACCAATTGCAGCCGGTAACCGGAGGCGCGCCAGGCAATAAGGAACCAACACTGCTCGCCCCTGGCACAACCACGCCCGCGACGAAGTTGGAATTGAATCCGCAGCCCCTGCCACCGAAGACTACGCTTTCCGCCGGAACTGTAGTTCCTGACGCAAGGGGCACTCTTACTCCTCAACGCATCACGACGGTGAGCGGAGGCTGTGCCGTAAGTGACCTGCAACTCATATTCCGGACGGGAAACGACGACCTTCGCGGCGGGCAGAACAACTTAAACGTAGAAGTGCATCTTGCGGACGGCAGCATGCAGGTTGCTAACAATGTGAACCATGGCGGAAATTGGGGAAACAACAGTCAGAACATTGTAGACGTTCCATTGAAGCAGCCGGTCACGCCGAACCTGATCAAGCTGATTCGGTTGGTGCACTCAGCCCAAGCCGGATACGCCCCACCTTCCGCGGGAGCGGCGGGAGCGACAGCTACGCCGGTTGGTCCAGCTCTTGCACCGATCTACGCAATGCAAGGGATCAAGAGTGAAGACAACTGGGACATGACGGAGTTCCAGGCATTCGGGCGCGGGAAAGGGATCGATGTTCCAATCGCTTCCTTCGGCTTCCACAGGTTCACAGGTAGCTATCCAACGCTCGACGTCAATGCTCAACCGGGAGTTGCATGTCCGTCGGGAAATCTGGTCAGCAAGATCGCGTTCACCTTCTGGACTGGCAATGACGATCTTCGAGGCGGAAAGGACAACCTGGACATCACGATTCACTTCGCCGACGGCACCACCCAATCCGAACCCAACGTCAACCACAGCGAAAGGTGGCCGGACGGCAGCACGAAGGGTGCGGAAGTTCTTCTGAACCGTCCCGCAACCATCGACCAGATCAAAAGCATATCTCTTTCCGACACATTTACCGGAGGCTCGGGCGGCGACAACTGGAACATGAGTTCGATGCAGGCCGACGCATGGGTCGGACCGAGCTATCACACGATTGCTCAGTACGGATTCCATCGCTTTAGCTCGGACTGGAGTGGAGAGAAAGCCCGAGAGATAACGATCCCGACTCATGCGATCAACTGAAGGGGAATGAGCGAGACGAAGATAACGACCAGATTGCGAACGCAACGAAAAATGAGGCTTCGAATGCGGAAACGGATTATGGGCTTGTTGATCTCTACTTTGCTGCTTCAGATTTTCGCGGCGGCGCAACAATCGCAAAAGGCGATGACCAATGACGACGTCATCGCGATGGTCAAGAACAAGATGCCGGAGACGGTTGTGGTTTCGGCGATTCAGGCGCGTCCGTCGGAATTCAATACATCCACAACGGAACTGATCCGGCTGAAAAAAGCGGGCGT
>Ga0126371_10003066_pt1 | contig 14541 bp, 12 predicted proteins | sample PanSoiMetaPlot_4_FD_110145 | JGI IMG/M metagenome (GOLD analysis project Ga0126371, IMG submission 110145) | Tropical forest soil microbial communities from Panama - MetaG Plot_4 | ecosystem: Environmental > Terrestrial > Soil > Tropical forest > Bulk soil | place: Panama | collected 2016-02-17 | reverse complement strand
CATTTTCAGCTCGGGAATCTTCTATCCGATCAATCGCACTACGCCGAGGCGATCCCGCAGTATCTGGCCGCGTTGGACAACAAGTCTGATATCCCCGACGCACATTATCGTCTGGGTCAGGCCTACATGCGCACCGGCCAAAAGGAAAAAGCGCAAGCCCAGCTCGCTGTATACCAGGAGCAGCGCGCACAGCACATGGCAGACCTTGATAAGCAGAGGGCCGACATTCGGCAATTTGTCTACGAGGAGAATTCGACGCCAGGAAAGCAGTAGCTAGAGTACGACCATGTTGAGAGAGTTTTTGGTAGGGCTCGGCGTTACCCGAGCCGGTCAAGGTCGCTAGGAAGCGGGGCTTAGGCCCTGAGGTGCAGCGGACCAAGTCGAAATGCCTAACGTCTCCCACGCCCGCGAACTTAGTCAGCGCATCGCTCGCACGCGACGAGACTTCCTGCGTGATGCTGCGGGCTTAGCTCTGGGCAGTGCGTTTTGCCGTCCCGCATGGGCAAAGGCCGTAGCATCACCCTCGAAACGAAAAGTTGTCGTTATCACCTTCGGTGGCGGTGCCCGCGATCAGGAAACCTTCATGATCGAGGGGCAGGAGAACATCCCCCATTTAATGAGCGAGTTAATCCCCCAATCGAGCTTCTTCACGCAGGTCATCAATCGTGGAATTCTCGGCCACTACGTGGCAACCGCCAGCCTCGCCACCGGCGTTTACGAGACGTTCAACAATTTCGCGGCCGTGTCGCCTGAATCTCCTACAGCCTTCGAATACTTCCGGAAGGACTTGAAGCGTCCATCTTCTGATGCCTGGGTGGTCGCGCCTAGCAATGGCTTTAACCGGATCGGAGAAAGCAGCCATCGCTCCTATGGTCCCGGCTTCGGCGCGCGCGTCATTCTGCCCAAGCGCCTGCTCTCGGCCGCCACTTCCACCAGCAGCCACGACTATCAGCACCTTTTGCGCGACAACTACGAAACTCCTTATTTCACGCCGGAATTGGAGGGCAACGAGTTCGAGCTTCAGCAACTCGAGATGATCCTGAAGCTCTCGGTCGACGACTTCAAGAGTCACGCGCAGACACTTTCCAGTCCGGACGAGCTTTCCGTCTACATCGCTCGCCAGCTCATGCGCCATGTCGCCCCGAGCCTGTTGTGGATTACACTCCACGATATCGACGTGGCGCACGCCGGTGCCTATTCGCTCTACATCGAAGGCATTCGTCGCACGGATCGTCTTTGCTCCGAACTCTGGAAAGCCATCCAGACCGAACCGGAGTACGCCGGCAACACAACCTTGTTTATATTGCCCGACTTCGGCCGCGATTCCGACGAAGACGCTGGCGGAAACGGATTCCAGCATCACCGCACTGGCGACACGTTGTCTCGCACGACATGGATGCTGGCTGCCGGGCCCGGCGTTCGCCAAGGCGTAGTGTTCGATCGTGCTGTTGACTCAACCGACTTGGTTCCAACGCTAGGGGCCGTACTGGGTTTTCATGCTTCTCTGTCGCAGGGAAAACCGGTCCAGGAAGTCTTATAGCCATGTTGCCGAGCGATCTCAAACCGGAGAAATTCGATGGGTATCCGCCGGAAGCACGCAAGATCGTCGTCAACTATCTCGCGGTTCTGCGGCAACTGCCCCTGAGCTTTGTGCCCGGGCTGTTGCGTGAGCTCGTCAACTACGATTTCAAATTTCCCGCCGAACGCAAGAGCCATGACAGGGAACTGGAATATCTCAGCACGCTGTCTGCCGGTCAGATGAAAGAGTGTTTCCACGGATTCGCGGACATCAGTCTCTCTAAGCAGCTCGAAGACTTCGACTGGGTAAGATCTCCGGCGCAGTTCGTCGAGCGCTTGTCGGCTCACCTCTGGAGCACACATCAACTCGATAATTTCCGTAAGGTGTCCAATGACTATGCCGATCGGCTGCGCACGGCTGTGCCACCCGAACCGCCCCCAATCCCTCGACTCGGCATGAGCGTCATCGGTCAGGGCGTCTCCTCTTACAGCGATCCGCTCTTCCGAAAACTGCGAGCCCATGGCGCATACTATGCGCACATTAACCCGGATAACGGATTTCAGGATTTGCTTGATGCCGTCACCGTCAGGGCAAAGGCCCACCCAACGCCGTACGGTCATTGGTATATCGATGGCGGTGAATCCATTGCGTGCGATGCCGCACTTGCTTGTGTGTCCTACAAGGCCCTGGAACCCACGAGAACGGTTCTTCTGCGAAAGATGCAGGAGGAGATCGACCGTCCCGGCATGGGACCTGAAGCCTTACGCACGACGATGGCCCAAATGCGTCCCGCAGATCTCGGAATGGATCGCGGCGGTGGATTACACGATGAGATCCTCGAGCGATTCGAGGTTAGCGTACTGACCGAGGGATCCGGCACTCAGATCTTCAGTACAGTATTTGCCCAATGGGCAGCGCGGGAAGCCTTGCGCCGCGCTCAGCCGCTTACGCTACTTGTGCGATTTGCTCCTCGGCAGCGTCAGCGGCCTATGAATGAAATGCTTTCGGCAGAGGCCAAGGTCCCGCCCGAACTCGACTTTGTCGGTTCGCTCATTGATGGCGACTTCGCCGCATATTACAACTGGCTCAATCAGCAGCGCCTGCCTGGTGCGGAGAAATCGTGCTTCTTGGTCTGGTTCGAGGGCCACAATCAGGCGCTGGCCATCGGTCCATCGACGCCGCGCGGCTCAGAATCCGCTTCTGTCGCGGACTTGCGGCAGGTACTTGCCTGGACCTTGTGAATTGGCAGAGTTCTTCGCAGTCATTCTCTGTACTTGATTGGGGGTATTGAAACTACATGGATCGACGCACGTTTCTGCAACAAACCGGTACTCTCATTGCCGGCGCAGCTCTCACACCCTATGCTCTTTCCGAAAACACCGATGTCACCGCCGCCGGTCGGCTTATTCTTCCCATCAACCGCAAGTGGCGCTACAGCCGCACCGTGGTCGACGGAGGCCACGACAAAAACTTCGACGACTCCAAGTTTGATCAAGTCATCATCCCGCACACCAATATTCCTCTCCCATGGCACGGTTTCGATGAGAAGACTTACGAGTTCGTTTCTCTGTATCGGCGGCGCTTCAAGCTTCCACCCGCGGCTAAAGGCAAGCGAGTCTTTGTAGATTTCGAGGGCGTGATGACCGCCTCGACCGTCTGGATCAATGGCACGCGTCTCGGCGAATACAAAGGAGGATATACGCCATTCTCCTTCGATCTGACCCCTCACATCGACTTTGACGGAGAAAACGTCCTCGCGGTCGATGTCGACTCCAGCGAACGCACCGACATCCCTCCGTTCGGATACGAAATTGATTACCTGACTTTCGGCGGCATCTATCGCGAAGTCTCCTTACGACTGGTTCCCACAACCTTTATCGAGAACATCTTTGTGCGACCAAAAGATGTGTTGACGAAGACTCCCAGTGTAGAAGTCGATTGTTTCACTCAACGGACAGACTCGGCGCGGGAAACTTTGCAGTTGGAAGTCGAACTTCGCGACGGCGATCGAGTGATCGCCAAGAGCAAGCAACCCCTCTCAGCAACGGCCGAGACCGGATCGGAGCCTGCAAAGCAAACGGTCCAATTGGAAAAGCTGGGCGACATCAAGTTGTGGAGCCTCGAGCAAAGACCTCTGTATACGGTCTATGTTCGGCTTCTCAAAAATAACCAGGTCGTCGACCAAGACTCCCGCCGTTTCGGATTCCGCGAGGCCCAGTTTACCGATCACGGCTTCGAACTCAACCGCAAAGTGATTAAGCTGCGCGGCCTCGATCGCCACCAGACTTTCCCTTGGGTCGGCCAGGCAATGCCTGGCCGCGCTCAGCGGCGCGACGCCGATATCCTGCGCAACAAGCTTAAGTGCAATATCGTTCGCACGTCACACTATCCCCAATCCCGCCATTTCCTCGATGCCTGCGATGAGATGGGCCTCCTCGTATTAGAAGAAATTCCCGGCTGGCAGCATATCGGCGATAAAGCCTGGCAGGACATCTCCGTCGACAACGTCACCCGCATGATTCGCCGCGACTGGAATCATCCCTCGATCATTCTCTGGGGCGTGCGCATCAACGAATCTCGCGACAATCACGACTTCTACACGCGGACGAACGCGCTGGCGCATCAACTCGACCCCACTCGGCAGACCGGCGGCATCCGTTATTTCCAGGAATCGGAGTTCCTCGAAGATGTCTTCACGATGAATGATTTCGGCTTCCCCCTAAAGCCGCCGAACCATCCCCGGTATTTGAATACCGAATTCTGTGGCCACACCTATCCAACAAAGACGATCGATCAGGTCGAGCGGCTGACCGAGCACACCGTCCGCCACGCCCGCGTCCACGACCAGCTTGCCTCCGACCCACAGTATGCCGGTGGAATCGGCTGGTGCGCTTTCGACTACAACACCCACGGAAACTTCGGATCAGGTGATCGCATTTGCTATCACGGTGTGACCGACATCTTCCGTGAACCCAAGCCAGCCGCCGGATTCTACAAATCGCAATGTGACCCCTCCGAAGAAATCGTCCTCGAACCGGCGTTCCATTGGGCGCGCGGCGATGCTTCTGTCGGATTTTCGAAGGCCATGGTCTGCTCCAACTGCGACCACCTGAAGTTCTACATCGATAACAAACTGATCGCCGAAGTCGACCCTGACCGCAAGCAATTCGCTCACCTTCGCTATGCGCCATTTGTGCTTGAGATGGGCGAACTGTTCCACAAATGGGGAGATTTGAAGATCGAAGGCTACATCCAGGGCAAACTGGTGACGACCAAGCTGATGTCGGGTACCGGCGTCGATACTAAATTCCTGCTTCTCCCCGATGACACTCAACTGGTAGGCGACGGCGCAGATTCTACTCGCGTAGTGCTGCGCGTGACAGACGAGTTTGGTTGCGTCCGGCCCTTTGCGAATGAGTCGATCAAATTCGAACTTCAAGGACCAGCACAACTCATCGGCGATAATCCCTTTTCGCTGATAGGTGGTACTGGCGCAGTCTGGATTCGTGCACAAGAACAACCCGGGAAAGTAACCCTGAAAGCGAATCACCCGTATCTCGGGGCCCAGCAGATCGAAATCGATGTGGCGGAAGCACCCGGAGAGTCGGTTTAGCAGCGTTCCGCGACTGCTCATTTCGTCAGCAGCGCAATTCTCGCTTCCTGCTTCTAAGCAGGATGCTATTCATGGCGTGGCGTGGGCTTGCCACTGTAGCGGCGACGAGCTCGGCGTGGAAATGGCTGCTGCGCTTTGGCGGTCCCGGACTCATCGTTGTCGGCCTCATCGACAATTCGCTTATCCCCATCCCTGGCGGCATGGACGTCTCTGTCGTCCTATTGACGGCGCACCATCGCGCGTGGTGGCCCTACTATGCGGCTATGGCGACCGTCGGTGCCCTGATCGGCGGATATTTGACCTATCGCCTTGCGAGAAAAGGAGGCAAGGAAGGCCTCGAAAAGAAGATTGGAAAAAAACGGGCCGATAAGGTCTACAAGAAGTTCGAAAAGGGTGGCTTCTCTACAGTTTTCATCGGATCCATCCTGCCGCCGCCCTTTCCCATGGTCCCGGTCCTAATGGCCGCAGGGATCATGCAGTATTCGCGCGGGAAATTTCTGACAGCACTCGGTCTGGGCCGGGCAGTTCGGTTTTTCGTTATTGCCCTGCTTTCCAGCATATACGGGACGGCAATTGTCGGCTGGCTCGGCAGGTACTACAAGCCTCTTCTTTATATTCTCATCGCGCTCGCGGTTCTCGGGACGATCGGGGTTCTGGTGTACTTTAAGTGGTACCGCCCCCGTCATCGCGCGAGCCCTGAGATGCAGAAACAGAAGGCGGCCTGATTCAGGCCGCCTCTTTGATTGCGTGGCGCTCTTCTAACGCGTGGGAGCCGGTTGTGGCGTCGATTGCGGCGCAGCAGTACTCGGATTGGAGAAGTTCACGCGCGGTGCAACGCGCGATCCCTCCGATGCCTCGAAATACGCGTCATTCGGCTTGAATCCAGCCCAGCCGGCGAACAGGCTGTTCGGAAACTGCTGCACGTATGTGTTGTAGTCGCGAAGCGTGTCGTTGTACCGTTTGCGTTCGACTGCGATTCGGTTCTCGGTGCCCGCCAGTTCATCCTGCAATCGCATGAAGTTCTCATTCGACTTCAATTGCGGATAGTTCTCTGCGATTACCAGAAGCCGGCCCAGCGCCCCATCCAACTGGCCATTCGCGGCGATCTTCTGCTGTGGAGTTCCAGCCGAGAGCAATTGCGACCGCGCCTTCGCGATGTCACCGAACACGGTCTGCTCCTGTTGCGCGTATCCCTTCACCGTCTCGACGAGATTCGGGATGAGATCGGCGCGCCGCTGCAGCACGATATCGACCTGCGACCATGCCGCCTTCACAGCCTCATTCTTGCTGACAAGTGTGTTTTTCGTGCTCACGTACGCGCCGAAGCAGGCCAGTACGATGACCCCGACGATCACGATCACCACAACAAATGCGATTAGGCCTTTTCCCATAATGCCCCTTTCGTTTGATTCTGATCTTAAGCAGGTGCCGCTGCGTCACTATCGAGCGCCAGATCGACAGCGGTCGTAACTTTTTCGACAGCCGCCAGATATCGGGCCACGAGATCCTTGATATTAATGTTCTTGCGGTCGATCTTCTTCTCCCGCACGTCCAGCACTTGAAGCACAGCAGAGTCGTCGAACCCAAGCCGTTTTGCAAGCGCCGTCACCGCATTTCGCCTTGCCGCATGGGAGGAATCACCAAGTGCGATCAGCGCGTGTCGAAACAGAGTACTGAACGATGGCACAGAATGCAGCAGAATATCCCACAAGCGAGAATCGTTGTCCCCTGCTACCAGCACATGCTGCCTCAGCAGAAGCAGCTTCTCGCGCAATTCATACTCCACCTGCACGCGATGGAGGTCCATAGGAATCTGTAGCGCACTCAGCACATCCGCCCCAAACAAAACGCGATGATGCTGCTTCATGTCGAGGAGTTCGATTGTGAAGACATCCGTCGAGCGGTCGATCTCCCGCCTAGTCATGCAAAGCGGCGGAGGCTGCCTCTGCTTGTCCCACCACTTCGCGGCGGCAGTTAGAGCCTGCATTGCCTGAAACGAGCTGTCCCGCAGCACGCACAGCAAGTTCACATTCGAGAGCCCTTCATGAAAGTCGCCGGCGGCCGCCGATCCAAACAAAATCACGCTCTCAACGTTCGCTCCGCCAGCCTCGCGCACACGCCTTAGGAACTCGTCAACAATCTGCGTAGTCATGGCATCCTCATCGCCTACCAGCTGCTGCTCGCGCCACCACCGCCCGAACTGCCTCCGCCAAATCCACCAAAACCGCCCCCTCCGCCGAAACCGCCTCCGCCTCCACTCCAGCCTCCACCGCCGCCACCACCCCAGCCTCCGCCGCGTCCTCCAAACACGTTCGAAAACAAAAGCCAGAAAAGAATGCTTCGGAGAGGAGTGAACAGAACGATCAGGAAGATGACGAGCAGCAGAATGATCCCGCCAAGCGAAGGACCCGTAGCGCGCCGCTGAACCGTTCGTGCGGGCGCGCGGAGCTGCGGGTGTGTCAGTTGCACTCCCGCGTCCGATGCGATCACATCAGCGACGCGTGTAGTTACGAGCAACAGCGCCTGGCTGTAGTCACCGCTTTGCATCAGCGGGGCAGCTTCTCGCTGAAAACTCCCCACCTTGCCGTCAGGCAGGATAGGTTCCAGCCCATAACCCACTTCAATCCGGGCGCGGCGATCCCGAATCGCGTAAAGAATCAGAACGCCATGGTCGGTTTTCTTCGAACCGATCCCCCATTTGTGAAACAGGTCAACTGCATAGCTTTCAATGTCACGGTCGTCCAGAGTATTGATCGTGACCAACGCGATTTGGGCCTGTGCCTTTTCGTCGACCTGCCGGCAGATATCCTCAATCTGAGCCTTCGTTCCACGGTCTAAAACGCGGGCAAAGTCGTTGACGTAACCGGTGGGCTGAAGCTGGTCGACAGACTCCGCCTTGGCCACAATGCCCGTGACCACTAGCACGAAAACCAGGCAGAGTCTTGCGCGGAAACTCACACGCAGATTGTACAGGAGCATCAACGAAGTAGCGGAGACAGGTCCTGTCGCTCTTTTAATCCCATCCCCACCGCTAACCTCTAAAGGAATGGGTCGAACATAACTTTCGTAATTTGCGCTAAATAAAGAGAAAGAAGATGATGGCCGACGATGCCGGAGGCTAGTAAAACGCGTCGCTGGGAGCGCCTGCCCGTCGACATGCCCGTCCGTGTGATCACCTCGAAAGGCTTTTCAACGACCGTTGTCGAGGGCCGCGGCACCGAGATGAGTGAAGGCGGCATGACCCTCTATGCCGGAATCCTGCTCAATCCGGGCGACCTGCTCGAAGTAGAATTCGATACGCCCACCCACTCGCGCTTAACTGCCATTGTGCGATCAAAAAGTGGTTTCTGCTTCGGTCTCGAGTTCATCACTCCTTTGCCTTCCTGATTTGCTCTGCTCGAACCTTCCCGGTGGCATTGCCTACCGATTTTGGTCTAGCATCTTGGAACGTGGTTCCGTGGGGTCTCTATGTATTTCGAACAGTTCTATCTTGGATGTCTTGCACACGCCTCTTACCTGCTGGCCTCGGAAGGGGAAGCCGTAGTGGTCGATCCGCAACGGGACGTCGAGCTATACCTGAAGGCTGCGGCCGAGCATGGCTTGGCTATCCGCCATATCTTCGAAACCCATCTTCATGCCGACTTCGTGTCCGGACACAAAGAGCTGGCGGCGCGCACCGGCGCGAAAATCTATATAGGAGCACAGGCCGGAGCCCAGTTCCCGCACGTTCCCGTCAGCAATGGGTTCGAATTGAAATTTGGGAAGGTGTCGATTCATGTGCTGGAGACGCCCGGGCATACTCCAGAGAGCATTTGCCTGGTGGTGACCGATCGTGAGAAATCCATTGCTCCCTGGGCTGTGCTGACTGGCGACACTTTATTTATTGGCGATGTTGGCAGGCCCGATCTGTCACCCGGTCACACTCCGTCACAACTGGCTGGAATGCTCTACGACAGCTTGCACACCAAGCTCCTCACGCTACCCGACAATGTTTTCGTCTACCCAGCGCATGGCGCGGGATCTCTGTGCGGCAAGAATATGCGCGCTGAAAAATCTTCGACCATCGGCATTGAGCGATTGACCAACTATGCTCTGCAGATCAAGGGTAGGGAAGACTTTGTCGGCCAGTTGACGAGCAATCTGCCGGCGCGTCCTGAGTACTTCATGAAGGACGCCGAAATCAATCGCACCGGCGCGGCGTCGCTGTCAGAGCTGCCCGCCCTGCGCGCCATCGAACCGTCTGAATTGGAACGCATGTTACAAGAAGGCGAGATCGCACTCGACGTTCGTTCGGGTGAAGAATTCGCGGCAGGACATGTGCCCGGTTCCATCAACGTCGCGTTGTCGGGACAGTTCGCCTCATGGGCTGGAACGGTGCTGGGACTGACTGCACATCCTATATTGGTCGCCGACACCGACCAACAGATCGAGGAAGCGCGAGTGCGCCTGGCCCGCATCGGCATGGAAACGCTTGATGGCTATCTCGCTGGAGGCGTTCGCGCGTGGAAAGAGGCCAGGCTCTCCGTAGCGCAGACTGAACAGATCACACCAGAAGAGCTGAAGTCTCAGTTGCGGGACAGTGCTGTGCAGGTGCTCGACGTGCGCCGCCAGGCGGAATGGGACGCAGGCCACATTGAAGGAGCCACTTGGTGGCCGCTCGACAACTTCAAAGTGTCACCCCCAGAGATCGATCGGTCGGCGCCCCTCGCGGTGCATTGCAAGAGTGGCTACCGCAGCATGATCGCCGCTAGCCTGCTCGAGCGCGCGGGCTTCCATCACATTCTCAATGTTGTGGGCGGATTTGATGCCTGGCAGCAGGCCAAGCTACCGGTTGTGACTGCTATTACTGTATGAAGTCCACTTTGGGCCCGTGGCAAAAGTGTTCCTGCAGGAACATTCCGCCTAGACACTTTTGTACATACAGAAAATCTCAAAGTGAGACCGCCTCGCTCCTTCAATGGATTAGGTGCCATTCTGAATGACTGATCTTCGGCCCTCGTTGCAGATAAGATCGATCAGGGCGTCCATGTCGGCCTCGCTCGCCGTTGGATTCATGCAGGTAAACTTCAAGCATTGCCGACCTTGAACGCGCGTGTGTCCGATGACCGCCACCCCGCGATCGAATAGTCTCTGCCGAATTTCTGTATTGACTCGGTCGTTGTGCGATTCGTTCTCGCCAGCAAGGTAGCGAAACACGACTGTGCCGAGTTGCGGTTCACACACGAGTGCCGAATCATCGGTGTTCCGTATCACCTCTGCCGCGTGATTTGCCAACGCGATGGTCCGATCGATCATGGCGGCAAGCTTCTCGCCGCCCAACGACTGAAACGAGATCCACAATTTCAAGGCGTCAAACCGGCGGCTGGTCAGCAGGGAAGTGGTGACCAGATTGGGAACACCCTTTCCTTCCATCACCTCGGGATTCAGATAATCGGCGTAGAGCTTGATCGCGTCAAAACGGCTGGCATCGCGCAGGAGAAACGCGCTGCACGGGATCGGCTGCCAAAATAGCTTATGGAAGTCAATGGCAATGGAGTCGGCAGCTTCGATTCCGGCGAGCTTGTCTCGATGCTTGGCTGAGAACAGCAACGCGCCTCCGTAGGCGGCATCAACGTGGAGCCAGGCATTGGCTGAACGCGCCATCGCACCGACCTCGGACAAAGGATCAATCGATCCAAAATCGGTGGTGCCGGCGGTGGCAACGACTGCCATGGGCAGCAGTGCGTCTGCTTTCAACCATTCAAGTGACTGATTCAGCGCTGACGTCTTCATCCTGAAGCGGTCATCGACTTCGACTCGAACCACCGCGTCCGTTCCGAGGCCAAGCTGTGATGCAGACTTCTCGACGGTAAAGTGCGCCGCTTCGGAACACAGAATCCGCAGGCGGCGAGCCTCCGGCGGCAAGCCGGATTTTTGCGCCGACCAGCCCCAATGGTTCTTAAGGAATGTATCTCGCGCGAGCAACAACCCCATGTAGTTCGATTGCGAGCCTCCAGTAGTAAAAGTGCCGTCGGCGGCCGCATGCAGGCCCGCCTCGTCACACAACCAGCGAATCATCTTCTGCTCCATGACGCTGGCGACCGGAGCCTGATCGAATGAGTCCATCGATTGGTTGAGCGCAGCAATTACTACTTCAGCGGCCAGTGCAGCAAGCAAAGGAGGGCAGTGCAGGTGGGCTGCCGTATGTGGATTGCTGACTGCGATCGAGTCGGAAACAACCATTCGCAACGTCGCCGCCAGATCTTCGCGTGCCGCTTCCTTCGGGCAAAGGATATCCGTAGTGATGGCATTCGCCAGAGCCTGCGGGCTCTTCCCGCGATAAGGTTGATTTGGGAAGGATTGGCAGACGATCTCGGCAGCTTCGGCGATCAGCTCCCGGTACGCCTTCTGGCTATGCTCAGTTGAGGTTAAGAAGTCGGATTCGAACAATAGCGCCTCAGTGGGATTGGAATCAGCCTCTGCGCAGACCAAGAATCAGCGCGACCACGCCGCCGCCGATCAGAATGATTCCGACCGTCGAGGGCAGTTTCTCGCTGTCTTCAGTCTGAATGCTGAACTTCGCATCGCCAACCTTGATGCCGTGTTTTTCCTGATGAGGCAGAGGCACAACAAACGAGAGTATGCCCAGCACCAGCAGCAGAACACCCACAATTGGAAGGGCCTTCATTGGGTCTCCTTAGAGAAGCGGAACAGATCCCATTGATGATACAAAACCGACGCTCGTGTCGCTGCTCTGCTATCGTGTGGGCTGGGCTAATGGTCCAGGAGCAGATACACAGATGAAGACGGGCAAGCTGGCAGACACGTTTCGGGTGAATGGTGCAAAACGCTTTCGGCTAAAAGACTTTGATCCTGACTATACGGGGCACTGGAAGTCCAAGGAGCACGCAGAGGAGACTCTGCTGGAGCAGGTCGCTCGAACCGCCGAATTGCAGGACAAGCTCTACGCCCAGGATACATGGTCTCTTCTGCTCATTTTTCAGGCCATGGACGCCGCCGGTAAGGACAGCGCTATCAAGCACGTGATGTCGGGCGTAAATCCGCAGGGTTGCGAGGTGCATTCCTTCAAGGCACCATCTGACCGGGAATTGCAGCACGATTTTCTCTGGCGCACAACCGTTGTGCTTCCGGAACGCGGCCATATCGGAATCTTCAACCGTTCCTACTACGAAGAGGTTCTCGTAGTACGCGTGCATCCGGAGCTGCTGAAGGCTGAAAAGCTTCCGCCCTCGCTGGTCGCGGACGATCTGTGGGACGAACGCTTCGAAGACATCCGCAGTTTCGAGCGGCACATGACGCGGAGCGGCACCATCATCCGCAAGTTCTTTCTCCACGTATCCAAGCAGGAACAGAAGAAGCGATTCCTCGAACGGTTGGACGAACCGGAGAAGAACTGGAAGTTTTCTCCCAGTGACGTGCGGGAACGCAAGTGCTGGAGTGATTATCAGGATGCGTATGAAGACCTGATCCGCAACACCGCCACGAAACACGCGCCCTGGCACGTCGTACCTGCAGACCACAAATGGTTCACTCACCTTGTCATCTCGACTGTGATCGTCGATGCGCTGGAGTCGCTGAATCTGGGTTATCCCAAGGTCGACCCGCAAAGACGAAAGGAGCTTGAAGCGGCGGGTAAGCAGTTGCGAAAGGAGTAGTAACTCAGTCCGGGCCCGCGCCAGGTAGAGCCGCTTACTTTGTCGTTCTATGCCGCGAGTTGCGGTTCCGTCCGATAGCCAGCACCAGATGTCGCAAAGGAATTGCTGCCCTTTGCATTGGAGCCCAACCCGATTACCATATCTAACATTGTTCACATCTTCTCCGGAGATCACATAATCATGGGTTCACTCCCCGTTCGCCCCAGCGCGCCTTTTGCACGCGTGGCTCTCATTTGCCTACTTGCAAATTTCTGCCTGATCACTGCGTTTGCACAGACCAAGCCAGAGCGGCAGTCCAAAGCCGCCAAGCCTACCCAACCTGTCCAGAACGCACCTGCGGCTCAGAATGCGACAAATGCCCCGAACGCCGCGAAGGACGAGGGTGAAGAGGCCAAGCCTGAGGAGAAGGCGTTCAAAGGAATGAAGTACAGGATGATCGGGCCCTTTCGTGGAGGTCGCTCGCTGACGGCCGCTGGAATTCCGGGTGATCCAACCACCTACTACTTCGGCGCCACGGGCGGTGGAGTGTGGAAGTCGACCGACGCGGCCATGACATGGTCTCCGGTGTTCGACAAGGAAGGTACCTCGGCCATCGGCAGCATTGCGGTCGCGAGCTCAAATCACAATGTCGTGTATGTCGGAACTGGTGAGGCCTGCATCCGCGGCAACATCTCTCATGGCGACGGAGTCTACAGAACGCTTGACGGTGGCAAGAACTGGAAGAATGTAGGCCTGCGGGACTCGCGAGCAATCGGCAAGATCATTATTAATCCGACAAATCCCGACATTGTCTTTGTGGCAGCACTCGGCCATCCGTATGGACCAAATACCGAGCGCGGAATCTTCCGTACCACAGACGGCGGCAAGACCTGGGAGAAGGTTCTCTATAAAGACGAGAACACGGGCGGAATTGATGTAGCGTTCGATCCACACAATCCCAACATTCTTTACGGGGCGCTCTGGCAGGCGCGGCGCACGTCCTGGAGCATGGCCAGTGGAGGGCCAGGCAGCGGCTTATATCGCTCCAACGACGGTGGCAGCACATGGAAACATTTGGAAGAGCACGGGCTTCCGAAAGGGCCCTACGGAAAAATCGGGGTCGCCGTGGCGGCGAATTCGGACCGCGTTTATGCCCTGATCGAAGCTCACAATCCCGATGGCGGATTGTATCGCTCCGACGATGCCGGCGAATCCTGGCAACTCGTGAATCCCAGCCATAGCTTGTGGCAGCGTCCCTGGTACTACATGCACGTCATTGCTGATCCGCAGAATGAGAACGTGCTCTACATCATGAACGTGGAAGCCTATAAATCCACGGACGGCGGCCATCTGTTTAATAAGGTGAGCGTCCCGCATGGCGACAACCATGGTTTGTGGATCGATCCGCAGAACACCAAGCGCATGATCGCCTCTAACGATGGCGGGGTGACGGTCACGCTGGATGGCGGGAAGAACTGGACTCCACAAGACAATCAGCCGACGGCGCAGTTCTATCACGTCACGACTGACACGGCGACTCCGTACCGCGTCTACGGCGCGCAGCAGGATTCTGGAACGGTGGCCATTACCAGTCGTAGCGATGATGGTTCGATTAGCCGGACCGACTGGTACGACGTGGGCGGAGGCGAGGCGGGCTACATCGCGCCGTATCCTCCGGATCCGAACATTGTGTATGCGGCCGATTATCAGGGAAATATCACGCGCTACGACCGCCACATCGGCCAGGTGAAATCGATCACGGAGGTACCCGAACT
>Ga0126371_10003065_pt1 | contig 14548 bp, 10 predicted proteins | sample PanSoiMetaPlot_4_FD_110145 | JGI IMG/M metagenome (GOLD analysis project Ga0126371, IMG submission 110145) | Tropical forest soil microbial communities from Panama - MetaG Plot_4 | ecosystem: Environmental > Terrestrial > Soil > Tropical forest > Bulk soil | place: Panama | collected 2016-02-17 | reverse complement strand
CGAGAACTTCTGAATACGTTCGAACGGGCAAAAGGAATCTGGATGCTGCGCCATTACCTTATGGTGGCCAAGTCCAATCTCCGGCGGTTCGGTGCGGACAACGGCTACCGGGACCTGCGCCTCCTTGTGGAGAGCGGCCCCGCTGATTGGCGAGGGACGGTCACTCAGGAGGTGAGAGACCGGGTCACAGCGCTGCTGGCATCCGGGCTGTCGCCCCTCGACGCCGCCGCGGTGTTCTGGTGGGCGCGCAACCGACTCTATGTAGACCAGGAACTTCGGGACGATGACCGGGTAAGAGTCATGCGTTATGAAGCAATGATCGAATTCCCGGAGGAGTCTTTGAAGGCTCTCAGCGATTTCATCGGCCTGCGGCTGCCGTTGAGCGCTATGAAACGCAGGATCCATCCTGCCCCACCTGTATACCCTGCCCCACCCGTACACCCTGCCCCACCTGTACACGATGGACTTCGCCCGGATGTAGAAAGCCTGTGTTCTGTACTACTGGCGGAACTGGAGAACGTTCCGGACCTGCTCCACCGCTGAGCATCATCCAGCCGCATCAGGCGCTGTTTCCCCGCCGCCATGCACCACGCCGAGCCAACCCCAGAGTGCCGCCAACGGGATCGACCGACGTCTCGACCGACGTTCGGCACGGTTGACATCGCTGAGGCGACAGGGCAAGACTTGGCGTAATCCTTCCGTACAGATCGGGGGACAGATCTGTGGCGCTTCCGGCTCAGCAAGGGCTCCCGACGCTCGGACAGCTTCCCTCGGGTGGGGCCTTTCCCGGGCGGCCGGCAGAGTTCGCCCATGGCCTGAACGAAGATTCCCGGCTGACGGTCCAGGCCGTGGCCGACCTGGCTGACCGCCTCCCGCGACACTCGGTGATTTGCGACACCGCTGCTCAGCCTCTTCTGGTTCCTCAGGGAGGCCCCCCGCGCGGGGCGTTGTCCCGTCCGGGCGATGTCATCCGCGACCTAGATAACGCCAACGCCTGGCTGACGTTGCTCAACATCGAGGATGACCCCGCGTACGCGGACCTGATGAACACGATGCTCGACCAGCTCGAGCAGGGAATGACCCCCCAGCAAGGCAAGATGTGCAAGCGGGTGGGATTCGTTTTCGTCTCCTCGCCGAACTCGGTCACGCCAGCACATTTTGACATCGAGCACAGCTTGTTGATGCAGGTCAGTGGGGCCAAAAGGGTAAGCTTCGGTCGCTTCGAGAGCGAGGAGGCCCGGCGGCACGAGATCGAGAGATACTGGGAGGGCGCTCATGGCTCTCATGGACGCCTGGCTGCCCTTCCCCCGGAGCTGGTGTCCTATTCGCTCACACCAGGGCGAGGGGTGTACATTCCCCCGATCGGGCCTCACTGGGTACACAACGGCCCTGCTATCTCGCTCTCGGTGACCCTCACGTACTTCACCGACGCCACCGAGCGGGAGAACCTGGTCGAGGCCTGTAACGCCCGCCTCAGGCGATGGCATCTGTCTCCCCGTGTCCCGGGTCAGTCCGCTCCCGTCGACGCGGCCAAGGTGGCCGTCATGCGAGCAAATGCGCTGAGGCGCCGCCTACGCCCTGGGGGCTCAAACAAGGCAGAGACGCAGCCGTCGACCAAGTACTAACCGCTCAGTCCCGCCGTCCCGGATCGGTGCTCGCACCGCCTGTGTGGCTGCGTGGGGGAGTGTCGTCCGCGGGCTCGTAAGCGCCCAGGGGCAGCCGGTAGCGTCGGGTCAGCCGTTCCAGCCGGGCAGCGGCGGCCGGGGCCAAGGCCAGGGCCAGCAAGCCAGCCGTAGAGCGTAGTCCGCCTCCCGGGAGGCCGCCCCAGGCGACCCGCCGCGCTTGCCGCGTATCCCCCCGGGCCACGAGCTCCGTAGCGCGGTAGAAACTCAGCTTGCCCCGTACGGCCTGAAGCCCGGCGCGGGCGGCGGCCGCCTCGGCGGGCGATTGCACGGTCCCCAGCGCCTCGCTGAGGAAGGCCTCGCTGTGCTGTGCGGTCCGTGCCGCGTCGAAGGTAAGGCTCCGCGCGTGCACGCGATGGATTGCTGTCGGATGTGACACCATCGTTACGCGCGCACCGGCACGGACCATCCGGATCCACAGATCCCAGTCCTCACAGTAATATTGGTCCCCGAATCCGCCAGCCAATTCGTAAAGGTCCCGAGAGAAAAGAGGAAAGTTAATAAAGTTATGATGCAGCAGGGCACTTAGTTCGCTCGATTTCCTGGGAGCGGGCCGGGGTCCTGGGAGCTGGGTGAGGCTTACTCCCGGGGACCAGGACAATTCCTGGGTGCTCACCAGGCCCGGGGCAACGGCGTGCGCGGCGGCCATGCATTCCAGGTGGTCAGGCAGGAAGAGATCATCCGCGTCCAGCATGGCCAGGAACGGCGCCGTGCTTGCCTGGATGGCGCGGTGGCGGGCAACGCCTGGCCCTCGGTTCTTTTTCTGCCGGATGACCTCGATAGGAAGGCGATCCTGCCAGCGGCGGGCCCGGTCGGCTGTGTCGTCTTCTGAGCAGTCGTCGACCACCACCACCGCGCCGGGCGGAACGGTCTGCCCAGCAACCGAGGCCAGCGCCTGATCGAGATGGGGCCCACTATTGAATGCGGGGATGATTACGGCAACCTTGCCCGGCTCTGGAACGAGTCGGCCGTGTGCTTCCATTATCTCCAGTCGGCTTCCGTCTTTCTGACCGTATTAATCCCGGGGAAACGATAGCACCCCCCCTGAGTGGGCAGATAGTGCACCCCCGCCCGAGCACGCACCCGGCTCACGGGACTAGCGGGCGGTCATACGCTTGGCGCTGCGCGCCGCCGTCTCCATCGCCAGGGCAACACGGCCAGCCCGTCCGCTGGCTGTTCGCAGCCGTAGCACCTCCCGCCGCTCTGGTGCGAAGTTGTCCTTGTACCCCTCTTCCCCACGGAGAAAGTCGACCTCGGTGAAACCGCGGTCACATGCGTCGGCGATGGCCGCATTTAGCAGCACTATGCTGGCGTCGCGCCAGCGGAACTCCGTCAGCCGGGCGCTCTGGTACAGGCTCACGCGCCCCGCCACCTCGAAGCTGACCATGATCGCGATAACGGTCTCGTCGGTGGCGAGTTCATGAACTGCGACCTCGTCCCGCTCCGCTCCCAGGCGGCAGGCGGCAGCAAAGCGGTCAAAATCAGGCAAGAAGCGAGACCGATTCCCCCACTGAGCCTCGTGGAGGCACCGCAGGGTCTGCAGCGCCGGGGCCACCGACGCGCCCCGGCTGACGCGATGACCCGCGCCTTCGGCCGTGAAGCGGGCTGAGGCCTGGCGCAGAGTCTTTCGGAGTCCCCTCGGCCGGGCCGCCAGATAGGTCTTCGGGTCGTCGGGCAGGCCCGCCCACGGGGCCTCGGCCTGTGGTTCGCTGCGGACAGGGCCGGGGAGGGCCGCAGCGACCAGGGAGTTGGCTGGAATGCCGTCCAGGTCCAGCAAGCGTGACCCCGGTCGCCGCAGCCAGGCCCGGACCGCGCCTGCTACGGCATCCTCGTGCCCGGGGCGCGCCAGCAGATCGAGATGATCAGGGCAGAGCGGCCCAGTGCCCATCATCCGCAGGCAGGGCAGTCCCAACCAGAGTCGTTCCTCCAGCGCAAGGCCGCCCACGAGCCGGTCCCCCTGGACGGCCAGCAGGAAGCGGGAGCGGGGCCCGCTGACACCGGTAAGCCACCATGACCGCAGGAAAGGGGAGGGGATGGGCGAAAGGTCAACGAGCTGGTCCCATTGGGAAGCCCAGCTATCCAGGGCGGGAACTGCCAGCTGATTCGGTCCTGGCACCGCGAACTCACATTCATCGCCGCGCGGCCAGCCGAGCTACCGGCCGCGGCTGCCCTCCGCCACCTCGTTACAGTAACCCATACGGGCAGGACACCACGGCGTAGCCTGCATACCGTGGCGCGGTGTCCTGACGAGGGGCGAGCGGTGCCCGGCGTGGCGGAGGCTCTGGATCGCGGGCCGCCGTGACTTCGCCGGGGCCCGTATCAACCCAGGTATCTCCTCACGTCACGTGGTGCCTGCAGCGGTCCGTAAGCTTCCGGACCGCCAAGGACGCGGAAGCCGTCTGCTTAGTTGAAGGGGTCGCCGTGCCAGACTACGGCTCACCATACGAAATCTCTCGCATGGCGGAGCTGCACAGGCTCATTCCCACAGGACCTGGTCTTGCCGTAGAAATCGGCTGCAATCGGGGCGTGACGACTGGACTGCTCGGCGAGCACGGCTGGACCTCCATTGGCTATGACATCGCCGAGGACGTTATTGCCGAAGGCTCAGCAGGGGTAGCCGACGTGGACCTGCGGGTCGGTGACGTCCGCACCGCGCTCGAGCAGGTGGGTCAGGCAGATCTGGTCGTGTCTCTCGAGGTGATCGAGCATATGAAGGAAGAGGCCCAAGCAAGGTTCGTCGTTGACCTCGCGCGATTGACGAAACCAGGTGGCGCACTTCTGCTGTCCACGCCTGGTCGGCATTCGTTCTGGTCGTACCTCGAGCGAATCAGGAATCTGCCCAGGCAACGTTGGTCATCGTACAACTGGTGGGATGATTCACATAAACACGTGCTGTCGCTGCGCGAAGTCCGTGCGCTGCTTACTGCGAATGGATTTAGTGTCGAGCATACTGTCGGATTCTATTACTTGCCATACGAGGTCGTTCGTCCGTTTGCGATACGGCGTGGACCACTTGCGGGCGCCGGGTTTGACCTTATGTTCTTGGCCCGCCGCCGCCGTCCGTAGTGCCAGGCGACCTCGGCGGGGACCGCCATCCTGCCGTACTCCGCCGCGTCGTTACACTAACGCAGACAGGACATGACGCGTACGCGTGGTGGGCGTACCGCCGCGCGGTGTTCTGACAGGGGCGGGTGTGGTGAGCCGCATGGCGAAGGCTCTGGATCGTGGGTCGCGGTGACTTCGGCTGAGCCCACTCCCGGCCGCAGCCGTGTCCTTGCGGCGCGTGGCGCGCTGTGGCTGTCCGTGAGCACCTGGACCGCTAGGGGCGCGCAGATCGTCGCCCTGCTCGTGCTCGCTAGAGCGCTGACGCCATCGGAGTTTGGCATTCTCGCGGTGGCCGCTCTCACGTACAACACGCTTCTCGTGGTCTCTCATCTGGGCATCTTCGAGGCTTTGTCATACCTGAGGGATCGGATTGAACTCGGAGAGTTGTCGAGGACCGCGCTGTCGATCTGCATCGTGGTCGGGCTCATCCTGACGGGCGTCACCTGGGCACTGGCTCCCCTGATCGCACACTTCTTTCACAGTCCCGACGCGACCTTCGTGCTCAGAGGATTCGCGCTCGGCATAACCTTCGACGCCGCCGCTATGGTCCCGAGGGGCCTCCTAACGCGGTCGCTGAGTTTCTCCCGGCGTACTATCACCGACGCACTGCCGCAGGTGATTGGCGCGGCGGTCACTATCAGCGTGGTGGTGAGCGGTCATCCACTGTTCGGGCTGGTGGCCGGGCAGGTCACGGGATCGATCAGCGCCGCCATTGTGGCCTTTCTCATTGGGCCCCGGTGCCTTCCTGGATGGAACACCGCTATGGCGCGTCGGCTGCTGGGATACGGCAAGTTCCTCAGTGCGGCAGACCTCCTCAACATCGGCCTGCTCAACGTGGATTACATCCTCGTCGGTCATGTCCTTGGCCCAGTAGCCCTTGGCTATTATTCGCTGGCCTACCGGATCTGCTTCATGCCTTACCTCTCCATCTCGGTCGTTGCAAACGGTGCGCTCTTCCCCTACTACTGTCGGCTGCCCTCCCGCGAGGCGCAGGCACGAACTGCGGAGAGCGCCTTTTCACTGATTACCGCACTCAGTACTCCCTGGTTCGCCGGCCTGGTGCTCTTCGCCGGCGATATCGCGCTGCTAGGCCACAAATGGGCACCCGCCACCGGCGCCATAAGATTCTTGGCGCTATACGGGCTCTTCCTCTCCCTTATTATCAGCGCTCTGGATCTCCTCAAGGCGGTCGGGCGGACCGACCTGGTTTTCTTTATCCGAGGCCTGCACCTGGCAATTCTGACCGCCGTCCTGATCGCCACCGTCCACCGGGGCATCACGGTGGTCGCCCTGGACCAGGCGGTCGTGGCTGGCCTGATCGCGGCCATCAGTGGCCTGTTGATCATTCGTCATGTCTCGGTGCGCCCGGCCGCGCTGGGCCGCTCCGTCGGACTCCCGATGCTGGGCGCGCTGGGCATGGCAGCTGTGGTTCTAGTACTCGGCCGCCTCCTGGGGCTGGTTATAACTCCGTCGTGGGCCTCTCTGCTGATCCTCGGCCCGCTGGCCCTGGCCGTCTTCGCCGTGACCATGTGGGTGATCATGCCCGGGCCTCTCCGCAAAGGCTGGGCTGCCCTGCGAGGACGATCTGATGCCGCAACGGCGGCCGACCGGCCGGCAGGCCGGTCCGGCCTGCCGGCGGTCCCGTCCGGTCAACAGGCAATCTTGTCCGCGAACGGATATGCGGTACCCGCCACCCGAGGGCTCTTCCCGGTGGCAGGCCTGTCGAGCCGCCGTTCAATCCTAGCGACGGGCGCGGTCATGGTGGTGCTGGCGCTCGCCGCCGCCGTCATCGTCGGCCGCTGGACGCTGCTCAGCGTGGCCGCCATTCTCGCCATCGCTGTACTGGGGCTCATCCTCAGCCGCCTGGACATTGCGGTGGCGGTATTGGCGGCCGACTTCTTCTTCAACGCATATCTGGCGCACAGTGGCCACGTCCTTTCGGTCGACAAGGGCATCGGGGCCATCGCCGTTGCGGCCTGGGGGCTGGACTGGGCCGTTAGACGGCGGCCGATCCTCACCACGCCCCAGCTATGGCTGATCATCGCCTTCCTGCTGTGGACCGCCGTGTCCCTCTGCTTCGCCCTCAGCCAGAAGGCCGCCCTGGTGACCTCGCTGCGGTACCTGACGTTCGCGACCCTGTTCTTTCTTGTGCTCCAAGCCGTCCGTGGGGACCGGCGCAAGGCCGACGCGCTCATCAAGGTCCTCATTACCGCCGCTCTTGTAGCCAGCGTCATCGGCCTCGTCGCCTTCTTTGGCCATCACGTCCTCCGGGCCAGTGGGCCGATCACAGACCCGAACGACTTCGCCTTCATCCTCGGCAGCAGCCTGCCTCTGGCGATGTACCTGCTCCGGTGGGGAGTCACCTGGTGGAGCAAGATGATCTGGGGCGTGGCCCTGGTCATCATCTTTGGGTGCGTACTGGCGACGTTCTCCCGCAGCGCGCTCACGGGGCTGGTCGCTGCAGGCCTGTGGCTTCTGGTGACCCGGCGGCTCCGTCTCCGGTGGCTGCTCGGGACGATCGCGCTGCTAGCCGTCCTGATGGGTGTGGCCTTTCTGTTCGCACCCCAAGTTGTGCATCTCGCCTTCCATCAGAAAGCCCACGTGGCCGGCGCGAACGTTGATGTCCGGCTCGGCTATTACAAGACCGAACTGACTGAATGGGAGCACAACCCGATCACCGGTGTCGGACCCGGCAACTTCGCTTACCGCTTTTTCCAGTTCGCCCCGCCGGCTGGGGAAAGTCTGCCTTACCCGTCCAACGTCCTGACCATCAGCGGGGAGGAAGCCTATCTGATCATCCTGGCCGAGCAGGGGGCGGTGGGCCTGGGCCTGTTCCTTGGTTACCTGGCCCTTTCATGGGCAGACCTCAGGCGCCGATTCCCGGATGACAAACGAGGCGATCAGCTCCAGACGGCGCTGGCCGCCGGTTTCATCGTCGCTTGCGTCGGCGCCCTGTTCCTCGCCGAGCAGTACTACCCGCCGCTGTGGTTCCTGCCTGCCGTCGGGGCCAGCCTGGCCAGGTTCGGACCGCGCGCCGGGGCCGATGCTGAAGCCCGCGTGGCGCCGGGCGATTTCCGGACAGAGGCACTCGGATCCGGGGGGCGGCGGTGAGGCCGGCGGTGGCCGCGGCGGTCCGTCTGCGTTCCCGCTGGCCGCTGCCTGCCGGGCCCGCCGTTGCTGTGCTTGGGTGGCACCGGGTCGACTTCGAGGGCGGCCGGCTGGCTGTCCCGCCTCCACTTTTCGCGCGCCAGATGTCGATTCTTGCCGAGCGCCGGCACCGGTTCCCGGTGGTGAGGATCGACCAGGCCAGCGCGGCGCTGGCCACGGCACCAGCCCGCGCCCGACGGGTGGTCCTGACCTTCGACGACGCTTGGGCTGATAACCACGCCAACGCGCTCGGCCCGCTAAGCAGCCATCGCCTGCCGGCGACTCTTTACGCTCCCAGCCGCTTGCTGGGACAACCCGGGTATATGACGCGGGCCCAGTTGCTGGAGATGGCCGCTGCCGGGGTCACCATTGGGGCGCACAGCCGTACCCACCCCGATCTGCGGGCATGCGGCCCGGACGAGCTTGAGGGCGAGGTACGCGGCAGCAAAGAGGACCTGGAGGACCTGCTGGGTACGCCGGTCACCTCCTTTGCCTACCCGACAGGCCTGCTCAACGACGCGGTGGTGGCCGCGGTCGCGGCGGCCGGGTTCACCTCGGCGGTGACGACCAGACACGGCTGGTGGCGGGCGACATCCCAACCTCTGCGCATCCCCCGCGGTTTCGTTGAGGACTTCTCCGACGCCACCTTCCGGGCGGCCGTGGCAGGCGGGCTCCATGTTCTCGGCCCCCTGGGGGCGATCAAGGATCTGATCTCCGGGCACGGTGGTGGCCGGTGAAGATCGTCTTCTTGCTGACCCAGGACCGGGGCGGGCCGGTGGACCTCGCCGTGAGCGTGGCTCAGGAACTGGCCGGCCGGCCGGGTGGCCCCGAGGTGACCCTCGTAGGACCGACCCCCGTTTCCAGTGCCGGATTGCCCTCGAGTCTGCTGCGCACAGTTCACGTGCAGTCCAAGGCGGACGCCCGTGGCTTCGCAGCCGTTGCAAGGTGCCTGGACAAGCTGGCTCCCGACCTCATCCATGCCCAGGATCGCCGGGCCGGCCTGGTGTCTTCACTGGTGGCGAGGGGGGCGGCCCCGGTCGTGCTGACCTTCCATGGTGTTCCGGACAGCGCAGCCGGCCGGTGGGTGCAGAGCGGCCCCTTGCATGGCCAGCGGCCAGGCATATCGGGGGGCAGCCGACTGGTGGCCGACGCGCTCCTGGCGCGCCGGGTCGGGTATACGGTCGCCCCGTCTCGGGCGATGGCCGAGTTCCTTCGCCGCGAGCTGCGCGTTCCTCCCAGCCGGCTCCGGATTCTGCATAACGGCGTGGCCATACCGGGACAATGCAAGCAGCTCAATGTCATCCGGACTTTCACCACGGTCGGCAAGTTCGCTCCATGCAAGGCCATGCCAACTCTGGTCGAAGCGTTCGCGGGCTTCGCCGCGAATCGCCCCGGCCTCCGGCTCCGGATGGTCGGTGACGGCCATGATCGCCAACGCTGCGAGGAACTCGCACGGCAGGCCCTCGACGGAGCTGGGAGCATTGAGTTCACGGGTTACCGTACCGACGTTGATGCGCAACTGGAGCAGGCCGACGTCTTCGTCCTGCCGTCACTGAATGAGAACCTCCCGCTTGCTTTGCTCCAGGCCATGGCGATGGGGCTACCGTGCATCGCATCGGCCGTCGGCGCGATCCCGGAAGTGCTGGACGCCGATTGCGGGATACTCGTCCCTCCTGGCGATATTGAATCGCTGCGTTCGGCCATGGAGCGGATGATCGATGAGCCGGGCCTGGCGGCCAGGCTCGGCGCGATGGCCAGGCGCCGGGTGGCAGAGCGTTTCTCACTATCTCGCTGCGCCGATGACCACCTGCAACTGTGGTCGGAGATCCTCGTCGGCGGCCGTCGGTGAGGATCATGCATGTACTGCCCAGCCTGGCCGCCGGTGGCATGGAGCAACTGGTCATTCGCCTGGCCGCCGATGCCACCGCCCACGGGGACACCATCGTGGTCGCCTCTGGGCCAGGCGTATGGGTGGAGCGCGTGGTGCGGGCCGGGGCCGAGCATGTCGCCCTACCGGCCACTTCACGACACACCGCAGCTGGTATGGCAACGGCAACGGTCCGCGTCGCACGGTGCATCAGGCGAGTACGGCCGCATGTGGTGCAGTCGCACAACGTCCGGGCGACGCTGCTGGCCAGGCTTGCCCTGGTAACGGCACGCCGCCGGGCCGTGCTGATTCCGACGCTGCACGGGCTGGCTCCCGGTGACTACCGCGCGGCCAGCCGGATCCTCCGCGTCGTCGCCGGGCATGTGATCGCCTGTGCGCCATCGGTCGCCCGCTTGCTGCAGGAGGCTGGCTTCCCCGAAGACCGGATCGACATCATCACCAACGGCGCAGCCCTTGAGCCAGCCGGGCCGCAGCGACAGGCAGATCTGCGGGTCGCGCTCAGGCTTGGGCCGGGTCCGGTGGTGGCTGGCATTGGGCGGCTGGTAACACAGAAGAACTGGCCCGTGTTCATCGAGGCCGCTAGCCTCCTGCCGGGACCGTCTTATGTGGTTGCTGGTGAGGGTCCGCTGTGGCAGGAACTCGTGAGCCTGGCTAAGGCATCCGGCGGCCAGGTACGTTTCGTGGGCTTGGTCGATGACGTAGCCGCCCTGGTGGGCCTGGCCTCGTGCGTGGTTTCCACCTCGTCCTGGGAAGGCCTGCCGCTGACACTGCTGGAAGCGCTCTCGCTGGGCGCCCCTGCAGTGGCCACCGCCGTCGACGGCGTCACCGACGTGGTGCCGCCAGCGGCCGCCGTGCTGGTAGCCCCGGAGGATCCACAGGCGGTCGCCGGGGCCATCTCGCGCGTCCTGGGCGACGACGGCCTGGCGTGCCGGCTGCGGCGGGAGGCGCTCGCCGCAGCCCCCGGCTGGGGACCGGAGCAGATGCTCGCCAAATATCGGCACGCCTATCAGGCTGCATATACCAGAGGACAACACAGTGACTGAACGCTCCGGAGTCGACAATCAGCACACTTGCTCGATACTTCGACCACGTCGGTCACTGGTACGCCCAGATCGAGGTCGTTGCGTGGCATGGCTTATCCGCGGCACAGTCCGTAGTGTCTTCCTCTAAGGTCATCGCAGGAAAGAAGCAAATCATGCTGCAATCCCTTCGTGCCCTCCCGAGAGAACTGGACGCAACGCGGTGGCGCAGGGCGCTCTTTCCGGACGCATGGCAGAACCTCGCGCTGGAAACCTACGCCTCGGTACGATCACTGCCACTACCGCCGGTGACCGCGGACCCTCCATGGACGTTGGATCCCGTGAGCCTCGATGGCCTGGCCATTCGCTGGCCGCGTGTGACGAACCCCCCGGATGTCGGGCGCATGCTGGCGCCCGTGCGACGCGCCATGAGCCACCATGTCCGCCTCGAACTCGCAGATATCCCCCAGCCTGAGGGCAGCGTTGTAGTGATGGAACTCGTGGGAGACGGCGGGCCTTACCTGGTAGCCATCGACCTCTGGGACCGCTCTTCGTTCTTCGATGCAGACCTGGTCAAGCGCTGCCTCGTCTACTTCAAGATGCAGTATCTCGGCGGAGGTTACGGAATCCCGCAGGTGGTGCCCGGCGGGTACGTGACGGAAAAGGGAACGCTCTATTCCTACCTGCCGTATCTCCGGAGGCTTCGTGATCACCAGGACTTCACATGCGACGTGTATGGACGCTTCGGGCTGCGTTTCGGCGCCGATCTCCGGCGCCGTACCGTCAGTGCCTTGTCCGCACAGCAGCGCTTTGCGTTCAGTGGGGGACACAAGACCGTGCCGGTCGTCTCCTTCGAGAGGGAAATCGCCCGATCACGGGTGTGCATCGACCTCCCCGGACAGGATGACGCGTTTTGCTCTCGGTTGATCTCGTACATGGCCGTGGGAGCATGCATCGTCGGAGCTCGTCCCAAGAACGAACTGCAGGTGCCGCTCGTTGACCGGGTCCATGTCGCATGGACTCGTGACGACCAGTCAGATCTTGTCGATCTGTGTGAGTACTACGTCAAGAACGAAGAGGCTCGCGAGAAGATGGCGTCAGAGGCGAGACAATTTTTCGATCGGTACCTGCACGCTGAGAGTCTCGCGGCGTACTACTTGCACACGTTCGTCTTGCGCCTGTCAAAACGGTAGTTCTCCCAGACGGATCAGCTGATCGCCGGTTGTGCCGGGCAGACCGCAGTACAGGTAGATCGACTTCAGGGCGTGGCGGACTTGCCTGGGTCGGGTCTCGCCCCAGACTTGCCTGGACGGGGACTCCCTGTGGACTTGCGCGGGCCCGGCTTTGCCCTGGACTTACCTGCGCCGGGCCTTCGCACGGGCTGCCCAGGTCCCGCCGCGTGCCCGTTCCGGGTGAGGACAGTTCCGATGACCCGGGCGCCGGAGGATGTGAGGTCTTGCACGGTGGCACCAACCTGCTTCCAGGTGAGTGCCCCGGAGTCAACTACCAGCACGACCCCATCGGTGGCGCCCGCCACCAAGACCGCGTCCTCGTCCTCGGCCAGGGAAGGACCAGCCACGATCACAAGTTCGGCAAGCGACATGAGCTGTGGCAGTTGATTGCGGTAGAGGCTAGCTTCTTCACGCTGCGTCAACGGCGTAGGAGGACCGGCGGTGACCACCTGCAAGCCCGCCACCTCGGGGACCTGGCGCAGCAGTGTAGCCGGATCTGCTCCATCCAGAATGGTCGAGGTCAGTCCCTGCCCGTTGTCCAGGCCGAAGACCTCGTGCAGGCGGGAACGATGCACATTCGCGTCCACCAGGACCACTGCCATGCCCATCTCGGCTACCGTCGCAGCCAAGTTGGCCGCGACGGTGCTGTTGTCCGCGCCCGGGGCCGGGCTCATGACCGTGACGGAATGTATTTGCTGGCCCAGCAGGGCGTACATGAAGTTGGTCCGCAGTGATCGCCAGCCGTCGTGCGCCGCTGGGGCTTCTGGGTCGGCCCGAATTGAGCTAAGCCCGTACTCCTGCTCAGGCTCCCGGACCACCCCCAGTACCGGCGGGCCGGTTGTCCCGGCTGAATGGTCGGTATCCCCTTCGGGACCAGACAGCCGGTCCCAGATCAGGCCCGCGGCCAGGCCGAGGAGCACTGCAATGACCAATATCACGACGAGCAGGACCTTGGTCCGGGGACTGGCGGCCCGGGTCGGCACCTGAGGCCTGGCGTAGATCTGCGCGGTGACGACGCCGTTCCCCCGCACGTGGACCAGGAAGGCGGCTGTCGTCGCCGCGGCGATCTGCTGAGCTTGCACGGGGTCGGTGCTCTGGCCCACGATGTTGATGACAGCGGCATTGGATAGTGATTCGCCGTACACCTCGTTCGCCAGCTGCGTCTCTGAAATTTCAAACGGCAAGGACGGTGCCACCCGGTCGAGCAGGACCGGGCTGGACACCAACTGGACGTACGTAGGAATGAGGCTGGTGATTATCGCGGGGTAGTTCGACAGGACAGAAGAATTGTTTGACACCGGGAGCAGCGCCACTGAAGAGGTCGATACGAAGACCTTGGGGCGGCTGATCAGGTACCCGGCCCCAGCAAGAAAGACCACGCCGGCGACGAGCAGGCATATCAGCTTGCGACGCCAGACGATTTTGACCACACGCTGCGGTGTGAGGGTTTCCTGAGATTCACGTGGACTCAACGCGCCTATTTCCCCTCAACATCTTCCGGGATTGAGGTTACTGCTTGCTGCCCGCCGGATGCCGGATAGGCGCCGAGCTCCCGCCAGAGCGCAAGTATCGCGTCCAGCGAGCGCCCGAGCGAAAACTGCTCGACGGCCCGCCGCCGGGCCGCTAGTCCCAGCCGTCTGCGCCGGTCCGGGTCAGCGAGCAGGCCGTCGACCGCCTGGGCCAGCGCGGGCGGATCCTCAGCCGGAACCATCACGCCCGCTCCGTCGAGTGCCGAGCTTCCCGCCACCCGGGTGGCCACCACGGCCGCGCCGGAGGCCATCGCCTCGAGCAGGACCAGCGACATCCCGTCGTAGCGGGAGGGGATCACGACGACGTCGGCTGCCCGCAGGTCGGGGGCTGGGTCTGGGTGGAAGCCCACTAGTTCGACGCGTCCGGTAAGACCCAGAGCGTCGGCCTGCTGCTCGATGGCACCGCGGTCCTCGCCGTCGCCGACGAGTCGCAGGCGGGCCGCCGGTGTGTGCATGAGTGCCAGGGCGGCGACTGCCACATCAGGTGCGTGCTGATGACACAGGCGCCCAACCGAGACGATGAGGGGGTCGCCTGTTCGCTCAGCGGCCTTTCCGTCCGGGCAGAACCGGCTGGGGTCAATCCCGTTGGGGTTAACCCGGATCCGGGCGGCCCGGGCGCCGAGTACAGCTTCGCCGTGCGACCGCTCCTCCTCAGAGACCGCCACCACGGCGGTTGTCACCGGCAACATGATCCGTTCGAACATACGGTAAGCAGGTTCCATCCGTCCCCCGGCCAGCCACGACCAGCCGTGCGGAGTGAACACGCTGGGAGGGCGCCGCCGTCCGAGGCTCGCGAGCGCGAGACGCCCGACCGCCCCGGCCTTGGAGGAGTGCAGGTGCACGAGGGCATGCTCACGGACGAGCCGCCGGATGCGCAGGACGGCCAGGATGTCGCTCGGGTGCGGGGCGCGGCGCATATCGATCCGCACACACCTAGCTCCGCGCT
>Ga0126371_10003064_pt1 | contig 14548 bp, 10 predicted proteins | sample PanSoiMetaPlot_4_FD_110145 | JGI IMG/M metagenome (GOLD analysis project Ga0126371, IMG submission 110145) | Tropical forest soil microbial communities from Panama - MetaG Plot_4 | ecosystem: Environmental > Terrestrial > Soil > Tropical forest > Bulk soil | place: Panama | collected 2016-02-17 | reverse complement strand
TGCAGAAAAAATTCGGTTTCGTCCCGGAACGAATTGTGGCCACCGCCAAAGAACTCCTGGCAAAGTGAGGCGAGCAATGCGAATCGGAATGGGCGCAGACCACGCGGGCTACTTGTTGAAAGACCAGCTTGTCGCCATGTTGCGCGAAGCCAAGCACGACGTCACCGATTTCGGCACCGATGGCCCCGCTTCCGTGGACTATCCTGATTTCGCTCAGGCCGTCGGCGAAGCGCTCATCGCCGGCAAAGTGGAACGCGGCATCGTCATTTGCGGCAGCGGCGTCGGCGCCTGCATCGCCGCCAACAAGATTCCCGGCATTCGCGCCTGCATGTGCCACGATTCCTATTCCGCGCATCAGGGAGTGCAGCACGACAACATGAACGTCCTCGTCTTGGGCGCGCGGGTCATCGGCCCGACGCTCGCCCAGGAATTGGTCAATAATTTCCTCAACGCAAAGTATTGGGGACACGAAAAAGGACAAGAACGCCTGCAGCGCAGAGTTGATAAAATAGAGGCGATCGAGAAAAAGTACAGTTTACCGGCGCGTGCCGGGAAGGAGTCGGGTTAATGGGAACGCAGACCGTCGGAAATCGCGTCAGTGTCAAAACAGAGAATCCTCTGAAAGAGCTTGCCAAGTATGGCCAGTCCGTATGGCTCGATTATATTCGCCGCAATTTGCTCACCAGCGGCGAACTTCAGCGCCTCATCGATGAAGACGGATTGCGCGGCATGACCTCCAATCCCTCCATCTTCGAAAAAGCTATCACTGGCAGCACCGACTACGCGGATTTTTTCAAATCGCTCGATTCGCGCCCGGAACTCACCGCAACGCAGCGCTACGAGCTGCTCGCTATTCGCGACATTCAAGATGCAGCGGACATCCTGCGTCCGGTTTACGACCAAACGAAACGCCGCGACGGCTACGTTAGCCTCGAAGTCTCGCCGCTTCTCGCCCGTGACACCAACGGCTCGATCTCCGAAGCGCGCCGCTTGTGGAAAACGGTGAATCGCGAAAACGTCATGATTAAAATTCCCGGCACTTCGGAAGGTCTTCCTGCCATTCAGCAGTTGCTCAGCGAAGGCATCAACATCAATATCACCTTGCTCTTTGCGCAGGAGACTTACGAAAAGGTCGCGCAGGCGTATCTGAACGCGCTCGAAACTTACTCCAAAAATGGCGGCGACCTCAGCCGCATCGGCAGCGTCGCAAGCTTTTTCGTCAGCCGCATTGATACTTCCGTCGACAAACTCGCCGGCGAGCGCCTGAAAACCGCCACCAAATCCGATGAACGCGTCGAGTTGCAATCGCTTCTCGGCAAAGTCGCCATCGCCAACGCCAAACGCGCCTATGCCAAGTATCAGGAAATTTTCAGTGGCTCTCGCTGGCAGGCGCTTGCCTCCAAAGGCGCGCAGACGCAGCGCCTTCTCTGGGCCAGCACCAGCACAAAGAATCCGAACTATCGCGACGTCATGTATGTTGAAGAGCTAATCGGCCAGGACACCGTCAATACCATTCCACCCGCCACGCTCGATGCTTTCCGCGAGCACGGTCGCGTTCGCGCCAGCCTGACCGAAAACGTGGATACCGCGCGCAACACCATGCAAATTCTTGCGCGAGTCGGCATTTCCATGAAGCAGGTCACTGACGATTTGGTGGACGAGGGTGTAAAGCTCTTCGCCGATGCCTTTGCCAAGCTCATTGCCGCCGTCGAAGGCACCATGAAGCGTCCGCCCGCCTCGAAGTCGTCCATGCAAAGCTACTCGCTGCCGCAGGGCCTCGACTCCGAACTAAAAAAAAACATCAATGACTGGGCCGCATCCGGCAAAATGCGCAAGCTCTGGGCCCGCGACGCCTCGCTCTGGACTAACTCCGACGAGGCGAAATGGCTCGGATGGCTCGGCGTCACCGAAGACCAGTTAAGCAAAATCAAGATCCTCGACACTCTCGCCGGCGATATTAAAGCGCAGAAATTCTCGTACGCCTTGCTGCTCGGCATGGGCGGCTCCAGTCTCTGTCCGGAAGTTTTCGCAAAAACTTTCGGCAAATTGACCGGCTTTCCCGAGCTTCACGTCCTCGATTCCACCGACCCCGCGCAAATCAACTCCATCGAATCGAAAGTCGATCTGAAAAAGACTATCTTTATCGTTTCGAGTAAGTCAGGAACGACGCTCGAACCCAACATTTTCAAAGAATATTTTTTCGATCGCCTGAGTAAAGCTGTCGGCGCCGACAAAGCCGGAAAGCAGTTCATCGCCATCACCGATCCAGGCTCTCAGCTCGAAAAAGTCGCCGCAAGCGACAAATTCAGAGGCGTATTCCACGGAATCCCCAGCATCGGCGGCCGCTACTCCGCGCTTTCCGATTTCGGTCTTGTGCCCGCCGCAATTTTGGGCATCGACGTTCGCCGTTTTCTTGACCGCGTCGAAGAGATGTCCGAAGCCTGTGCCGCGTCGGTTCCTGTGAATGAAAATCCCGGCGCCGTTTTGGGAATTATTCTGGGAACGCTCGCGCGAAATGGCCGCGACAAAGTCACGCTCGTAACTTCTCCGGGAATCCGCGACCTCGGCGCCTGGCTCGAACAATTGCTAGCCGAATCCACTGGCAAGCAGGGCAAAGGTTTGATTCCCGTGGACCGCGAAGAATTGACCGCGCCGGAGTTCTACGGACACGACCGCGTTTTCGTGTACATCCGATTAACTTCCGCGCCTGACGCCGCTCAGGACGAAAAAGTCGCGGCGCTTGAAAAAGCAGGCCATCCCGTCGTGCGCATGTCCATTGGCGACATTTATGACCTCGGCCAATCTTTCTTCCACTGGGAAATCGCTACGGCCGTCGCCGGCTCAATCATCGGAATTAACGCATTCAATCAGCCCGACGTCGAAGCCAGCAAAGTCGCCACACGCACTTTGACCGATCAGTACGAGAGAACAGGCGAATTGCCCGCGGAACAGCCCATTCTCGAAGACGGCGGAATCCAACTCTTTACCGACGAAAAGAATGCAGCCGCACTCCGTGACGCCATTGGTTCAGATAAGTCGCTCAGCTCCTGCATCCGCGCGCATCTCAGCCGCCTCAAAGTCAACGATTACTTCGCCATGCTCGCGTACATTGAAATGAATGATGCCAACGAAGACGCTCTGCAAAAAATCCGCCACGTCGTTCGCGATCGCAAGCGCGTCGCTACATGTCTCGGCTTCGGCCCGCGTTTTCTGCACTCCACGGGACAGGCCTACAAGGGCGGCCCAAACAGCGGCGTGTTTCTGCAAATCACTTGCGACGACGCCGTAGACTTGCCTGTTCCCGGCCGGAAATACACATTTGGCATCGTCAAGGCCGCGCAGGCTCGCGGTGATTTTGCCGTTCTTGCCGAACGCAATCGCCGCGCCCTTCGCGTGCATCTTGGCAAAGATGTGGCAGACGGGCTTTCGTATCTGCACAGCATCATTCGTGGGGCTCTGATTTGATTTGCGAGCGGAATTTTCCAAACGCCTCGCGCTGAGAGAGCGATCCGTGAAATTATTTGAAATTCAACGAACCACGGAGGGACTTACCAAATGCAAATTGGCATGATCGGCTTGGGCCGCATGGGCGCCAACATGGTGCGCCGGCTCATGCGTGGTGGTCACGAATGCGTCGCCTTCGACAGAAATCCTGAGAGCATCAAGCAAGTGGCGTCCGAAGGCGCGAAAGGTGCGAATTCTCTCGTCGAATTTGCCGGGAAGCTCTCCAAGCCGCGCGCCATTTGGCTCATGGTTCCCGCCGCTGTCGTAGACGATACGCTGCATGAGCTGACTCCGCTTCTCGAAGCTGGCGACATTGTCATCGATGGCGGCAATTCCTATTACATTGACGACATTCGCCGCGCCAAGGAGCTCTCCGCAAAGAAAATCAATTACTGCGACGTGGGTACCAGCGGCGGCGTTTGGGGACTTGAACGCGGCTATTGCATGATGATCGGCGGTCCCGATGACGTCGTGAAGCATCTCGATCCGATTTTCAAAACTCTAGCTCCCGGCCGCGGAGATTTGCCGCGCACCCCCGGTCGCGAAAAATCTTCCAGCACCGCGGAGATGGGCTATTTGCATTGCGGCCCATCCGGCGCTGGACACTTTGTCAAGATGGTCCACAACGGAATCGAATACGGCCTTATGGCCGCCTATGCGGAAGGTTTAAATATTCTCAAAAATGCGAATGTCGGGAAAAAGAAAACCGAAAGTGATGCCGAAACCGCGCCGCTGCGCAACCCGGAACACTATCAATACGATCTTAATCTCGCGGACATAACAGAGGTTTGGCGCCGCGGCAGCGTCGTCGCATCTTGGCTTCTCGACTTGACTGCCATAGCCCTTTTCGAGCAGCCGGATCTCGCGAAGTATTCCGGCCGCGTCTCTGATTCCGGCGAGGGCCGCTGGACGATTCAAGCCGCTGTCGAAGAAGGCGCGCCCGCGATAGTGCTGAGCGCCGCGCTCTACGAACGCTTCACTTCGCGCGGCCATGCCGACTTTGCGTCAAAGGTGCTTTCCGCGATGCGCTTCCAATTCGGCGGCCACGTGGAACGTGCCGCCGGCAAATGATTTTCTTATTTTGGGAAAGAGGCCATGGGAACAATGAAATTGGAAACAGCAGCAGCGCCGCGCGGAAGAAATCTTGCCGCCGAAGCAGGCCGTCCGGCAGGCCCTTGCGTCATGGTGATTTTCGGCGTCAGCGGAGATCTCACCAAACGCAAGCTCATCCCCGCGCTCTACAACTTGGCGAAGGAAAATCTTCTTCCGCGCGAATTTGCCATCGTCGGCATGAGCCGCCACGAAACGTCCGACGGCGATTTTCAGAAAAAAATCCTGCAGGAGCTGAATGAAAACGATGGTTCAGCCGCCCTCGATCCAGAACTGGTCTCCTGGCTTGCCGAACGGCTCTACCACCATTTCGGCGATTTCGCAGACGCCGCTGCCTATGCTCGCCTCGGCGAACTGCTCCACAAAATCGATTCCGAACGTGGTACTGGCGGGAATTATCTCTACTATCTCGCGACAGCGCCCGAATACTTCGGCGAAATCACGCGCCGGCTCGGCGAAGCTCGCCTCACTCAGCAGGACCAGCGCACTTGGCGCCGCATTATTTACGAAAAACCTTTCGGCAACGGCCTCGCCTCAGCTCGCGCTCTCAATCAGCAAATCGAACAGGTCTTGCAGGAAAATCAGATCTATCGCATCGACCATTACCTCGGCAAAGAAACCGTCCAGAACATTTTGGCTTTTCGTTTCGGCAACGGAATTTTCGAGCCTGTGTGGAATCGCCGCTACATTGACCACGTGCAAATCACCGTCGCCGAAACTGTCGGAGTGGAAACTCGCGGCGGCTACTACGACCAGGCCGGCGCTCTTCGCGACATGGTTCCCAATCACTTGTTCCAGTTGATCAGCCTTGTCACCATGGAGCCGCCCGTTTCTTTCGACGCTGAGGCCGTTCGCGACGAACAAACCAAAGTCCTCCGCGCCATGCAGCCGCTCACCGAGCAGGATGTGCTCATGCGCACCGTTCGCGGTCAATATGGCGAAGGTTACGACAGCGACGCGCGCGTTCCCGGCTATCGTTCCGAGTCGCGCGTGGAACCCAACTCTTCCACCGAAACTTTCGTCGCTCTAAAACTTCTTATGGACAACTGGCGCTGGGCCGGCGTCCCATTTTATTTGCGCACCGGCAAGCGCCTGAAAGTCCGCTCCAGCGAAATCGTCATCCAGTTCAAGAGCGTTCCGTTTATGCTTTTCCGCAAAACCGCCGTCGAACGCCTCGCGCCCAACCAGTTCATCGTCCACATTCAGCCGCAAGAAGGAATTTCTCTCCAGTTTGGGGCAAAAATTCCCGGCCCTATCGTCAAGCTCGGCAGTGTCAACATGGATTTTCGCTACGCAGATTATTTCGGCTCCAAGCCCAGCACCGGTTACGAACGCCTCCTTTACGAATGCATGATTGGCGATGCCACGTTGTTCCAGCGCGCTGACATGGTCGAAGCTGCCTGGGGCGTCGTCCAGCCGATTCTTGACGTCTGGCGCGCTCTGCCGCCGCGCAATTTCCCCAACTATCCGGCCGGCTCCTGGGGACCGTGGGAAGCCAACGACTTGCTCGAGCGCGACGGCCGCCAGTGGCGAGAACCCGGCCAATGATTCTCGCCGGAGATGTTGGCGGCACGAGCACCCGTCTCGCATTTTTCGACGTCGGCCGCGGCCAACTTCGGCGCCTCGCCGAAAAAACTTATCCTAGCCGAAATTACTCCACTCTCGAAGACATCGTTGCCGATTTCCTCGCGTCGCAGCAAACGAAACCGGAAGCCGCGGCCATCGGCATCGCCGGCCCTGTGCACGAAGGCGTCGTTCACGCTACAAATCTTCCTTGGCGTGTCGAGGTTCAGCGTCTCGCCGCGCGCATCGGCATCTCCAAGGTCGTCATCATCAATGATCTCGAAGCCAACGGCTACGGCATCGCCACTCTCGGCCCGGACGATTTTGCCGTCCTTCAGTCAGGCGCGCCCGACGCGAAGGGGAACGCTGTCGTCGTTTCCCCAGGTACAGGGTTGGGCGAATCCGTGCTTTATTGGGATGGCCGCCAGTATTGGCCGCTGCCCAGCGAAGGTGGCCACGCCAGTTTCGCTCCGCAAATGGATCTCGAAGACGAGCTTCTGAAGTATCTTCGCGCCAAATTCGGCCACGTCAGTTGGGAGCGAGTTGTTTCCGGCCCGGGACTCTTCAACATCTACAAATTTCTGCGCGACACTGGCCGCGAATCCGAGCCTGACTGGCTCGCCCAGCAATTGAAGGATCAAGATCCCTCCGCGGTAATTTCCAAGTCGGCCCTCGAACGAAAGTCCCCGCTCTGCGAGAAAGCCCTCAACCTCTTCGTCACCCTGCTCGCGTCCGAATGCGGCAACATGGCCTTGAAAGTCCTCGCTACCGGCGGAGTTTTTCTCGGCGGCGGCATCCCGCCGAAAATTTTGCCCAAGCTCGAAGAACCTGCCTTTCTGCAATCTTTCAAGGACAAGGGCCGCTTCGGCCCGGTTCTCGAAACCTTTCCTCTTCGCGTGATTCTCAACGAATATACCGCCCTTCGCGGCGCCGCCCGCCGCGCCTCCATGCTCCTCGAAAATTCGCGCTAGCTTCCCGAATCAAAATTTGTCCCATGGTTTTTAGGAGGTCGGAGCTTCAGCTCCGACATAAGCAGCGTGTGACCAATGGGGCTTTAGCACCCGAAGCCAATCAATCTTGCGTTAGATCTGCGAGTCATTACGCTAGATGGAGATTGCAAGGAAGGATGTTTTAATCGCAGTATCCCGTTGAGCCTCAGCTTTGTGGCTCAAGCGCAGGATTGAGCGTCAACTTGCTGTCGCGCAGGACATCCAGCTGCCGCTCCCATGTTTTCTTCCCGGCTGCCTCTATTTTTACTCGATGAGTTCCCGCGGCAAGGTGCAGCACGGAAGGCGTATTTCCCACGAACTTTTCATCCACATAAATGTCTGCCCCCGCCGGCTCGGATGACACATTTATTGTCGCGCTTCCGCCTGCCGTTTCGCTTCGTGCCTCTGTTTTTCCGCCCGGATAAAACCGCTGCAGCACATCAATCAAATCCTGCGCGCTCAGCGCATAGTTCAATCCGATTTTCGGATCGTGGAGATCTTCGCTCACTATGCTTATTGCGGTGAGCCCAATGACCCGCCCCTGCGAATCCAGTAAAGGCCCGCCACTGTTTCCGCCATTGATAGCGGCATCAGTTTGAATCCATGTCCCATTGCCTGCCAGTCGGGACTTGCCGATTCCGCTCACCACGCCGTGCGTTATCGTGTCCGGCATTCCTCCTCCGGGATCGCCAATCGCTAAAACGGATTCCCCGCGTTGAACTTCGTCCAGAGCTGCCAGCGCCAGATGCGGAAATCCGGAGCCATCTACTTTTAGCAGCGCCAAATCCTTGTCCTGATCGATATAAACAACTTGCGCCGCCAGCTTCCGGTACGCTCGCGTGACCACGTAGAGCCGCGATTGCCCTTTCACTACGTGGCGATTCGTGGCCACAAGCCCCGTATCGGTGACAAAGAAACCTGTGCCCCACGCCTTTTCGCCTTCCACGCGTACAATCGCAGGATCCGACTGCTTTGCAATCGCGTCCGGCGAAAGTTCAGGCTGTCCTGTCGCTGAATCGCTTTTCGCGTCGGAAATTTCCGGCCGGCCGGTGAAAACCTTGTCGACAGAATCCAGAGTGATCTCGAAATGTTCCGCTTTCACCAGCCAATACTCCCCGCCATTTCCTCCCGTAAGCCCCCGCCACTCAAATGGCCCTTCGGTGATCGTGAATTCCTGGCTCGCGTATCCTTCCATCGAGATTCGCATCACAATCGGATGCTCCAGCCTTGTTCCCCACAGAGTATGAGTCTTATGAAAGTAGCCGCCGGGCATTTCCTTGGTGAATGGCGTAGTCCCAACCACAAGGCCGTCCATTTCTACCGTCGCGCCCGGCGGGATGCTCGTGATTTTCAGCGTGTTCGCAGCGGCTGGCATTGCAACGATTGCATTCAGCAAAATTGAAGCGAGGAGAAAGAAGTACGCCCCAGCAAAACGCATAGCTACCTCCAAGCGAGCAAGCGGTAGCTAGATTTATACGTATCCGTTCAGGATGTCAACCGCAAGGTGGCTGGGTCCGCTCCGCCGAATGCCGCTGTTTTGTCAGGGCATGGCTTCAGCCATGCCGTAAGCCGCAATACTAAAGCGCCTTCAGCCGCTGAGGTGTGTCGTTTGTAAGCTTTGCAGCCTCCTGTCGGCCTTCCTGGAATCGCACCAGCAAGCATAATTGTGTAAGCTAGCGCCGCATGAAAATCCTGCACCTCGATACGCGCCCCGACTGGCGCGGTGGCCAGCACCAGATACTTCTGACCGTGCGCGGGCTGCACCACCTGGGCCATGACGCGCAGCTTCTTACGCGCGCGAATTCTCTGCTCGCGCAGCGCGCCGTTGCCGAGAAGTTTTCCGTGCACAGATTTTCGTCCCGTTCCCCGCGTCTTCAGGTGCTCCTCTGCCTGAAAGAGATTCTGCATCAACAAAAGTTCGACATTATTCACGCGCACGATCCGCATGCGCTCACGGCTGCATGGCTGGCACGCGCTCATCGTCGCGCCGCGCTCGTCGTTTCGCGCCGGGTCGCCTATCCGCTCAGTCGCTCCTGGCTGGGACTCGCCCGCTATCGTACTGCTCATCGCATCATCGCAGTTTCGAAATTTGTCGCCGCCAGTATCGTTGAATCCGGCATCAGTTCCGCACGCGTCGCCATCGTCTACGACGGTGTCGAAATTCCTCCGCCGTTTACGCCCGAAGAACGTATCGCTGCTCGCCGCTCTTGGAACATTTCAGAGTCAGCGCCGCTCATCGGTTGCGTCGGTTATCTGCTTCCCGAAAAAGGGCAGGAATTGCTGCTTCGCGCGATGAAAGATGTCGCCGCGCAGTTTCCCGAATCCAAACTGATTCTCGCCGGCGACGGCCCGATGCGTTCGCAACTGCGAGCCCTCGCAAAAACTCTCGCGTTGGAAAATCACGTGATCTTCGCCGGCTTTATTGCCGATACGGAGTCTGTCTATCGTGCGCTCGACGTTTTTGCTTTCCCATCTCTCGCCGAGCCCCTCGGCTCCTCTTTGCTCGCAGCGATGGCGCACAGCTTGCCGGTCGTGGCCATTGCTAGCGGCGGCGTGCCGGAAATCATCGAGACCGGTCGCAACGGAATCCTCGCCGGCGCTCCCGATTCCGCGCAACTGGCCCGCGTAATTTGCGAACTTCTGCGCAACCCAGAAATGGCTGCGCGCCTCGGCGCTTCCGCTCGGGGAACGATTTCCACCCGTTTCACAGCTTCGCTGCTTGCCGAAAATACTCTGTGCGAATACGAATGCGCTTTGGCTCTCAAGCGCCGTGGCTGACAACTCTGCAAATTTTCTGTATCATTGAATTGAGCGCAACGGTTCGAAGTTTCCTCGCGTCTCATCCCCGCCGGAATTTGAACCTCAGTTCGTTTCTCGGTGAAATTGTTGTCTACATCCCACAGGAGGCCTTTGATGTTTAAGCGTTTTGCAAATTGTGTTGTTGTTGTCGCTATGCTCGCCCTTGCTTCGCCTGTTTTCGCGAAGTCTTTTTCTCAAACGATTGAAATAAATCAAACCGCTACCATTGGCGAAACATCCCTGCAGCCGGGGAGCTACAAGTTCGTCGCCGATCTGGACTCCGGTACGGTGCGAGTGGAGCGGGGCCGCAAAGTCGTGGCCACGGTGCACGGCAAGACCGTCAATCTGAAGAATAAAGCCCCATACGGCTCGGTGGTGGTCGATGGCGGCAAGGTCAAGGAAATTCAATTCCAGGGGAAGGCGCAGGCCATTGATCTTCCCAATTCCTGATCAGAGCTAATCGTGCGGCTAATCGTGTGAAAGATCGGCGCGCCAGAGAACTGAGCATGGCTGGCGCGCTTTTCTTTTTTTGTGACCGCCGCAGTTATTGCAGGTACTCCGCCAGCCAACTGAAAAATTCCTGATACCACAATTTGCTGTTCTGCGGCTTCAGCACCCAGTGGCCCTCGTCAGGAAAAATCACCAGCTTCGACGGCACTCCCTGCCTCTGCAACGCGGTGAACAATTCCAGATCCTGGGTGTAAGGCACGCGAAAATCCAGCTCGCCATCCATCACTAGCACGGGAGTGTGAAATTTTCCCAGTTGCGCCGCATAAGTTGATGGCGACCATTTAGCATAGTCCGCCGAGTTGGTCCACGGCGTTCCTTTCAAATCGTGTTCCACGAACCACAATTCTTCCGTGGCTCCGTACATGCTGGCCAAATCGTAAGGACCGGCGTGGCTGATCAGGCAGCGAAAGCGCCCTGTGTGCGTGGCAATCCAATCGGTCATGTAGCCGCCGTACGAGCCGCCGGCTTCGGCGAGGCGCGTTTTGTCAATGAACGGATAACGCGCGAGCGCGTAATCCACTCCGTTCATCAAATCCACGTACGGCTTTCCGCCCCAGTCGTCCTGAATTTCATCGGTGAATTTCTGGCCGTAGCCGGTCGAGCCGCGCGGATTGACCATCATCACGACGTATCCGGGTGAAGCGAACACTTCCGGATTCCAACGGTAGAACCAGTTGTCGTCCCAAGCACCCTGCGGCCCTCCGTGCACCAGCAAGAGCATTGGATATTTTTTCGTGGCATCGAAATGCGGCGGCTTGACCAGCAGTCCTTCAACTTTCGTTCCGTTCGCGCCGCTGAACCAGAACGGCTCGGCGGGAGGCAAATCGAGCGGCGCAAGAATTTTCGCGTTTTGATGGGTCACTTGCTGGACATCGTCGCCATCCGAATTCGCGGTAAAAACTTCCGCAGGCCACGCGGTGTTGGAACGCGAAAACGCTATCCGTTTCCCGTCCGCGCTGAGCGTCAATTCGCCATTGAATCCTTTTTCCAGAACACGCTTAGGCGTGTGCCCCGCTCCAGCTTCGACTTCGAAGAGCGGCATTTCCGCATGCTCTTCAGCGGGAAAGAAAATCGTTTTGCTGTCCGAGGACCAGACAAACGAATCCACGCTCAGCTCGAAATTCGGCATGAGATCAATTTGTCCGGCATTCGCGATGTTGTAGAGCATCAAGCGCCAGCGATCGCTTTCATATCCCGGCGTGGCTTGCGAACGGTAAGCGATCCATTTTCCGTCGGGAGAATAGGCCGGGCCCCAGTCGTTGCCTTTGTTTGTGGTGATTCGCTTCGGCGATTCGCCGCCTGCGACCGGCACAGTGAATAAATCTCCATTGGTGCTCAGCGCTTCGTCCTTGTCGGTGTTCGCGGTGAAACAAATTTCCTTGCTGTCGGGCGAAAACGCAATCGCTTCGGGCTCGCCCAGGTTGAATGGCGGGACATCGTAATCCGCACCGGGAGTCAGATCGCGCGGGGTTCCCTTGTTCACAGCGGTGACGAACAGGTGGCTGCGTTTTCCGTCGGCCCAATCTGTCCAGTGCCGGTAAAGCAGATGCGTGGCGATGTGGGCTTTCACTGGATTTTTTTTCGCGGCTTCGTCGTGCGCCTGATTGCGCGCGTCGTCGTGACAGTCGGGATAAACGCGGGAAACAAAGGCCATCATTTTTCCGTCGGGCGACCAGAGTTCGTTGTCTGCGCCGGTGGACAAAAATGTGAGGCGGGTGGCCTCCCCTCCATAAAGCGCAATCGTGTAAACCTGCGGCTCGCCATCCCGGGAGGAAAGGAAGGCGATGCGCTGGCTGTCGGGAGACCAACGCGGGCGGTTGTCGCTGCCGCCGCGCGTGATTTGGCGTTCGTCGCCGCCCGTGGCAGGCACGACCCAAATATTGCTGAATGAATGGTTTGCTTTCATGTCCGGTGTGGAGACCACGTACGCGACCCATTTGCCGTCGGGGGAGATTTGGGGGTCCGAGACGCGGTGCATGGAGATCAGGTCGTCGAAAGTGATGGCGCGTTTTTGCGCTTGGGCGCGGACTGGCGCGGCGTAAGCGAGGCAAATCAGCGCAACGGCTGCCGCAAGCACTCGAACGATGTTCATTTTGCTCGGAGGGGCAAAGCTCATGTCAGTTCTCCTCGGAAGCGGTTTTGGAAGAGATCCCTTGCTGCGCTCCCTTCCTTCGTCAGGGCAGGCGGGACGCAAAGAGCGCGCCTTGGATGAATTGCGTTTTCTTTACGATTAGAAATGAGGTCCGGCTTTTGTTTTGTGTAACTTACGAGGATTTCTAATTTTTTATAGGTGTGTCGATTAGAAATGCAGCGAGGAGTGCCAGGTGAGGAGTGGCGAGCAAGCGCGCCGCGCAAAAGTGGCCAAAAGTTATCGATTAGAAAGTTGGAAGTGGCTGAATAGAAGTAAGTTAGCAAAATTTCTAATTTTCGAGGGACCGTCCTAGGAGTTAGAGGGTGATCGCCAGAGGCTCGCAGGCTCAAGTCCCTATAAGGCGGGCAGGGTGGGGGCTCGGTAACGGAGGGTTTGCGCTCCACGGCGGCGCAAAAAGGAAGGGAACCGAGAGGTGGTTTGTTCCATTTTGGGAATTGCGAGAGGTGAGGCGGGGAGGCAATTCTCACCGAGTCGTTGCCAAGGCTTTGGGCTGTGGCTGACATCGAGCATGGATAGCATGAGCGGGCGAGGTCGGGCAAGGGAATTACAGCGAATGGGGAAAAGCGAGGGTTAAGCGAGGAAAAGGAGGCAAGGAAGCAAGGAGGCAAGGAGGCAAGGAGGCAAGGAGGCAAGGAGGCAAGGAGGCAAGGAAAATCCACACTCTTTGCACAAGCGGCAAAGAGTGCGGCACCCGCGTGGTTTTCAGTCGTGCCTTGTGGGAAAACGAGTGTGGTAATATGCGCCCGGGCGTCTCGTTGGCGAAGGATATTTACTGATTAGAATATATGCGCCACCCGCCTATTGCCAGACAGTCCCGACAAGCTGGGTCCCGACTGGAAGAAGAATCCGCAGCACCAGCACCCGCACGGCGACGAATACATAAACGACAAGACTGGAGAAAAGCTAGAATGGAACAAGGGAAGACCAGGACCCTGGGGACCGAAGGCCGACCGGGGCAAAGATGGCTGGCATTACACGCCGCCTGGCGGTGTAAGGGGTAAACAAATGGATCCCGGTACGGTGCTTAAGACAACCGCTAAGGTTGGTTTTTGGGGAGCTGCTGGAGCAATTGCATTCAAGATTCTCCAGACCCTGGGAGAGGTATGCTCGGAAGCGCCGTGTTTTTAGGGCGGCTGCGAAGTTCGGCGGAGGATCAATGACATTTGAAGAGTTGGACGCGCTATATCCAAATGGCTTCAGTGATGCATACGTACAGAAACTAACTTTGGACTATCAAAATCGGAACATCGAGGTTCAACTTAGTCTACGTGGAAATCCACCGGAAAGCCCGAACTGTGGCGAATACCAGCGGGCCATATTGGTATTGCGCGACTTCTACTACTTTGTGATAGAGCCGCCAGATGCCGAACATCTCTGGTACCCTGAGCGGCCAATACAGGTAAACGGATATCCCGACGACGGCAATCAGTTCCCGCTTCTCGAGCATCTAAAGCCCCACCTTTCTTCGGATGCGTTTTGCTGCCGATTCTACGTACATGACTGGAACGCGTTCATTCACGTAGCTGCAAGGAATGCACAGTTTTCATTGGTAAAAAGCGAATCACCAGCAGGCTTGCGCGCTCCGGCCCTTTAGGCGGACATCCCGGCGCTCAGTTCGGATTGCAGTCTGCAACTCGACTGCATGAAGCCGGAATCGCTAGTAATGGCGCATCAGATCCCCCAGGCTCGACTCGCCGTCGACCTGGGAGGCCCCTGCTGACGGCGCCGTGAATACGTTCCCGGGCCTTGTACACACCGCCCGTCACATCACGAAAGTGGGCTGTACTAGAAGTCGTCGAGCTAACCGCAAGGAGGCAGACGCCCAAGGTATGGCTCATGATTGGGGTGAAGTCGTAACAAGGTAGCCGTAGGAGAACCTGCGGCTGGATCACCTCCTTTCTAAAGAAAACGGCGGCACAAC
>Ga0126371_10003063_pt1 | contig 14549 bp, 11 predicted proteins | sample PanSoiMetaPlot_4_FD_110145 | JGI IMG/M metagenome (GOLD analysis project Ga0126371, IMG submission 110145) | Tropical forest soil microbial communities from Panama - MetaG Plot_4 | ecosystem: Environmental > Terrestrial > Soil > Tropical forest > Bulk soil | place: Panama | collected 2016-02-17 | reverse complement strand
GACGTCCAGGCAATGAGGGCGGGGGTATACCAATGCCTCGGTTGAGCATAGGAGGAGGGCGCGGTGGGGTCAGCAGAAAAGCCGACGGACGACCTTACGTCAGTAATTTTTGTCTGGGCACTTCAGTAACTAGCGAGTGGTTACTGTGCGCTCGCGCACAATCTCTTCGACTGCGGCAAGCGCGGCGTTGAGTTCTTCGTCTTTTGTGTAGAAGTGTGGGGAGAAGCGGACGCCGGCCTGCGGCCGCCAGTCGACGAGGATGTCGCGTTTGAGCAATTCGCGGCAGACATCGTAGGAGTCGGGCATCTCGATGGAGACAGTACCGCCGCGTTTTTCGCCGTCGCGCGGGGTATTGACGCGCCAGCCGTGCTGGTCGGCGAGGGCGATCAGCTTCGTGGTTTGATGTTTCGATTTCTCACGGATCTTGTCCACGCCGACTTCGTGGATGATTCTGATTCCGGGACGCGCGGCTTCGAGTGAAGGAATCTGTGGTGTGCCATTCATAAAACGGAACGGCGCATCGCTGTACTTGATCGGACCGATCTCAAAATTGAACGGATTCTGGTGTGCGGACCATCCAGTGAATTTGGGTTGTAACTTCGCGCCGAGATCGGGACGAACGTAAAGATAGGCGACGCCGGGTCCACCGCAAAGCCACTTCAAGACACCGCCACACGCGAAATCGACGTTGAGCTTTTGGACGTCGACGGGAATCGTACCGAGAGATTGGAAAGTGTCGAGGACGACGTAGGCGCCAACTTTGTGTGCTTTGTCGATAATGGCCTGTGCGTCCTGGATGAAGGCGCTGCGAAAGATCACGTGCGAGATGGGAACAACGAGCGTGGTCTCGTCGATGGCGTCGAGCAGGCGATCGGTGGGCACGGTTATTCCGTCGTCGGTCTTCACCATTTGGACGAGTGCGCCGTATGGCCGTTGGGCCTCCCAGAAATACATCACGGAAGGGAAGTTCATGTCGGTGTAGACGACCTTGTTTCGCTTGCCGGAGAAGTCGAGGCACGACGCGACGACGGCCTGGCAGGTGGTGACGTTCTGATGCGTGGAGACGCTGCCCTTTGGAGCGTTCATGAGAGCGCCAAGTTCGTCTCCGACTTCGGCGCCGAGCATCCACCAGCCCTCTTCCCAGGCGCGCACGCCGCGCATCGCCCAGGTGTCGGCGTAGCTCTTCATGGCATCGTAGACAGCGCGCGGCATGGCTCCGAGCGAATTGCTGATCAGGTAATTGGTGCGCTCGAGGATCGGAAATTCAGCGCGGTAGCAGAGAAGCGGGTCGGACATTGGGATAGTGTACGAGTTGAGAGTACCGAGTTGCGAGTCCCGAGTACCTAATACCGAGTGATGCAGTGCGCCGTGATGGCTATTGAGCCGAGGCGCCGTGAGGATGCACTTCTCTCTTGGTCCTCTTGATGAGCCACCAGGCGGCCGAGAGCAGTATCAGATACAGAACGGCGCTGACGAAGTTTACCCGCGAATCCCACCATCCCTTCACGATGACGGCGCAGATCACAAGGAATCCCAACCTTGATCCCCAGCCGCCGAAGGGCGAGTGAATCGGTAGCGCTTGGAGTTGCTGAGGATTGGAGCGTTTGCGGAAGACGGCGTGAGCGGCGAGAGACACAACCCAGGACAAAATCATTCCAAAGAAAGCTCCGCGCAAAATGAACTCAAATGCATTCGCCGGCGCCCACTTGATCAGGACCAAAGCAACAACGATTCCGTAGGACGAGACCAGCAGAGCCGGCATCGGCGAGCCTTGGGAGTTCAATTTTCCGAGCGTGGCAGGCGCCCAGCCAGTGCGCGCCATCGAGAACAACATGCGCGAGGAGACATAGAGCGCGGCGTTGGCGCCAGATAGTGCGGCAGTCAGGACGACGAAGTTCATGAGATGCCCGGCGCCGGGGAAGTGCACCGAGCCGAAGACGGTCACGAAAGGACTCTCGCCGCTTCCGGCGCGGTCCCAGGGCATGACTCCAACGAGAATCGCAATCGCGCCCAGGTACAGAAAGGTAAGCATGAGAAACGTGATGCGCACGGCGCGCGCGATTTCATGCTGCGAGCGCGATTCCCCGGAGGTGACCGCGACAAATTCGACGCCGCCGAACGAGTAGATGGAGAAGGTCATTGCCAGTAACGGTGCGAGGTATCCACGGGGGAAGAATCCGCCGTTGGTCGTGTATTGGGGCGGCACTCGTCGGGAAAGAAGCAATGCGGCCCCGAGAACGACGAATGCGGCTATCGTGACGACTTTGACCATGGCGAACCAGAACTCAAAGCGACCGTACGATCCGACGCCGCGCAGATTCACCAGCAGAAGGAGCGCTGAGAAGACGGCGACCCACACGATCGCATTTACTTGGGGGAACCAGAAACGCATGTAGGTGGCGGAAGCGACCATCTCGGCGCCGATCGAGACGGCGATTGCCGCCCAGTATCCCCCTCGGGAGAGGAATCCGGCCCAATCGTTGAGATAGAGATCGCCATAGACTCCGAAGGACCCCGCGGCCGGATGCGCGCACGCCAGCTCACCGAGCGCATAAGCGACCATTACATTGATCAACGCAGCGAGAAGGAAACTAAGGAGAACCGAGGGCCCGGCCAGGCTGAGCGCTGGAGCGGAACCGAGGAAAAGCCCGGTTCCGATAGAGCCGCCGACGGCGACCATGGCCATCTGTCCGGCGGTGAGTTGGTGACGAAGCCCCTGTTCTTCGTTGGGGTTAGGCGCGTCTTGCATCTGGAACGTATATCAGAATGGGCCGTTCTGTCCCAACGGACATAGCCAGAATGACCTTCGTAACGCGGGCTGGCCGTTACTTCATTGCTGGCGCTAACCCCAAATCCTAGAATCAGAACGCAGGTTACTCCGCACATTACCCCATGCCGGACCGGGCCGAAATCGCCAAGCGTGTCGCGCAAGCCGAGAAGCTTCTTCAACGAGGCAAAACAGGCGATGCGTTGAACGAATATCTTCAGGTTCTTCAGGAAGATCCGGAGAACGACAACGTTCGTTCGATGGCCGCGGACCTGTGCCTGTCGCTGAGTCGGACGGCAGAGGCAGTTTCTCTGCTTGGGGACCTTTTCGAGCGGCAAGTGGGACTCGGAGACGCGACCCGCGCCAGCCTTACGTATAAGAAGCTTGCCCGGCACGGCAGCCCGACTTGGCAGCAGAAATTTCGCTTCGGGCAGCTGCTGGAAAACTCCAATAAGAAACTTGCGATCGGCACCTACGAGAATGCGCTCGACGATCTGTCCAAGCAGCGCAAGGCGGCGGAATCGCTACCCATTCTCACGCGCATTGTGACGCTTGAGCCGACACAGGGAAATTACCTTCGCTTCGGAGAGCTCTCCTCGCAACTCCGCGAAAACAAGCAAGCGGCGGCGGCGTTCCTGAAGGCTGCGGAACTGGCGGAGGCCACGGGAGCGGACGCGTCACAGTACTTTGAGCGCGCCTACTCGGAAGATCCCAGTGATCCGAAGATCGCGCTTTCGTACGGGAAGAGTCTGCTGCAGCAGGGACAGATTGGTGCGGCAATCTTCATCTTCGAGCCGCATGTGCTCTCGGGCAGTCCGTCATTGGAGTTGCGCGATTGCTACAGCCAAGCATTGCTGGCTGCCAACCGCTTGACGGAGGCGGAGCCGCTCATCTGGCAGCTCTTCGAGCAGAATCCGAGCCGGTTGCAGCAAGTGGTGACGATGATCGGGCAGATGGTCGATTGCCAGCAGGATGCTGAAGCCGTCGCGCTCGCACGAAAGCTCGAACTGTTTCAGCGGCGCCGGGGCGAGCGGCGGGCGTTCGTCGCGATGATGCAGGATCTGGTGACGGGCCATCGGGCGTCGCCGGAGATGCTGGAGTTCCTCAGTGAGCTGTTCAATGCGTCCAATCGTGAAAGCGATTACTCGCAGACGCTGTTGAAGCTCTTTGATCTGTATGTCAGCAGCGGAAACTTCGAGAAAGCCGGCGAGTGCCTGGACCGGGCTGCGGATGTGGATCCCTATGAACGCGGCCATCAGAAGAGGCTGGAAGCCTTGCACGGTAAGATTTCCGATGATCGATTCAAACTTATCTCTTCACGTCTGACACAGTTGAACAAGTCGGTGCCCGAGCAAGTTCGACCGGAAGAACCGACACTCGGCGCCGCCGCTCTGCAGGATCTGATGCTCCAGGCGGAAATTCTGGTGCAGTACGGGATGCGGTCGAAAGCCGTCGAGCGGTTGCAAAGAATTCAGGAACTCTTTCCGCGCGAAGAAGAGCGTAACGAAGATCTGCAAAGGCTTTATCTGGCAGCCGGAATCACTCCGCGTTACGCGGGATCGGCGCCTGCCCCGCCCGCACAAGTCAGTACCGCGCCCACGCCTGCTTCTCAGGCGATGGCGCCACCCGCTGCAGTGGACGGCCAGCAGGCCGACGTCAGCAGCTTTACGCGCGTGGCGGAGATTACACGCAAGCTGTATCACCAGAACAATGCCAACTCGGTACTAGCCACGGCGGCACATGAAATGGGCAACCACTGGAAGATTACCCGCTGCGTAGCTGCAATGCGCAAACCGGGGCTTCCACCGACTGCGTTGCAGGAGTATCACGCGGATGGTATTGCTGCCGCGGACGCCGCAGCTCTCGCGTCCGTCGTAAGTGCGTGCCAGGAATTGGCGGTCGCGCGCGGCACGGTCGATCTTCCGGATACGCTCTCGGCACCTGAGGTGCAGCCCGTGCGCCGCGTTCTGGCAGAACTTGGAGTAACTTCGCTGCTCGCGTTACCGCTGATGGATGGCGAAGATCACATTGGGATTTTGATCTTCATGCAGAGTTCGCAGCGCAATTGGCATCCCTCGGAGATCGTGGTTCTGAAGACGCTCGCCGAACAAGTCGTGATTGCCCTGAACAATGCGGGACTGCGACGATTGGTGCGGAATCTCTCGGTAACGGATGAGAAGTCGGGCTTGCTCAAACGGGCGTCTTACCTGGACCTGGCGCTTGCCGAAGCACAACGCGCGTCGCAGCAGGCGACGCCGTTTTCCATCCTGCTGGCGCAATTTGGACGCGGCGCTGCGATGATCAAGGAGTTCGGCGAGCCTGCCGTGGAAGCCACGATGGAGCAAATCGGCCAACTCTTTTCGGCGAACATACGGTCGAACGATCTCGCGTTTCGTTATGACACCACTACGGTCGCGATCATTTTGGGCGATACTGCGGAAAAAGAAGCGCGGCTCGCGATTGAGAAGCTGCGCAAACTGGTGTCGGATGTACGTTGGCCGGGCAAGGATCAGGCAATTCCGTTCACGGCAGGACTCGCGGAAGCCGTGATGCGCACAAATTATGATCCGGTCGATATCGTCACCGAGGTCATCAATCGCGCAGAACAGGCTCTCCACGACGCGCTCGCGCAAGGGCCAGGCAGCGTCGTGTCGGTGGCTCCATCGTTGGCCTCGGCCGCGGTGGCGTAAAAAGCAGTTCCCAGTTGTCAGTTCTCAGTTCAAAACGCTGACTCCCTCGTGTTGGCCCAGCCCAAAGCTTTGGTTTCGGGACCGCACTGTTCATCATGGACAGGAACCTGACTATAGTGGTCTGCGACATCCCATATTTCTTTCCTAAGCTCAGCTACTTCCCGGATCACCTTGCACAACAAGCGGCGTAGAAGTTAACGTGGCGCGAGGCATGTATGAAATTGTTTGAGGTCGCTCCTCTCTTGGCCGGAAAGGCACTGGGCACGGGATCGGATTCGTTCGTTGTTGCGGAGTGGCGTGATGCGGGCGGCACATTCGATCCGCCGCGCCTGATAGCGCCGCGACATGTGCATTTTGCCGACGATGAGGCGTGGTATGTGCTCGAGGGAAACTTGTGCGTCGAGATGGGCGATAAAGAAGTGGAGGCTTCGGCCGGGGCGGCGGTGATCGTTCCACGAGGAACGCCGCATACTTATTGGAATCCCGGGCCAGAGCCTGTGCGGTATTTATTGATCATGACGCCAAATATCTATCGTCTGATTCAGAACATCCATGCGATGCCGGAGCGGACTGCGGCGGCGCTGCGGGATCTCTTCAAACAGCACGACTCGGAATTCTTGGGCTAGATGAGACCTTCGTCCGGTCACCTCAGCCGGTCACAAGGTTGAGAAAAAGCTTTTAACCGCAGAGGCCGCCGAGAACTCTCGCGGAGGCCGCTGAGAAAAGCTTTTAAACGCAAAGTGCGCAAAGAAAAACGGTACCACAGAGGCACAGGGAGCACGGACGTTGTGGGTTACGCGTCGCGAGTCACGACTCGTGAGCACCCTCTAATCTCGGAGTTTTGGACGTGACGGTTCGCGCGGATCGCTCGGGTCCTTCCTGCGCGAAGAACGCTTGCTCAGGATGACAACCAAACTGCATCACTACCGCCATTTGCGTCGGTTGAGCCGCATCTGCTGTCACTGTTAGACTCATACGTTTGGCTACTTATATCTGAGCTCTTCTATTGCAGGTCATTTCATGCTGAAACCCGGTGATATTGCGATTGTCAGCGGCGCCCGTACGCCTATGGGGCGCTATTGCGGAAAACTTAAAGACTTCACGGCGCAGGAGTTGGGCGGGATTGCCGGCAACGGAGCGATCGAGCGTGCGGGGATCGATCCCAAAGAATTCGATCATGTCGTTTTCGGAAACGCGCAGCAGACGTCGGGCGATGCGCTCTACGGTGCGCGGCATGTGGGATTGCGGGCGGGGATTCCGATTGAAACTCCGGCACTGACGGTAAATCGGCTGTGTGGTTCAGGCATGCAGGCGGTTGTCAATGCGGCGCAGATGATCCAGACCGATGAGGCGAAGGTCGTGCTTGCGGGGGGGATGGAGGCGATGTCGCAGGCGCCGTTTGTGATCCGGGGCCACCGCGATGGATTCAAGTTATTGCCGGGCGGGGAAGCGGAGGACTCGTTGATGGTGGCGCTGCTCGATTCTTATTGCGGCCTGTACATGGCGCAGACCGCAGAGCTATATGGCTCGCAGCAAGAGATCACGCGTCAGATGCAGGACGAGTTCGCGCTGCGGTCCCAGCAGGCGGCGGATGCGGCTTACAAACAAGGACGTCTGCAGGAAGAGCTGGTGCCGGTCCCTCTGAAGAACTCGAATGGCGAGGTGGCGGGCGACATGTTTACGGAGGATGACCATCGGCGTCCGCAGACCACGATGGAGAAACTGGCCGCGCTGCAGCCAGCGTTCGGCAAGAATGGCACGGTGACGGCGGGCAACGCCAGTGGCATCGTGGATGGCGCGGCGGCGGTGGTGGTCATGTCGGTGGAGCAGGCGCAGAAGCGCGACCTGAATCCACTGGGACGAATTGTGAACTGGGGGATCGCGGGAGTGGATCCCAGCGTAATGGGACGCGGTCCGGTGCCCGCAACGAAGCTGGCGCTGCAGCGTGCGGGGTTGACGCTTCCGTATATCGATCTGATCGAGGTGAACGAGGCGTTCGCGGCGCAGTATCTTGCGGTGGAGAAAGAACTGGGACTGGATCGCGAGAAGGTCAATGTGAATGGCGGGGCGATCGCGCTGGGACATCCGCTGGGCGCGACGGGTACGCGACTTGTGATTACGCTGCTGTATGAGCTACGTCGGCGGAAGAAGAAGTATGGGCTGGCGACGGCCTGTATTGGCGGTGGGCAGGGGATCGCGATGGTTGTGGAAAGCTTTCAGTAAGTTCTTTTCACCACAGAGGGCACAGGGGACACAGGACATTTCTTTACCACGGAGACACAGAGGCACGGAGAACGACTACTAAATAAGAGTTGTCATCCTGAGCGCAGCGAAGGATCTGCTTTTTGTCGAACGTGGACTTACACGTGAGGGGTACTCACACTCTCACCGAATACTAGAGAAGTTGATTTAATGGGAATTCATCTGAAAACGGCGGTCCTTTTTGTTGGCTTGATTCTGTTCACGGCCTTCCTATTATTGTCCGTGCTCTATCAAAGCCAAACAGGTCTTATGTTTTTCAAGTACTCCCGGTACTGGCGACGAGGGATCAACTCGGGAGCCGGCGCTGGTACACACCTTTGTGGCTGGCATGGTCCGGCGCCCCATTTCTCGGTGCAGGATGGCTCCAAGCTGCTGAAGGACTACAGGTCGAACCCGTATTTAGATCGTTCGGGCAGGGCTACCTGATTAGGCAGTTGTCGCTTTTCTCTGGCCCCGTGGGTTCGATCGCAGCCCTTCACGAAGCGTGAAAGATTCATAGAGGCAAAATGGAAATTAGAAGAGTTGGTGTTCTTGGTTGTGGGCTGATGGGATCGGGTATCGCGCAGGTGGCGGCGATGGCCGGATTCGACGTGACTGTCCTGGAAGTCGAGCAAAAATTTCTCGACAAGGGCTTCGCGGGGATCGAAAAGTCACTGGCGAAGTTTGCTGAGAAGGGCACACTGAAAGAGACACCGCAGGCGGTGCGGGCGCGGTTGAAGGGCACGACTTCAAAGCAAGTCCTGGCAGATTGCGACATTGTCATCGAAGCGATCATCGAGAACGTCGAAGAGAAAAAGAAAATGTGGGCGTCGCTAGATCCAATCGTCAGGAAAGAAGCGATCTTCGCGACGAATACGTCGTCGATCTCGGTGACGGAGTTGCTGACGGCGATGAAGCGGCCGGAGCGGTTTATCGGGCTGCACTTTTTTAATCCGGTGCCGCTGATGAAGCTGGTGGAAGTGGTGAAGACGATTGCGACGGCGCCGGATGTATACGAGACGGCGTACGAGTTCGGGAAGAAGCTGGGCAAGGTGCCGGTGCGGACGTCGGACAAGACCGGCTTCATCGTGAACCGGCTGCTGGTGCCGTATCTGCTCGATGCCATACGCGCGTATGAAGAAGGTGTGGGATCGATTGAAGACATCGATAATGCGATGAAGCTGGGATGCGGGTATCCGATGGGCCCGTTTACGCTGCTGGATTTCGTCGGGCTGGATACGACGTACTACATCACGCACGTGATGTATGACGAGTTCAAGGAGCGGCGCTTCGCGTCGCCGCCGCTGCTGAAGCGGCTGGTGATGGCGGGATGGTATGGAAAGAAGACCGGTAAAGGTTTTTACGATTACTCCGACCCCAGCAATCCACGTCCTAATACACTTTGACCATCGCTGTTTTTGACCTGCGAGAATGAGCACGGACTCAAAAGCTCGGAGCTTCACCATCGCAAATCGTCCGCTCACGGTTATAGCGGCGATAATCGGGCAATTTGTGATTGCCGGCCACCTGCTCCTTCCCGTGGTGGTTTATGTTCGATATGGAGGCCTGAGGGCTCTTGCCGACCCCGAAGTTCTGTTGGGAGTCATCAGTGCCATAGCGCTTCTTTGGAAAGCAGACTCCAGTTGGTGGTTTGCGCTCATTACGGATTCGCTTTGGGTAGCCGCTGTTCTCTATGGGGAGCGATCTGTGAACTGGAATGTAGCCGCAGTTTTGGCGCCGCCCCTGAGTGTTGCTGTCTTATTACTTACGCCAAGTGCTAGAAATTTCTATTGCACAACGAACATTAGCTCTTTACGAATTCATCTGTCTTGACGGAGATGCTTAATGGATTTCCAGAACCTTTTATACGAAAAGAAAAACTCGATCGCCTATGTCACCGTCAATCGCCCGAAGGTCCTCAACGCGCTCAACACGGCCACCATGGAAGAGTTACGGACGGCATTTACCGATATCAAGAACGACGCTTCGATTCGCGTGGCGATTCTCATCGGTTCCGGCGAAAAAGCGTTCATTGCCGGCGCCGACATTGGCGAGCTTGCCCAGCATGATGCCGTCTCGGGCAAGGAGTACACGCATCGCGGACAGTCGGTGCTCGATCTGATCGAGAATCTGGGTAAGCCGGTGATTGCCTGTATCAACGGATTCGCGCTGGGCGGCGGGTGTGAGATCGCGATGGCGTGCACCATGCGGCTGGCGAGCACGAATGCGAAGCTGGGACAGCCCGAGGTGAAGCTGGGAATTATTCCGGGTTACGGCGGAACCCAAAGGCTGCCGCGTCTGGTGGGCAAGGGTATCGCGATGCAGATGGTGCTCGCTGGGGAGATGATCACAGCGGAAGAAGCGCATCGGATCGGGTTAGTGAATGAAGTCGTGGCGCCCGCGGAGTTGATTCCGCGGGCCGAAGCAATCGCACAGAAGATCGTCGCCAACGCGCCGCTGGCTGTTCAGTACGCGATGGAAGCGGTGAATCGCGGCTTTGACCTGTCGTTGGCCGACGGGCTGTTCCTTGAAGCTACGTTGTTCGGCGTGTCTTGCGCGACCGAAGATAAAAAAGAGGGAACGACGGCGTTTCTGGAGAAACGGGCGGCGAACTTTAAAGGAAAATAAAGTTCGCTCAAAACCGTTTTCACCCAGAGGCACAGAGACGCAGAGAAGACCTAAGGCAAGCAACTGTTCCACGTCCCGACCTGTGGAATCCCATAGTGTTTATTTACAAAATCCCGTGATGTTAGTTCTGATTTTCAGCATCTCAATTGCTTTTGGATCGCACGACTTGCTCGAGCGTAGACTGATGTTCTCTGTGCCTCTGTGTCTCTGTGGTAAAAACACGCTGATCACATGTTGAAGTCTCTCCATATCGGGCGCTACGTCACCAAGCCGGAGGAACTGCGCGCACTGACGAATTTCCTTGAGGCGATTGGATTCCAGCAGATTGCGGGCGGAGATCATCGGTCGGTCGTGTTCTCGGCGCCGGTAGGGTTGTTGAGCTTGAATGCCTTGCCGGCAGAGTATCCGCAGCAAGTGCTGGATCACTTGAAAGATGTGAACCGGCTGATCGTGCTCGAGGTGTCAAATCCCGATGATGTTTTCGCGATCGCCGAGACGCAGAAGTTGAAGGTGCTCTCTGACGCCGCGAACCCGAAGACGGGAGAGCGCAGTTTTTCGCTGGCGTTGCCGGGCGAAATCATCATCACCGTGCATGGCCAGCCGGGGGAGGCGCCCGCCGGGGTCGAAGGAGAACTGAAGGCAGAGGGCAAGCGATTTGCCATTGTGCTAAGCCGGTTCAACGCGTTTATCACGGAGCGGCTGTTGCAAGGCGCACTAGATGGTTTGCGGCGCATGGGCGCTCGCGCTGGAGATATAGAGATCACGCGCGTGCCGGGAAGTTTCGAGCTTCCGGTTGCCGCGCGTATGCAGGCAGAATCGGGCAGGTTCGACGCGATCGTTTGCCTGGGCTGCCTGTTGCGCGGGGACACCGCTCACTACGATGTGATCGTCAATGAATGTGCGCGCGGGATTGGGCAGTCGGGGCAGGAAACCGGCGTGCCGCACGCGTTCGGCGTTTTGACCTGCGACACGCTGGAGCAGGCGATCGATCGGGCCGGGCTGAAGATGGGAAACAAAGGTTTCGAGGCCGCGATGGCGGCGGTGGAGATGGCGAGTCTGAAGTCAGTCGTCAGTCGCAAAAAACCGGTCGTTGGTCGGCGGTCGTCGGTCGTGGGCAAAAGCCCGCGTCGCCAACGGTCGAGTAAATCGAGAGCCAACAAGGTCACGAAGAAACGCTCTCATTAAATCTCACAATCTCACCCAACGATCCTTCCTGTAGACTTACTTTTATCTTGTACAAGAGGTTCAGCGCTTCAATGGTTTTAGCCAACGACCAAGGACCGACGACCGACGACTGGATTTGAATGGGGACTCGCCGCAAATCTCGTGAACTGGCTCTGCAGATGCTCTTTCAGGCGGACATGGGCCGGCAGGGCGCGGACGACGTTCGCAAGACATTCTGGGCGGAGCGACATGAGGTCGGTCAGGACGTGCGCGGCTTTGCCGACGAACTTTTCCGGACCGCGACCGACCGCACCAGCGACATCGATAGGCTGATCGAGGGACATGCGCAGCACTGGCGCATGGAACGTATGGCAGCGGTCGATCGAAATATCCTGCGGGCGGCGGTGGCGGAGTTCCTGGGCTATCCGCAAACGCCCCGGGCCGTGGTGATCAACGAAGCGATCGAGATTGCGCGGAAGTTCTCAAGCCCGGAATCCATCCAGTTTATTAACGGAGTGCTCGACAGCGTCGGACGCGACCTCGAAAAAGTATAGAGGTCTAGGTTTAAGAAAAAGGCAACTCCGCGCAACCAGCTCCAACCTAACCCCCAAAAGCTTCGCTCTAGAAGAGAGTTATTGACGCCTCGGGCGTCCCAGGTCATCTCTTACGGTTTAATCGCGATCAGATCCGGATTGCAGGTCTGCGGAATGTTGGCGCAGAGGCTGCCCTTGTTCGTGCTGTTGTTGTTGGTGAAGGTGACCTGTTGAAGGTCCCCACCGGATACCGTACTTACCACGTGAACCGAAGTGTCACTGGCGCCGACGTAGAGCAGTGTTCCATCGGAAGTGATGCTCGCGTCAAGGGGTGCCGGTCCTCCAGTCAGAGGAATTGCGGAGACCGTTCCCACGCCGAAATTGTAAATGAAGATGCTGCTCAGATTCGCCGCAAGGATGTACGCCTTCGCGTTGTCGGAGGCGATGATGATCTTCAGGGGGATGAAGTCGCCCTGCCCGAGATTGGCAAAGCTGAACTCTTGTTCGGGTGGATCGGGCGCCGTAACCGGGAACGGACACGTGACGGAATTGGGTTGTGCCACCGTTGCGGGTGTGGGGGCCAGCGCCTTGATAGCGAAAACATCGAGCCCCGGTGGATCAATACCAATCGCGTGGACGCCGTCACTGAGCGCCTGAAACATTACGGGCAGGCGGGGAACGGGAATCGAGGCACTAATCGCGTAGTTGGTGTCGCAAGTATTGAAGAGATTAATTGCCGGACTGGCGGTTCCGCCCGATAGGTATCCGAGAGCGCCGTTTGCATAGGAGCCCACGCCATTTGCAGTTCCACCAAGCGTGATCGCCTTCAGAGGCAGGGAATCGGAAAACACATATAGCGTTTTGTCCGCAACAATGTAAGCCCGAACCCCGTCTGGCGAAAACGCCGCGGCGGTCGCACCGGTGATCAGCAGCGACGTGGTTGTCGGACTGGCGCTGCCGCTGGCTCCCAGGTTTTCGAGGATATAAACCTGATTCGGAATCGATTTCGTGTCGGAAACGATGAGCTTGGTGCTATCGGGCGAGATGGCCAGGATTTTTCCCGGGACATTATTCATCTGCGTGACGGTGCTCGCCGTTCCGGGCGTGAAGGTCATCAACCCGGCATCGCTTCCCAAGAACGCCTTCGATCCGCTGGGTGCAAAGATGAAGGAGTTCGGCGAACTGGGCAGCGCGTTGCTATTGCCGACGGTGTTGTTGCTGGTCGAAATGGGATATACGAGTGGCTGGCACCCGGGAATCGGAACGCCGGTCACCGTATTGCATTGCGACGAGGTTGCATAAACCGTGGTGTTCGATTGCGAACCGGTGACTGTTCCGGTAATCGGGGTTCCTTGCAGCACACCATTAGGTGCGGTTGCCGAGAACACGGGTTTGATCGGGAAAATGCTCCCCGTCAGGTTGCAGGTGCTGGGGAGGCAGGCTGCAACGATCGAAGCTCCCCCCGGAGCCTTCGCACTGACCCCGCCTGTTGTGCTCACCGTGGCATTCGTCGGAGACAGCGAGGTCCATGTGATTGGCGCGTTCTGAAGTTGGTAGCCTAAGCGGTCGACGACGGTGGCCGTCAGGGTAGTGCTCCCAGTATTGGCGATGGCGAATGTCGTGTTGCTTGGATCGTTGCTTCCCACCTGCAGACTGATGGACTGAACGATGCAGGTCTCAAAATAAGGATGGATGACGCCTTTACTGTCGGGGATCGACGCGGGAAGGCTGTTCACGCCGGAAACGGTCGCAAAAACCTGAGTATAGCCCGGCGCCTTGCTGGTAATCCGCGCCTGCACGACCTGATTGCCGTTGTTGTTCTGCAACTCAGGATTGGAGGTGCTCAGGGTTGCTACGGCTCCGTTACTTTGGGAGAAGACGAAGGATCCGACGGTATTGGTGATGTCTGTTCTCGTTGCCGGGTCAAGGCCGCTGAACGCGTGTGCCTGCAAGTCGAGGAAGTTCTGAACCCCGGTTGCTGGAGCAAGGGTGACGCAATCCGGCATTGGGATTGGCGGGTTGAGGACCGTGACTTGCACGGCGTCAACGTGCTGATGGACGTAGACGATCACCGGGGCGCTGACCACGCCATTGGCGCTCGCGGTCACCTGGGCGAGGCCGACGCTGGTCGGACTGCAGATCTGGCCGGCGGTGTCCCATCGTCCGGCACACGCAACCCCTGGGGCGGTGGATACGAAGCTCAAAACGCTCGGATTGCTCGATGTAAAGGTAATCGGAACAGTGCTTGTCGGAGTGAGCGCAGCGCTGAAGGTCAGGGTGGTACCAAGGTCGATACTGCTATTGCCGGGAGCAATGTTGATTTTGCTGGGAGTAGGCAGGATCGGGGCGCTGCTGCCGCCCCCACATCCGGCCAAAGGTCCTAAAAGAAAGGAGAAAAGTGCAGCTGTAAGCAGACCAGAACAGAACCGACGCATGCATCCTCCCCGCCCGCCCGGCCGCAACCGGAGCAGACGAGTCTGTGTATATGCTTGGAAATTCTTCAGTGTAGAGGCCAGTCGGGATTTG
>Ga0126371_10003061_pt1 | contig 14553 bp, 6 predicted proteins | sample PanSoiMetaPlot_4_FD_110145 | JGI IMG/M metagenome (GOLD analysis project Ga0126371, IMG submission 110145) | Tropical forest soil microbial communities from Panama - MetaG Plot_4 | ecosystem: Environmental > Terrestrial > Soil > Tropical forest > Bulk soil | place: Panama | collected 2016-02-17 | reverse complement strand
TCGGCTCTTGGATACATCCCGGAAGCCGCGTGGAATGAAAGCTGCGATCCGGGTCAAACGCTGACCGCGACCAATTGCCTCTTTGGCACCGGCAATTTCAGTCTACTGGCCGGGGGCGGCGGCGCGAGCACGCTCTATACCAAGCCGTCCTGGCAGGCGGGCGCTGGAGTTCCCGCTGACGGTGCGCGCGACGTGCCCGATCTTGCTCTGGCCGCGGCAGCTAGTCACGACAACATCGTTTATTGCAACAGCACCACCGGCACGCCCTGCCAGATCAATGGGCAGGGCGAAGTGGTCGGCCTCACGCTTGTCGGCGGCACTTCCGTTTCCACTCCCGCCATGGCCGGAATCCTCGCGCTGGTCGAAGAAAAGAACGGCGCCTTCCAAGGACAGATCAATTACCTCCTGTATCAGCTAGCGCAGTCGCACAGCTGCGACTCGTCGAACCAGACAAATCCGACGGCGCAAAATTCCTGCGTCTTTTACGATGTCACCACGGGCAACAATTCGGTTCCGTGTCTTGGCGGGTCGCCGGACTGCTCTTCGCAGCAAACGGGAACCAATGGCGAGCTGGCTGGTAATGCGGCGGGACCTGGCTACGATTTGGCCACCGGACTCGGCTCGGTCAACGCCACCAACCTGGCGAATTTCTGGGACAGCGTGTCGCTCACGACCACGCAAACCACGCTGCAAGCCCTGCCAAGTAGTTTCCTGCACGGCACGCAGGTTTCCGTAAGCGGAACCGTGTCTGCTTCGAGCGGCTCCGGCACGCCTTCTGGAATTCTCTCGCTCAACGCGGGTTCGAGTGGCGCGGCTCCCGACGTATTGACGCTCAACGGCGGAGCTTTCTCGCAATCAGTCAGCGACCTGCCGGGTGGTAGTTATATGCTTTCCGCTCATTATTCCGGCGATGCCACCTTCGCGGCCAGCGACTCCCCTGGCGTTGCGGTCACGGTCACGCCGGAACCCACTACGACCATGGTGACTGTGAACGGTCTGCAAGCTGGAACTGCAAACTATGGCTCGTCGCTAAATATCGTCATCGCCGTCGCCGGCAACTCGGGTATGGGCAAGCCCTCCGGAACGGTCACGCTTACAGACGGCACAACCACGATCGGCACCTACGCCATGACCGCCGACGGAAGAGTCTCCGTTCCCACCGGTGGATCGAGCGGATTTTCTTTCGCGCCGGGATCGCACTCCTTGACAGCATCGAGCAGCGGCGACAACAGCTTTCAGCCCAGCAGTTCCTCATCCGTCGTATTCACGATCACCAAGGGCGCTCCGTTTGTCGTCGTCGGCGCCAACTCCAGCAACGTTCCGGTCGGCCAATCTCTCGGCGTGCACGCCGTCGTCAGCTCTACCGGTGCAGCAAATGCGACAGGGACTGTCCAGTTCACCGTCGACGGCGCCGCTACGGGCGCTCCGGTTCCCACGCAAGTCGGCGGATTATTCGGCACGCAAGCGCAGGCTTCTTCGATTCTCACTGGCCTGGCCGGTGGCCCGCACTTGATCGGCGCGATCTACGACGGCAGCAGCGATCCGAATTACTCGAGCGTGCCCTCGGGCAACGGGCCCAACGAGTTCGCCCCGACCATCACCGTCGGCACCAGCACAGGCACCAGCAATACCACTACTGCGCTGACCGTCACCACGGCACCGATGACTCTCGGCGATTCCGGATCCTTCCATGTCACGACCACGCCTGCCGCTGCCACCGGCACCGTCACGCTCTGGGATGCCGTGGGCCCGAGGAGTAGCCCAGTGAATATCTCGGGCGGCTCTGCCAGTATCCAGGTGGAATGGACGCAGGCCGGCAGCTTTTCTGTTTATGCCGTGTACTCTGGTGATGCGAGCAATGCTGCCTCATCAAGCCCCCTCCGTAGCTTCAACGTCCAGCCGGGGACTCCGCAGGTCTCTCTTGCCGTGCAAAATCCTGTCGGTGGATCGTTGCAGACGAGCTTAAACGCTTCGGTAAGCGGCGACTTGAAAAACGGCACGTTGGCTTCTCCCACGGGCTTTGTGGAATTTTGGGACGTGGTCAACGGAGGGGCCCCGCAGCTTTTGGCCATGCTCCAACTCACCGGCGGTCCAAGTGGCGCTTCTCTAGCAGGAGCGCGCGTGCGCTTGGTTAACGGCATCCATAGCCTGCACGCGCACTATCGCGGCGACAATAACTGGAGCGCGGCCGACTCCGCAACCACCGGAGCGCCGAGTTTCGCGCTATCGAGGACGCCCGCCCTGGTGAGCTTCAAAGGTGGTTCGCCGGGCACCGCCACGGTCACCGTTACGCCTTCCGGCGGATTCACAGGCACGGTGGCATTGAGCTGCCCAACTGGGGCTACCTTTGCACTTGCGGGATACACCTGCTCGTTCAATCCGCCGCAAGTCAACATTACCGATGCGAACCCGCAGTCGGCCACGCTAACGCTCACACCTCCGACGATTGCCGCGGTCGCCCTTGCGGTCGTTCCTCCCATTTTGACGCCGCCTCCCACAACTTTTCGGCCTGGACTCGGGTTATGGATTGTGGTTCTGGCTCTTGCGACCTGGATGTGTGTGGTTTCCCGGTTCCTCCGGAGAAGCCGACCCGTACTTGCAGGAACCTGGGCGCGAGGCTGCGCGGCAGTGCTGGCCAGCCTGGCAATCGGTTGTGGAGGAGGAAGCGAGGGGAGCAGTGCGGGCGGTGGTCCCGTTGCGACCACGACAACGGTCGCTGTGCAACAAGCAAGCAACCAGTTGCGCGTAACGGTCAGCGTGAATTCCTCGGGTGAGACTCCCTCGGGCACCATCAATCTGGTGGTGGATGGCGGCACGCCCCTAAGCGGCAGCGTTTCCGCCGGAGTCACGACGTTCAGTTTCCAGCCGTCTCCACTGGTGGGTGTCCATACGCTGGATGCACGCTACCTGGGCGATTCTCGGGATCAGCCCTCCGATTCCGGGGAACAAACCGCCGTGATTACGGGAAATACGACCATTGAGGTGCTCGGCGCCGGCGGTGGAGGCAACGCGACAACGGTGCTACCCATCAACGTAAACTAGCTTCGGCCGCTCGAAAGTCATCTTCGATACCGTTCGGTACATGCCCAGAATTTAGGCAAACGTTTTGACCTCAAGAAGCATCCTTAAAGGAGCAACCAGAACCGCTCTTCCGGAAAATGGGGCCGAGAGTTCGCGATTCCTGCCTCACAAACACGATGGTTGGGTGAATACAAAATCAGGAGCCAATCCGACATATGAGAATGACGACAAGTGTGTTGTGCGCTGGAGCTGTCGCTCTGGCGGTGCTGGCGTTGGCCCTTCCGGCCGCCCAGGGCCAAGCCTCCCAGGGACAGCCGAGCCGCGTGCCTTCGCGCGTCACCGCTCTGGTCGATGATACGCGCACCGTGCAGAGGAAAGGCAACGTGCACCCTCTGGCCCGCCCGGAATTTGATCGCGGCGCGGTCGCCGATTCGCAGCCAATGACGCGCATGCTGTTGCTTCTCGAGCGCAGCGAGCAGCAGGAACGCGATCTCCAGCAATTGATCGACGAGCAGCAGACCAAAGGGTCGGCGAACTATCACACGTGGCTAACGCCGCAGCAATTCGGCAAGCAATTCGGGCCTTCCGACGCGGATATTCAGGCGGTCACCGACTGGCTCACAGGGCAGGGTTTCGCGGTAACGAAGGTCGCCGCCGGCCGCACCGCGATTGAGTTCAGCGGCACGGTCGCGCAAGTGCGCAATGCCTTCCATACGGAAATGCACAAGTTCAGCGTGAATGGCGAAGAACGTGTGGCCAACATGGGGGAGCCTTCGATCCCGGAGGCGCTGGCGCCGGTGGTGAAAGGCGTCGTGGCGCTTCATAATTTTCCGCATCGCTCGCATTTACATAACCGGGGCGTATACCGGCTGAACCGCACAACCGGAGAGATGAGGCCACTTTTTACTTTCGGAACCCCCGCAAACTTTGCCATGGCCCCGGCCGATTTCGCCAAGGTCTACAGTATTCCCGGCGGCGCGACCGGTGCAGGCGAGACCATCGCGATCGTAAGTGATTCGAACATCAACGCACAGGACGTGATCGACTTCCGCACTCTGTTTGGACTGCCGCAGAACTTCACACAAGCAAACAACGTCCTGGTAAACGGACCCGATCCGGGTCTGAATTTTGACGAAAGCGAAGCGGACCTCGACGTCGAGTGGTCCGGGGCGGTGGCACCGAATGCCAACATTCTCCTGGTCACCTCATCGAACACACAGTCGAATCCGACGCAAATTACCAACGGCACGGATCTCTCCGCGCTCTACGTTGTGGACAACCAGCCCGCGGTGAACGGCGTGCCGGCATCTATCCTCAGCGAGAGTTTTGGCGAGTGCGAATCCAGTCTGGGAGCCACCGGCAATCAATTCTTCGATCAGTTGTGGGAGCAAGCGACCGCCGAGGGTATTACGGTCGTTGCTTCGGCCGGCGACAGCGGATCGGCGGGCTGCGATCCAACGGCGGCATTTCCGAATTTTGCGGTGAACGGACTGGCAGTGAGCGGCATATCTTCCACACCATTTAACGTGGCCGTGGGAGGGACCGACTTCGACGCTTCCGCACAGCCAGTAACCCCTCCCAATCAATACTGGAGTGCAACAAATACCGCGACAAACGGCTCAGCGCTGCAATACATCCCGGAAACGACTTGGAATGATTCTATCTGCGGCATCAGCTTCCCTTCTGCATGCAACACCGTCGACTCGCAGGGCGCTGACGTTGTGGCCGCCAGCGGTGGCCCCAGCAATTGCGCAACGTTTTCGGGCAGCAACTGCAGCAAGGGTTACGCGATCCCTGCCTACCAGGCGGGGGTGAACAAGGTATTTCCAACGGTCCGCACACAGCCTGACGTGTCCTTCTTTGCCAGCAACGGCCAGAATGGCGTCGCGATGATCGTCTGCCAGGCGGATTCGAACCCGAACGGCGCTTCTTGCAGCCTGGCCAGTCCATTCACGGACTTCACACTAGTCGGTGGCACGTCGGCCTCTACGCCAGCCTTTGCCGGGATCGTGGCGCTTCTGAATGAACATACTGGAGCGAGACAAGGCAATGTGAACTACGGCTTGTACGCCCTGGCCGCAAGCGATCCTAACTACGGGAACGGAGGTTGCAACTCCTCGCTGGGAGCGACGCCCAATGCCGGCTGCGTCTTCAACGATGTGACCAAAGGAAACATTGGAGTGGCTTGCCAAAAGGGCAGCACCAGCAACGTGGATGGCAGCACCAACTGGTGTGCCGGCAGCGGAACATTCGGCGTGACCGTGGTGAATGGCACATCGAGCGTCGCTTATGCGGCAGCCACCGGTTACGATCCGGCCACCGGCCTCGGTTCGATCAACGTGACGAATCTTCTCGCGAAGTGGAGCAACTTCACCCGAATGGGCACCACGACAACGATCTCGAATCTGAGCGGAGGAGCCGCTTCCGGTTCGAACTTCAGCGCCACGGTGATCGTCACCTCGGCATCTGCCGGTGACGTTTCCCTGACGGCTCTGGGCAGCAACGATCCGAATTCCGTTCTTGCTTCGTTCGGGCCATTTTCTCTCTCGAGTGGAAGCGCCACGGTCCAGACCAACCTATTGCCACCGGGAACGGCATACGTGTCGGCTCATTACGCTGGCGATGCAACGCATGCAGCAAGTTCGGCTGCTCCGGTGAAACTAGCCGCTCCCGTAGCCGGTGCGGGCTTCACGTCACACGTGCTGTTGAACTTCGTCACTTTTGACAACAACGGCAATCCGGTCGCAACCACACAAGCGAAAACCGTGTCTTACGGGTCCGATTACATCCTGAACGTGCTCGTGAGCAACGGCACGTCCTGCGGATTTAGCTATCCCAACACCAAGCCATCGATTCCCTGCCCAACCGGTCCCATCACGCTCGCCGACAATGGCAGTCCGCTCAAGGATTTTCCGAGCGGCCCGACCAATGGCGCCTCGAATTCGTCGAAAGTGAGCAACCAAGGCCTGGTTGAGGATGCCGCCGTACAGCTGACAGGAGGCATGCACAGCATTGTGGCCACCTATTCCGGTGACGCCAACTATTCGGGACCGGCGACAAGCAACACCTTGAGTGTTACCATCACTCCAGCGCAGACAACCACATCGGTTGCCAGCAACCTGGGCGCCATTACTTCCGGAACGCAGGTGATCCTCACCGCAGTCGTTGGCTCAACAAGCAATTCGAGCCAGGGTCCGACGGGAACCGTGCAATTCCAAAACGGCAGTGCGAATCTCGGCTCGCCGGTGACCTGCACACCGACCGGTGCGAGCGGCAACACGGGCGCTTCGTGCACGGCGCAACTCACCACGACCCTCTCTGCGCTGGTCCCGCCGGGAACCCGGGATCCGCGCCCGATCGTGCCCTGGCTTCCTTTGGCGCTCGCTTTCGCGAGCATCGTGTGTTTCTTGTTCGGGCTGCGCTGGATGCCGGAAAAGCGGCGTAGCGCTTACGCCTATGCAGGCTTCCTCGCGTTCGCTCTGCTGGCGGCCGGCGTCGCTGGGTGCGGAGGCGGTGGAGGCGGCAGCGGTGGTGGCAAGACGGTAACGATCAAGGCCAGCTACTCTGGCGACACAAACTACGGATCATCGAGCGGCAGTGGAACCATCACCGTGAATTGATTCGCAGCTCTCGACATCCCTGGGGCTCGACGGGGCGCCTTTTTTCGCCCAAGATCGATCAACGGCTGTATATCGAACGAAGACGTCCCGCACTAGACAAGGCCTATTCCGCAATGCTATGATCCGCCCACTTTGAGATCTTGTCGGACTGGTCCCTCGACAGGCCTTCAAGGCTCTTTCGCTTCACAGTAAATACAATTCAGACGAGCGGGTATGCGCCTTCGACGAGTGCTTCTTCGCAGTTCGCTCTTTTGCGGCCTTTTTCTGAGTGTCTTTCATCCCCGGGCGGCCTGGGCGCAGGTGCGCCCACGCGTGGTCAAAGCCGTGGACAACGCAGAGCGCGTCACGCTTGGCGGCAACGTCCATCCGCTGGCGCGCGCCGAATTCGACCGCGGCGTGGTCGCCGACTCGCTGCCGATGAACCGCATCCTGCTGCTCCTCAAGCGCGGCGACGATCAGGAAGCTTCCCTGCAGGACTTTCTGCAGAAGCTCCAGGACAAGGGCTCGTCCCATTTCCACCAGTGGCTCACGCCGGAACAGTTCGGCGCGCAATTCGGTCCTGCAGACAGCGACGTCCAGGCGGTAACAGACTGGCTCACGCGCCAGGGATTTTCCATCAACAAGGTCTATGGCGGCAAAACCGTCATCGAATTTTCCGGCACCGCCGGCCAGGTGCAACGCGCCTTCGGCACTGACATCCGCAACTATCAGGTCAACGGCAAACTCTACTCCGCCAATGCGACCGACCCACAGATCCCCTCGGCGCTCGCCCCGGTTGTCACCGGCATCGTCTCCCTCCACAATTTCCCGAAGCAGTTCCACCTGAAACCCGTTGGCGTGTTCAGCAGGGGAAGGCCAGTCGGAGCTGTAAACCCGAGTTACACTGCGCCGGCAGGAGGTGGATACTTTGTCACGCCCGCGGACTTCGCGACTATCTACAATACGGCTGCTCTTTTAAGCACGGGCAATGACGGCACGGGCCAATCCATCGCGATTGTGGGCGAGACCGATATCAACGTTTCCGACATTCAAAACTTCCGCCAGCTGTTCCACCTGCCTGCCAATTTCACCGGTGCAAATGTGATCGTAAACGGCGAAGATCCCGGCGTCACCAGCAAGGACGAAGAAGCTGAAGCAGACTTGGACGTTGAGTGGTCTGGAGCCGTAGCGCCGGGCGCACAGATTAAATTCATCACGTCATCGTCAACCGCCTCCACCGCCGGAATCGACCTTTCGGCACTCTATATCCTGGAACACAACCTCGCGGCTGTAATGAGCGAGAGCTACGGCGCCTGCGAGCAAAGCTTGGGTAGTGCTGGGAACGCATTTTATAAGAATCTTTGGGCTCAGGCTTCGGCGCAAGGTATCACGGCCGTTGTCTCGGCGGGCGATGGCGGTTCGGCGGGTTGCGACGATTTTGGTACACAAGAACTTGCCATCCACGGCCTGGCGGTCAGCGGGTTGGCTTCCACTCCCTACAATGTGTCGGTCGGGGGAACCGATTTCGACCAGCAGAATAATTGGACACAGTTTTGGACCAATAACAATGACCCCATCTCCAGCCAGTCGGCGCTTGGTTACATTCCGGAATTCACTTGGAATGATTCTTGCGCCGATGCTGGGTTGAGCGGCTGTTCTGGTGGGGCGAACCTAAACATCGTCGCCGGAAGCGGCGGTCCCAGCACCATCTATGGCAAACCTTCCTGGCAGGTCGGGACTGCCGGAATGCCGACCGACAGCAAACGAGATCAACCCGATGTTTCTTTGTTTTCCGGAAACGGGAAAACGGGAAGTGCCTACATCATTTGCCAGGCTGACGTAACCACTCCTCCGGAGGCGTCCTGTAACCTGAACATCATAGGTTTCACCTATGAAGCCGTGGGAGGAACTTCCGCAGCAGCCCCGGCCTTCGCTGGAATAATGGCATTGGTCAATCAGAAGACCGGCAGTCGCCAGGGGAACGCAAACGATGTTCTATATCAGTTGGCAAAAGGAAACGGCGCAGTCTGCAATGCAACGCAGGCAGCGGCCACCGGAAACGCCTGTAGCTTTTATGACGTGACGAAAGGTAATAACTCGGTTCCATGCCCCGGCGGCCTCGTCAATTGCAGCAGCAAATCGCCTTCGCTCAACGGGGTTATGGTCGATTCAACTGGAAATCCCGCTTGGTCTACGAATGCAGGCTATGACATGGCCACGGGCCTCGGGACATTGAACGGCGCAAATTTGGCGCAAAGATGGAATTCGGTTGCAACCATTCCGACAAGTACCACTCTGTCTCTAAGCCCTACGACGAACATTTCCCACGGCACCAATGAAAATGTGGCCGTAACGATTCATGTTTCCGAGACAAATGGAAACGGAATTCCCAGCGGTTCTGTGTCGCTATTAGCCAATCTGCCGGATGGTACACATGGTTTGGATGAATTCCCGCTGTCAAACGGATCGGCAAATGGCGTGAAAACCAATAGTCTGCCGGGAGGGACCTACAGCGTCGTCGCCTATTATTCAGGTGACGGCACCAATGCACCCAGTCAATCTTCTCCTGCCGCAGTCACCGTCAACTCTGAAGCCAGTAAGGCTTTCATTGTCGTGCCCGTCTACGACCCAATCTCCGGAAATCTTCAGAGTGGAAACGCCAGCAGCGTGCCCTACGGAGGTATCTATCGAATTCGCGTTTACATTACGAACAACGCTTCAGTCGCGAATCCATCCGGCCCCCCGCATCCAACCTGTGATCAGGTGAACAATTTCACATGCCCGACCGGAACCGTTACGCTGAGCGCGAATGGACAACCCGTGGATGGTGCCAACGGCATTTATCAGCTCAACAACATTGGATACACCCGCGATATCAATCCTACCCTTTCGGCAGGATCCTTTAGCCTGCAAGCTCAGTACAGTGGAGACCCGAGCTATCAGTCGAGTTCAATCACCAGCGGGTTGACAGTGACTCCCGCCCCAACCACGACGATCATTCCAACCAACGACAACGTGGTACTAGGCACTGTCGGGGTTCCATTCAATCTGAATGAGATCGTGCAATCCAATAGTTTCGGCGCCATTGAAACCGGGACAATAACGATTTACGACGGCGGGACCCCGACTAACGGAAATACCGCTGTTTGGAACAGCCAGACTGGGGCCTATAGCCAAGGCCATGCTTTCATTCAGGCAACCACGACTTTCTCATTCACAACGCCAGGTACGCATGTACTGACGGCGAAATACAGCGGTGACGCAAATTACTCACCCTCTACCTCTGGATCTTTCACCGTCAGCGTCAATCAGCCGACGACGATCACAGCCACCGCCAGTTCCCTCAACATCATTGCTGGAAATACGATCACCCTTACAGCTATCGTCGACACGACGGTCAAGTCGCCGACCCCATCACCAAACGTAGGCTTCTTTGGAACGCGTGATGGCAACTTCAGTGGTAAGACCACATACAGTCCGACTACCGACGCCCAAGGGAACGCTGCTCTGCAGGCGTCGCTCGTTGTCACCCCTAGCGATTCACAGCAAATTTGGGCAGTCTTCGGGGGAGACAGCACGTTTCAGATGTCAGCGTCCAATCAAACTCCCTTAAATCTGACCGTTGTGACTCCTGATTTCAGCATCAATCCGACTCAAGTTGCACTCACCGTGATCGCCGGCCAATCTGCCAGTACGCCAATCACGGTAATGCCCGCCACCAATCTGACCAGCCAGGTTCAATTCACGCTCCAGGGGTTTTCCAACTATGCAACAGGCTTGACTTGTTCGGTGACGCCCAGTCCGGTAAGCCTTTCCGGTCAGCAAGCGGCTACGGCCTCCTTTGGGTGCAGCTCGCCTGCTGCGTCTGCAACAACAACCTCCACAAGTTTCCTCCTTCCATCGGCCGGGCAAAATACGCCCAGGTACTGGTGGATTCCCTCCGGAATTGCAGTCGTTCTCGGCTCTTTATTGCTTCTGCTTTCCTCGAAACCCAGGATCGGTCGAGTTGCCATGGCTTGCTACGGATTTTCCGCGATTTGCCTAGCTCTCGGCTGCGGCGGAGGTGGAGGGAGTTCAAGCGCAGGAGGCGGCGGCACCGGTGGTGGCGGAAGTGGGGGAGGAGGCGGTCCAACCCAGACACCTACAAGTATCACTTTGTCGATCCCAAGCACGAAGATTGCAACGAATTCTGCCTTAGTTGCGACAATTACAGTCAGCGGAACGCACTCTCCAACCGGCACGGTGACATTGTGGGATAACACCACCAGTAGCGGAATGCCTGGAACGCTTGTCAACGGGCAAGCTCAAGTTTCCTTGAATCTTGGAGGAGTTGGCGCGCACAGCTTCATCGCTCAATACTCCGGGGACTCGAAAAATCTATCTTCGCAGACGCAAACTCCCCTAGTTGAAGTTGTCACGGGAACCACGGGCGGCGTGTGGATCAACGCGAGCACGGGAACCGACGTCAAGCAGATAAATGTTACTTTGACGGTACAGTAGCGGCTGCCGTCGTCAGTTCTGCGCGACCGGCGGGAAGAATATATTCCAGAACTGCGGTGATGGCGTGGTGAACTCGACCGGCACGAGCGACCCTTCGGCATTCAACTGCGGCGGGCGCACCACGTGGGCTTCCACCTTCTTTTGCGTTTTGGGATTCTCGATCGAAATCTGGGTACCCTGCGAAAGGCCTTCCGGCAGAATGATCATCGCCCCGCTGGCGCTGACCGTATGCGTAAACCCGTGGATCGGATTGGCCTTCCCCTGTATGTGAATCACCACGGCCATCTTCAGCAGCACGCGTTGCGCGCGGCGACGTTCTTCGGCGGTCTGCGGACGAGCCAGCGCCCCGCTCCTCTTGACCTGATGTCCCGGAGCCGCTGCATGCGGTGCGGGTGTATTCAATTTTTGTGGCGGCGTCATAGCTCGATTCCCCAGAAGTCCATATCCGGCGCGACTAACTCGATGCCATACTCCCAGCCTTCCGGCTGATGGTTCCCTCTCCAGACAATCACCGCGGCGTTGCTGGTACCGGTGGCCAAATTCGTCAGCGCCAGGCGCTGCTGCAGTTCCAGGGTATTCGGCAGCACCACCATGCACCCGTAGGGATTCACCGTGCGCGTGACCGCTTCCACGCTTTCCCGCGGCGCGCCTTCGGGCTCCCATTCCAGGCGAATCTGCACGCGCGAATTCATGCGCCGCCCACGGCGCTGATCGCTGTAGCGCACACCTGCTTCCTTCAATTCGCGCAGCTTTACCGTCATTTTGGCCTCTGGTTGGCCATGCTAGAGTTAGAGGGAAGGACGGTCAATGGTACGAATACGCGCGGTACTGCGTAAGAGTAGCTGTCCGAACGTACAGGGGAGACGCGTAAGTTGAAGAATCTCATCGTTAATGCCGATGACCTGGGCTGGACCGAAGGCGTCAACCTCGGAATCGCCGAAGCGCACCGGCGCGGATTGGTTAGCAGCACTTCGCTGCTCGCCAATGGCCGCGCGTTTGCATCGGCGGTCACCGTAAGGCGCAACCATCCCGACCTTGGCATTGGCGTACATCTGAATCTGAGCGATGGCCCTCCCACGGCCCCGGCGGAAGCCGTGAGGGGCCTTCTCAATGCATCCGGAGAATTGCAGGGCAGCCCCGCGAGTTTGCTTTTGCGCATTGCCAAGCGCCGCCTGCCATTCGAGGAAGTGGAACGGGAATGGGACGCGCAGATCGCCAAAATCAAAAGTGCCGGTTTCTCCCCCACCCACGTTGACGGCCACAAGCACGTTCACATGCTGCCCGGCCTGTTCGAGCTGGCTCTCGGCCTCGCTCGCAAGCACGCCATCGGCGCCATTCGCATTGCGCACGAGGAATCGCGCCTGCGCTCGGTTCTTTCCCGGGGCAGCACACAGAAAACAAAGGTCCTGCTCAAGCAGGGCGCGCAGGCGCACGGGCTCAAAATCTTGGCCAGAGACGCCCGCGACATTGCCGAGCGCGCCGGGATTGCCACCTCGGACTACTTCTGCGGGATTGCGCAAACCGGCGTCATGACCCGGGAAGGTGTCGAGCGCCTACTTGAAACTCTACCCGACGGCACCACCGAATTCATGTGCCACCCGGGATACCTGGACGACGATCTGCGCCAGAGCCCTACGCGGCTCCGGGAATCCCGAGAGCAGGAACTCGAAATTTTGACCCACCCGGAAATCAGAAAACTTGTCGCCACAAAGGGGATTCGCCTGATAAACTATGGTTCTTTGGCGCAGGCTGCCTAGCCTGTGCCCTTTTCGATTTTCAGAGACTCAGGGGACTAGAGGCAGGACCACAGCCAGCGCCGTAGAGAGAGGTTTTAAGACGTCGGTATGAGAAGCGACGCGTCGATTCACTATTCAATTGTTGTTCCGTTTTACAACGAGCAGGAGAATATCCCGACGTTGTACATGAAGATTACTGAAGTCATGGATTCGATCGGTGAGCCGTACGAGATGGTTTTTGTCGACGACGGCAGCAAGGACAGCTCCTACCGTGTCCTTTCGGAAATTTACGAACATGACCGTCGCGTCAATGTGGTTCGCCTCCGCCGTAACTTCGGGCAGACCCCGGCGCTCAAGGCTGGTTTCGACTTCGCCCGCGGAGAGATTGTCATCTCGATGGACGGCGACCTCCAGCACGATCCCGAAGAGATTCCGCGCTTTCTCGAAAAGATCGAGGAGGGCTACGACTTGGTCAGCGGTTGGCGTCACCAGCGCCGCGATCACTGGCTGATGCGCCGCATCCCCAGCCGCGTGGCCAACTGGCTGATGGCGAAGCTTTCCGGCATAGAGCTGCACGATTTCGGAACTACGTTTAAGGCCTACCGCCGCGAGATATTGCAAGAGATACAGCTTTACGGCGAGTTGCACCGTTTCATTCCAGCGCTGGCAAGTTCGACCGGCGCGCGTATTGCTGAAGTGCCCATCTCGAATCCCGACCGCAAAAGCGGCAAATCCAACTACGGGATCGGTCGCACCATCCGTGTGTTTTTCGACCTCATCATGGTGAAGTTTTTGCTGGACTATTCGACCCGCCCATTGCAATTTTTTGGGTTGCTCGGTTTGTTGGGTAGCGGCAGCGGCTTCCTGTTGGGGCTCCTGCTCGTCGCAGACAAGCTGGTCTATCACCAAAACATCATGACCGAGCACGGCCCGCTGCTCTTGCTCGCGATTGCGCTTTTCGTCAGCGGCATCCAGTTCGTGTCTATGGGCCTTCTAGGCGAAATCAGCTCACGCACCTACTACGAATCGCAGAACAAAGCGATCTACGCCTTGCGCGAAGTCAAGACCCACCGCAAGGAACTCGGCGACTCCGCCGAACCGGCTCGCCCGAGCGGCAGTTCCGAGCGCTAAGGACCGCAAGCTTTCCGCGGCCCCAGGACAGCCCACAACACTCTCGGTTGAAATCTAGCTTACCCGAGTCCAGTTGTCGTGGTCGCAACCGACAGGCCAAGCCAGCCTTGCCACGAAATGGGCAAAACTTCCAATCAAGGAGCAAGGCGGCGGTATTGGCCGCGATGAAACAGCAGCGGTTCACCCTCTCGGCAATCCATGCTTTCTACCTCTCCGATGAAAATGGTGTGATCGCCCGCCGGATATTCAGCCACCACGTTGCACGCCAGATGGGCGAGGGCCTCTTCGAGAAGAGGCACGCCGTCGGGCGTCCAGACAAAGCGAATGCCCAGCCGGTGCTGGGCCTCCGGCGTTTGTTCGCCCTTCGCGAAATGTTGGGAAAGCTCTTGCTGCCCGACGCCGAGAATACTCACACCAAAACGCCGTTGTGCTTTCAGAAACGAAAGCAACCGCGCATCGTGATCCACGCAAACCGAGACCAGCAACGGGTCCAAGGAGACCGACGTGAAGGAATTGGCGGTCATGCCGTGTACCTGCCCGGGCTCGCGCTCTACGGTGACGACGGT
>Ga0126371_10003060_pt1 | contig 14553 bp, 12 predicted proteins | sample PanSoiMetaPlot_4_FD_110145 | JGI IMG/M metagenome (GOLD analysis project Ga0126371, IMG submission 110145) | Tropical forest soil microbial communities from Panama - MetaG Plot_4 | ecosystem: Environmental > Terrestrial > Soil > Tropical forest > Bulk soil | place: Panama | collected 2016-02-17 | reverse complement strand
TTTCTGAGGAACCGACCGACGCGCTCATGGCGCTCGGCCTGCGGAACTACTGGGACGGCTACTTCGCCGGACGGGCCGCGCCGCTCGGCCGGGTTCCGGCCGAGGTGGTCCATGCGGTCTTCTACAACTTCGCCGACGGCGAGGTCGCCCGCCACATCCCCCGCGTCTGGGACAAGACCACGCCGCAAGCGGCACTCGCCGCTCGCGAGGAGGGAAGCGTCGCGGCGCTGAGGCGGATACTCGGCGACCTGATCGGCACCCCCGGTCTTGCGCGTGCCGCCGACCTCGCCACCAGGGCGGCGACCAGCGCGCCCACGGAGGGACGGGCCCTGTACGCCGCGCTGCGCGCGCTCCAGGTACCCGCGGAGCCCGTCGCCCGGCTCTGGCACGCGGCCACCCTGCTCCGCGAGCACCGCGGGGACGGCCATAACGCCGCGCTGGTCGCCGCGGGTATCGGCGGGACAGAGGCTCACGTGCTCCACGCGGTGTCTGAGAACATCCCGGCTGAAAAGTTCGGAAGGGTCCACCACCTCGCTGCGGACCGGCTGGCCAGGGTTGTGGATGGGATGCGGGCCCGCGGTCTCATCGACGCCTCCGGCTGGCTCACTGACGGCGGCAGGAAGACCAAGGAGCGGATCGAGACGCTCACCGACGACCTCGCCGCACCGGCGTACGCCAGCCTGGAGCCGGCCGAGCTCGACCAGCTCATCGCAGACCTCGAGCCCATCACCGCGGCGCTGGACGCGGCCGGCTCCCGGTAAGCCCTCCCTCAGCGGTACTCGGCGATGCGCTGGGTCAGTCCCCAGGCGCACCCGGCGGCCATCAGCAGCGATGCGATGACCATCGCGATGGCCACGCCGCCAAGCGCGCCATCGCCGCGGCTCGCTGAGGCGGTGAACAGGGCGTAGTCCGCGTCGATTCCTCTGGTCAGGTCGGTTTCTACCGCGGCGAACGCGGCCGCCGAGGTGGCTGGGTGGCCAGGGCCTGACTGCGCCGTCAGCAGTGCTTCCTGCTTGCCGATCACGGCGCGCGAGCCCGCGGCGCCGGATCCGATCGCCAGGTAGACAGCATCGGGGTAGTCGCTGCGGTCGTCCAGCTTGCGCACAGCGCGGTGCACGGCGTACCAGGCCGTCGCCGCGCTCCCAGCCGCCGTAGCCCGGCGATAGCCGGGGCTGCCGATGCCCGCGGCCTTCGCCTTGGACAGGAGAGTCTCTCTGCCTGGGCCCAGTTGTTGCTCGGCCAGCCTGAAGTCCGCCTCGTTCGCGTCGTCGCCACTGCGGTTGATCAGGGTCAGGCTCTCGTCGGCGTGCGCGCGAAGCGCGGTGATCTCGGCCTGGACCAGGGGCTGCGCTGCCGCCGTCCCGTGATCGTGGGCAGCGGTCAGGCTGGTACTGGCCACGAAGAAGCTCACAAGCAGCCAGGTCAGCGACAGCGCGCCGACCAGGGAAGCCGCCGCGAGGCCGCGGTTCAGCGTCCTGCGGGTGCGCGAGGCCAGCCATCGCTGCACCCGGAGAAGCAAGATGGAGCATAGGGCGGCGACGATCACGGCGATCACCGGGAACCCTGTCGCCTTCCCGTAAGAGCTCGCGAGGCGGGCGTTCTCCCGGCGGTACAGGTCATCGGCAGCCGGCAGGATCCGGCCGCGCATCAGGTACGAGGCCTCCTGCAGGTACGACGCGCCGACGGGCAGCCCTTCCGCGCTGTCTGCCTTGGCTTCCCCGATGAGCAACGTGTACTCGGGGAGCTCGGTCTGCAGCGTGGTGAGGTCTGATCTGGCCGCCGCTGGCGGATCCGCCGCGGTGACCTCCTGCAGGTAGGTGCCAGCCCGCTCGATATCCGCGTGAAACTCCGCACGGGCGGCGGGCGGCTCGGTCACGGCGAGGAACGCGGCCGCCTCCGTCGCGTCGGCGTCCGACAGCGACTGGTAAATCCGCTGAGCGTAGAGGCTGAGCGGCCCGGTCGTGGCCACCATGTCGTTCGCGGCCGACAGGCGGTCCACCACGGTGAACGTGGCGGCCACTCCCCACAGTAGGCTCGCGGCGATCGTCACGAGCATGCCAGCGGTCAGCCTGGCAGGCGTGGGCTTCAGCGCTTCGCGCAGCGCCGCAAGGCTCAGTCGCGGCATGACGTCTCGCAGTAGATCGGCAGCGGCGGGTCTGGAATTCGCGGCTGGATCCTGGTGCCGATGTAGCGGGCGTACAGACGCTTCCATTCGCCATCGGTTCGCAGCTGCTCTAGCACCGCGTTCACGAACCTGACCAAGTCCTTGGCGTTCTTTGGCATGCCTAGTCCCTGCGGCTCATAGGTGAATCTCGGCCCGACGACTTTCGTCTGCGGATCCTGGGTCGAAAGGCCCGCCAGGACGGTGTCCGTGGTCGAGATCGCCGCGACCTGCCCTTGCTGCAGCAGGGCCAGGCAGTCCGACCAGTTCGGCACCCCGACCGGTATCGGGTGCGATCGCTGCACCGCGATCTCGTAGATCGACGTGGTCCCGGCGGCCGCGCATACCTTCTGGCCGCCGAGGTCGCCGATCCCGCGTACGTCCGACGCGGACGGGACGAGCACCCGCTGATGGGCGACGAGGTAGGCGGTGGAGAAGTCTGCCCACGCGAGCCGGTCGCACACGATGGTCGTCGGGTCGGCGATCAGATCGACCTTGCGGCCAAGGATGACGGACTTCCGCTCCGCCGACGTGATCGCCACGAACTTGATCGCGTTCTCTGTGCCGAAGATCGCCTTCGCGACCTGCCGTGCGATCGCGACGTTGAAGCCATCGATCCGGCCGGTGGCCGGATCCAGGTAGCTGAGCAGCGGTGTCGTCTGGTCGACGCCGACGGTGAGATGACCGCGCCTGTAGATCGCCGCCATGGTCGATCCGGCTGGCATGTGGCCGGGGGCGGGCAGCGGACCGGACGGCCGCAGGCTCGCTACGCACGCCCGGCTCGCGTCGACAGCGCTGCTCCCAGTGAGCGCCGCCTTTCCTGTGACGACGCCCGCAGGAAGCGGCTCCGCTCCGACGACGGTGGTGATGGAGTGCGGCGGCGCGACTGTGCCGCACGCGGTGAGAAGTAATGCCAGCAGGGAAATGGTTGCCCAGCGCACATTGTCACCTTATTTGGTGACGAGAGATGAGTCGAGCAAGAACGGTCGGTTTACCTGCAGTGCTACCAGGCCGGCCGTCCTGGCGCCTAGCTCGGGTATTGGTCTTCGTACCTGCGCTCTTCGCCTATGTAGGATCCTGGCTGCTGGGAGTACCCGTCGCTGCGGACCGAGGTGTACCTCCGGCTTGTCTCCGACCGGCCGCGGGCCCAGGGTGCCCAGACGGACAGCCACAAGATCAAGCCGACTCCGCCGACTATCATCAGGATCTCACCGACCGTGTGCAGGTTTATCCCGTGCGTTACCACCGTTGTGAGGGCGAACCGAAGAATTGCGCCCACCGCGATCAATACGAGTGCCGCGCCAATCTTCATGACGCTCCTCCTATTCGCTTGACTGGAGTCAGCCAGATCGGCTTCCCGCTTACTCGGCACACAAACGCGAGCCGAGCGCGGCGGCCAGGCAACGGCGCCTATATCCGGATGGAAGGTTGCATATCGTGACAGATTCTGCGCAGGGCGAGCCTGAAGTTCTCGACCTCCCAATCGGTATAAACGCCACGGGAACCAGGCGCGAGTTCGACAGCCTCGGCCAGGTGGCGGTGCCGGCCAACCGGTACTGGGGCGCACAGACACAGCGCAGCCTCGAGCACTTCAGCATCGGCAGGGAGCGAATGCCGATCGAGGTCTGCCGGGCCTACGGTTACGTCAAGAAGGCCGCAGCAGTTGTGAACACCCGGCTCGGCCACCTGCCCGCCTGGAAGGGCGAGCTCATCGGCCGCGTCTGCGACGAGATCATCAGCGGGTCGCTTGACCAGGAGTTCCCGCTCTACGTGTTCCAGACCGGCTCAGGTACCCAGTCGAACATGAACGTGAACGAGGTCATCGCCAACCGCTGCATTCAGCTGGTCGGCGGCGAACTCGGCTCTCAGCAGCCCATCCATCCGAACGACGACGTGAACATGAGCCAGTCGAGCAACGACACGTTCCCGACGGCGATGCACATCGCGGCGCATGCGATGGCGACGCGGATGACGATCCCCGCGTTGCGCAGGTTGAGGGAGGCGTGCGAGCACAAGTCGCGGCAATGGGCCGACGTGGTCAAGATCGGCCGCACCCACTTGCAGGACGCCACGCCACTCACGGTTGGCCAGCAGTGGTCGGGCTTCGTCGGCGCGCTCGACGACGCGCTGGCGGACGTCGAGCACGCGACCAGCGGCCTGCTCCAGCTGGCGATGGGCGGTACGGCGGTCGGCACCGGGCTGAACGCGCCGCCTGGTTTCGCCGACCAGGTAGCCGCCGAGCTAGCCGTCATGACCGGCGCGCCCTACGAGACCGCCTCCAACAAGTTCACCGCCCAGGCGACCCTGGACCGGATGGTGCGCGCGCACGGCGGGCTCAAGGCAGCTGCCGTGACGCTGTTCAAAATCGCCAACGACGTGCGCTGGCTCGGCTCAGGGCCGCGTACCGGCTTGCACGAGCTCAGCCTGCCGTCGAACGAGCCGGGCTCGTCGATAATGCCAGGCAAGGTCAACCCGACTCAGGCAGAGGCGATGCTGATGGTCGCCATCGATGTCTTCGCGGCTGACGTGGCCGTGACCATGGCAGGGGCCGAGGGCAACTTCGAGCTCAACGCGTTTCGCCCGGTGGTGATCAGCCACTATCTGCATTCGGCGCAGAACATAGCCGACGCCTGCGACCATTTCCGTCAGTTCATGATCGAGGGTACCGAACTCGACGAAACCAGGCTGCGTGAGAACATCGAGCGTTCGGTGATGATGGTGACCGCGCTGTCGCCGGTCATCGGCTACGACCTGGCCTCGGTGATCGCGCATCACGCTATCGACCACAACATGTCGCTCAGGCAGGCCGCGATGGCCAACGGCGTCAGCGAGGAGCTGTTCGACCAGGTTGTCGACCCGCTGGCGCTGACCCGCGGTGGCTCGGCGAAGCCTGCTTAGGCACGCCACTCCGATTCCAAGATCGCGTAGATCGCCGAATCGGTCCACTCGCCCTTGAGCCACATGTCCTGCCGCAGATGCGCCTCGTGCCGCATGCCAAGCCGCTCGCAGAGCCGGGCCGAGGCGGTGTTCCTCGGGTCGAGCTGAGCCCATACCCGGTGCATTCCAAGCTCGTCGAACGACAGCCTGACCAGCTCGCGCGCCGCCTCGGTGGCGTATCCCCGCCCGTGAAAGTCTGGGTTGAATACCCAGCCGACCTCGGCCTGCCGATCAGCGACCTGGCCAGCGCGCACGAGCACGTCACCGATCACTAGGCCGTCGAGCTCGACGGCGAACACCATGCGGTCGCCGTCAGCCCCGATCCGCCTAGCCGTGATCCGGTCGGCGATGAACAGCGGAGCCGTCGCGTCGGTCAGCGGGTCGGCGGGAATGTACCGGCAGACCTCCACGCGGCGCCGGTAGTCCAGGACCGCCGCCTCATCGCCGTGCCGGAACGGCCGTAGCACCAGCCTCTCGGTGCGCCGAACCAGGTCAGGTTCCGGGGTCGGAGCTAGCGTGGGCGACTCGGACACAGGCGATACTCTAAAGCCCCAGGTCGTCTAGTTCCTTGTAGAGGTCTGCGCGCGGGTTCGCCGGATCGACGGCGAACGGCTTGCCGCTCTTGCCCGGCTGCCGCTTCGGCAGCGCGGCGGTGCCCTGGCTCGTCGGCAGCGCCGCCGGGCTCGGCCTCGTCGGAAGCGCGGCCGTCCCAGGCGATGACCCAGCCGAGGTCTTCACGGCCGACCTCGCCTTCGCTGTCGACCTCGCGGCCCGCCAGTCGCGCAGCAGGTAGCCGGACAGGATGCCGCCAACGACGCCGCCCACGTGCGCCTGCCAGCCGATGCCCTGGTGCGGCAGCAGCACGCTGAACTGGTAGGCGAAGCACAGCGCCATCACCGCGCCGATTAGCAGGTCGATGACCCGCCGGTCGAACAGGCCGCGAACCATGATGTAGCCGAAGTAGCCGAACACCACGCCGCTGGCGCCCGCGCCTGTGCCCGCGTTCTCGAAGAGCCAGGCCGCGAAGCCACTGGTCAGCACGACAATGGCGGTCACCGCGACGAACTTGCCGATGCCGCGGTAGGCGGCAAGGAACCCGAAGATGAACAGCGGGCCTGAGTTGCCCTCGATGTGACTCCAGCTGAAGTGCAGGAACGGGGCGGTGAGTATGTACGGCAGGCTGCCGACGGCCCTCGGCTTGATCCCGTAGCTGAAGGTCAGGTGGTAGCCGTCGGCGAAGTTCACGATCTGGATGACCCAGAGCAGCGCGAGCACGCCAAGCATCACGAAGAACGCCTTGCGGGCGTTGGTCAGCAGCGTCTGCGGGTCGTCGTCGCCAAGCCGCCACGACGCGAGCCACGAGGCGCCCGCACCGCGCTTGGCGTGCGACTTGCTTGCGGTCGGCGACCCGGCAGTCGGGCTGCTACTAGTCGACCCGCTACTCGTCGACACTGCGGTCTCCCTTGCTGGCGTTCACAACGGTTCGTCCTGGCTGGGCGTCCCTACTATCACGCTAGCTCGCTCGGAGAGTGCGGGATAGTGCCGGCGTGTCGCGTGCGACCTGGGTGACAACCGGTGATCACAGCTTCCCCGTCATTACATCCGGTAATCGTTACGATACTGACTGTCAATCTGTGACCTGCGCGACACAAATTCCGCGCGGCTCGGCACAACTTTTTCATCGGAAACGCTTGGTCGACCCCGTCACTTCTGGCAACGTGGTGCGGCAACGGAGTTGGCTCCTCGTTTAGGGCGGTGTGCCCCGGTACGCCGGGATCGCTACAGAGAGTAGCCAGCTCCTTCAGTGAATCGCTGCCTTGGCCCGCAGCGGTCGATGCTCGCCTCGCGCCTTGCGTTGCGGGCTTGGCCGGAACGGAAGGACGGCATTGTCACAGCACAGAAGGCGGATGGCTGGTAGACGCCGGTCGCGCAGAAATGTACGCGCCTTCCTGCTCACCACTGTTGTCGCTGCCGTTGCCGTCGCTGCCGGCGCGGAAGTCGTGCTCAAGCACATGGCGGCGTCTCCTGACCGGCTCGCGATGGCGTTGAGCAGCATGCAGCGCAGCCGCGTAGCCGCCCATCTCGTGCAGCAGCGCCAGCACGTCATTCTGATGACCGCCGCGACCAAGAGCTTCAAGGTCGTTGGCCACCCGAAGGTCGCTACCCCGCCCGCCCCGCTGACCGCGGCCAACGCTCCGGCCACCGGGGCCGCACCGACCGTTCCGAGCGCGCCGCCCAATCCCGGCACGGCTCAGCGGATCGCCTACAACATGCTCCCGTCGTTTGGCTTCGCCCACAGTCAATATGGCTGCCTCGATGACATCTACTCGAGGGAGAGCGGCTGGCGCTACAACGCCGAGAATGCCAGCGGCGCCTACGGCATTCCTCAGGCGCTGCCAGGTTCGAAGATGGCCTCGGCCGGCGCCGACTGGGCGACCAATCCAGCCACCCAGATCAAGTGGGGCCTTGGCTATATCAAGTCGACCTACGGCAGTCCGTGCCAAGCCTGGGCATTCTGGCAGGCCCACGGCTGGTACTGACCTGCCGTTACGTCGCGCCATTCGCAGTTGGCATTCAGCGTGAGCTAACTCAAACGTGACTTATCTCATACCTTGACCGGTCAGCTTTGGCCTTACCGACGCAGATGATCAGGCAAGGTGGATGGCTGACAGCACCCGAGCGTGCCTGACGACTTGCCTGACGCAACCCGGTCGCCCTGCCCCTGCGACGCGTCCGCACGCCCTGCCGATGTCGCGCACCGCGCCTCGGCCGCCCATCGGGTGGTGACCGGCACCGCCCCGGTGCCCGAGCAAAGGCACATCTTGACCCGGCTTCATCGTGTCAACTTTCGTTCAAGCAACCTACAAGCCCGGCCGTCACGCACCACGACCTACGCGGCGGCCGTTACCTTTCTCGCCGCTTCGGCGGCCGCAACGGGATTCGTCCTCTTTCCAGCGGGCGCCCACAGGCCGAAGCCGACGCCAGCGGACGCTGGGCGGTTCAGCATTGCGGGAGATCTCGCTAGAGCCTCGTATCAGAGCACGGCGGGCCGGATGGCCCGCGAGGTGCACCATCTGCAGGCCAGGCATCAGGCCGCACAGCGTCAGCAAGCCCAGCGTCAGGCGGCGCGGCGTCGGCAAGCACAGGGCACGCCAGGCACACCGTCGGGCGATCCGCAGCAGATCGCGATGTCGATGCTGGCCCAGTTCGGCTGGCCGTCGAGTCAGTACAGCTGCCTCGACTCCCTGTGGGAGCGAGAGAGCGGCTGGAACCCGTATGCGGCGAACCCGTATTCGGGCGCGTTCGGCATCCCGCAAGCGCTGCCAGGGGCCAAGATGGCCAGCGCTGGCTCCGACTGGGCGACCAACGCGTCCACTCAGATCCGCTGGGGCCTCGGTTACATCATGGCGACCTACGGCTCGCCCTGCGCGGCCTGGAGCCACGAGACGGCCTTCGGGTCCTACTAAGTCGTACTGGCTGTGCTGGCCCGGGGGTCGCCCCCAGGGCCGGCACGGCCAGTTAGAACGGCAGTGCTTTGAACGTCCGCATCGCCACGTGCAACCTCTTGAGCGCCGATGTCGCACGCGGCGACGGCGCCGACATCCACATCACGTACTGCTGCGGGCCATCGAGGGTTTGCGCGGTGAAGAACAGCTCGGTGACATCGATCGGATTGAGCGCGGTCGCTGGCCAGTACGTGAACGTCCACCTGGCGGCAGGCCAGCCGTGGAATTGCGTGCCGACGATCGACACGAGCTGGTACTGCGGGTACCTGTGGTTAGCCTTGGCGACCGCCTGCCGCCGCCTGGCCTCCTTGACCGGCCCGGGGAGCGCCCAGGTTCCCATGTTGATGTCGAGCCGCACGGCGCTCTTGGCCGGCTTGATGACGGTGTTCAGGCCTGGTGTCATCACCCATGGCGCAGGCGCAGCGATGCGGAAGCCGGCGATCGTGCCTACGCTCGCAGCCGTGACGCGATCCCACACATAGCCCGCCGGCGGAGCGCCGCCGCCGCTGCCAGGGTTTGACGTCGATGGTGACGGTGTCGGATCGGGTGACGGGCTCGGGCTCGTCGATGACGATGGCGACGAGGATGGCTGGCCCGACGACGGCTTGCCTGACGGCTTGCCAGACGCCGACGGCTTGCCGGTCGGCTTCGGCTTGCCCGAGCTTGACGGCTTGCCTGGTGCGGGCGTGCCCGAGGATCCAGAGCCAGGCGATCCTGGCTGGTTGCCTGACGAATGGCGGCCGTGACGTCCGGTGCCCTTCACGTGATGGCCGCCCTGCCCGGCCGCGACCGAGCCTTGGTTCGGCTGGCTGCCACCGGTGACGAGCCGCGCGAGCGGTGCGCGGACGCTCGGAAGTGTCGCGTACACGATCGCGGCGGCGACCGCCAGGACGACGACTGGGGCGAGCACCATTACCCCGCGTCTCCTGAAGAAGTCGCTGGCCTTGCCGTCGCGATCCCGCTCGCCCGGGTCGCCGGGCTTGCCGGGCACTGCTGCTGTTGTTGCTGGTGCCTGGTCCGTCGGGCCGTCCGAGCCGGAGTCGGCCGCGGCCAGCGGGTCCGTACCAAGATCGCCGGGATCGAGCGAGCGCGCGGTCTCGACACCGGCGTCGATCACCTCGTCCGATGGCGCGGTCCCTGCTGGCATCCGCAGGTCGGCGAAGTTCGGCGTGGCCATCAGGTCAGGAACCACGCTCACGGCGGCGGCCATCGGCGCCGCGGCGCTGGCCGCGGCGATCAGCGAACTGCTGCCGTCGGCATCAGGGCTCGCCGCGGCGAGCGCGCCCGCAGGCGCGTCACCAGCCGGGCTGGCGGCCGGCACGTTCACGACTTGCGTCGCCGTCGTCGCCTCGCTGCCTGCCTTAGCGCGCGGGGCTGAGGCCTTGCCGCGCCGGTCGGCTGCGAGCTGACTTGCCTGCAGGGTGACTCGCCCCGCGGTCCTGGCCGACTTCCATGCCTGCGTGAGCATGCGCGCGGTGGTGGCCGCGTCCGGCCGATCGGCGGGATCGGCCTTGAGCAGCGCCTCGATGACCGGCGCGAGCGGCCCAGCCGACGGGGCTCGCGGTGCGGGCTCGGTGGCGATGCTGGCGACGATGGCCGCCGATCCCCCGGCCCGGTCGAACGGGCCTCGGCCTTCGACGGCCGCGTACAGGGTGGCGCCAAGCGACCACAGATCCGATGCGCGCGTGGCTGGCCCTCCGCGTACCCGCTCGGGCGGGGAGAACCCTGGCGTGCCGACCACCATGCCGGCCTGAGTCAGCCCAGGGTCTCCCTGGATCATCGCGATCCCGAAGTCCGTCAGGACGGCCTTGCCGTCCGGGCTGATCATTACGTTGCTCGGCTTGACATCGCGGTGCAGCACGCCGGCTTCGTGCGCGGACGTCAGCGCTTCGAGCAGGCCAAGCCCGAGCTGGGCGGCGCGCGCGGGAGGCAGCGGTCCGTCCTCGGCGATGACCTGGTCGAGCGGCCTGGCGCGGACTAGCTCCATCACGATCCACGGTGAGCCGTCTTCTTCGACCACGTCGAAGACGGTCACGACGCCAGGATGGCTGAGCCTGGCCGCTGTCCTAGCCTCGCGCAGCGTGCGCTCGTAGCTGGCCCGAGCTTCGGTGGCCGATGCCATAGGCGCTAGCACGATCTGCTTGATCGCCACGTCACGGTCGAGCAGTTCGTCCCGGCCGCGCCACACGATCCCCATCGCGCCACGGCCGAGTAGATCAAGCAGCCGGTAGCGTCCGGCCACGAGGTGACCGGTACCCAAGGCAGAGTGCATGGGTGCAATCTACGCGCAGCCGCTTACAGATTTCTGTGAGGTTGGTGGGAATCCCTGGGATATCAGCTGACCGTAGCTGCCCGGCTAATGGCGAGCACCGGCTTCTTTGGCGCGGTGACGTCAGCGAAGAAGTCATTGCCTTTGTCATCGACGACGATGAACGCGGGGAAATCGCGCACTTCGATCTTCCACACCGCTTCCATCCCGAGTTCTGGATACTCGAGCACCTCAACCCTGGTAATGCAGTCCTTAGCCAGCTTGGCCGCGGCGCCGCCGATCGAGCCGAGATAGAAGCCGCCATGCTGTTTGCAGGCCGTTGTCACTGCCGCCGACCTGTTGCCCTTGGCGAGCATGACGAGGGATCCGCCCGCCGCCTGGAACTGATCGACGTAGCTGTCCATGCGGCCCGCCGTGGTTGGCCCGAACGACCCAGAGGCGTAACCCAGCGGTGTCTTCGCCGGGCCCGCATAGTAGACGGCGTGGTCACGCAGGTAATCGGGCATCGGCTGGCCCGCGTTCAGCCGGTCGGCGATCTTGGCGTGCGCGATGTCGCGGGCGACGACCAGCGGGCCGGTCAGCGAGAGCCTGGTCTTGATCGGGTATCTGGACAGCTCGGCGCGGATCTCCTCCATCGGCCGGGACAGATCGATCCTGACCACGTCGCCGTCAAGTTCGTCCGCCTCGGTGTCGGGCAGGTACTTGGCCGGGTCCGTCTCGAGTTGCTCGAGGAACACGCCTTCGCTGGTGATCTTGCCAAGCGCCTGACGGTCGGCCGAGCATGACACCGCGATCGCGACCGGGCAGGACGCACCGTGCCTCGGCAGCCTGATCACCCGCACGTCGTGGCAGAAGTACTTGCCACCGAACTGCGCGCCGATGCCGGCCTGCCTGGTGATCTCGAGGACCTGCTGCTCAAGATCGACGTCACGGAAGCCGCGTGCGTCCTGCGAGCCGCTGGCCGGCAGCGAGTCCAGGTACTTGGCCGATGCGTACTTCGCCGTCTTGAGCGCGTACTCGGCGCTGGTGCCGCCCACAACGATCGCCAGGTGGTAGGGCGGGCAGGCGGCCGTGCCGAGCGATCTCAGCTTCTCGTCAAGGAAGGCCGCCATCCGCTCGGGGTTAAGAACAGCCTTCGTCTCCTGGTACAGGTACGACTTATTGGCCGAGCCGCCGCCCTTGGCCATGAACAAGAACTTGTAAGCGTCGCCGCCCGCGGCGTATAGCTCGATCTGCGCGGGCAGGTTGGTGCCGGTATTGCGTTCTTCCCACATGGTGAGCGGAGCGAGCTGGCTGTAGCGCAGATTCAGCTTGGTGTAGGCGTCGTACACGCCGCGGGCGATGTGCTCTTCGTCGCGGCCGTCCGTGAGCACGTGCTGCCCGCGCTTGCCCATGATGATCGCGGTACCGGTGTCCTGGCACATCGGCAGCACGCCGCCCGCCGCGATGCACGCGTTCTTCAGCAGGTCACTGGCGACGAACCGGTCGTTCGGCGAGGCCTGCGGGTCGTCGAGTATCGACCTGAGCTGACGCAGGTGCGCCGGCCGCAGCAAGTGCGCGATGTCCCGCATGGCCTGCGACGTCAGCAGCGTGAGCGCGGCCGGGTCGACTTCGATGAACTCGCGGCCGAGCGCCCGGTGCGCGCGCACGCCGGCGTCGCTGACCAGGCGGTACTCCGTGGTGTCTGGGCCGAGCGGCAGCATGTCGGTGTAGCTGAATTCGGGCATGCCCACATCGTAGGCCGCCATCTCGGATGACCACCTTCCGCCGATCGATCTGCGAAGATCGCCTCATGACCAACTTGGCTCGTTTTGCTGACTGGCCCGGTGGCGCTGACGTGGCGGTGGCGCTGACATTTGATGTCGACGGTGAGGCGCCTTGGCTGGGGGAGGGGCCGGAGTACGAGCGGCGGCTGAGCATGCGCTCGATGGGGCGGTTCGGGCCTGAGCGCGGCGTCTGGCGGGTGCTCGAGCTGCTCAGGGAGCACGACGTGCCCGCGACGTTCTATGTGCCAGGGCATACCGCCGATCACTGGCCCGACGTGGTGCCCGCGATCATCGATGCCGGGCACGAGGTGGCTCATCACGGCTACATGCATCTGGGGACCGACGGGCTTGACGCCGATGCGCAGCGCGCGGAGCTTGAGCGCGGCCTGGCCGCGCTTGACAAGCACGGCGTCCGGCCCGCGGGGTACCGGTCGCCTGGCTGGGAGCTGTCGCCGGAGACGCTGGCGATGCTGTCCGAACTCGGGTTCTCCTACGAGAGCAGCCTGATGGCCGACGACCGCGCTTACTGGGTCAGCAGCGGCGCCTCCCAGCTACTCGAACTGCCGGGGCACTGGAGCCTGTGCGACTGGCCGTACTTCGGGTGGACCGCGTACACGGGCGGGCTGCTCGCCGACCCAGCCGCCGTCGAGCGCATCTGGCTAGACGAATACGAGTCCGCGCGCGACGAACGCAGGCTCGTCACCTACACGATGCATCCAGAGGCGATCGGCCGGGGCTACCTGACCAAGATGCTCGGCCGCGTGATCGCTGCCATGGCCGAACGCGGGCGCCCGTGGTTCGCCACGCACGCCCAGATCGCCGCGCTCGCGGCCGGGTCGGCCGCTGACTAGCCCGCCCGGCCTGCTCAGCTGACGGCCTGGACGAGCACCTCTATCTGCTCGCGCAGCGGCAATGTCGCGGCCAGCCGGTTGTCGACAGGCAGGTGCGGGACAGCGGGGGCGGCATCCAGTCGCATGCTGGCCGCGAAGGCGCCGAAGTCCGCCAGCTTCGCCGTGTCCCTGTGCGACGCGCGCTCGGTCAGCCGGTGCCGCAAGCTGGCGGCGTCCGACCGCACCCAGACCAGGTGGACGGTGCCGCCGCCGAGGTCACCGACCCATTCTTGCCACCGCCGCTGGTCGTGGATCTGCTGCGTGAACGGCCCGGACAGCAGCACGGGGCAGCCATGGCCGCGGATCTCGCGAGCCGCGGCTGTCATCCCGGCATACTCGTGGATCTTGACGTGCTCGTCGTACCAGGGTCCTTCCCGCTCTCCAGCCGGGCGCCCGGCAGCGGCGAGCGTCGCCGCCACGAACGACCCGTAGAGCGTGTCCTTGTCGAGCAGCGCTGGAGGCGGCGAGAGCGTCGCGAGCAGGATGTCTGCCACCGTCGACTTGCCTGCCCCAGGCGGGCCGGCAACCACCCAGGCCGTCGCGCTCGTCACCACGCCAGCGACGTTACCGCGGCCAAAGGAAAGGCTGGGATTGGCTGGCGTGAATGGGATACCGTCCGCAGGGTAGGAGCTGCGGCGACGCACAACCAAAGGAGCGGCGGGATGGGGAGCACCTTTGAGGCTGACAGCAATGGCGTTGACCTGAACGAGGCCGCTCGGCAGTTGCTGCAAGCGGCGCACGACGCCCGTGTCGCATTTGACTGTATTGGCCTCGACGAGCTCGACCGGGCGCACACCCATGCGGTTACCGCGCGGGCGGCGGTAGACGCCGCCGAGAACGCGCTCCGCGTCGCACTAGGCGGAGAGCGGACCCCGGCCGGTCTCTAGGAGATCGCAGCGGATGAGTGGGGTGATCGACCTCCACGATGAGCATCGATTAGTGTGTGAGTCACACATTAGTTGAGACTCGGCCGGGCAGCCGGCGGAGACCGCGAGTTCGTGAGAGGAAGGCGCCCCATGCAGAC
>Ga0126371_10003059_pt1 | contig 14558 bp, 11 predicted proteins | sample PanSoiMetaPlot_4_FD_110145 | JGI IMG/M metagenome (GOLD analysis project Ga0126371, IMG submission 110145) | Tropical forest soil microbial communities from Panama - MetaG Plot_4 | ecosystem: Environmental > Terrestrial > Soil > Tropical forest > Bulk soil | place: Panama | collected 2016-02-17 | reverse complement strand
TCATTCAGCCCTCGAGCGGTGGCAAGGACGTGTTCGTGCATATTTCGGCGGTGCAGAAGGCCGGCCTCTCGACACTCAATGAAGGGCAGACCATCGAGTACGAAGAGATTGCCAATCGCGGCAAGACGTCGGCAGAGAATCTCAAGGTTTAGCGCAGCAAGGTCATTTCAAGACATTATCGGGCAAATCGCATTCCGCAGGAGCGGTGCCCGCTCTTGCGTCTAAAGTGTTGTTTTTCGTGCCAGCCCCCGGTTGCGTGATAAGACACCGGGACCAGATGGCGCGTCATGACACCTGATTCGGCATACGTCCCACCATTCACCGCGGCTTTCGCGCCAGACGACCGGGCGATGGCGGTGCGTTTGCTTGCGGCCTCACGTCTTGCCGCCGATCAGGAGCAGCGGATCGATCTGACCGCCACGCGCCTGATCAAGGCGGTGAGGGCCGATGACGACCGGCTCGGCGGCGTCGAAGACATGCTCCGCGAGTTCGCCCTGACCACCAAGGAGGGGCTGGCGCTGATGGTGCTGGCGGAAGCACTGCTGCGCGTGCCCGATGCCCGGACCGCCGACCAGTTCATCGAAGACAAGCTTGGCGAGGGCGATTTCGTCCACCACGAAACCAAATCCAGCGCGTTCCTGGTTAATGCATCGGCCTGGGCGCTGGGCATGTCGGCGCGGGTCATTCAACCGGGGGAGACACCACAGGGAACCATCGGCCGCCTCGCCAAGCGGCTCGGCGCGCCGGCCGTGCGCGCCGCCACGCGACAGGCGATGCGGCTCATGGGCAGCCATTTCGTGCTGGGCGAAACGATCGAGGCTGCACTCGCGCGGGCGCAAGCGGCACGCGCGCCGCGCTATTCCTTCGACATGCTTGGCGAAGGCGCGCGCACCGCGCACGACGCGGAGCGCTATTTCAAATCCTACCAAAGCGCGATCGCCGCGATCGGCCGTACGGTGGACGACCGCCCCCTGCCCGACCGGCCCGGCATTTCCGTCAAGCTCTCCGCGCTGCATCCGCGTTTCGAAGCGATCAGCCGCGGCCGCGTGATGGCCGAACTGGTGCCGCGACTGATCGAGCTTGCGCGGCAGGCCAAGGCCTATGACCTCAATTTCACCGTGGACGCCGAGGAGGCCGACCGGCTGGAACTATCGCTCGACGTGATCGCCGCCGCTTTTGGCGACGCATCGCTCGCCGGTTGGGACGGCTTCGGGCTCGCAATCCAGGCCTATCAGAAACGCGCTCACGACGTGATCGACTATGTCGACACACTGGCGCGCGTCCATGACCGGCGCATGATGGTGCGTCTGGTCAAGGGCGCGTATTGGGACACCGAGATCAAGCGCGCGCAGGAGCGCGGTCTCGACGGCTATCCGGTTTTCACCCGCAAGGCGATGACCGATCTCAACTACATCGCCTGCGCGCGAAAGCTCCTGGACCTGCGCCCTCGCCTGTTCCCGCAATTTGCGACCCATAACGCATTGACCGTGGCGACGGTGCTGGAACTCGCCGGCGAAACCGGTTTCGAGTTCCAGCGCCTGCACGGCATGGGCGACGCCCTCTATGCGCGCCTGAGCGCGGATCACCCTGGGCTTGCCTACCGGACCTATGCGCCGGTCGGCAGTCACCGCGATCTGCTCGCCTATCTGGTGCGGCGGCTGTTGGAGAATGGCGCCAATTCGTCCTTCGTCGCGCTCGCCGCGGACGACGCGGTGCCGGTTGCGACGCTGCTGCGGCGTCCTGCAAATATCGTCGGCAGCGCCGAACGGGCGAACCATCCGAATATTCCGCTACCGCGCGATCTGCTGTTGCCGCAGCGAAAGAACTCGCGCGGCATCGAGTTCGGCGAGCGCGCCGCGTTCGATACGCTGCGTTCCCAGGTCACAGCCGAGACCACCAGCATTGCCGCGGCGCCCTTGATCGGCGGGGTGGCCGGTAGAGGCGCCGCGCGCGACGCCGTCAGTCCCAGTGATCTGAAGACCAGGATCGGCACCGTTATCGAGGCGGCGCCCGAGCAGGCCGATGCGGCGGTTGCCGCCGCGCGTGCCGGATTTGGCCGCTTCAGCGCGACAGCGGCGACAAAGCGCGCCGCCATGCTGGAGAGGGCCGCCGATCTCCTGGAACAGCGCAGCGCGCATTTCATTGCGTTGCTGCAGCGTGAGGGCGGCAAGACGCTCGATGATGCGCTGTCGGAAGTCCGCGAGGCCGCAGATTTCTGCCGCTATTATGCCGCGCTGGGCCGCAAGCTGTTCGGCGACGGCGAGATCATGCCGGGTCCGACCGGCGAGAGCAACCTGTTGCGCCTGCGCGGCCGCGGCGTGTTCGTCGCAATCTCGCCCTGGAATTTTCCGCTGGCGATCTTTCTCGGCCAGGTGACGGCGGCGCTGATGGCCGGCAACACGGTCGTGGCGAAGCCTGCCGAACAGACACCGCTGATCGCCGCCGAGGCGATCAGCCTGCTGCATGAGGCCGGCGTCCCGGCCTCGGCCCTGCATCTGTTGCCCGGCGATGGGAGAATCGGTGCGACGTTGGTCGCGCATCGCGATATTGCGGGCGTCGTGTTTACGGGCTCGACGGAGGTCGCGCGATCAATCAACCGGGCGCTGGCCGCAAAGGACGGCCCGATCGTGCCGCTGATCGCGGAAACCGGCGGCATCAACGCGATGATCGCGGACGCGACGGCCTTGCCCGAGCAGGTGGCTGATGATGTCGTCACCTCGGCGTTTCGCTCCGCCGGTCAGCGCTGCTCGGCGCTCAGGCTGCTGTTCGTGCAGGACGACGTCGCCGATCGCATGATCGAGATGATCTCAGGCGCCGCGCACGAGCTTAAGATCGGCGACCCGCGCGATCCCTCAACCCATATCGGGCCCGTCATCGACGCAGAAGCCAAAGCGCGCCTCGATGCGCATGTCGCGCGCATGACGAGCGAGGCGAAGGTTCACTTCGCGGGCCGCGCGCCCGAAGGCAATTACGTGGCGCCGCATCTTTTCGAACTGAAAAGCGGCGAGCAACTCAAAGAGGAGGTCTTTGGACCGATCCTCCACGTGGTGCGCTTTGGCGCGGACCGGCTCGATAAGGTTCTTGAGACCATCGAACGTTCCGGCTTCGGGCTCACGCTCGGCATTCATTCCCGCATCGACGACATGATCGAGGCGGTGATCGATCGCCTGCAGGTCGGCAACATCTACGTCAATCGCAACATGATCGGCGCCGTGGTCGGCGTCCAGCCGTTCGGCGGCTACGGCCTGTCCGGCACCGGGCCGAAGGCCGGTGGACCGCACTATCTCACCCGGTTCGCGACCGAGCAGACCGTGACCATCAACACCGCCGCAGCCGGCGGCAACGCCGCGCTCCTGTCGGGAGAGGAATAGGCCTGAGGGCAACACCGGTTACAGGCATTGCGAATTCGCACTGACATGCGTGTCGTTGCCGCAAGGCAATTGCTTGGCGAGTTGCTTGACCTTCTGCTGCGATTCCGCCTGCGCCAGAACGTCGAACACACTCGCCGGCTTCAGTTCCGTGGCGCGGCGATAGTCCTGCGCGGCCTTGGTCGCATCGTTCTGCGCCTCATATGCCTTGGCGCGCGCGAAATAGCCCTCGACGCTTTCGTGCTGGGCGATCGCGCCGCTCAAATCGTCCAGCGCCTTGGTGTAATCGTGCTTCGTCGACCACACGATACCGCGAAGCAGGAGACCATCCGCATTATTCGGCTGGACGCTGAGCACGGAATTGAGATCCGCCATGGCGCTGTCGGCGTCACTCCGGCCGAGATACGCTCTCGCCCGAAGCAGGCGCGCAAACGTGTCAAAGGCCGGCGCCTTTCCGACCAGCTGGTTGAGCGCCAGAATCGACCGGTCGTATTGGCCTGACGTCAGCATCGCAAGGCCCTGACCGAGCTGGGCAACCTGATTGTTGGGATTGCGGTCGAGGACATTCTTGACGTCCACCAACCCTTCCGCATTGCTGCCTTTCATCAGCAAAGCGAGTCCGCGCGCCGCGCGCGCGACGTCGTTCATTTGATTGAGAACGATCGCCTGGTCGAAATCCACCACCGCCTTGTCGAGCTGCTTGAGTGACATGTAGGCTTGGCCGCGCTCGGCAAAGGCCGTGCTGTCCTTTGGATTGAGCGCGATCGAACGATCGAGATCGGCAATCGCCTCCTTCACCTTTCCTGTGATCCGGTCCGCGATGCCGCGCCCGAGATAGGCCGCCGCATTGTTCGGATCGATGCTGATGGCGCGGTCGACATCCGCTCTCGCCAGGTCGAGCTGTTTGAGGCCGAGCGATGCCATCGCCCGTGTCACCAGCAGCTGCGCGTCATTCGGCTTCATTGCAATCAGCACATCCGTATCCGCCTTGCTTTCCGCAAAGCGGCTCAGCGCGAACAGGGAAATGGCACGCAATCGCAACGCCGCCTCGTTGCGCGGATCACCAGCCAGGATCTGATTGAAGCGCGTAACGGCCTCGGCAAATCGCCGCTGAGTGACAAACAGCTTGCCCTGCTCGATCGCCTGCGCGGCGGTGGGCGTTGTCGCGGGCCCCGGCAGGACCGTGGCGAGCGGCGGAGAAACGGCGACCGCGCCTTGTGAAGCGGCTTGAGAAACATTTTGGGGGGCCAGCGGCTGCGCTGACCGAACCTTGGCAAGCTCGGCCTGCATCGCAACGGCTGACTGGCGTTGCTGCTGGACCATCTTGTCGTCGGGCGTGACCGACAGCAGCCTGTCGAAATCGGCGATAGCGTGCGTGTAATCGCCCTTGGCGCTGAAGAGCTGGCCGCGCGCGAAATAGGAGGCGCGGTCGACCTGCTGGCCGGCCTGAATGATCGCGCGCGAAAAATCCTCGATCGCGTGATCAGCGTCACCCTTGCGGCGATAAACCTGCCCACGCCAGAAGAACCCGGCCGGGACATTCGGATTGATCGAAATCGCGGTGTTGAGATCGCCGAGCGCATCATCGAATTGCGCGGTCTCGACATGGGCGCGCGCCCGCATCACATAGGCCACGGCATAATCCTGCCGCAGCGCGATCGCTTCATTGAAATCGTTGAGCGCCTCGGTCCAGGCCTTCTGGTCGTTCTTCAAATTGCCGCGCGCGGCGAGCGCGAAGGGATTCTTCGGGTCAAGCTCGACCGCCTGGTCGAAATCGGCCAACGCGAGATCGAGGCTGCCGGTTCGCTGGCGCGCATATCCGCGCGCCATCAGCGCCGGAACTGATCGCGGGTTCAACTGGAGTGCAGCCTCCGCATCCGCCCCCGCCAGATCGAACTTGCCGCGACCGGCAAACAGGCGAGAGCGATTGACATAGGCCTTCGACCGATCTTCAGGGGGGCGCGAAGTATCGTTGATGATTGCCGTGCAGCTCGGCTCTATTTTTTCCAGGACGACGCCGCCGCAATCGTCGAGATCGCCGGCATGCGCAGGCCGTTGCGTCAGGCAGAGCGCGGCAAGCAGAAGCGAGGCGGGTAAGCGGAGACAAAAAGATGACATGACTGCCCCTCCGTTCGAAACGAGACGTAATGGAGCATTACGGTCATCTCACGGCTTGCCCGGTATTGATTGGGAGGGGCCAAGATTGCGAGGGACCAAGAGCGGTTCGTGCGGTTCGTGCAATGAGCACGAGCATATTACCACAACGGCTTCGATGACATGGTCGCGAGCGGGAACGCAAGGTCTTTCGTCTCTCGCGCAACGCAGATTTACGACGGCGCCGTTGCATCCATCGCTCGATATGGGCCAAATGGTGTCGATCCGGATCCATCGCGGCATAATTCCGCCGCATGGCAACAACAGCAACCATCGCACTGGAGCGAACTGAATATGGAAAAGGGCATCTTCGAAGGGCTGAAAGTGCTGGATTGCGCCAGCTTTATCGCTGCGCCCGCGGCCGCGACGGTGCTGTCGGATTTTGGCGCCGATGTGATCAAGATCGAGCCGCCCGGATCGGGCGATCCTTACAGGAACCTGCCCAACTTGCCCGGCTATCCGGTCAGCCAGCATAATTTCGCATGGATGCTGGAGGCCCGTAACAAGAGGAGCCTGGCGCTCGACCTCAGCAAGCCGGACGGACAGGCTGTGCTGCACCGGCTCGCCGCGGATGCCGACGTGTTCATCACGAATTATCCTCCGGCGGTGCGTGAACGGCTCGGCATTACCCATGCGCATCTCGCGCCTCACAATGAGCGGCTGATCTACGCCTCTTTCACCGGCTACGGCGAGAAGGGCGAGGAGGCCAACAAGCCTGGCTTCGACAGCAACGCCTATTGGGCCCGCTCCGGACTGATGGATCTGGTGCGGGCAGACATCGACACCACGCCGGCGCGCTCGATCGCGGGCATGGGCGACCACCCCTGCGCGATGGCGTTCTATGGGGCAATCGTCACCGCGCTCTACAAGCGCGAGCGCACCGGCAAGGGTTCGCATGTCTCATCGAACCTGATGGCCAATGGCGTCTGGGCGGCCTCCGTGCTGGCGCAGGCCAAACTCTGCGGCGCGACGTTCCGCGAGCGGCGGCCGCGCGAGCGCGCGCTGAATGCCGTCACCAATCACTACAAGTGCAAGGATGGCCGCTGGATCATCCTGTCGCTGTTGAACGAGGAGAAGCAGTGGCCGGTGCTCGCCCGCATCCTCGACCGCGAGGATCTGGTCGCCGACGAGCGCTTCGCCACCAAGGCCGGCCGCCATCAACGCTCGGTCGAGCTGATCAAGATTTTCGACGAGGTCTTTGCCACCAAGCCGCTTGCCGAATGGCGCAAGCTGCTCGACGGCAACGGGTTGGTGTTCGGCGTCGTCGGCATCCTCGACGACATTCCGCAGGACCGGCAGATGCTCGATAACGAGGTGCTTGTGCCGTTCGAGAACGACACCATGCTGACCATCAACAGCCCGATCTGGGTCGACGGCACCAGGAAGGTGCAGCCGCGGCGGCCGCCGGGCATCGGCGAGCATAGCGACGAGATCCTGCGCCAGGCTGGCTATGACGAAGCCTCGATCAAGAAGCTGCGTGCGTCCGGCGCGGTGGCATGAGCGTCGCGCTCAGCGATGGAGCCAGGCCCAGGCGATCCCGGCGACGATCACGCCGATGATGATGGCGAACACGATCGCCCAGCCGCTGACGCGGACATCGCCGACGGTCTGGCGCATTTCCTCGTTGCGGGCGATCTTGCGATTGCGTTCCTTGTTGCCGTTGTCCGCGCTGCTCATCTTTAGCCCCGCTCAGGTTCCGGTCTTCAAGTTCCACCTTTGGCTGCCGGATTGAGCTTAGCGTCAAAAGATGTCGTCTGGTCAACGGCGCTCTGGCTCCTATTGCCGCCGATCAGCCGGCTGAGCGAGAACGCAGCCGCCGCCGCACAAAGCGCGGCGCCCGCGGCCGCCATGAAAACCGCCGCGGCGCTCCATTTCTGCTGCAAAAGCACGCCGCCGATCAAGGGCCCGATGATCGAGCCGATCCGTCCGACGCCGAGCGCCCAGCCGACGCCGGTTGCCTTGACGGAGGTCGGGTAGAACCCGGCGGCCAAGGCATTGGCGGCGATCTGACCGCCGACGATGCAGAAGCCGGCGGCGAAAATCGCGATCGTGACCAGAGCAGCCGAATGGCTGAGCTGGCCGATGGCTCCGACCGCGAAGACGGCGGCGAAATACACCAGCGCCAGCGCCCGGAACGAGAAGCGGTCGATCAGGCTGCCGAGCGCGAAAGTACCTACAACGCCGCCGACCTGCAGCATCGACCCGATCATGACCGCCTCCGATACCGAGGCGCCGAGATCGTTGAGAACCGTGGGCAGCCAGTTCGACAGGAAATAGAGAACGAGCAGGCTCATGAAGAACACGACCCAGAGCAGGATCGTGACGGGCGCGCGCCCCTCCCGGAACAGATGCGCCACCGGAAGCCCGGCGAGACGGGCCTCCTGGACGACAAAGGCCGCATCGGGAGCGAACACCGCGCGCGGGCTGATGCGGCGCAGCAGCCCGGCCACGCGCTCCGGCGCGTCGCCGCGAAGCGCAAGGAAGCGGACCGACTCCGGCAGCTTGAACACGAGGACCGGCACCATGACCAACGGCGCAATGCCGCCGACGATAAACACGGAGCGCCAGCCGAACCGCGGGATCAGGCCCGCCGCGAGCAGCCCGCCGATCGCGGCGCCGACCGAGAAGCCGCAGAACATGATCATCACCATGGTTGAGCGGCGCCGCTGCGGATTGAACTCCGAGGTCATGGCGACGGCATTCGGCATCGCGCCGCCAAGACCGAGCCCGGTCAGAAAGCGGATGATGAGCAGCGAGGTGACGTCCTGGACCGCGGCGGTGGCGAGGGCGCCGAGACCGAACGCCAGCGTACTCAGGATGATGATCGTCTTGCGCCCGACACGGTCGGCGAGCGGTCCGAAGACCAGCGCGCCGATCATCAATCCGAACAGGCCGGCACTGAACACCGGTCCGAGCGCGGCCTTGCTGAGACCCCATTCCTTGGCGAGCGCCGGCGCAACATAGCCCATGGCCTGCGTGTCGAAGCCGTCAAGGAACAGAACCGCGGCGCAGGTCAGCAGCAGGCGGATCTGGAATCCGCCGACCGGCTGGCCGTCGATGAAATCGACCACATCGACCGCCGATGCAGCGCTGCCTTTACTTTCCGAAATCGCCATCGTCTCCCCCATTTCGCCGCGCGGCTCTTTCCGGCCGCTTTCAATCGTCCAGCCTATCGCGGCTCACGGCGCGCGCAAGGCGTCCTTCGAATAGCCCGCGATCCGCTTGTAGCCTTCGGACAGCGCGACCAGCTCCTCGCGGCTGATGACGTCGTCGATCGACGCGAACGGCCGGTCATTGGAACGCTGGAACACTTCGCGCAGGATCGCGTCCGGCGGGTTTGTGCGGTTGGTCAGAACGATCCGCGTCGTCGCCTCGAGCCGCAGCCTCTCATAGGCCGCAAGCGCCGCCGCCGGATCGGCGTTCTGGACCAGCGCCGCCGTCAGCGCCCGCGCGTCCAGGATCGCCTGCCCCGCACCATTGGAGCCGCGCGGCACCATCGGATGCGCGGCGTCGCCGAGCAGCGTCACCCGGCCAAAACTCCAGCGCGGCAGGGGGTCCTGATCGACCATCGGAAATTCCAGCACGCTGTCGGCGGCGCGGATGAAGGCGGGCACGTCCAGCCAGTCGAAATGCCAGTCGGCGAACGCGCCGATGAAATCGTCCAGCGAGCCCGCACGATTCCAGTCGCGCCTGCGATAGTTCGGCGTTTCGATCTCGGCCACCCAATTGATCAATTGCAGCCCGTCGCTGCCCGCGGCCCGGATCGGATAGATCACCATCTTGCCGTGCGACAGCCACCCGGCGCGCACCATGCTGGCGCCTGACAGCATCGGCTTCCATCGCGTCACGCCGCGCCACATGTTGACGCCGGAATAGCGCGGCTCGCCTTCATCGGGGAAGAACTGCTTGCGGATCACCGAATTGATGCCATCACAGGCGATCGCTGCGCGTCCGCGCATGGCGAAACGATTCACACCGCTCGGACCGTCGGCGAAGTTCACGGTGACGCCCGCCTCATCCTGTACGACGCCGAGACAGTGGCGACCCGTGATCAGCTGCTCCGCGCCGGCGCGCGCGCAAAAAGCGTCGCGCAGCACCATCTGCAGGTCGCCGCGATGGATCGAAAATTGCGGGTGGTCGTAGCCGGCCGCGCGGCCCAACGGCTCCTGGTAGATCAGTTGCCCGAAGCGGTTGAAGAAGGTCGCGTCCGTCGTTTCGATCGCGACCCGCGCGAGCGCGTCTTCCAGTCCGAGCGCGGCGAGCTCCTTGGTCGCGTGCGGAAGCAGATTGATGCCGACGCCGATTGCCTTGATCTCGGGGGCGGACTCGATGATCCGGCAGTGAATGCCGGCCTGCTGCAACGCCAGACCCAGCGTCAAGCCGCCGATACCCGCGCCGACGATGATGATGTCGTCCATGCTTCCGCCCCGAAGATCCTAGTTTGGGCGATGAAACACGATTGGTAAGTCTACTGTCAATCGAGACCCTTTTTGTTCTGACGCGTTTTCTTCACGCGAACCGTTCGCTCGAAAACGCTCTCGTCTAGCGCGTCTTGATGAAGCACATCCCCATCCGCGTCGCCGGGCTTTGCACCTGACATGACAACCCCTCGGTGCAGGTCCAGGAGCTGAAGCTCTTGTCGTTCTCGGCCGCCTTGTCGTGCTGCTGGTAGCAATGCGATCCCCAGCCGTCCTCGTATTCGGTGCCTGCCAGCTCGGTGCTGCCGCGGGTCTGCGGCCGGCTGGCGAAGCCCCGCGAGAAATCCGGCTGCCTGTCCGCGCTGAAAGCCGTGAGAATGTCACGCCGCCTCACCTGGTCGCCGAAGAAATGCGGAGACGCCGGAACGACCGTCGAATTCGACGGCTTCGCCGCCATCCAGTCCACGCCGGGAAAATGGAAGCCGCCGATGCCGCGGGTCTGATGGCAACCGGCGCAGCTGATGTCGTTGAGCCGCCGTTCGAAGCCCGCCGGCGACTGGATGTTCTGCAGCGTGATGCCGCGCTCCGATGCCTGCTTCAACGCGGTGACGACATCGCTTTCGCTGAACAGCGGGTTGTCGGTGCCGTCCTCGCCCTGCACCAGGCCGAAGGCCGGCTGCAGCTTCGACGGCGCAAAGCCGACCGGCGTCGGCGCGATCGCGCCCTTCGCCAGAAACCAGTCGGGAATCACGATCGTGCCGCGATCAAGCTCGGCAAAATGCGCGGGCTCAAGCAGCCACGCCTTGAAGTCGCGCCTGAGGCCTTCGTCCGAAAGCAGACGCTCGCGGTCGATCTGGTTCTCCAGCGGCGCCTCCTCGAACGCGGCCGACTTCGTATCGTAATCGAACACTTTCAGCATGTAGTCGGTGCGGAAGTCGCGGACGGCCGATTTCGGCGCGTGCGCGATCTGCAGATTGGTCTCGATGCGGAAGACATCTTCGGGCGCGATCAGTTCGAGCGCCCCATTTGTCGCGATCAATTTGTCCGCAAGCTCCGCGCCGGTCGCCGCAACGTCGCCAGCCGCAAGCCAGCGGCGCGCGACCTCCGCACAGTCGATCGGCTTGCCGCCGGTCCCACGCGCATGATCGCCCCGCGCTTTCAAGATGACGTTCAGCGTCATCGGCAGCCGCGGCGAAACCACGTTCTCGCCGATCTCGGCCTTGTTCGGCTGGGTCAGACGATAGAGCAGCCTGATCTCGCCGCAGCCCGAATCCGGCACATAAGCACGATCCATCCGGTTGACGATGCCGGACAGCACAAAGCGCGTCTCGGCGGAATAAAGCTGCGCGCGATCGAACAGCTGGAAATCGAAGCCGGTCCCGACGCCGATGGTCTCGTTCGGCAAAGCCGCCTTGTGGTTGGCGACATAGCGCTCGAACTCCCGATCGAGCGCGTTGCGGACCGGCGCCATGGACGGCAGTGCGAACAGCTCGTCATTGCTGAGCGGCATATCGGCGGATCGCGACGGCGCAAGGATGCGGTTGAGACCGAACCGGCCATGGTCGAGTTCGCGCAACGCGAACGGATCGATGATCGCGGTTCCGCGTTCCAGCGCGGCGCCCTCCATCGCCTGCGCCGGCAAAACAAACAACAAAGCGGCGATGAGGACAGATCGATATGCGTGGCTCATGCCGAGATTAACACCACGCAAACATGTCTATTCAAAGCAAAAGGCGCTTCACGTGGCGGTGAAGCGCCTTGTCCTGACATTGGAACACCGCCGTCACCGCGCGACGACCAATCCCTTGCTGGTGACGACCACCCAGCGGCCGTCCTGCTTGCGGATCGCATCGACCCGGCCGAGCCCCGGCACGGGATCGCCGGCATAGACCTCGTAAAGACCCTGACGGCCCTCGATCAGGGCACCGCCACGGTTGACGTCGCGCAGGACCCACCCTTCGACCTTCGGCAATCGCGCGATCTCGGTCTTGGGTGCCGATGCGGCCGGCGGCGGCGATGACGCTGCGGCCTGGTTCGAGGCGGCCTGGTTTGAGGCAGCCTGGTTTGAGGCAGCCTGGTTCAAGGATTGCGTGATCGAGCCTGTCGTCTCTTTCGCCTCTTTCTCTTTCGCCTCTTTCGCGGCAGCCGGCGCGGCGACCGGCACAGCCGCCTGCGCGGCACGCAGCTTGTCCACGATTTCGCTCAGCTTCGCGAGCCTGGAGCCAGGCTCGGTCTGCGCCTTCTCGATCTTCTCGAGACGGTCATTGGTCTTGTTGTACTGGCCCTGGTTGGTTCTCGCCGCCAGTTCGAGCCCCGCCTTGAGCGCCACGATATCGGCATCGATCCGCGACACCGACGCTTCAAGCGCGTCGTTGTTGCCGGTGCTCGCGGCGGCGTCCGCCGTCATGATGAAACGCGTGACGCCGATGGTCGCAAACGCACCGCTGACGGCGCCTGCGAGCGTGGCAAGCGCCACAATCGCCGCCATGCCGGCGATGCGGCGCTTGGGCGGGGCTTCGGCGATCGGCTCGGCCTCGACTTTCGGTTCCGGGGCTTCTTTCTGCCAAGCGCGCACGCCGGGCGACATGATCAGAAGCCTGCCGGACAACAGCGATGCCTGCGCCTTCTCGACGGCGGCCTTGTCAGCGCCGAATTTGAGCGTGTCGATCTTGTCCGCGCCGATCCTGTCGGCCTCATCCTTCGGTCGCGCCTCTTGGTCCGGCGAGATGGCGGGGGATTCGGCGGCGCTGGCGTTGGACGCGGAAGCCATCAGCGGCGCGCTGATCGCAGCAGCGTGAACGGTCGGGTCCACTGCATCGGAACCGCCCTTATCGTGGGTTTGCTCGCCGTGGGTTTGCCCGAAGTGGGTTTGCTCGGCCTCTTGCTCGCTCACGTTTCAAAGTCTCCGTTAAGGGTTGACCTTTTGCTAACTTTCATTGCTTGCGAATTCGTTACCCTACAGTCCCTTGCCCTTCGGGCTTACCGAAATTTTAGGGACTTTTCCTGGGCAAATTTGGGTCCAAATGGCGGGTCGGGCCGAGCGGCGCCTGTCCCGATTTGCCCCACTCCGCCACCAGGACGCTCGAAAATCCCACGGGAAACCGTCAAGAACGGCCGGGCGCAGTCGTTTGCGCCGGCCCATTTCCGGACTAACATGTGACAACCACGCCGCAACGGAGGAGCGGCGACGTTTCGCCGACTTTGCGAGACGGGGCACAAGCCGGAAAGGCAGGGACGCCATGGCCATCGAGAAATGCATCAAGGAATTTGACGTCGGCGAGGTCATTTTCGAGGAAGGCTCGACCGGTCGCGATCTGTATGTGGTGCTCGACGGCAAGGTCGACATCGCCAAGGTCAACGGGCCGAACAAGACAGTCATCGTCACTCTCGGCAAGGGCGAGTTCTTCGGCGAGATGGCCGTGATCGACGGCTCCTCCCGTTCCGCCACCGCGATATCGTCCGCACCCCACACCCGCGTCATGCGCATCAACCACGCCCGCTTTGTCTACCTCGTCAGCCAGCAGCCGGCCTTTGCGCTGATGATCATGGATGCGCTGAGCAAGCGGCTTCGCGCCTCGAACGACATCAACTACCGTGCGGCAGCCAACCTATGAGCGATCGCCGGCCGAGCCCGTTCAAGACCTTGCTCGACAGCGATGTCTGCACGCTGATAGAAGCCGCGACCGACGTCTACCAGATCCGCTTCAAGAACCGCGCCGCCAACGCCTATCTGGTGCGCGGCACATCGCGCATCATCCTGATCGATGTCGGCCTCTCGACGAACTATCCGCATCTCCTGACCTGCCTCGCGCATGTCGGGGTCGCGCCCGGCGATATCGACATGGTCGTGCTCAGCCACGAGCATCTCGATCATATCGGCGCGGCCTATCATTTCCATGGCCAATGCTTCATCGCGGCCCACAGGCTCGCCGCCAACAAGATCATGCTGCGCGACGACTTCTCGATGCTGCGCAAGATGTTCAACGAGCCGAACGTGCCGATCAATGTCGACCTCTGGCTCGAGGAAGGCAACCTGATCGACCTCGGCAACTTCCGCCTTAACGTGATGCATACGCCGGGCCACACCTCGGCCTGCATCACGCTGTTCGACCAGGACAAGGGCCTGCTGTTCGCCGCCGACACGCTGATGCCGGGCGGCGTGATGGGCGGCGTGTTCGGCTCCGGCAGCATCAGCGACTACATCCAGTCGCTGGAGCGGCTGAAAGGCCTGAACTCCACGGTCCTGCTGTCCGGCCATGGCCGGCTGTCCGATACGCCGCAGGAGGACGTGCGGATCGCGATCCAGCGATCGCACGGCCTGCTTTCGGACACCGCCCAACTGTTCGACGCGCTGGACGCCCGCTCCAATTTCGAGCCGATCATGCAATCGGTGCGCGACCTCAACAAGCTCGATGACAGTTGAAGCCGGTTCGATGTCGCGCAAGGCCGGGTGTTGCCGTTTGACAAACGGAGCGGCGGCCTGTTGATAGCAGTACGCCATGACAACGGAACAACAGGCCGGGAGAAAACAACCATGAAGCTCTACGACTCGATCGGACCCAATCCGCGCATCGTCCGCATGTTCATGGCCGAGAAGGGCATCGACATGGACAAGCAG
>Ga0126371_10003058_pt1 | contig 14560 bp, 8 predicted proteins | sample PanSoiMetaPlot_4_FD_110145 | JGI IMG/M metagenome (GOLD analysis project Ga0126371, IMG submission 110145) | Tropical forest soil microbial communities from Panama - MetaG Plot_4 | ecosystem: Environmental > Terrestrial > Soil > Tropical forest > Bulk soil | place: Panama | collected 2016-02-17 | reverse complement strand
GGAAAGTCAACTCCCTTTATGAGTGCACGCTTCCGCTTTCGGAACGGGCGCCGCAGCGCAAAGGGCGAGACCTTGCCTGTGGAAGAGCGGTGCAGATATTCCCCATCATGGTGCAGGGGCCTTTGACGCTGGATATCCACGCTCGACGGGGACGGTTTGGTATCGACAATGGGGCGCTGACCGGTCTGAATCCGGCGAGTCTCCGCCGATTAGAGAACTGGAAGCGCGCGGCAATTTCGGTGCAGGGCAGGCCTGACTGGTTGTTCATCAAGTTGCACTGTCATGGTATGGATCCGCGGCATGATGATGCGACGCTAGGTGAGCCCATGGCGCATTTTTTGCGCGCTCTGGTGGACGGTGCCGAGCCAAGGGGCGAAACACTACATTTTGCTTCCGCTCGTGAAATGGTGAACATCATCCTTGCAGCCTGCGACGGGCGGGAAGGGAATCCAGGGGAATACCGCGATTATCGGTTTAAGCGAGAGCGGCCGCATCTTACGAATGCCGGTCGTGATGGGGTCTGCAAAGTGGTGGGGAGAGGATAGAGGCATGTGCGGCATCGCAGGGATCGTGCAGGATCACTCTGACGGCTCGGTCAATAACGCCGTTATTCACCAGATGTGTGAGGCGATTGTACACCGCGGCCCGGATGACGAAGGCATCTTCGTCAAGGGTAGTGTGGGATTGGGCATGCGCCGTTTAAGCATTATTGATCTTGCTGGCGGGCATCAGCCGGTATTCAACGAGGACAAGTCTGTCTCGATCGTTTTCAACGGCGAGATTTATAACTTTAAGGAGCTGCGGCAGGAACTGCTGCAACGTGGTCACAGTTTCTATACCCATTCGGATACGGAAGTCATTGTTCATCTCTATGAAGACATGGGGTCCGACTGTGTCAGCAAGCTGAGGGGAATGTTCGCGTTTGCCCTCTATGACGAGCGCCGTCGCAAACTGCTGATGGCGCGCGACCGGCTGGGGAAGAAGCCCCTGCACTATGCATTGCAGGACGGGCGATTGCTTTTCGGTTCGGAGATCAAGTCGATTCTGACGGTGGCGCCGGAACTGGCCACAGTGAACCATGAAGCGTTGCTGCAATACATGTATTTCGGATACATTCCCGATCCGCTTACCGCATTCACTACCATTCATAAGTTGCCGCCATCTCACTTGCTGGAGTTCGAGAATGGCCGGATCGAAGTGCGTGAATATTGGGATCTGCCGCAGTACGGTGTCCATCCACCCCGCAGTGAAGAAGAGTGCCTGGAGGAAATGGATAGCCGCCTGGCGGAAGCGGTGCGCATCCGGATGGTGGCAGACGTTCCTCTCGGCGCTCTGCTGAGCGGAGGAACGGACTCTTCCGTCGTACTCGCACTGATGGCGCGTGCGAGCTCGAGGCCGGTGAAGACGTTTTCGATTGGGTTCCGTAACGAGGATTTCAACGAAGCTCAACATGCGCGGGCGGTCGCAAAGCAGTTTGGGACGGATCATCACGAACTCATCGTGGAACCCGATGTTTTGGAAACAGTGGAGAGGTTGACGAGTTCTCTGGAGGAGCCCTTTGGGGATTCGTCGATGTTGCCGACGTACTTTGTATCGTGTATGGCGAGGAAGTACGTGACAGTGGCGCTATCGGGCGATGGTGGAGACGAGGTTTTTGCCGGATACGATCGATACGGAATCCACCTTCGGAGGAAAGCTTTTGAACGCATCCCGGGCTGGATGCGCCGTTTCTATCGTGAGCAGGTGTATCCCCGGTTGCCCGGGGACATGAAGGGGAAGAAGTTTTCGTACAACGTTTCGCTGCCGTGGCGAGAACGCTACGTGGATGGGGTGTCGTTCGTGCCCTCCTTTGAAAGGGAGATGCCTTTGCTCTCGGATGAGTTCCGAGCGGTTTTGAACGGGCGCGGCAATCCGGAGAACGCGCTGTACCGGTACTTCGAGCGGGCTCCGGCGGAGGATCCCCTGAGCCAGATGTTATACGTGGACACCAAGACTTACATGGTCGCAGACATCTTGACCAAAGTGGACCGGATGAGCATGGCGACTTCGCTTGAGGTGCGAGTTCCGATTCTCGATCATATATTTGTGGAGTGGGCCACAGGCTTGCCTGCCGAGTGGAAGATTCGCCGCGGCCAGAAAAAATACATTCTTCGCAAATTAGCCGAGAGGGTGGGTGTACCGCGTGAAGTGCTGTATCGGCCGAAGCAAGGCTTCGCGCTGCCGCTTGTGCATTGGATCCGGCACGAACTGAAAGATCTGATCCTGGCAGTGCTCCTCGACCCGAAGACTCTGCAGCGAGGGTACTTTCAGGCTCGAGGCGTACGTCAACTGCTGGACGAACATTTCTGCGGGCGTCGCAATCATTCGAACCGAATCTGGCGTCTGCTCATCTTCGAGCTCTGGCATCGCAATTACCTGGAAAAAGTTCGAGCGATGAACGCGAACGACGAGCCTTACCGTTTGGTGCCGACTGCTGGAACCGTGGGATGAGCTTCCTGATCGATAATCGGGACGAGCCCGTCACGTCGCGCCGGCCCATGAATTCCGGCAATTCCATTTCTTCCGCGGACCCCGCTGTATTTTCTGATTCTGTCTTTCTGATGGTCAATACGCTGGAGACTGGGGGCACGGAGCGCCAGTTCGTCCAAATGGCGCGAGCGCTTCGTGCGGATGGCGTTCCGGTGCACATTGCGTGCGTTTCCAGCAGAGGCGCTATGACCGATGGTTTGGGCGAAATTGATGAATTTCGCCTTGGAGGTAGCCTGTATGGATGGCAGTCGCTGCGCAGCCGCTGGCGACTCAAGCGCCATTTACGGAAGCTCGCGGTTGCAGTGGCGCAGGCTTTCGATTTCTACGCCAACCTGACATTAATTCCAGCGGCGAAGCTGGCGGGGGTTCCGGCGGTGATCGGCAGCCATCGTCAACTTGGGGATCTGATGACTCCGTTGCAGTTCCGCGCGCAACTCGAGGTGTTTCGGCTGTGTGATCGCGTAGTGTGTAACTCGCGTGCCGCCGCGGGCCGACTGCTAGAGGCTGGTTTTCCTCAGCGCAAGGTGGTTGTGATCGGCAATGCGTTACCTCTGGGGGCTTTTGCTGCACCGGTTCCGGCATTGCCCCGGGTCAAGGAGACGCTTCGGATAGGCATGATCGCCAGGATGAACGCAGAGTATAAGAACCACCGCGGCTTTCTGCGGGCTGCGAGGGAGCTGAGTCAGAAGTTTTCGAACGTTCAGTTCGTGCTAGTGGGGGATGGTCCGCTGCGGGCAGACTTGGAAAGGGAAGTGTTGGATCTTGGGCTAGAGGGCCGCGTTCAGTTTCTGGGCGATCGTCGCGACATACCTGCGGTACTGGCCTCTCTCGATGTATCGGTCGTGCCTTCATTTTCGGAGAGTGCATCGAATGCCATGCTCGAGTCGATGGCAGCGGGTGTGCCCGTGGTGGCTACTGCCGTCGGGGGGAGCCGAGAAATCGGAGACGACGGCCGAGCCTTGCTAGTTCCTCCGAAGGATGAATATGCGCTCGCGAGAGGGCTGGCACGAATAGTGGAGGATGCCGCATTCCGGTCGGGGATGGCGCGCAGGGCGTTGGAATTCGTGCGCGCAAATTTCTCAGTGGAACAAGTTTGCCGACAATATGAACAGTTGTATGCCGATGTGCTAAACGGCCGGGGACAGCGATCGTCTTCCCGGCGTGGAGTTCGCTCGCGGCCAGGTTCCGAGTCTGCGATCTGTGTCGCTTTCGTCGCTCCGACATTGCGTTACGTTGGCGGGCAGGCGGTGCAGGCTGAGCTGTTGATGCGGAGGTGGAAGGACGATCGCGATGTTGCCGCACGATTTGTTCCGGTTGATCCGAGTTTTCCTCCCGGACTGGGCTGGGCCGAGAGAGTGTTCTTATTGCGCACTATCTTGCGGCAGCCGCTCTACCTCTGGAGGTTGTGGCAAGAACTGAAAAAGGTCGATGTGGCGCATATCTTTTCGGCGTCCTACTCCTCATTTCTCCTGGCGCCACTCCCGGCTTGGTTTGTGGCACGCATGCTCGGGAAGAAAACAATTATCAACTATCGTAGCGGGGAAGCGCGAGATCATTTGCAGCGCTCTGGGATCGCCCAGCGTGTGCTCCGTGGGACGGACCGATTGGTTGTTCCTTCAGGCTACCTGGTTGAGGTGTTCCGTGAGTTTGGGCTGAAAGCCCAGGCCATTCCTAACATTGTCGACGTCTCGCAGTTTTCGTTTCGCTTGCGGCAGCCCTTGCGTCCGCATCTCGTTTGTACCCGCGGATTTCATCCCTACTATTGCGTTGACGTTGTGGTGCGTGCGTTCGCAGAGGTGCAGAAAGCGTTTCCCGAGGCGCAACTCGACCTGGTCGGCAGAGGGCCACAGGAAAGTGAGATTCGAGAACTGGTGCGAAATCTGAAGCTGCCCGGAGTCGCATTCAAAGGAATCGCGCCCCGCGAGGAGATAGGGCGTCACTATGATCACGCCGATATCTTCATCAATGCCTCGCGTCTGGATAACATGCCAGTCTCCGTTTTGGAGGCATTTGCGTCGGGAATGCCGGTCATAAGCACGGAACCGGAGGGCATGCGGTATGTGGTCGAGCACGGACGTACCGGCCTGCTCTCGCCCGTTGGAGATATGAGGGCGCTGGCAGAAAACGTGATCCGAGTGCTCCGGGATGCTGAATTAGCGCAACGCCTGGCGTCGAACGCACATCGGGAAATGGAAGGGTATTCCTGGTCTGTGGTGCGGGAGCAGTGGCTGGAAGTCTATCGAGCGATGACATCGGCCAGCGCTCGATCAGGAGGAAACTCCTCTAGACTGTGACCGCAGGCGCGGGCTTGTGTTCTTCTTTTTCGATGCAGACTCTCTGCCATAACTCCAGATTCAGCAGTCGCCAGATGCGGTCGGAGTGATCACGGTACCCCGCCCGATGTTCCTGGAACAGACGCTCGAGAGCGGGTCGCTGGAATAATCCGCGATCAAGGCTTCGCGGTTCGAGCAGCAAGTCGCGGATCATCTCAAGTCGTGGACCGGCCAGCCAACGGCTCCAGGGTGTTGGAAAGCCCAGCTTCGGCCGGTAGAGGATGGAGTGCGGGAGCAGATCTTCCATCGCATGCTTCAGGATGCGCTTGCCGGCAAATCCACCAAGCTGCAAGCGCTGCGGAATATTGGTGGCGAACTCGACGAGGATATGGTCGAGGAACGGAACGCGGCTCTCGATCGATGCAGCCATGCTCATGTTGTCCTGTTTCATGAGAAGTTCGACGAGATAGGTCTTGATGTCGGTGTAGAGGAGACGCTGCAGCATCTCGCCTGAGGAATGTTCCCAGTACTGGAGCACGTGTCGATATGGAGCTCCCGCGGAGAATTCTTGAACAAAGTCCCTGGACAGCAGCCCGGTCTGCTCGGCCTCACTGAAGGCGGAGAAGAAATTATCGAAGTAGAACGATGACCAACAGTTTCCGTTACGCGCCAAAAACGTGTGGGACAGCTTGCGGCGGAGGTTCGCGGTGATCCAGGATGAGTCGCTGATGGCACCGCGAATCCAGTTGCGGATTGCGCCGGAAGTCAGGCTTCGATAGGTGCGGTCCCAAGCCGCATTCTTAACAGTGAAAGCGTACCGGGTGTAGCCGGCAAGGGTTTCGTCGGCTCCTTCGCCGGTGAGCACGACCTTCACTCGTTCGCTCGCCAGGCGAGCCACAAAATATAAGGCCACACTCGAGGGCCATACCATCGGCTCGTCTTCGTACCAGATAAGGTGAGGCAGAGTAGCGAAGAAATCGTCTTCGTTGAGGAGAACTTCGCGATGGACAGATTTCAGGTGATCAGCGACCGTGCGGGCGTAGGGCAGCTCGCTGTAAGCGTCCTCGGCGTAGCCCACGGAAAAAGTCTCAACCGGGGTGCCGCGGACCTTTGTCATCAAGGCAGCGACGGCACTCGAATCCACGCCGCCGCTGAGAAAAACACCCAGTGGCACATCACTCATCAGGTGGCTGTTTACAGCCTGCTCGAGGAGCTCGCGGTAAGTCTGAACGTAATATTTTTCGCTTTGGGATGATTCAACCTCAGTAATGCGCAGATCCCAGTAGCGCTCGATCTGGACTTGGCCGCCGGAGTCAACTTCCATCCAATGGCCGGGCATGAGCTTGCGAATCCCGGCGTAAAAGGTGTCCTCAGCCGAGAGATATCCGAAGGCAAGGAATTCGGGCAAGGCCTCCCTATGAAACTGAGCGTGAATTCCCGGGTGCGCAAGGATCACCTTGATCTCCGAGCCGAACACGAGGTGTTCCCGGGTGAGCTGATAATAGAGCGGCTTGATCCCAAGCCGGTCGCGCGCCAGGAAAAGACTTTGGCGACAAGCGTCCCAGAGCGCGAAGGCGAACATTCCACGCAGGTGTTGCACGCTGTCATGCCCGTATTCCTCATAGAGGTGGACGATGGTTTCGGTGTCGCTATGCGTGCGGTAGATGTGTCCGCGCGCCTCCAGCTCCTGGCGCAATTCGCGGTGGTTGTAAATTTCGCCGTTGAAAACGATCCAGAGTGTGCCGTCTTCGTTGCTCAAAGGCTGGTGGCCCGCGCTGAGATCGACGATGCTGAGACGGCGCATGCCTAGCCCGATGGGACCTGCGGTATAGATGCCGTCGTCATCTGGGCCACGGTGAGCCATAGTGGTGCACATGCGTCCCACCACGCCGGGCTCAACCCGGTCCTTGGTGTCGAATTGCAGGACTCCCGTGATGCCGCACATTTCGTTACGCGTCCTTCAGAAATAAATCTAGCTGTCCTCTTAGATCAGAATGCTTGCCTCAAGGGCAGCTTCCGAAAGAGAACAGGCTCCGGCTTTGTCCGATGAAAAGATTTGCGTTCCGCTCTCCCCATTCATCCACTCCAGGTATTGTAGCGGTGTGTCGCGGGAAAAAACGGGCTCACCGTGTAAATGAACGAAGCTTCCCTGGCAACACACCAGATGAGTTATTCTCTGGTCTCTCACACAGACGTAGAGAAGCACGGCATCGCTGGCCCACGGACCTGAGGCCCAAGGTTCTGGCTTTACCTGGCCGAACACCATGTAATGCAATGTCTCGGCGCGATCATAGCGGTAGACGGCGGATGGGGCTTTAGTGTGAGTCCCCTGTTCCGCGACGCGCAAGATGCCTCCCACCACGTTGCCAGCGTCAATCGAGGGGAGGAGCAGCATGGCGTGCTCGGCGGGTAGGACTACCCGGGCGCTGCAGCGCAAGACAGGGGCGGGTAAAGCTGCACCATAAACCGGTGAGGCCCGCTCGGTAAGCAGATCACACTTCCACTGCGGGTCGGCAACTGGGAGCAGCGTCAGATGGCTGGCGGTTGGAAAACGGGATCGATCCCCGAGCGAAGGAGACGCCACAAATCCGTTCTCGGCTGCGGAGACCTCAAGGTCTGGCGCAAAATGCCAGGAGGTCTGAAGCAGGTGCGTTCCTGTTCCCTCGGCGACGTCGCGCACCATCCAGAAGCCGCCCCGGAGATGGAAGACGAAGCGCCGGTGGCGCACAGGTTCTGCGAGCCTCTCATATCCGGAATGCGAACCGACGAAAAGCATAGAGGTCGCGGCGGGAATCCAGTACTCGGTCTGGGTAATGGGAAGGGAACTCCAGGCGAATTGGCCTTCTGGTTCGGCTTGATCAAGTCCGTCAACCGCTAGGGTGTTGTGCGCGAGAGTACCGCGAAACCACTGGCGCTCGCTGCCCCGAGCCACATAGACGAAGGTGCCTGCATCGACCAGCCAGCATCGACTGCCGAATGAGAGTTTCACGCTCAGAGCGTCGGCGTGGCCGTGCCCGCTGCGCCCCGTGCCCTGAGGTCCGGCGTCAACCACCATTTGCTCGGGGATGGGATCGTCGCCCGTCAAAATGTACAATCCGCCATCCGGGAAAAATGTGCTTTCCGGAGAACGACTATGATGGGTTGGAGCATCAGTTTCAGTCACCGCATCGCGACCCAACAGCCAGATGGCCTCTTCTGTGAGGTTTGCGCCAGTCCGAAGGCCTTCGTCCCGAAACAAGAGCGCTGCGATGGCTAGTGGGTCGGTTAAGTGCTCTGCCCGGTTGCGCCTGGGATTGAAAAGCCTGCCGCCATCATCGTCGCCAAAACCGTCTAAGGGACCGGTTTGGGCGAGCGCTTGCACGACAGTCAACATCTTTCGGATCACCTCGTCGAAGCGGGTCGGAATCTCCACTCCGTTTCGCGAAGCGAGCAGGCGTGAGTGCAAAAATAAATCGAGTGCGTACACGTGGTAATGCAACGACTGCTCGAAGTAAACACCATCGGGGCGGACCTGACGGCAGGATTCTTGTTGCACAATCCTCCAGCCGCTCTTCTTCCATCTGTCTGCCAAGGGAATCTGAGGATAGAGCGTGGCAAGAAAGAAAAGCGCAACACCCTCTCCTAGCAGATGGGTATTAGGCGAAAAGTAGGTGGAGAGGTAGCGCTCGATATGGCGTCCGTTCAGAGCCTGGCTTCGTAACACGTCGTTCGCGAAGCTGGCTGGTAGAAGGGGGCAATCCGCCAGCAGATGTCGTAACCAGAGCCAGGAGAGCGAGCGCAACGCGACCTCCAGACTACTGGCCCAGTTCACCCCGAGAGGATAGGGATTTGCGTGCCGCCAACCGTACCATTGTGCGAGAGCTTCCTTGGCGTATTTTTCTCTCCGCGTTAGGAGCCATGCTTTGGCTAAAGTCACAAGATGCTGATGGCGATTCAATTCCCAGGTTACTTTGTGGTCGCCCGCAACATTGAAATCAAGAAAATCAATCTTGTACCAGGGGAGGAGCGGTGTGCGCTTCTGGTGGACCGCGTCGAGGTGCCAATCGATGTCTTTGCCGTAATCGAGGTTAGGGTACCCGAGCAGACGGAACCGGTGATGACAAATCTGGTCCGCCTCGTCGATGACACCTTCCATTTCAAGTGGCAAATGTCGCTGCAGAAGGCTGATTCTATCGGGCAACTCTGTTGGGGAGAAAAAGAATGCGCCCCCTGAAGTGCCCCCACCGGCGTAGTGATTCAACGCAGGTTGGACACCCATACGATAAAGGCCCACGTCAATGCGCTTACCCACTTCCTGGCGGACCCGGGTCTGCAGTTCGTCCCAAGACATCTGGGATAGGCGGGACCAGATTTTGTATCCGCTGCGGGTCACAGAAGCAGTTTATCGTCAGAGCCCAGGTAGGCTGCAATCGGAGCGGTATCGATAGTAAACCCACGGCCTAGCAGAAGGGGCATACCAGAAGGATAGAAGAAGGGCGTGGGTATCGGGTATGCTGAATAAGCAAGGTTTTGGGCGGCCTCCAGATTCCCGAGGATGCGATCTTCCACCTACACGAAGACTTGCGGTCATCATCGATGCGCCGTTGTCATACGAAATTGTGTTTGAGGAGTAGAGAGTGGGTCTGTCAGTCAGTGTGTTTGGCCTAGGATATGTGGGATCGGTGACCGCAGCGTGCTTTGCCCACGTCGGACACCAGGTAATCGGTGTTGATGTGAGCTCGGCCAAAGTGCAGACGCTAGGCGCCGGACGCAGCCCCATCGTGGAAGCGCGAACGGGCGAATTGCTGGCTGAGGGCTACCATGCCGGCAGACTGCGGGCTACGACAGATGCGGCGGTTGCAGTCGGCGAATCGGACATTTCCTTTGTTTGTGTTGGCACTCCCAGTATGCGTAGCGGCAAGCTCGATCTGCGGTATGTCGAGCGCGTAGCCTGCGAAATTGGCCTCGCACTGAAGCAGAAAACGTCTCACCATGTGATCGTGTTGCGCAGCACGGTGTTACCGGGCACGACGGAATCGTTAGTTATCCCTGCCATCGAACAAGCCAGCGGGCTTCGGGCCGGAGTTAATTTTTCGGTTTGCTACAACCCGGAGTTCATGCGCGAAGGCAGTGCGGTCGCCGACTTCCTGAATCCGCCGTACACGATTCTTGGGGCAAGCGACGCAAACCATCTCGCCGCCTTGCGCGAACTCTATAAGAACACGCCCGGCACACTGTACGAGACCACCATTCCCGTGGCCGAGATGGTCAAGTACTTCTCCAACTGCTATCACGCCGTGAAAGTGGGTTTCGCCAACGAGATGGGAACTATGTGCAAGCATCTCGGGGTGGACGCGCAAGCGGTGACGAAAATATTTACGTCCGACAGGAAGTTGAATATTTCTGCGGCGTATCTTTCTCCGGGATTTGCGTTCGGTGGTTCCTGCCTGCCCAAGGACCTGCGCGCGATCACTTACAAAGCGAAGGAACTCGATTTGAAGCTACCCCTGTTGGAGTCGCTGATGCCGAGCAATGCCGAGCATGTGGACCGTGCCGTGGACATGGTGATGAGCACCGGCAAGAAGAAAATTGCGCAACTGGGGCTGAGCTTCAAGGCGGGTACCGACGATCTCCGCGAGAGCCCGCAGGTGCAATTGATCAAGCGCCTAATGGGAGAAGGTCTCGAAGTGCGCGTGTGGGATGAGGACGTGGCCCTCGGACGTCTGGCGGGCGCGAACCGCCAGTATATCGAGCAAGTGATTCCGCACATCGGATCGGTACTCTCGGCTGATCTTGAAAGCGTGATGAGCTCGGCTGAGGTCGTGATCCTGGGCAACAAGTCGGCGAGCAAAGAACAGCTGTCCGAGCTCCTGCGACCCGAGCAAATAGTGATTGACCTCATCCACTTGGACCACGCGCAGCGTCCGGAAGGCGCGAAGGCTTACGAAGGCATTTGCTGGTAGCCGGAGTACTGGGAGCCCGATGAAGCTTCACCAAATTGACCAGACAGCGGTGGATTGGAAGCTACTCAATAGCTTTGCCGACCGTACGATTTTCCAGACGCGCGAATGGCTGCAGTTTGTAGCGGAGTCGCAGAGCGCCACTCCGGTTCTTGCGGAGGTGCGCGAGGGCAGCGACGTGGTGGGCTACTTTACCGGGCTGACATTCTCAAAGTTCGGCATGAAGGTGCTTGGCAGTTCGTTCCCCGGTTGGACCACCCCGTACATCGGCTTTAATCTGAACCGCGGCGTTTCCTGTCGTGCTGTGCTCGAAGCGCTCGAGAAATTTGCGTGGGACCACCTGAAGTGCCTGCACATGGAAGTCTCCGATCCGAATTTCAGTTTCGAGGATGGTGAGGCGCTGGGATTCAAGGCCGAATACTACGGCTCCTATCGCACCGACCTGACCAAGTCCGAAGACGAGTTATTCGACGGTATGGAAAGCGCGTGCCGCCGCTGCGTCCGCAAGGCGGAGAAAAGTGGCGTAAAGATTGAAGAAGCGCACGACCTCGCCTTCGCGGACGAATACTACGAGCAACTCAAAGACGTTTTTGCAAAACAGGGCTTGCCGCCCACCTATTCCGTGGAGCGTGTTCGCTCGCTGGTGAAGAATGTTGAGCCGAGCGGAAACTTGCTGCTGATTCGCGCGCGAGACCCGGAAGGGAAGTGCATTGCGACCGGAATTTATCCGGGGTTCAACAAGATCGCGGAGTTCTGGGGCAACGCGAGTTTCCGCTTGCATCAAAGCCTGCGTCCCAACGAAGCGTGTCACTGGTACGCCCTGCGGTATTGGAAGCAGCGCGGCGCAACGATTTTCGATTGGGGCGGCGAAGGGAAATATAAGGAAAAGTATGGGTGCACGCCGCATCGCGTACCGTGGTTCACAAAGTCCAAATATCAGATTGTGGGAACCCTGCGCAACGAGGCGCGCACCATGTTCGCGCGCAAGCAGAAGTTTGTCGGATGGCTGCAAGGGAATCGTTCGGCTGCCGAGCGCAGTCCGGGGGAAGAATGAGGCGAACAGGCGATGGCGTTACTGCTTCGAAGGGCATTCCGGCATCTTTCGCGGGTGAGTGACGTATTGTTCCGGCACACGCTGCTGGAGCGGGAAATCACGATTTTTGATGACGACGTTTTTCTGACTTCGTACCCGCGATCGGGCAATACGTGGACGCGATTCCTGGTGGGAAACTTCCTCAACTCCAATCAGCCGGTCACATTCCTGAACGTCGAACGCCTGGTTCCGGACATGTACAAGACGGCCGACTGGGTGTTGCGGCGGTGTCCGCGACCGCGCGTGCTGAAGAGCCACGAATCCTTCGATGCTCGCTACCGCCGGGTGATTTACATCGTGCGCGATCCCCGCGATGTTGCGATTTCCAATTATCACTGGGAGATGAAACTGCGGTCCATTCCGGAGGACTGTCCGATCGAAGAATTCGTCCCGCTGTGGATGTCGGGCAATTTCTGGCGGCGCATCGGCTCGTGGGCCGATCATGTCAACAGCTGGCTGGCGACGCGGCAGGGGCATGAAGGTTTCATCATGATCCGATACGAGGATCTGCAGGCCAGTCCGCAGCGCGAACTGACGCGCGTGGCGCAGTTTATGGGCATGAGTCCGGATACACAGCGCGTCGCGCGCGCCATCGAGCTCAGTTCCGCCGCCAACATGCGCAAGATGGAAGAAACCCAGGGCAAGAAGTGGGTGGCCACGTTTCACACGCGCTCGGACAAGCCGTTTGTGCGCAAGGCATCGTCGGGTGGATGGCGCGCCGTGCTTCAGGAGAAGACAGTGCTCTACATGGAAGCACGCTGGGCCCCAATCATGAAAAAGTTGGACTATCCGCTCTCGAGCGAGGCGGAGAGAGACACCCATGTGGAGACTCACGCAGCGCAGTAGAGGCAGTACAACGAGGTCAGCGCTGCTCACTGTCGGTTGTTCACTAGAAATTTCTGGGCAGACCGTCGCCATCAGCCCTTGTGAGATGCATGCGTGCTCGCGTTGGGTCGAAAGGAGCCAGCAACTCAGCTAGCTTCTTGGATGAGGCGAACAGGAAATTGGAGGGGCCGGAAAGGTATCCGGCGGCCTTAAAAGCATTGCCCCATTCTTGATGACTCTGATTCGTGAGGATCAAGTCAAAGCCCTGGCGCTTCAGTGTTGCGGTTGCGGCACGGACGACGGAAAAAAATTCTCCTGGCAGCGCCCAGCAATCGACGACTGAACCCAAACGCAGGTTGCCATACTTCACGTCTTTGCGGCGCTCGCCGACCACGGCCCAGCCGATCGCGCTGCTCCCTCGCTTGATCTCAATTCGGGTGAGATGTGTTTCAGACGGTGGGTACAAAACCTGCAGCGCTTCGCGGTCACGGACGGCGGTGAACGAGCAAGTCTGTTTTGCCTCCTCCCATAAGAGCTGAGAAGTTGCCTCGAATGTTGTGACCTCGTGGATCCCGGCTTCGGCCGCAGGGGGAGCCGTGAGTGCGCGGTAGGTTTGGAAAAGTTTTGCCCCTACCCATCCGGCTCCGGTGAAGGCTGCGACATCCATTGCGATTCGTCGCTGGGTGGACTGGCGTAGGGTCTGCATTTGCCTCAAGAATTTTGTGGGATTCAGCACGCGAAAAAAAAATGGCACCAGGCAACGGGCCCACCCGAGGCGGATCAGCATTTGCGGGAGCGGGCGGTCGTAACCTCCCATGCCGAGGCAGTAGATGAGGGGCGCGCGCTGCATGGCATCGCGCAAAAGGAGTGTACCAACAATGGCGTGGGCCTTGTTCACGATGCCTTCGGAGAGAGGGTGATGATAGTAGCCGATGGAACGGACTTGTCCATCAGGGAAGAGGAAATCTTGGGTTTTGAGCGCATAGCCGCCGCGGACCTTGGTTCCACCCGGTCCGCTGTCGATGGCGATAAAGAATTCGTTGTAGATGCGGGAATTTGCGGTGTGGGGCAGCCAGCGCGGTTCGGCGTAGCGGTAGAAGACCATGTTCTCGTCTTCTCCGGCGACGCGGAGGCGCTGGTTGAAGTCGGCAACCGCGGGTTCGTGCTCGGGGCGGTAGGGTTGGATGGTGAGGGGCATGGAGTGACAGATGGGGTCTGAAAACGCCTATTTTACAGGGCGGATTCTGGTGTGGGCACAAAGCGCATGAGTCCTGTGATGCGTTGCTTCATGGCATCACTCCTAGTGCTCAACGCTAAGTTGTCAAAGAGGCGGCGGCTACCGGCAAAAACTCGGGTGTGCCACCAAGGTTCAGGCCAGAACGCAAGGGATCTGGAGATCAGTCCGCGTCCAGGGCAAATCATATTGCGAACAAAAGGCTACGCTGTGCTTGAGATTTTGGTGTCATAGTTCCTCTCATAGCTGAACGAGGAGATTCCGCCCTGGCCCATAACCACCAACATGCTCGAAACCAGCCATTCGCCTGCCCTCTCAAATTGCGCCGGAAGCCGAGTTAAGACTGGTCCCCTCGCCGCTAACATGCTGAGAAAAAACGACCAACCATGCAGGATGTCACCCCCGACTCACTTTGGCCCACGGCTTGCTGCTTTCGGGAATGAGCAGGTTCAGCCGGGCTTGCACAATTTTAGTGAATGCAACCCGTCTGCCCCTGCCGTGCATGAGCGAGCCCATGCCTGGGTTGTTGGTGTTGTGATGCGAGCCCAACTTAGATACGTGGAAGGGCAGAAAACTGAGCAGGAAACATCGATCGTAAGAATCCTATTGGTGGACGATTACTTGCCTTGGCGTCATTTTGTTTCATCGATGCTCCAACGACGGCCGC
>Ga0126371_10003057_pt1 | contig 14563 bp, 10 predicted proteins | sample PanSoiMetaPlot_4_FD_110145 | JGI IMG/M metagenome (GOLD analysis project Ga0126371, IMG submission 110145) | Tropical forest soil microbial communities from Panama - MetaG Plot_4 | ecosystem: Environmental > Terrestrial > Soil > Tropical forest > Bulk soil | place: Panama | collected 2016-02-17 | reverse complement strand
GATCTGCTTTTTCAGGATCGCGGAAATTTCCGCGGCGCGAATTTCCATATCAACCAGCCCCCTTCATCACCAGCGCGAGCCGCGCCAGCTTGCTCTTGAGCGATGCATCGACCATGCGCGAGCCCACCTTGACGATCAGCCCGCCGAGCAGGCTCGGATCAACGCGGAAATCGACTGCGACCTTGCGGCCGACCGCCTTACGCAGGCGCTCGTCGACGGCCTGGCGCTGGGTCGCGGACAATTCCTGCGCCGCGATCACCTGCGCCGTCACCTCGCCACGGCGCTCGGCGAGAATGCGGAGAAACCCCTGGATCATTTCCGGCAGCGCAAACAACCGCCGGTTGCGCGCTAGCAACCCGAGAAAGTTGCGCGTCAGCGGATTGGCGCCGGCACGCTCGCCGATGGCGCCGATCGCACGCGCCTGTTCGTCGCGCTGCAAAACCGGGCTGCGGATCATGCGGCGCAGATCGGCGCTGTCGTCGATCAATCGGCGGAGGCCGGTCAGATCGGATGCTACCGTGTCGAGCGCCTTGCGCTCGTCGGCGAGCTCGAAAAGCGCCGCCGCGTAACGCTCCGCCAAACCGGCTACGCCTGTCGCTTCGGATGCCACGTCGAGCTGATGTCCTTAAATTTCCGGTCGAGACCGACGCAGAGACGGTCTCAAAATGAACACGCCCTCCGCCGGGTTTTCGCCGTTCGAAAACCCCCACCGTCACGGTCCCGCCGGAAAGCGCGGCGGTTCTAACATAGGCATTTCGGGCGCGCAACATGGCCGCCCAGCGGCGGCGTGTCGCGTTGCCGCAGCCGGAAAATCCCCGCAATGGCAAGGTTTTCGGCGCTATAACGGCAGGCGCCCTGCGGATCAAATTCGCGGAGTCCGAGTTTCGACGAGGTCGATCCACACGTGAGCAGCGAGCCTGCTTCCAGCCCCTCAAACACCCTCGCCGTGCCACAGCCGATCGGGCTCGCGCGGCTTTCGATTCTGGCGGTTGCCGTCGGCATCGTCACCGGTTTCGGCGCGGTTGCATTCCGCGCGCTCATCGCCTTAATCCACAACCTGCTGTTTCTCGGCACGCTCTCGTTCCAATACAATTCCAACCTGTTTACGCCGCCAAGCCCATGGGGCGCCGCGGTGATTCTCGTGCCGATCGTCGGCGGCTTGTTCGTGACGCTGCTGGTCACAAAATTTGCGCCCGAAGCCCAGGGCCACGGCGTGCCCGAGGTCATGGACGCGATCTACTACCGCGAGGGCCGCATCCGGCCGGCCGTTGCGGTGGTCAAATCGCTCGCCTCGGCGATTTCGATCGGCAGCGGCGCCTCGGTCGGCCGCGAGGGCCCTATCATTCAGATCGGCGCGTCGCTCGGCTCGACCTTCGGGCAGGTCTTCCGGATGGCGCCGTGGCAGCGCATCACGCTGGTCGCCGCCGGCGCAGGCGCCGGCATCGCCGCGACCTTCAACACGCCAATCGGCGGCGTCATGTTCGCGATCGAGTTGATGATGCCTGAGGTCAGCACGCGCACGTTCCTGCCGGTGGCGCTTGCCACCGGTACGGCGACATTCATCGGCAATCTTCTCCTCGGCCCGCAACCCGCCTTCGCCGTACCCAACCTGGCGCTGACGGGAGACCACGCCGTATCGGCTCCCGCGCTTTTGCTGTTCGCGCTGCTCGGCGGGATTATGGGTGTCGCCGCGACGGCCTTTGTGAAAGGGCTGCCGGCCGCCGAAGATCTCTTCGACCGCATCAAGAACCCCTATCTGCGGCACGCGATCGGCATGCTTGTCATCGGCTTGCTGATCTATGGGCTCCAGCGCGGCTTCGGGCATTACTACGTCGAAGGCGTCGGCTATGCGACTGTGCAGGCGATTCTGCTTGGGCAGATAACGCTGGTCATCCTGCCTCTGCTGTTCGTCGGCAAACTGTTTGCGACGTCCGTGAGCATCGGTTCAGGCGCCTCGGGCGGAATTTTTTCGCCTTCGTTGTACATGGGAGCGACGCTAGGTGGCGCATTCGGCGCGCTCGTCAGCGTCATTCATCCCGTCGCCGGCGCGGCCCCTGAGGCTTTTGCGATGGTCGGTATGGCGGCCATGGTCGGCGGCGGGACCGGCGCGGCGATGACGGCAATTGCCATGGTCTTCGAGATGACGCGCGACTACGGCATCGTGATGCCGATGATCCTCGCCGTGGCGCTCAGCATCGGCGTGCGCCGCATGCTGGCGCGCGAGAACATCTACACGATCAAGCTGGCGAGCCGCGGCCATTTCGTTCCCAAAGCGCTGCACGCAAACATGTTTCTCGTGCGTCATGCCAACGAAGTCATGGACGCGGACGTCCTGGTGCTGCCGGCCAGCACCGATTTCGATGCTTTCCTCAAACAGCCCGAACATAAGGGCGCGCTCAAGCACGTCGTGGTGATCGACGATGACCGGGTCGTCGGCGTGTTGCGCGTTAACACCGGCATTCGCCGCGGACTTGAGGCGACCTATACCGGCGTGACGCTTGGCGACGTCGCGCAGAAGAACTTTACCATCGCGCACGAGGACGATATCGCGTTCGATGTCATCGATCGGATGTGGCGCGAGGATGCAGCCATGGCGGTGGTCGTGCGGAACGTGACGATCGTGCGCGCCGCCGATGTACTCGGCATTATTTCCAAGGAACACATCGCCAATTCGGTAGCCGAGAGCATCCGGCCCTATGCCGCGTCTTGAGCGTTAAATGAAGCTGTAGGGATCGATGTCCACTTGAACGCGAACGGCGGCCGGCAAATTCACCGCGTCGAGCCAGCCGCGCAACGTGCTTTGGAGCGGCGCGGTGCGTTGGGCCTTCACTAGAAAGCGCCGCCGGTGGCGGCCGCGCAGCATCGCCAGCGGCGCCGGCGCCGGACCCAACACTTCGATACCGTCGACATGCGGCGCCTGCCGGGCGAAGGCGCGCGCGGCCCGATCGACCGAATCCGCATCCGGGGCCGAGACGATGATCGCCGCCAGACGTCCGAACGGCGGCCAATTTCCCTCGCGCCGTGATTCGGCCTCAGCGGCAAGAAACCCGTCGCGATCGTCGCTGGCGAGCGCGCGCATCACCGGATGCTCGGGCATATAGGTCTGGAGCAGAACGACACCCGGCCGCTCGGCGCGGCCGGCGCGACCCGCGACCTGATGCAGCAGTTGAAAGGTCCGTTCTGCCGCCCGCAGATCGCCGCCTGACAAGCCGAGATCGGCATCAACGACGCCGACCAGCGTCAGCATGGGAAAATGATGGCCCTTGGCCATCACCTGCGTGCCGATTAGCACGTCGACCGCGTGGCACTCGACCCGCTCGAGCAGTTCCGCCATGGCGCGCGGACCGCTCAACGTGTCGCTCGCCATCAACGCGACACGTGCGTTTGGAAAACGCTGCGCCACCTCCTCGGCCAGACGCTCGACGCCGGGGCCGCACGCTGCGAAGCTGCCGGCGGCGCTGCAATTCGGACAGGCTGGCGGCATCGCCGTCGCATAGCCGCAATGGTGGCACTGCAAACCGCCGGCCCGCCGATGTTCGATCAGCCAAGCCGTGCAATTCGGGCACTGCAAGCGGTGGCTGCACTCGCGGCACAACGTCAGCGGCGCATAGCCGCGGCGATTGAGAAACAGCATCGCCTGTTCGTTGGCAGCCAGTGTTTCGCCGAGCGCCTGCACCAGCGGCGGCGACAGGAAACGCTGCCGCTCCGGCTTTTGCTTGCGCAGATCGACGACGCGGATCTCCGGCAACCGCGCTGCGCCGTGCCGCGCTGGCAGATGGAGCCGCGCGTAGCGGCCGGATTGCGCGTTGATCGTGGTTTCGAGCGACGGCGTCGCCGACACCAATACAATCGGCAACTGTGCCAGCGACGCCCGCACCACCGCCATGTCGCGCGCCTGATAGATGACGCCGTCCTCCTGCTTGAACGACGCGTCGTGCTCTTCGTCGACGACGATCAAGCCGAGATCGTGGAACGGTAGGAACAACGCCGAGCGCGCGCCGACGACGACGCGTGCCTGGCCGTCGGCCACGTGACGCCAGGTCGCGCGGCGCTGCGCATGGCCAAGATCGGAATGCCAGAGCACCGGCGGCGCGCCAAAACGGTCGGCAAAGCGCTTCAGCAATTGAGCCGACAGTGCGATTTCGGGCAACAGCACCAATGCCTGCCGGCCGCGCTCGAGCGCCGCTGCGATCGCCGCAAAGTAGACCTCGGTCTTGCCCGAGCCGGTGACGCCGTCGAGCACGGTGACGCTGAAGCTGCCGCGTTGGACCTTGCCGACCAACTCGGCGGCGGCGATGTCCTGTGCCGACGACAGCGGCGGACCGGGCATACGCCAGTCCGGCGCCGGCGGCGGCAACGCGGCGGGCAAGGCAACCAACGCGAGCAGGCCGGCACCGACCATCGCCTTGATGACGCTGGGCCCACACGCCGCGCGGTGCGCCAGGTCGGCAGCGGTGGCAGCGCCACCTTCGGCGGCGAATTCAAGCACGCGGCGGCGTTGCGACGTCAGTCGTGAATCGGTATCCATCAATGCGCGCCGCCCGGCGTCGACGATTTCGTAACCAGCGACGGCACGCGGCGGCTCAAGCGCGTCAGGCACGCTCATGGTCATGCGCAGCACCGCGCCCGGTGTCGACAGCGTGTAGTTCGCGACCCAGTCGATGAATCGCCGTAACTCGTCGTGCAGCGGCGGCACTGTCAGCGTTTCGGCGATCGGCTTAAGCTTGGCCTCGGCGACGCTCGCGCGATCGGGTCCCCAGACGACGCCGGCGACTCGCCGACGGCCAAGTGGCACGCACACGAAATCGCCGACGGCGATACGCATGCCGTTCGTAACGCGATAGTCATAGGCACCCGCAAGCGGCAGTGGCAACAACACACTGACGCGATCGGCGTGCGCCGGTTCGGCGTTGGCAGGGTGCGGCGGCATGGTCTACACTCTCTTACGAAAGGGGGCTCGCCGGAAGTAGGAGAGAGGCGCTCATGAAATTCTTCCTCGATACCGCCATCATCGCCGACATTCGCGAACTGGCCGCAACCGGCCTGGTCGACGGCGTGACCACGAATCCTTCGCTTGTCGCCAAGTCGGGCCGCAACTTCATCGAAACCGTGCGCGAGATCTGCTCGGTCGTGCCGGGCCCTGTCAGCGCCGAAACAACCGCCACCGACCATCCGACCATGCTGGCCGAAGGCCGCAAGCTGGCGAAGATCGCCAAGAACATTGCGGTCAAGGTGCCGCTTACGCCGGACGGACTCAAGACCTGCAAGGTGCTGCGCAGCGAAGGCACGATGGTCAACGTCACGCTGTGCTTCTCGGCACCGCAGGCGCTGCTCGCCGCCAAGGCGGGCGCCACGTTCATCTCGCCGTTCGTCGGCCGGCTCGACGATATTGGCGAATCGGGCATGACCCTGGTCCGCGACATCGTCGAAATCTATCGTCAGTATCCCAACTTCAAGACCGAGGTGCTGGTCGCGTCGATCCGCCATCCGATGCACGTACTCGAAGCCGCGAAGCTCGGCGCGCATGTCGGCACGATGCCGCCGGCGATCATGCGGCAGCTGTTCTCGCATCCGCTGACGGACAAGGGACTCGCGGCGTTCCTCGCCGACTGGAAGAAGACGGGCCAGTCGATCCTGGGCGACGACAAATCCGCCGCGGCGGCCGAATAGCGGGATTGCAGTGGATCGTACTCGGGACAAAGTTACCGCTTCGCCGACGACGGTTTCCGAGCATGCCGCCACGGCGACCCAGGTCGTCGCCTATCTCAGGCGTCATCCGGATTTCTTCGCCGAGCATCCCGAGATTCTCGACATGCTGACGCCGCCAGCCGCACGCAGCGGCACCGGCGTGGTCGACATGCAGCAATTCATGCTCAAGCGGCAGCGCGACGACATCGCCAAGCTCAAGGGCCAGCAGAAGCTACTGATCAGCACGACGCGCGCCAACTTGGCAAGCCAGACGCGCGTCCACAGCGCAGTGCTGACGCTGCTGGCCGCCAGCAGCTTCGAGCAGCTGATCCAGATCGTCACCACCGACCTCGCCATGTTGCTCGATTCCGACGTCGTCACCATCGGCGTCGAAAGCAACGGCAGCTCGAAGCCGCGCTTGCCGCATCCCGGCGTGCAGATCCTCGAAACCGGCACAGTCGATCGCGTATTGGGTCCCGAGCGCGACGTCGCGTTGCTCGCCGACACCACCGGCGACCCGACCTTGTTCGGCGCCGGCGCCGACCTGGTGCGCTCGGCGGCGCTGCTGCGGCTGGCGGTGAGCCGGACAGCACCGGCTGGGTTGCTGTGCATCGGCGCGCGCCGGCCGGGGAAATTCCATGCCGGCCAGGGCACCGAGCTGCTGGGCTTCCTCGCCCGCGCGCTCGGCATCACCATCGCCGCATGGCTCGACCTGCCGGCGTAAAGGGCGCGCGCCCGCTTCCCCGCTCTCTCCGGCCCGAGCCGGTTCCGCTGGTCCGTTTTGCGGCCTCGCAAGAGCTGATCGAGGTGATTGCGCTGTGGCAGGCCTGGCTGACCGGCGAGCGGCGGACGTCACCGCATACGATCGCCGCCTATGGCCGCGACCTCGCCGGCTTTCTCGATTTTCTCGTCGCCCATCGCAGCGGCGTGCCAGGTTTGGCGACACTCGCTGCGCTCGAGCCGGCCGATTTCCGCGCCTTTCTTGCTCGCTTGGCCCGCGACGACGCCGCGCGCGGCACGACGGCGCGCAAGCTGTCAGTGCTGCACAACTTTTTCCGCTTTCTCAACAAGCGGAAAATCGTCGCCAACGGGGCGCTATCGGCCGTCAAGACGCCCAAGCTCGGCCGCGTCGTGCCCAAGGCACTGACGGAAAGCGAAACCAAGGCCGCGCTCGAACGCGTCGCTTTGCTCGACACGCGGCCGTGGATGGCGCGGCGCGACCTTGCGATCCTGATGCTGCTCTATGGCTGCGGTCTGCGCATCGCCGAGGCCTTGTCGCTGACGCGCGGCGCGGCGCCCGAAAGCGGCGGCGTTCTGCGCATCGTCGGCAAGGGCAACAAGGCACGGCTGGTGCCGGTGTTGCCGGCGGTCGCCGATGCCGTGCGCGATTACCTGGTGGTCTGTCCGATCGATCTCAAACCGGACGATCCGCTGTTCGTCGGCGCGCGCGGCCGCGTGCTCAATCCGCGCCAATTTCAGGCGACCATGGCCAAGCTGCGCCGCGCGCTCGGCCTGCCGGAGCATACGACGCCGCATGCGCTGCGACACAGTTTCGCGACGCACTTGCTCGCCGGCGGCGGCGATCTGCGCGCCATTCAGGAACTGCTCGGCCACGCCAGTCTGTCGACGACGCAGCGCTATACCGCGATGGACCCGGCACGCCTCTTAGCGGTCTATGACCGCGCGCATCCGCGCGCCCGGGATTAAAGACCGCGGATCGCAAACAGCGCGGCGAGTGAGCCCGCGCCCATGGTGAGAAATGCCAGGCCCCAGGCCAGATAGCCGCCGCCGCCGGCGAGATCGAGCACCAATCCGACCGCGAGCGGCCCGATGACGCCGCCGCTGAAGCCCAGGACCGAGTGAACCGCCAGCGTCGCGCCGCGTTGGCCGGTCGCGGCGCTGACCACGGCGCCCCCAGTGAGCGCGGCCGAGTCCGCCATGATCAGCATCGAATAGGCGCAGCACAGCACTGTCACGATCCACACCGGCAATCCGCTGCTGAAACCGGCAGCGACCGACGCCAGCACGGACAGGATCATGACGCGACCAATGATCCGCCGCCGGTCGGCGCGCGCCGCGACCTCGGCGCCGTAGATGCTGGAGATCGTGCCGACCAGAACCGTCAGTGTCGACAGCCAGCTCGCGTTCGAGATGTCGCCGCTGCCCCCACGTACCCGATCCGCATAAATGAGATAGGCATTGAGCCAGCCACGCAGCGCGAACAGCTCGAACGTATGGCCGGCATAGCCGAGGACGAACGCCATCGCCGCACGGTTCTTGAATACCGGCCGGAAGGCGAGACGCCGCAGCGCCGGAACGCCGCTGCGAACTAACGGTGCTGCCGCTGGCACCAGGAACCAGATGAGGGCCAAGGCCGCCAGAGAGCCAGCCGCCGCGCCCAGGAATGCCGCGCGCCAGCCGAGCCAGTCGGTCACCTCGCCGGTGAAAGCGAACGAGAATGCCGTGCCGAAGCTGAAGCCCGCCGTGTAATAGGCGATGTACCGGGCCTGGCGCGGACCGTCGTAGCGGTCGGTGAGGAGCTTGAGCCCCGGCATGTAGGTGCCGGCGAGGCCCATGCCGGCGAAGCTGCGTATGACCGCGGCCGACCAGAAGTCTTGCGCCAACAGCGCGTAAGCCACCGACGCGGCGCCACCGAGCACGAGTGAACCAAGATAGATCTGACGCGGATCGACATGATCAGTCGAACCGACCAGGATTGGTACGGCTGCGACGTAGCCGGCGAAGAACAGCGCGCTGATCCACCCCGCTTCCGTGTTGGAGAGATGCCACAGTGACTCGAATTCAGGCAGCAAGGCCGCGAAGCTCGAACTGCTGAGCATGCCGAGAATCGAGGTCGCGGTCAGGATTGCGATCAGGGCCTGATGCGACGGCCCGCGAACGGGCGCCGGCGCGTCAGATATGGATGGCGTGGCCATCGACCGCGAGCGCCGCTTCCTTGACCGCCTCTTCGAGCGTCGGATGGGCGTGGACGGTGCGCGCGATGTCTTCGGCCGACGCAGCGAATTCCATCGCCAACGCCGCTTCGCCGATCATCGTGCCGGCATCGGGCCCGATGATGTGAACGCCGAGCACGCGATCGGTCTTGGCGTCGGCGAGGATTTTCACGAAGCCCTCGGTGAAGCCGTTGGCGCGGGCGCGGGGATTGGCCGTAAACGGGAATTTGCCGGTTTTGTACACCGTCCCGGCTTGCTTGAGCTGCTCCTCAGTGTGGCCGACCGACGCGACCTCGGGCCAGGTGTAGATCACCGCCGGAATGGCGTCGTAATCGAGCGACGGCCGGCCGCCGGCAAGCGTCTCGGCCAACACAACGCCCTCCTCCGATGCCTTGTGCGCCAGCATCGCGCCGGTAATGGCATCGCCGATCGCATAGACACCGGGAACGTTGGTGGCGAACCGACCATCGACCTTGATGCGGCCCTTGTCGTCGAGGGCCACACCAGCCTCTTTCAGGCCGAGATCGACGGTGTACGGCACGCGGCCAACAGCGACCAGCACGACATCGGCCTTGAGGCTTTCACGCGCACCGCCTTTGGCGGGCTCAAGCGCCAGCATGACACCGTCCTTGCCGGCCTTGGCCTCGACCACCTTGGTGCCGAGGCGAAATTTGAAACCCTGGCGTTCCAGGCTGCGCTGCAACGCCGCCGACAGCTCGCCATCCATGCCGGGCGTGACGCGATCGAGAAATTCGACCACCGTGACTTCGGCGCCAAGCCGCCGCCACACCGAACCCATCTCGAGCCCGATGTAACCGCCGCCGATCACCACCAGATGCGCCGGCACCGCGGCTAGCGCGAGTGCGCCGGTCGAGGTGACGACGCGCTGTTCGTCGACCGCGATGCCGGGCAGGCCAGCGCTGTCGGAGCCCGTCGCCAGCACGATCGCTTTCTTGGCGCTGAGCTCGCGCCTGCCGCCGGCGTTCAGCGCCACTGAGACGCGATCGCGCGCCGCGAGACGCGCCGCGCCCTTGACGTATTCGACCTTGTTCTTGCGGAACAGGAATTCGACGCCGCGCGTACTGTCGGCGACGACCTTGTCCTTGCGCGCCAGCATCGTCTTGAGATCGAGTGTGATGCCGGCAACCTTGACTCCGTGCGCCGCCAAATCGTGCTGGGCGGCGGCGAAATGCTCGGACGATTGCAGCAGCGCCTTGGACGGGATGCAGCCGATATTGAGGCAGGTGCCGCCCGGCGCGTCGCGCTTGTCGACGCAGGCGACGCTCATCCCGAGCTGCGCCGCGCGGATCGCCGCGACGTAGCCGCCGGGTCCCGCACCGATGACGATGACGTCGAACGCGTCGGCCATCGCTTAGACGCCGAACAACAGGCGTTCGGGGTCTTCGATGCACTCCTTGACGCGGACAAGGAAGGTAACGGCTTCGCGGCCGTCGACCAGCCGGTGATCGTAGCTCAGCGCCAGATACATCATCGGCCGCGCAACGATCTGGCCGCCAACAACCACCGGTCGCTGCTGGATCTTGTGCATACCGAGAATGGCCGCTTGCGGCGGATTGAGGATCGGCGTCGACATCAGCGAGCCGTAAACGCCGCCGTTGGTGATGGTGAAGGTGCCGCCCGATAATTCCTCGAGCTTCAATTGGCCGTCGCGGGCGCGCCTGCCGAGATCGCCGACCTGTTTTTCGATGTCGGCGAAATCCAGCCGGTCGGCGTCGCGCACGACCGGCACCACCAGGCCTTGTTCGGTCCCGACGGCGACACCGATGTCATAGTGATTCTTGTAGATGATGTCGTCGCCATCGATCTCGGCGTTCGCCGCCGGAATCTCCTTGAGCGCGACGATGCAAGCCTTGACGAAGAACGACATGAAACCGAGGCGGACGCCGTGCTTCTTCTCGAAGCTTTCGCGATAGCGCTCACGCAACGCCATCACCGCGCTCATATCCGCCTCGTTGAAGGTGGTGAGCATGGCGGCCGTGTTCTGCGCCTCCTTGAGGCGCTCAGCAATGCGTCGCCGCAAACGCGTCATACGCACGCGCTCTTCGCGCGGGCCGGTCTCGCGAGCGACAGCCCGAACCGCCGTCTGGACGGCGGCGGGTGCGGACACGGCCGCACCCTTCTCGAGCGCCGTCAGCACGTCGCCTTTGGTCAAGCGACCGTCGCGGCCGGAGGACGGAATGCCCGCCGGTTCGACCTTGTTTTCTTCGGCCAGGCGGCGCACCGCCGGGCCGGAGCGCTTGGCCAGGTCAGGCGTGGGCGTCGCCGGAGCAGCCGCCGGCGCTTTCGGCGGCGCGGCCTTCGGCGGCGGCGCAGCCGGCGCGGGCTTGCTTTCAGCCTTGGCAGCCGGCTTGGCCTTGCCGTTGCCCTCGGCAATGCGGCCGAGCACGCCGCCGACCGCGACATTGCCGTCCTTCGGCACCAACACCTCGGCCAACGTGCCGGTGGCGGGTGCATTGACCTCGAGGGTCACTTTGTCGGTTTCGAGCTCAACCAACGGATCGTCGACCGCTACTGCATCGCCGGGCTGCTTGAGCCAGCGCGCGACTGTGGCTTCGGTAACGGATTCGCCGAGCGGCGGAACGATAATGTCGGTCGCCATGATTCTCCTGCGGTCAGGGCGCGAGCGCTTCGTCGACCAGCCGCGCCTGTTCGGTGTTGTGGCGCTTCAACAGCCCAGTTGCCGTAGCGGCCGCCTCGGAACGGCCGATATAGCGCGCGCGCTTCGCCTTGACGTCGAGCGAGCTTAGCGTTTTTTCCAGGCGCCGGTCGACAAAGCTCCACGCGCCCATATTTTCAGGCTCTTCCTGGACCCAGACGAATTTGGCATTGCGATAGCGCATTGCCTCCTCGGCCAGCGGCTTGACCGGGAACGGATAGAGCTGTTCCACCCGCAAGATGGCGACGTCGTCGATCTTGCGCTCGCGCCTAGCGTGCAGCAGATCGAAATAGACCTTGCCGCTGCACAGCAGCACGCGGCGCACTTGGGGGTCCGCAGCAAGTTTGTCGGTCTCGGCGAAGACGCGGTGGAACGACGTTCCCGGCCCCATGTCCGTCAGCTTGGCGGCGACCTGGGGATTGCGCAGCAGCGATTTGGGCGTCATCAGCACCAGCGGCTTGCGGAAATTGCGCCGCACCTGCCGACGCAGCACATGGAAATAATTCGCGGCCGTGGTCAGGTTGCAAACCTGGATATTGTCCTCGCCGCAAAGCTGCAGAAAGCGTTCGAGCCGGCCGGACGAATGTTCCGGCCCCTGCCCCTCATAACCGTGCGGCAGCAACAGCACGACACCGGACATGCGCAGCCATTTGGCCTCGCCCGAGGCGATGAACTGGTCGATGATGACCTGGGCACCGTTGGCGAAATCGCCGAACTGGCCCTCCCAGAGCACGAGCGAGCGCGGATCGGCCAAGCTGTAACCGTATTCGAATCCCAACACGGCGGCCTCGGACAGCGGGCTGTCGATGACCTCGAATTGCGCTTGGCCGTCACGAATATGGTTGAGCGGAACGTAGCGCTCCTCCGTCTCCTGATCATAGAAGACGGCGTGACGCTGCGAGAAGGTGCCGCGGCCCGAATCCTGTCCGGACAGGCGGACGCAGGCGCCTTCGGACAAAAGCGTGCCGAAAGCCAACGCCTCGGCGGTGGCCCAGTCGATGCCGTCGCCCGTGTCGATCGTTTCGCGCTTGGCGTCGAGCTGGCGGCCGATTTTGCGATTGAGGTTGAATCCCTGCGGCACGCGCGTCAAAGCAGCGCCGACATCCTTGAGCAGCGCCAAGTCGACTGCGGTCACGCCGCGCCGGTCGTCGCTGCTGGCTGTGGTAAAACCCTTCCACTCGCCTTCGAGCCAGTCCGCCTTGTTGGGCCGATAGCTCCTAGCTGCCTCGAATTCGTTTTCGAGCCGCGCCATGAACGCCCGCTCGATCGTGTCGGCATCAGTCGCGCCGAGCAAGCCTTCGTCGATCAGACGCTGGCGGTAGATTTCGCGCGTCGTCGGGTGCGCCGCGATCGTCCGGTACATCAGCGGCTGCGTGAACGCTGGCTCGTCGGTTTCGTTATGGCCGTGGCGGCGATAGCAGAACATGTCGACCACCACGTCTTTCTTGAAACGGTGGCGGAATTCCGTGGCGATGCGCGCGACATGCACGACGGCTTCGGGGTCGTCGCCGTTGACGTGGAAGATCGGCGCCTGGATGGTCTTGGCGACGTCCGAGGGATAAGGGCCGGAACGCGCCTGCGCCGGGCTGGTGGTGAAACCGATCTGGTTGTTGACGATGAAATGGATCGTGCCACCGCTGCGATAGCCCTTGAGCTCGCTGAGCTCGAGCGTCTCGGCGACCAGACCTTGGCCGGCGAAGGCGGCATCGCCGTGCATCAGCAATCCCACGACTTCGTCACGCGACTGATCGGCGCGTTGGCGCTGCTTGGCGCGCACCTTACCGAGCGTCACCGGATTGACCGCCTCGAGATGCGACGGATTGGCGGTGAGCGACAGGTGCACGACATTGCCGTCGAAATCGCGATCGGACGATGTGCCGAGGTGGTACTTGACGTCGCCCGAGCCTTGCACGTCCTCGGGATTGGCCGAGTTGCCCTGAAATTCCGAGAACAGGGCGGCATAGGGCTTGCCCATCATATTGGTTAGCACGTTGAGCCGACCGCGATGCGGCATGCCGATGACCAGCTCTTTCATGCCGAGCTGGCCACCGCGTTTCAGAATCTGCTCGAGCGCCGGGATCAGCGCCTCGGCGCCTTCAATACCGAACCGCTTTGTCCCGGTGTAGCGTTTGTCGAGAAATCGCTCGAGAAACTCGGCCTCGACCAGACGTTCGTAAATCGTCCGCTTGCCGCGCTCGGTGAATTCGGTCTGGTTGCGCGGCACCTCGATGCGCGCCTGGATCCACTGGCGCTGCTCGAGCTCCTGGATGTGCATGTATTCGACGCCGACATGGCCGCAATACGTCGCGCGCAGCGCCGCCACGATCTCGCGAACCGTCGCGGTTTCAAACCCAAGCATGTTGTTGACGAAGATCGGCCGGTCGTAGTCTGCCTCGGTGAAGCCGAAGGTCGCCGGATCGAGATCGGGATGATAGGTGCGGCGATCGAGGCCGAGCGGATCGAGGTCGGCGATCAGGTGTCCGCGCACGCGATAGCTGCGGATGAAATTCATCGCGCGGATCGAATCGAGCGCCGCCTGATACACGTCGGCAGGCAGCGCCGCCACCGCGACCGGCACGGTGGCTTCCGCCAGATGGCCGTTGCCGAGCATCGCCGGGCGCTTCGTGCCCCAGCCCGGCCCCTCCATTTCCTTCAGGAAGGCCTTCGGCTCCTCGCCAAGCTCGGCGAAGAATTTCTGCCAACTCGGATCCACCGATTGCGGATCGGCCAGAAACCGTCCGTAGAGTTCGGCGATGAACGCCGCGTTTTGGCCGGTCAGGAAAGTATCGTTCGTAAGCGGCGGCATGGCTCTCAAAGTCGTCCGGCGGGCATCCGGCGGCGGCACAAGCTAGCCCGCATCCGTTTTACCGGCTCAAGCCTTAAATAAGATGACGGACGGCCACTGCCCAGCGTTGCGCCGCTCATGGCTGCCATGAGCCCGCAGAGCGGAGTTTTGCATGCCTTTGCAAGGCGTTAGCCTAGGCTTTGGCCTCGGCCAAAAGCTTTTTGGTGGCCTCGAGCAAGGTTTTGACGGCGCCGACCGATTTGTCGAATGCCGCCTTCTCGTCGGCATTGAGCGCGATCTCGACGACACGTTCGACACCCTTGGCGCCGAGCACGACTGGCACGCCGACATAGACGCCTTTGACGCCGTACGGGCCGTCGAGCCACGCGGCACACGGCAGCACGCGCTTCTTGTCGCGCAGGTAGGATTCCGCCATGGCGATCGCCGACGCCGCCGGCG
>Ga0126371_10003056_pt1 | contig 14566 bp, 9 predicted proteins | sample PanSoiMetaPlot_4_FD_110145 | JGI IMG/M metagenome (GOLD analysis project Ga0126371, IMG submission 110145) | Tropical forest soil microbial communities from Panama - MetaG Plot_4 | ecosystem: Environmental > Terrestrial > Soil > Tropical forest > Bulk soil | place: Panama | collected 2016-02-17 | reverse complement strand
CTCTGAGGGCGCTCAACATTAATTTGCTTTGGGCTGTCCGGTCGAATGCTGAAATGGAAATCCCCAATGAACCCTGAAATCGACAGGACGCGACGCCGAAAGTCGCTGTAAGGGGCGTGCTATCGCGACCATATTGGTATAAACTCTCTGTTGCGGTGGTCGAAAATTCGGCCATGCCACGACGAGACCGTCGGTGACGGCCATGCAACAAATCGCGGACCGGCTCAAAAAGCTCGGCCTGTTCGAGTATGCCCAGTGCTTTGTCGAGAACGGGATTACCCTTGCGGCACTCCCCCATCTGACCGATCAAGACCTCAAGGAAATCGGCGTCCTACTTGGGCATCGGCGGATAATGCCCACTGCCATCAGCGAGCTTACGAGCGCTGCCGTGCCCGTCACGTCTCAGCCTGCAGCCACCCGGGCCGAGCCACGGGACGACGCCGAACGGCGTCGCTCACCGTCATGTTCACCGATCTCATCGGTTCGACCGAGCTCTCCAACAAGCTCGATCCGAAGATTTGCGGTTCGGTGATTGGCGCCTATCACAAATGCGTAGCAGAGACGGTCGCTCGGTTCGACGGTTTCGTTTCCAAATACATGGGTGACGGCGTGCTGGTGTATTTTGGCCATCCACATCACGGGAGAAAATGCGATGTTGAGACTTATTGGCGTTGCCCTTGTTGCGCTGCCCATCGGGTCATCGATCGCTTTGGCTGAAGAGCTGAAGCTTCCGCCGCTCAAAAAACAGCCTGGCCCGCAGGCCGTCATCGATGAGCACATGGACGCGCTTAACAAGTGCGACTGGAACCGGATCATGGCGCAGTATCCATCTGACTATCAGCTAAATTTGCCAGATGGCGTCGTTGTAAAAGGCCGGGAAGAGGCGGGCAAACTTTTCGCGAACTTCGTGAAACCGGCCGATCAGGGAGGTTTATGCGGCATAAAGTTTACGCCTGAACAGACCTTTATTGTTGGGGAAACTCTCAATATTCAATGGAAGGCCGAGGCCGAATTTCTCACCGAACCGTACAAAGGTTCCGATGCCTATGAGACCCACGATGGGCTCATGGCCGCCATGGTCAGCACCTTCAAGGGGGCTGACTTGAAAATGAAAAAGTGACTACTTCACCGACCCAGTGCAAATAGCCGCGCCGTTTCCCGCAATGGCGGATGAGTTCTCGCTCGACGCTGTGGAGTGATCCGATCCACGCCTGCTTCGCTCCGACGGCATCGGCTATGACGGCTCCACGCGCGCCGCGGCTTCTCCGCGCCGATCGTCGAGTCGCGCGCGGTCTGATATTCGATCTCGGCGTTGAGTTCGACGCCGAGGAGCGCCGCCGAGGGTACGACGGATTCCCGATCGGCTGAGTTTGGCCTTCCAAGGAGACTTCGATGAGCAACCGATCGAGCGGCGAGCAGAGCATGACCGTGGTTGATGCCTGCCTGCCACGCGGGATCGGCTTCCATCGCGTCCCGACGCAGATCGCGATTCGCAAGGGCTCTCGTACTGCCAGAGATGTACGACGCGGCTCAGCCGCCCGAAAAGCGTGACGTGACGAAGAAGGCGTAGGGCTCTCCGAGATGTTTGCTCGGTAGCGGCAACGCGAGGCGCTCATAGGTCTTGAGAAAGGTTGCGAGCCGATTCAGTTTGATGTGTGGGTACGGTGATCGAAGATCATGGGCTTAACTCCCTATCGGCGAGATGAGCCCCGCGATCGCGACTGAATAAATCAGCGGTCGCGGTCGCGATCGTCGTCACTTTGCTTCGCCGGCTTTTCCTTTGCCCCTTTCTTCTCGCGGGTGAGCGTCGAAATATCCTTGGCGTCGCGCAACACGTCCGTCATGCGACCGAGACTGCCGCCCTCGATCCCAATCTCCTTCATCAGCGTATCGATCATCGGAGCCTGCACACGATAGCGCAACGCCGAGTCGATGACCTCGTCGGTGACGTTACGGCGCGAACTTCCGGCGTTAATGCCGTCGACATGAAGGATCTTGATGCTGTCGATTTTTTCCAGCGGACGCACGCTTTCGCGCACAATTCCCTCAATACGCTCCAGGAGCTTTTCCCGCAGACGGCCGCCACGCGCCGCTTCGCTCAATAGGTTCTCCGCTTCATTGAGCTGACGGGCGCCTGTCGCATCCACCTCGTAACGTTCCGCCGCTGCAAGTGCGCGTATCTTCTCGGCTTCGGCTGCCGCTTCCGCCGCGATCTTCTGTGCTTCCGCGAAGCTTCGGGCGGCGCGCATCTCGGCCTCCGCCTTGGCGGTGACCCGCAGCGCTTCGCGCTCGGCCTCGCGCTGCGCAGCGATCATTTCGGTGAGCTTGCGCCGCTCGGCGATTTCGCGCTCGCGGGCGGTGATCACCTGCTCCTCCGCCTGGATGACTTTCAGCCGCACGGCCTCCGCAGCGGCAAGGGCCGCAGAGCGCTCGGTGGTCTTCTTCGCGAGTTCGACCGCCTTGGTCATTTCCGCCATTTCGACGAGCTTGTCGCGCTCGGTCGCCAATGTGCGCACGTCGCGATCCTTGGCGATGCGCGCCTCCTCCGTTCCGCGCTCACTGGCGATGCGGGCGCGTTCCACCTCCTCGGCGGCGGCAATTTCCGCTTCCTCGAAAGCCTGCCGCTTGGCGATCTGAAGGCCCTCCAGATAACGTTCGCGTTCGAGCCGGATCTGATCGAGAGCGCGATCCTGGGCGATCCGTTCGGCCTCGGTGAGCTGGTTTTCGACAATCTCGGTGCGGCGTTTTTCGGCTTCCGCCCTGATCACCGCGAGCGTCTTCTCGGCCAGCGCGATCTGCCGGTCGAGTTCCAGAATCTCGAGCGCCTTCTGGCGGCTGATCTCGTGCTCGCGCTGCTCGCGCTCACGCGCGATCCTCGCAGTCTCCAGTTTTAAGTCGAGATTGATCTGTTCGCGCTCGGTCTGCTCCCGCATCTTGAGCTCGGCCTCGTCAAGCGCGCGGCGCCGAGCGATTTCGCGCCGCTGCGTCTCTTCTTCGCCGCGGATGCGCTCCTGGGTGATGGCGAGCTGCTGCACAAGTCGCGCGGTTTCGACTGCCTGGCGCGAGGCAAGCTGAGCTTCCTCTGCCTCCTGCTCGCGTAGCGCTCGCTCCTTCATCAGCTCCGCACGCTGCACCGCACGGCGGAATTCGACTTCGCGTTCCTGTTCGAGCCGCGCGTATTCGGTCTCGCGATCGATCTCGAAGACCTTCTTTTGCGCTTCCAAATTCTGGTTGCGGATATCGACCAGCGTGCGTTGTTCGATCTGATTGCGCATTTTGCGTCGCGTTTCGATGGATTCCGTGAGCTGGGTCAGGCCCTCGGCATCGAATGCGTTCGACGGATCGAAATGCTCCAGACTTGTCTGATCGAGATCGACAATGGCGACGTTCTCCAGTTCGAGGCCGTTGGCGGCCAGCGCCTCCGACGCGCGATCCCGCACCTGGTCGGCATAGTCGCGGCGCTGCTCGTGCATTTCCTCGAGCGTCATTTGCGCCGCCACCATGCGCATGGCCGACGCGAATTTGCCTTCCATCAGACTGCGGATGCCGTCTTCTTGGAGCGTGCGCCGTCCCAGGGTCTGCGCCGCGGCCGCGACAGCCTCCCCGGAAGCGCCGACGCGTACGAAAAACTCTGCAAGAATGTCGACGCGCATGCGGTTGCGGGTGATGAGCGCGCCATTGCCGCGCCGCGTGACCTCGATGCGCATGACATTCATGTTGACCGGCGTGATCTCGTGCAGCACCGGGATCACGAACGCGCCGCCGTTGACAACGACTTTTTCGCCCAAGAAGCCGGTGCGGACGAACGCCGTCTCTTTGGTGGACCGGCGATAGAGCCAGCGCAGGACGTAGACAGCGATGACGATGCCGACGGCGATGACGATCAGCCAAAGCAACACTTCCCCCAAAGTATTCGCACTCATATCAGCCTCCACTCATTCAGCCCGCACGCGTCGCCCGATTGGAATTTGGTGTTGTCATCTCAAGCTCTCGAGCATCCTACGCCATGCGTCGCAGCGGCGGCGCAATCGAACGGAAAGCCTCGACTACCGCCTCGGAAAACGACGGATCGTTGATGTTTCCCTTCACTTGTTCGACCGAGCGCCTCGTGGTCGGACGCACGGTCTTCTCGATTGCCTGAAATAGCACCGCATCCGCCTCGGGATCATGGAATGGCGCACCGGGCTTGTCGAGCATGGACACCCCACCTTCGGGCAGCAAAAAGCGCACCGGACCCTCCATCAAATTCAATCGCTGACCGATCCATTCGCCGATCGCGCGGTTCTCCTCGCGCGTGGTGCGCATGAGCGTGACGTTCGGATTGTGAATGACAAATCGGCGATCGGCAAACCGCGCGGGCACCGTGTCGCGCGGTCCGAAATTGACCATATCCAACGCACCGGTCGAGCCGACATAGGGCAGACCTGTGCGAATGGCGGCGCCAAAACGATCGCGATCGGCGGCGAGAACACCGCCGACCATCATGTCGGCCACTTCGGTAGTGGTCAGATCCAAGAAACCCGCAAGCAGGCCGGAATCGCCAAGCGCCTCCATGGCGCGGCCGCCGACGCCTGTCGCGTGAAACACGAGACAGTCGTAGTCGGCCTCCAGGTGCTTGGTCACTGCCTGGACGCAGGGGGTCGTCACACCGAACATGGTGATGCCGAGCGCCGGCCGCCGCGTCCTGCGCTTGGCCTCATAAGCCTCCCGGCTCGGCATCTGGGCGATCATGCCGGCCAGCGCATGCGCAGCGTTGGCGAGCACATGCTCGGTAATCGAGTTGAGCCCCTGCACGTCGGCGACCGAGTGAAACATCACAATGTCGGTCGCGCCCACATAGTCGCGCACATCGCCGGCGGCGACGCTGGAAACCATCACCTTCGGAATGCCGACCGGCAGCGCGCGCATGCCGGCGGTCGCCAATGTCGTACCGCCGGAGCCGCCGGCCGAGATGATTCCGCCGATGCGCGGTTCGCGCGCCACCCAGCGCGCGAACGCTTCGGCCATGGCGGCGACCGAGCGTCCGCGATCGGAGGAAAAAACCGCCGATGTGCCGCCTGGATGCATGCTCGCCACCTGCAACGGCGTCACACCGGCGATGGACGGCTTACCTGATGTTGACAGGTCCACCGTGCGGGTCGGAATGCCGAGTGCTTTCAAACGGTCGCGGATGAAGTTGAGCTCGCGGCCTTTGGTGTCGAAGGTGCCTGCAACAAGGGCTGTGCGTCCGATGCGCTCCGCCGACGGAATGGCGAAGACGCGCCGGCTGTCTTCCTCGGGATGGGAGGCTTCCACCAGCGCTTGCCGCAAGCTGGTCGCCGGCATCTTCCAGCGCTCCGGCACAAGCGAGTTGGCCGCCGGCGCATGGGCACGGAGCAGATCCGACCCGGCACTTGCCTCCTCCCCGCGCTCGACGCGGTAGACTTCCGCCATCAGGGCCTCGGCGCTTTCGCTGGCGGCCAGCCCCTCCGGCGGCAAATCGTCTTCCTGCCGGGTAACGCCGAGCAGGCGCTGCTGCAGCCCGCGATCGGCAGCGAGCGCACGCGCCTCCATGAGCCGGTTAATGCGGCCATTGACCATGATGGCGACCCGGTCGGAAACCGCGGTCGCCACGCCGATATTTTGCTCGACCACGAGGATCGCCATGGAGCCCTCGTGCGCGAGCTGCACCAGCATGTCCTCGACCTGCTCGACGATCACCGGCGCGAGCCCTTCCGTCGGCTCGTCCATGATCAAAAGGTGGGGGTTGCCGAGAAGCGCGCGGCCAATGGCCAACATCTGTTGCTCGCCGCCGGACAATTGCGTGCCGCCGCTGCCGCGTCGTTCGTAAAGGCGCGGGAACACCTGGTAGACGCGATCGACGGTCCATGGCGCGTCGGGCCCGCCGGTGGCGACGAGCCGTAAATGCTCGTCGACCGAGAGACTTGGCCAGACGCGGCGTCCCTGCGGTACATAGCCGACGCCAAGGCGGTGGATGACGTGCGGCTCAAGCCGCGTCGTCTCGCGACCGCGGATCGAGATGCTGCCCGAGCGCGCCGATTTCAGGCCGGCAATTGCGTTGCACAGCGTGCTCTTCCCCATGCCGTTTCGGCCCACCACGGCAAGCACGCCGCGCTCGATGGTCATCGATACCCCCTGAATGGCGTGGCTTTCGCCGTAATAGACCTGAAGGTCCTTGATCTTCAGCGCAGGTGGGTCGCGGTGCTCAGCCACGGCGCGCCCCAAGATACACTTCCTGCACCTGCGGATCGTCTTCGATTTCTTCCGGCGTGCCCTCCTTGAACATGCGGCCGTTATGCAGCATCGTGACATACTCGCTGACGCGCAGCGCCACGTCGAGATCATGCTCGATGATGATGTAGCCGATATGCTTAGGCAGCGCGTTAAGGATGGTGACGAGATCGCGCCGCTCGGTCGGGGCCAGCCCGGCCGCGGGCTCGTCGAACAGAATGAAGCGCGGAGCCCCTGCAAGCGCCAGCGCTATTTCGAGCTGCCGCTGTTGACCGTGGCTCAAGGTCGCCACCAGCCGCTCGCGCATCGCTTCCAAATGCACGGCATGAATGATCGATTCCGCCTGCATCATCGTGCGATCATCGGCGCGCGGGCGCGTGAGCGAAAAACGGCCGCGGGAGACGCCACGGCAGGCGAGATAGACGGAATCGCGAACGCTTAGCCCGCCGAACAGTTGCGATATCTGGTAGGTCCGCCGCAGTCCGCGGCGGATCCGTTCCTGCACCGGCAGCGTGGTGATGTCTTCGTTGAAAAAGCGGATTCGCCCTGCGGTCGGCATGAAGTCGCCGGTGATGGTGTTGAACAGCGTCGTCTTGCCGGCACCGTTCGAGCCGATGACCGCGCGCCGCTCGCTGGCGGCGATTTTCATGCTGATGCCCGAGAGTGCTACCAGTGCACCGAAGTGGCGCGCCACGTCTTCGAGTTCGAGCGCATGCGCTCCGGACTCTTGCAGACGCGCGGCGACGGACGCTTCGGACACTGGCAGTCTCTCGTACCAAGCCGCTATGGGCAGCTCGGATTGTCGCGGCTGGCTTTTCCAAGCGCGAGGAACTCGGCTTCAGGAATACCCAGCGTCTGGTTGACCTGCGGAACGACCTTGATGAGCTTGTTGTAGAGCGTGCCGTCGGAGTTCTTGGTTACCTCTGTCAGGAACTCGTCGGCAATCCCGTTACGATTCTTGTCCAACGAGACCTTTCCGGTCGGCGTTTCAAGAACAAGACTGGCAAGCGTCGCCCGCAGCTTGCCGCCGCCATCGGAAACGTCGGCATTGACCTTTTGCAGGCCGGTTAGCAAGGCCGTCGCATTGACGTAGTAGCCGTGGGCAAACAGCGACGGCGACGGGAACGCATTCGGCAGCTTCTTGTATTGCTCGACAAATTTCTTCCACGCCGGCGCGTCGTTGTTGTCCGCGATCGGGCCCGCCGACGGCGTGCCGACCACGACGTCGTGGATCTTGCCCTTCGAACCAAGGATCGTCTGGTCGACGGTGACCGAGCCGCCGATCAGCGGCGCCTGCCCTCCGGCCTGTTGATACTGGGTGAGGAAGTTGACCGAATCCGAGCCGCCGAGAACCACATAAATCGCGTCGATATTGTCCGGCATGGCCGCAATGACCGACGAAAAGTCCTTGGTGCCGATCGGCACCCAGAATTTCTTCACGACACGACCGCCAGCTTTGCAATACGGCGCCATAAAGCCGAACACTTGCGTATACGGGAACGAGTAGTCCTCGGCCAGGGTCGCGATGCGCTTGTAGCCCTTGGTTTTGAACGCGTAGTCGCCGAGGCCGGCCATCCATTGCGCGCCATCGGTCGAGAAGCGGAAGAAGTTGGGCGCCGGATCGCGCAGCGTCGTGTCTTGCGCACCGGAAGTGCCGTTGACGATGGTCACATCCGGCTTAGTCTTGACGAAGTCCTTGATCGCCAGGCCTTCATCGCCGGACAGCGGCCCGACAATCACCTTCACCCCGTCCTGCTCCACGAGCTTGCGCACGGCGCGAACCGCGCTGTCAGGCGAGCCGTTGGACGAGGCTTTGACTATCTCGATCGTTTTGCCGCCGACCTTGCCACCGAAATCGTCGATCGCCATGACGGCACCGCGCATGCTGTCGTCACCGAGCACGGCGAAAGCGCCCTCGAAGGTCGCGAGCACGCCGATCTTGATGCTGTCTTCCGCAACAGCCATGGACGGGACCGCCAAAGTCGCCGCAAGGCCGAGGCCCAAAAGCATGCGTCGATTAAATGTCATTCCATCCTCCCTTGTGTTGATTGAGTTTGTGCGCCAAGCGCCGCTGCCCCCGGTTGGGGGGAACGCAAGGATTGCTGCGCCAGCAAAGGCCTTATTCTTCCCCACAAGCCCAGAAGACCATCCGGCGAGGTCAACACGATCGAAAGAAAGACCAGCCCGATCAGCGTATTGAAACGCTCTGCACCAACGATATCGATGGCAAAGGTCTGGATGAGGATGACGAACACCGCGCCGACGAAGGGCCCAATCGGATGCCGTAAACCGCCGATCACCGTGATGACCAGAACTTCGATGGCCTGACCGACGTCGATCGTGCCCGGCGACACTCGGCCGTTGAACCAGACCAGCAAGACGCCGGCGAGCCCGGCGATGATGCCGGAATAGAAATAGGTAACCACTTTGTGCACGGTGATGTCGAAGCCGACCGCGCGCATGCGCCGCCCGTTGTCGCGGATGCCCTGCAGCGCAAGCCCGAAGGTCGAGCGTGAGCAGTAGAGCACGGCGGCATAGCAGGCCGCCGCAACGAACAAACAAAGATAATAGAATGGAATCGGGGCGCGCCAGTTGATGCCCGCGACTTCCGGCGACGGAATTCCCGCGTAACCGGAATGGCCGTTGAACAGGGTGTAATTCTGCTGGGCAAAATAGAAGAACGCCGCGGCGATCGCGAGCGTGATCATGATGGTGTAGATGCCCTCGGTGCGGACCGAGATCGCGCCGATCACGGCGGATGCGGCGGCGGCCAGCAGCACCGCAAACGGCACCAGCACCCACCATGGCCAGCCGAAGCCATGGACGTGAATGTTGTTGGTTCCAAAGATCGCGATCGTATAGGCGGCCACCCCCGCGCTCGTGATCTGCGCTAAACTGACCATCCCGCCGTAGCCAGCCAGCAGCATCATCGAGAGCGCCAGAAGCCCCCAGATCAGCGAATAGGCGCCGATCTGAGTGAGGAAGAATTCGGAAGCGACCAACGGATAGAGCAGAAGCGCCACAGCTAGCACGATCTGCCAGATGCCCAACTCCGGCGGCACGGCCAAGGCTTTATCGGGCCGATCGAGCGCAAGAATGGCCGCACCCGCCGGGCGGACCCTGCCCATGATGCCCTGCGGCCGCAATGCCAGCGTCGCGACCATGATAATGAAGGTAAGGACGATGCCGTAGGTCGGCATGTAGACGAGTCCGAGTTGCTCGGCCAAGCCGACCAACAAAGCACCGATCGCCGCTCCGGGAATCGAGCCCATGCCGCCGACGATGACAACCACCAGCGACGCCAGCAGATAGCGTACGTCCTCGCCGGGCGCGAGCGACAGCGCCGTACCGCCGACCACACCGGCGAAACCCGCAAGACCCGCGCCGATCGCGAACACGACCGCGAACACCACATGCACATTGACACCGGAGGCGGAGAGCATTGCCCGGTCGTCGACACCGGCACGGATGATGGTGCCGATGCGCGTGCGGTTAATCATCAGCCACAAGCCCGCGCCGATGACGATCGCAACGCCGAGAACGACTAGGCGATAGAGCGGATAAGTCATCATCACGGGCGTGCCGTTGGCGCGTACCGTGGTGATGATCGGCAACCTAACCGCGCCATCGAGCCAAGCCGGTACGCCGATCTGATAAGTGATGCCGGTCCAGACCGCGAGCATCAGGTCGGCGGCGACGATGGAAATGCCGAGCGTGACCAGCGTCTGCCGCAACTCGTCGCCCTCGAGCCGGCGAAAGATGAAGACCTGCATCAACAGGCCGACGATCGCGAGCGCGAGAAAGCCAACCAGCACGCCGAGAATCCAGACTCCGGTGCGCTGCGAGACCTCGTAGCCGAGATAGGCGCCCAGCAGGTACAGCGAGCCATGCGCCAGGTTGACGTTACGCATCAGTCCGAACACCAGCGTGAATCCGCTGGCGACCAAGAAATAAAGCCCCGCCAAGGTCGCGCCGTTGAAGATCGAATTGATGAACGCCTTCTTGGAAATGAGGATAGAGTCCAGCCAGCTCGGCCACACGGCAAAGAACAGCCAAGCGAGCAGGGCGGCGGCGAGGGCCCAAACGAGGGCCAAAGCCTCCCGCCCGCTGAAAGCCGGCGCCGGTTGTTCGATGACGCTCATGCCGTCATTCGCAGGCGCTGCTGGTTCATCCTTGGCGCCCTGTGAAATTTGCCGTCCTTCATGATGGCGAGAATGCGGGACTTATCCTGCAAGATCCGCACGTCGGCGACCGGGTCGCCGTCAACCAGTAGAAGATCCGCGAGGTAGCCTTCCTTGATCATGCCGAGCTCATTGCCCATGCCCATGATCTCGCCGCCATATTTGGTTGCCGCCTGGATCGCTTCCATTGGCGTGAAGCCGAGCATTTCGACAAAGGTCTGGATGTCTTTGGCGTTGGTGCCTTGCGGCGTCCAGGCAAAGCCATAGTCACCGCCGATGCAGATGCGGATCCCGCGCCTGTGCATCTTCTTCATGGTCTCGACGCACATTTCGAGCTCGCGCTCGTAAGCCATAGCGACCTTCGAACCGGGCTTGATGCCCCACGGCTCTGCATGGCGGGCGGTGTTGATCAGCCAGGCGATGCCGGGAGCGACGAAGTGCCGATCCTTGTTGGCCTCCAGCATGTCGAGCGCTTCTTCATCAGCAAAGGACGCATGATAGATGTTCTGGATGCCGTGACGAACGCATTGCTTGACCGAGCCTGACGAACGGGCATGCGCCGACAGCACCTTGTTGCGGCACTTGCCTTCCTTCGCCGCCATCGCGACTTCTTCCTCGGACATCGGCGTTTCTTCGGCGCCCATGCCGGTGATCTCCTCGCCGGAGAGGTTGAGCTTGATGGAGTCGACCCCGTATTTGATGAGCTGGCGCACTGTGCGGCGCACCTCTTCCGGCCCGGAGACGACGATGCCGAGATTGAGGCCCTGATGCGGAATATGCGACGGCGCTGCGTCGCCCAAGCCGCCGACCGTGGTGATCTCCGGACCCGCTGCCAAGTAGCGAGGTCCAGGGAAACGCCCTTCGTTGATGAAGCGCTTGGCAACAACGTCGAGCCGCGGTTTGGCGGCCGCCGCGCCGCGCCCGGCGGTAAAGCCAGCGTCGAGCACAAGCTTCGCCATCTCCATGGTGACGAGCATGTGCTCTTCCGGCTCCATCATCTGAATGGGGTCGATGCCGGGTGCGTTGTTCCAGGACAGATGCAGATGCGCATCGATCAGGCCGGGCATCAGCGTTGCGCCCATGCCGTCGATGAACGTGCCGCCGCCGTGCGTCCCTACCGCAGGGCTGAGCCGCGAAGAGCCGCGCCTAATCTGCTTGATGCGGTTGCCCTGGATGACGACTTCGCCGGTGTAAGAATATTCGCCGGCAGCATCGAGAATTCGTACGTTGGTAAAGTGGATCGGCCCGATGCTGCCGTTCAGGCCGTTTGGTTCATAGGCCATGGTACTTCCTCCTTTGCGGCGCCGGATCGCGCCGCGCGTATTACTTAGATCGCGATTCCACGAACGAATTCCGCCAGGAGTTTGCCGCACTCCTTCGACTTTTCGATCGGCGTCCAATGGCCGCAGCGATTGAGGATCACGGTCTTGACGCCGCCGATCTTGTCGGCGATCTCTTGCGCAATACTGGGCGGACCGACGGCGTCTTCATCGCCGGTGACAATCAGCGTCGGACAATCGATGAGCCGATGATCCGCCTTCTCCGCTTGCTCCAGGGCCTCGCAGGATCGCGCAAACCCCTCCGCATCCTGGCGCATGTGGCTCTCGCGCACAAACGCAACCGCCACGGGATTGTCGTTGGCAGTCGCACTCGCCAGCGCCGAGCCGATCAGGTGGTCGGCAACCGCGCTCATGCCTTCGTGGCGGGCGGTCGCCGCTCGCGCGCGCAGCCGTTCGCGCGCGGCGCCCTGCAGTTCAAGGATCGGCCCGAATAAGGTCAGGCTCGCAACCCGATCTGGATGACGTGCGGCGATGTGCTGAGCGATCAGAGTGCCGAACGAATGGCCGACGACGTGCGCGCGGCTGACGCCAAGATGGCTGGCCGCATACGCGACCGCTTCCACCAACAATCCAATAGTGATCTCTTGGACAGGCGTCGGCGAGCGGCCGGCGCCCGGCAAGTCGGGACGCACCACGCGAAAGCCGGCGAGCGCCGGCACCATCGCCTGAAAACTGTTGGAGGTGCCGCCGAGCCCGTGCAGCATCACGATCGGAGGCCCCTCGCCATCCGAGTCGATCGCCATGCCGCGTACGTGAATGGACGTCATGAGGACCGCTCCACGACTCGATTGAGCGCTACCGGCGACAGCGGCGGCGGCAAGCCCGCGCCATTCCGACGGATCAAGGCAGGAATGCCGTCCTGAGCCTCGGAAATCGGCAGATCGAATGACACGATCCCTCTCCCGTCCGCGGTGATCTGCCCAACGCGCCGCTCCGGCGCGAACGAAACCGCCCGCGACCTTCATTCGCTCCCTTTTTGAACCAACTTTCTTATCTTGAGCCAATGTGGGGGGCTGCTTGGATTATCGGTCTTTTCGGCCTGATTGCAAGATCTCCATGTAACTACACAATAAATTCCAGTTGGCAGCTGATAATTTCGGCGCGATAGTGGTTTACGACCGGTCCACTTAGGGGATGACGGCCTTGCCTAAGATTGTTGCCCGCAAGATTGAGGGGTCGCTGCGAGGCCGGATTGCCGCGGGTGAATGGTCCTCCACCGGACGCCTTCCGGCGGAGCGCGACCTAGCTGCGGAATATGGAGCGGGACGCAATACGGTGCGGCGCGCGGTCGCGGCGATCGCGCACGATGGGACGATCGCGCGTCAGATCGGACGTGGCACGTTTCTCAACGGCGGCACCAGCGAGCTTGCAGCCATCATACAGCGCGTGACTGGGGTATCACCAGCCGACCTCATGGCGGTGCGATTGATTGTGGAACCGCAGGCGGCGGCGGTCGCCGCGAAAAATGCCAGCCTCTCCGATCTTCAAGCGATTGCTGACGCGCACCACCGAGCGACCCAAGCTATTCAAACAGATGAATTCGAGCACTGGGACACACAATTTCATCAACGGCTCTTTGCCGCCACGCGCAATGAGCTGTTGGTTAGCATTCACGGAATTCTGCAAGTGATCCGTAGAAGCAATCCCTCGATCGAGCTCAAGCGCAAATCGCTCTCAGAGAACCGCCGACTGCATTACTGCGAACAGCACGCCAAAGTAGTCGCGGCACTGGAAAACCGGGATACGGATGGTGCCGCACAGGCCATGCTCGGCCACATCCAAGCAATCGAGATCGCATTGTTCGGATGAGACCTGGCAGGTAGGCCGCGATGCCAGCGTCGAACGCAAATAGGCCGGGGGCTAAGTTTAGACCCGCGTTCGACGCCAGGATCTGGTCGCAGGCGTAGCGGCGATGTTCATCGTCTGAAGGGTTCGGTCAAGACAACTATAAATAGCCCTTGCGAGCAGAGTTGGTATCGGCTTCGGAGTATGATGGCCAGTTGGTGAAGGAAGCAGATCAGCTACTTGGCGTCTTTTATGTGAAGGTGCCCCCGACATTTCTAATCGGTGGCAGCTGCTCTAACGTATTTGTCTGCACAGCGCTCTTGACGTTGACGAACTCGCGAATTCCATGGACCCCGATTTCGGACTGTTCTTCATTTGGAAATAATCGAATAATCAAACTGATTTTGATCCGCAAGCGGTCACTTGGCACCTCGACCGCGTACCGCTATGAGGATCCGCGGCCCCCATCGCCGGGCCGGATTCCTTGGCCGGTGTGTTTGAGGCAGAAGTGGTGCCGGTGCTAAAGGCCGGCGGCGCGCGGCGGCGGCGCGTAGTCCGGCCTGTTGATTCATCGAGCGACGTTGTGTGCTGTTGGGACTGGCGGCTCCGGTTCGCTTCGATCTGTACGTCGTCACTGCGCAAGCCGAGCAGTCAAAGAACAGCACCCTGCTTGGATTAAATCCGTGATGTGAGGCGGCTTGAGGTCCGTCAGCCCATATTGTGGTCCAATAGTCGGCCGCCGTCGTCCTCCGTCCCGTGCCGCTACCCTATCTCGCCGAACTTCTCGACCCTGATCGAGCTTCAAGGTGGCGAGCGAGCGGCAAGAATTAGCGGACCAGCTCGTCATTCATCGAACTCGCAAGCGGGATCCGATAGCCGCGAGATTTCTTCAATTGCGGGCTCGTTGAATTCGAGCACCATCTGATCGTTGCGCACACCATCGAGGGCTGCAAGCGCGCCAAGGGCCGAGTCGTTCTGTTAGGTCCTCCGCCCAAGCTGACGCCACCAAATGACGCGGCTTTATTACTG
>Ga0126371_10003055_pt1 | contig 14567 bp, 14 predicted proteins | sample PanSoiMetaPlot_4_FD_110145 | JGI IMG/M metagenome (GOLD analysis project Ga0126371, IMG submission 110145) | Tropical forest soil microbial communities from Panama - MetaG Plot_4 | ecosystem: Environmental > Terrestrial > Soil > Tropical forest > Bulk soil | place: Panama | collected 2016-02-17 | reverse complement strand
TTTTACGAGCCAGATTACAAGTCCTGCACCAAGCTCATCGCTACGGTAACGAAAGGAAAATTTGGTTTCGACACAGCGCCACTAGCGGATTTGATTCATTGGGGCGACATCATCGATGGTGCTCAGTATCCAACGCCGCAAGCCGCCGTGGAATTAACCGAGCCCGCTACCCAACTCGCCCTCGTGATTGAGGCGGCGCCGGAAAATGGCCTGCCCGCGCAAATCATTCCTGACCTGGCCTATCGCCCGCTCAGCGGAATGGTCAAGCTGCCTCTGGTCGCCAAACATTTGGGGCCGCTGCTCGATCGCCATCGCCGCTCCATCGACATTTTGCGTCAGCGGATCGATGCTCGGGACGGAGTGATTTTCTTTGACGTCAGTGATATGGATCTGGAAGGCTACAACAAATTTATTCCGTACCTGCTGCACCCCGAGGGCGTCTATTCGGTGAGCGTCAGCGCTTCCCCGGTTCGGGCGAAAGTCTCCTTGGGGACGAATCCCTGGAACCAGGCCACCGCGAACCAAAATCTTGCATCCCTTGCCGAAAAGCACGGTGGCGGAGGGCATCCGCGCGTTTCCGCGATTTCCTTCGACCCCCGAGATCTGGTACATGCCCGCGAAGTTGCGCGGGACTTGGCAGCTACGCTTCGCAAAAAATAGAGCCCGATTCGCGATTTTCACGCTCCGGGCGCAATCGACAAATTCTCGCCTACCATGTAAAATTCTTTCATCCCTTCCGTGGACCGGTAGCTCAATGGTAGAGCAGCTGACTCTTAATCAGCGGGTTGGAGGTTCGAGTCCTCCCCGGTTCACCAACCCATGTCGTTACAACGACATAGCCTCCACGACATTTCGACTTTCATCGAACTAGGCAACATTGGGCAACAACTGCGCAGCCATTTCTGCAAGAGGCTCAGCAAAATCTTCCTGCAAAACGTGACCGTAGGTGTCTAATGTAGTCCTTGCATTGGCGTGCCCAAGCATTCCAGACACAACCTTGGTTGGATACTTCTTGAGCGCCCGTGTGGTCAGTGTGTGCCGGAAGTCATGCCATCCGCCGATACGAAAGCCCAGCTCCGCGCAGGCTGGATGGACGTATCTCCGCAAGACGTTTTTCTGATTCACGGGAGTAGCCGCTTCTGACCGGAAACAGAAACCGCCTTTTGGAGCTACGCGCAGATCGCCCGCCTGCGCGCCTCCGGCCTGTCGTGGCCAAAGATCGCCCGCGAGTTGGGCGTGAGTGTTGGTACGGTCTATACTGTTGGCCGCGTCGTGTGAGCGCGGGCAATCGCCTAGTTCGTCAAACCACCAGCATTCCTCTGTCAGGAACGGCGGAATCCGAGCCAAGTTGCAACGCCCCCGGCCAAGATTCCAGCAGCAAAAGCTATGCCCACCGCCCCGAAGGGTTTCTGCTTCACGGCGTGTTGCGCATCCTCGATAATATCCTCCATTGTGTTGCGCCCGTGTTTGACGGCCCTGCGTGCCGATCGTAGGCCATCTTCGAGCGTATCAGTGAAACGGTGCTTAACCTCGACAAAACCTCCGTTAAGCATTTTTGACTTTTCCGCTGTTGCAACTGACATATTCTCTCCTCCTATTCTCGGCTAGGGCATCCTGCGAGAACATCCGCTGGGCTTAACGACGGTCTGATGGCTACATCGGTCCATCACGTCAAACTCTACGGGTCAAACGGAAGTTAGTTCCTGAATACGGGATTTTGCGCTTTCTAGGTCCGCTGCTTCCTCAAGCTATGGCGGTGTTTGTTCATTCACTTTTCTGACAATATCAAAACGGGGTTACTTCACTGTCTGTCGCGGTTCCGAGGCTGGTAAGTCTGCGTCCTCCCGCCATTGCTTTAGCATTCCGTCTGCCACATCTCATAACTGATGCGCTTTGAGTAGTTTGCGCCAATAGGATGGATATTCTTATTCGGTATTGAAGTGAAAACAATTCCAATGGGTTTATAAAATCTACAAGGCAAAGTCTTCGTACTAGTTCCGGCATCAAAGGAAAGCCGTTGCCTGTGGTCGGGCACCGCGAAGGATTGCTCTCCTCCGCATACAGGGGCGGATTCCTGCAGCAAATTGCCGAGGAGTTAGGGTGTAGCCTGGGCAAGGCGTAAAGTGCGCATCTAACCCTTTCAAAAAACCCCGCCACTTCCCCATCCGCGGCGGGCTGATTCCCCGCCACTTACGGCGGCTCATCTGCTTTTCAAAAAACAGATGATTTGTGAGTCTCACGATTCTCTCGGGAAAGCAACTAACCCTACTACCCCCGGAGGCAGGAGCCATTCGGTCAGGCGATTCAGGTTTCGTATGATTCCGTGCGCGAAGCTAGGGGGCAGCTCATGAGGAGCAGAATAGCCCACCCTTTCGAAACCCAAACCCGAAAGGGTGTGGCACCCCCGCCAACGAGTTAAGGGCCTGCCACCCGCCTTATTGGTAGCACTTTGACTCCGCAGTCTCCTCTGAATTGGTTTTGATTGGGGCGACTGTGGAGCACATGATTTGGTCGATGCTAATGATGCTTGGTTCTGCCTGGCTTCCGTTCGGAAGCCTTCTCGATGACCCCCGGAAGCTCCCTCGAATCACGGCGAAGACTTGATGGTCTGAATTGAACGAACCGTTTTTTGAAGTCGCTAGCATCTGTTCGAAGTCCCGCCATCTGCGATCGGCTCGTCGCGTGTCGGTTTCAGCCAGGCCCTCAAGGTTAATGCCACACCGACCATTGTCTAGGCTAAAATTCTCTGCGTCGGTGTAAATCCAGCCGGCGGTTTGGATTTTTTTCCCAGCAAAGGATTCAGGTTTGTCCCGGAGCTCGCACAGTGATGTCTTCACCGGCGGCTCAGCGCGGCTGCCTTTTTGACAACCAGTAAGAAAGGGCAGCACCACGCAAAGAGCGCAAGCTGGTGGCAGACGACAATTCCAGCAGACCTTGGTCATGGTTTTTGGCACCTTCTACCCTTGGCGCAGTCAGAGTCAGCGCTGTTTCTGGCGGCCTTCTCGATCGCATTCCGGTATTCATCTCTGTGGCGGTCGACGTCGGCCCATGCATTAACGGCGAAACCAAGCCAACGCAGGTTACGGCCTTCCCCCCTAACGAGTCACCTTTCCATCCACAACATTCGCCACGTATCGACCTTCGCTGAGGAACTGCATGACCTTCTTGCCGGATCGCGCCAACTGCGCCCATCGGGATTTTGTCTCCGGATTCTGCTCAAGCCCTCGGATGTCGTTACCGTCGAAAACGAAGTCCACTTGAGCCAATCTGCGTTTTGCAGTGCGTCGAACGGAATAGCTTTCCGTTCCTAGCCCAACGAGCTTGGCATTTTCGACAAGCACTTGCCGCCAGACCTCAACGAGCGTTTCCTCGAAGGAAGTTTTTGACATACTAAGTCATCCTACCGGGTCCGTCGGGGCGAAGACACAACCAATCGCCGGATATTCGGGTAGGAATGGCGCGGGAAAACGTGAAATTGGTCGCCAAACTTCCACTGTGGTTACAGCAAGAGTTGAAGACGTGATGCATAAGGACAACGCCTCAGAGTGAATACCGGGGTTTACCTGCTTTGCGAGGTGCGCGCATTGGTATTAACTGGAAGCCTCACCTTACACACCCCAAGGGGCGAGGTCCTTGATGGCTAGCGAGAATCTCGCCCCTCCCACGAACTTAACGAGCAACTGGCGGATACGCAGCAAAAACAAAGGGGCGACCCATTCAAGAGCCGCCCCGCCGAACGCTTGGCCTCGACAAAATCCGCATTACTCAAACTCTGTTGTGACTCGGCTGATTACGGTCACGTTGGAGGCCTGCTGGCCTTTTGGTCCCTGCACAATCTCAAATTCAACCGCATCGCCTTCGTTCAACGTTCGGTATCCGTCTCCTACAATCGCTGTGTAATGGACAAAAACGTCTGGTCCGTCATCGCGCCCGATGAAACCATATCCTTTTGAATTATTGAACCACTTCACCTTGCCCTGCACTTTCCTAGCCTCCTCGTGAGTTGGGGGAACGGCCCTTTCACCGTTGGCACTGATTGGGTGTTTACGGAGAGACACGCCGGGGTCGGTCCTTTCCTTCATATTGCGCTTGGCCGTACAAAGGGGTTGCTTATGTGTTCTAAGAAACACTCAGGACGATTGTGTTTCAACAGAGGATGGCTGATCTTCGTGTCACTTCCTCTTTTCGAGCAACGTTCTCAATTTGCTCTTTCGTGTTTCGTCTCGCGGAGTTCTTCCGCGTGACTTTATCCATCCGAGCATGTTCCCGACGTGAACCCGATGCACGGTAGGCTCCTCATAAATTTCCACAGCAACCCATCCGATTTGACTGCCATCGCTCGCCCATCCGATTCGCGCTAGCTTCTGCAATCCCTTCAACGCCGCTTCGTAGACAGATTCTGCCCGGACTCTCACGCTATGCTCGACCCCGTGATCGTCAACGAGTTTAACGACACAGTCCCGTTCGTCTGACATTTGTTGCTCTCAAAGAAAGGAAAATGGAGGTAGAGGAGGGATTCCTAGTCTAGCGCCGTTCGTTGCACAGTTGGCAGAAAGATTTCACAGTATCCGAGGACTGTCCAAACACTGAATTGAATTATTTATCTGCGTGAATGCGCTCAGCGGGGACTTCAACTTCAGTCACCCCACGGAAGGAGAACAGCAACTTTACAAGGTACTTGGGCGGCTGTTCCGATGTCTGCTTCACGATATGGCCCACAGCGTCGGTCACCGCTGCCTGAAACATCACACCCTCGGCCTGCAAGCCAGCCAGATTCACGCGCACCAGTTGGCCCACTTGCAGCATCGTCCCTCCACAAAAATGGTCCGCCTGCCGGAAGCAAAATGCAAGGCATTCCGCCGGAGGGGTCAATTCAGCCTTACTTCGCGTTCCATAGTTCGCAGAAATGTTTTACTGTCGCCGGGGCATGACCGGCGTAATGGTTGTTTGCGAAGACAAGGATTTTTCTAATGCGTTTATCAAGGACAAGTCGCCTCAACACAACGACCCAACTTTTGAGATCATCTTGCCTGTCGATCACCGTTTTATCCCAGGTCGTCGTCTGTTCCTCGATGCCTTTGCGATTGCCGAGCCAACGGACATAAGTAAAGTCAGCGGTAATCAGGTCAAGGGCACCCTTCATTTCCCAGGGCCTCGGCATAAATGATGTGTCGGTCAATGCCAGGGCGACGTTGTGCTCGCGGAGCAAGTCTGTCAGCCGAGCATCGAGCCAATCTTTATTCCGAACCTCGACCGCGAAGCGACCAGCTTTCAGGTCCGCCGCTCTTTTGAAAAAGGATTGCAAGCGAGCACGAAATTCGTCCTGGCTCTTAAGGACCCATTTGTCAAACTTGGGAAATTGCAAGAGCATAGGGCCGAGCTTGTCGCCTAAACAGGTGCATTCGCTCGATGAATTCGTCGAACTCTGGCTCGCAGTCCACTAGAATTTTTCGTGCGTTATGACCTGAGGAACCTTCACCGCGAAGATGAAATCCGCCGGGGTTCTCTCGTTCCAACTTGTGACGGTTGAGGCGGCTGGTGTGCCGTAGAAGGTGCTGTCGATCTCGACCGTGCGAAATTGCTTCGCGTAGTACGAGAGATAGTTCGTTGACTTCATTCCTTTAGGATAGAAACTGCCTTGCCAACCGGACGCGGTGAAAGACGAAGTGCCGAGCAGGATTTGGGTGCCGGGGATTTCGAAGGGGCGAGGGACTTCTTGCGCGGTAGCCGGTGCAACGGCTTCCTCCTTGTCCAACTCGAAGAGTGATGGTTGACGGATAAGCTCGACTCTGGATTTCGTTTTCACGCCGAGAGTATACCGATTGTCGGTGTGAATCTGCGTGCTTTAATACTCACCGTTGGAGGGATTACTTCCGGATTGCCCGTCATCCAAGGACAATCCCCAGCGATGGTGAACTTTGGAGGTACCGTTCGTTGACCTAAACCATGCATGCCTGTATCGCCGTTAGCAAACGCACGGTGGAATCCTTCCGTGCATTCCACCGAATTCGCTCGAAGGGCCTTTAGACGCGGCAAAAGTAAGAGTATGACTTGGCTTCCGCTACTGTTTCGTTCGATAAAAGATGGGCGCCGGGGAATCCACGATTTTGAAATCGGCGGGCACGGTGAACAGGGACGGATTCGGATCGCCTCGCACGATATTCGTCAGGCGGAACGTTTGTTCCCCCATGCGCGGGTCGCTCCGTTTGCTGTAGACCACCGTCTTGAGATCGGGCGAAGTCCACACTTCGGTCACAATCGTAATCGGCTGCTCATTTCCGATTTGACCGGCTGGTATCGTGTGCGTCGTTCGTGTACCCTTCACCAGGACGCCTTCCATGGTCTGAGAACCAAGGTCCTCGGTATTCGCCTGGCTCTGCCCCTCCGTAATCAAGTGTTTCTCGAAGAACACATCCGGCCCCTGAGCCGCTATGGTCGTCGGCATTGCATCGGGCGGAGGCAATGGCGGCGCCTCGCTTCCATCGGCGACTCTCATCGTAAACGTCCCGCCTGCAGCCGAGCCGCCCGCCACGCCCCCGGTACCCACGGAAAGGGGAGGAAGCTCGGGCATTTTCTGCGCCGTCTTCTCCGCCAGATTCAATGTGTAGGAAGTATGGGCGACGGGGTCGTGAATGAAAATCAAATGCGGGGCATTGTCTGCCGACAGGTTTCCTATCGCCGGTAACACCGTATCCTGACGCGTGCGGCCCTGTGAGTCGCGCGCCGTGCTTCCCGTGGTGGTCTGCACGATGCGATTGCCGTCCGCAAGCGTCTGGACGTGCTCGTTCGTGGTCGTGGCCGAATAGGGCGCACCTAAAACGGTACTCGACACTTTGCCGAGTGCGCGCGAGGCAACAGGCACTTGACCCCCCTTTTGATAGAAGACGTCCCCCTTCTCTTGCACTCCTAGGTCTTGCGCCCCTATCTCTTGAACCCCTTTTTCTTGGGCAAGGGCGCAAGATGCCGCTGCCAGAACCAGAAACAATGCGCGTGTCATGGCCATCACTCTCCTTTTTAACTAAAACCAATTCACTGCCGCAGACGAACCTGTTGAACAGACCCGTCCGGAGCAATCCTCAGGTCCGCGACAAAATTGATTCCAGCCGGCATCGCGCCCGGCGGAAACATCGCTTCGGCGGGGATCGCAATTTGGATCGCGGTATCCATAGGCTGCACTTGCGTGGCCCGCTCCTGAACGCGTTGAGCCTGAGATGTGTGACGCCTCCGCACCGCGGCCTTGTGTGGGGCACGCGCTGCCGCAGGGGCAAGCTCTACCGCAGGGGAAGGCCCGGGAACAGGCCCAGTAGCAGTCCCTACCGTCGGCTCGAGAACCGGCGGTGGCTCAACGCGGGTCCGCAGAAGCACCAGGAGCATGAACGACGCGGCTACGACGCTGCTCGCCAGGACAGCCACCCAATGCGGAACCCGGTCAGGCGCTTTCGGGGCCATCAGCGCATCGCAATAGGCATCGAGAGTTTCACTCAGGTGCCTATATTTCGCGGCCCACTGCCAGCACTCCTTACACCTTTCAACATGGTGCTCCACCTCGCCGGCTTCTTCGGCCGGAAGCTCCCGGTCAAGCCAGGCAACGAGTTTCGCTTGAACGTCACACATTGCATTTCTCCGCTAATTTCCGCATCGCGCGCTCCACCGTGTCTCCCACCGTGGACGTGGCAATTCCCAAGACTTCTCCTATTTCGCGGTAGCGCAGTCCTCCTGCCCTCAGCAGCAGGCATTCCCGTTCAGACTCCCCCAGTAGTTGAATCGCAGCTGCGACCCGACGTAACTTCTCTTTTCTCAACAGAACCTGCTCGGGCGTCGTGCTATCCGCGAGGAATTCCATTCCCCCATCGAGGGTTTCGCCAAATCGCCGGTCGTAGCTCGTCTGACGATTTCGGGCCTGATTATGCGCAACACGAAATAGCCAGCCACGGATGTTTTCCTGGTCTCCTCCCGATGACAAATGGCGCTGCAGGCTGACAAACGCGTCTTGCACCACATCTTGCGCTTCGTCGCTGGTAAGTCCGAGACAAATCAGATAGCGCAGTAGAGGTCTGCGTAATTCGTGATACAGGTTCGTGACCTCCGAGGGGCGGGCCGCCACCCGTATCAGGGGTAGCGCCAGAGGTACGGAATCGTCACTCACAAGAAGCCTCCGCAATGCGCCTCTATCCATACAACAAGCGAGAACCCCGTTTTTCCGGGTGGCCCGTCTGGTTCAACAAGGGATTCTCGCGCCGAAGACACCTGCGTCCTTAGCTTGTCGGAAGTTGGGCGGGAGCGTTCCGAGAAGCCGACTTCCCGTTACTTATCCGCACGATCCCCAGCTGGACTACTCCCCCAAGCATAGAGCGCGTGTGCCAACCCGGAGGCCTTACTTCCGGCTTGCCCGTCATCCGCCCGGATTCGATTTGAAAGCCGCCGTCAGGATTCTGACCGCTCTCGGACTCCCATAAACTTTCGCGTCCATGGCTTCTTGCGCATCATGAGCCACACAATGAGGGCCACCGCAAGCGCCGCCACCACTTTTTGAGGAGGCCACCACCATCGTCTATTCGTAACGCAGAGCCTTCAAGGGATCGAGCCTGGAGGCACGGTACGCCGGTAAGAAGCTCGCTAAGGCGGCGACGGCGGTCAGAGTGACAACGGCCATCACCAGCGTGAGCGGGTCGCGGGGTTTCAATCCAAAAAGTAAAGATTTCGCGACTTGCGCGGAGGCAAGAGCCAGCGCGGTGCCAACGACAAGACCCACCACCGTAAGCACACCCGCCTCTTGCAGAATCATCCCAATAACGTCCCCACGCTTTGCGCCGATGGCCATGCGAATACCAATCTCCTTGGTGCGTTGGACAACCATGTAGGAAATTACCCCGTAGAGACCAATCGCCGCGAGCAGCGCCGCCAGGAATCCGAAGAAGCCGGAAAGCGTGGCCATCAATTCATCCTGCAGCAAAGAATCGTGGACTTGTGTCCTGAGCGGCTTGAACTGAAGATCAATTCCAGAATTCACGTTTCCAATCGCCTGCTTGATGGAAGCCATCAAGGCCGTCAATGGGAGAGTAGAGCGGACAACCAGGTCGTTGTTCGGCTGGGGCTTTTCCATTTGCGTCACGGGAAAGAACATAAAGGGCAAGAAATCTTCGTGCATGTCCTGGAATTTGAAGTTGCCACTCACACCGACAATTTCATAGAAGGGCCGGGGCTTGCCCGGCGGCTCGTGGATCTGGAATCGTTTCCCTAAGGGATTCTGTTCCTTGAAGAACTTTTCAGCAAAAGCCTGATTGATGACAGCGACCTTAAGGGAATTCTCCGTATCGTGATCGTCAAAGTCTCGGCCCGAAAGCAGCGGCGTGCCAATGGTCAGAAAATAGCCAGGGCTGAGAAAGTTCTCCCAAGCCCAAGGTTTCTCCTTGTCTCCCCCCTGTTCTTTTCCCTCAGGGATGACGCCGTCGTTCCACGTTTCTCCGCCGAAGGGGACCATGAGGGCCCCGGCCGCAGCCTCGACACCGGGGATAGCTTGGACGTGCTTCAAGATTTGCCGGTTGTAATCTATGTTGCGGCCCTGCGGAATGTGAAGATGACTAAAATCAATGGCTGTCACCAGGGTTCCGGTTTCCTGAAACCCGACGTTGAGAGTCGTCAAATTGCGAAGACTCCGCGCGAAAAGAAGAGCGCCCATCAAAAGGACGATGGAGAGCGCAACTTGGGAAACAACGAGAGCCCGCCGAAGGCTGAAACGCTCGCGGCCACCAGTACTGCCCCGGCTACCGGATTGAAGCAGGGTGGCTGGCTCCGCGCGAGTGGCTCGCACGGCGGGAGCAAGGCCGAACAGGATTGTCGTCAGGGCGGCAAGCGAGGTTGTGAAGGCGAGCACGCGCCAATCCATGCTGAGATCGAGGAAGACTTGGCTGTCCGATGTGCTGATGAACGAGACAAGAATGCGGCTGATAGCAAAAGCCAGGAACAATCCGCAAAGCGAGCCGGCGGCGGCCAGGAGAAAACCCTCCGTGAGAAGTTCGCGAATCATACGAGCGCGCGAGGCGCCGAGAGCGAAGCGGATGGTGATATGGCGCTCGCGCGCGCTTGCGCGGGCCAGCATCAGGTTTGCAAGGTTCGCGCACGCAATCAAGAGTACAAGCCCTGAGATGCCGAGCAGGAGCCACAAGGAGGCCTCGGAGTCGTTGCGAAGCTGCGAGAAGCCGGTGCTGGCGGAAAAAGCTCCGAGCTTGTAGGCGAGGTATTTTTTGACGCCATCGGCGTCGTAGAACGGGGGGATGGTATTTTGCAAGATAGCGGGCGTGACCGCTCCGATCTGCGCGTTGGCGCGAGCGATGGTCCACCCCGGTTTCAGTCGTCCGATGGAAGCCAGCCACCAGGCGTGCCTGATCGTCAGGCGATTATTGTCAGGATTTAGGATAGGCTCAACGCAAATGGGCACGGCCACATCGAACGTGTCGCCCACACTGAGGCCATTAAAGCCTGGTGGCGTGACGCCAACGATGTCAAAAGAATTGCTGTCGAGAGTGAGTCGCTTGCCGATAATCGTGGGATCGCCGGCGAAATTGCGCTGCCAAAACGCGTAGCTGAGGTTCGCACCGCCGAGAGAGCAGCCGGGTTGATCGTCTTCAGGGCCCAGGAGGCGACCGAGGGACGGCTGAAGGCCCAGGACACGGAAGAAATCGCCGCTAACCCGAAGACCCTTCGCGTAGCGGACTTCGCCGCCCGTTGCGAGGTTGAATTGATTGCTGCTCCAGACCGCGATTTCAGAAAATCCTTCCTGGCGCTCGCGAATCTGCTCCCACATGGGGAAGGATAATTGGGAGTACTTGGTGGAGAACTGCCCGGAACCCCAGTGCCTGTCAGCGATGCGGATGGTGCCTATTTCCTCGGAATTCCTGACGGGAATGGTGCGGAGACGGATGGCGTCAATTAGTTGGAAAATGGCCGTGTTGGCGCCGATCCCGAGCGCAAGGGTCAGGACCGCGACAGCCGTGAATCCAGGGCTGAGGCGGAGAAGCCGGAAGCCGTAGCGAATGTCCTGCCACAATGAGGCCATATCATCCCCCCTGCAGTATCAGACGAGGAAGGGAGCTTAGTGTCACGTTGTTGGGGGCTAGGAAGAGGTGGCGAGGATCCTCACACTCTTCTGCGGTTCTTCTCTAAGCCCTTTAGAATGTGCAGTTCCGTAATTCTCACGCGTAACCCTTAGAATCTGCAGTGACCGAAAGAATCGGAGGGGCAATACGCCGTTAAAAGATCGCATCTGTGCTACCAAGCGAAATAGGGGGCAGTGCGGCTGCGCTCACGTTGCCGGGGATGCTACTACGCTTTCGGGCCGCACGCTTGTGACTCGCTCCTCGTCCAGATGGGTGCGATTACTTCCCGGATTGTCGGCTACACGGAAGTTATCGCCTCAGTCGGCAGCGGCTACCGTACAAGTGTGTCTCGGTACCGTCAACCTCACCAAAGCACTGGATCACGTAGCTTGCGTATCCTCCTTGACGACACTTCTAGCGTCCTTATCCTCCCGCAACCCGACGAACTTTGAATGCCTGAGCCGATCTCCCTCGGTCCACTCCAAAAATTCTATTTGCGCCACGGCCTCGGGGCGCAGCCAGACGCATCCCTTCATTTTCTCCGCAGTCAATTCGTCGCCCCAACGTGATTTGTGCGTGTCCGGCAAATTGACGAAGGGCATCGTGGGGGAGACCAGGTGCCGGATTTTCTCGAAAACCTGACGACGTGATGCCACGACAAAGCCGTTGCGAACGCGAGCAACGTAGACCAAATCCTTGCCGCGGTAATAGCCGACGATCAGAGAATCAAAACCGTGCGGCCCAGGAATGTACCCGCCTATCACCAACTCCTGCCCTCGATTCACCCGGCACTTGACCCAGGAGCCTATACGTTTTCCCGGTTCATAGCGGCTGTCCTTACGTTTCCCGATCACACCCTCAAGTCCTTGCTGGCGCACTGCGGCCAGCATGTCGTCCGCGCTTGCTGCGAACTGCTCCGCGATTCGGAGGCGGGACGAACGCAGCTTCAAAAGAGACTTCATGATTTTGCGGCGTTCGCTAAGGGGTAGTCGGGTTAGATCGCGGTCATTACAGATTAGAAGATCGAAGATAAAAAAGTGGATGTTGGACGCGGCAGCGCGAAAGTTTTGGAGCAGATTGAAGTTTGGTCGGCCCAGCGCGTCGAGAGCAACGATCTCACCATCAACGACCGTACCCTCGGGAAGTTCAGCAAGGGCCTCTACGATGAGCGGGTAGTAATGATCGAAGGACTTGCGTCGGCGTGAAAACAGACTCACGCGGCTATCGGATTTGACGGCGACAGCGCGATAGCCGTCGAACTTGATCTCGTAGAGCCATCCTGGCCCATCCTTGAGCTTTGAAACTGGAGCGCAATCCATCGGTTCGATGAATTCGGCCTTTCTTTTCGGAAGGGACCTTAAACTGCCGGCTCCGTCTCCGTGCATGGTTCTAGGTTAATACAGGCGGTTTCGAGATTGTCAGGGTCTGGGTTTCTTGGCGTGCGGGTGAGGGTATTGGATGGCGGCCCAATGCGTACTAGCCCTACGCTCCATCAGTGGGCCGCCAACCCAGTGTGTTCCAAGACAATTCTTACAAAGCCGACCAAATCTCTTACAAAGCCGACCAAATCGAGTCGTTGCGCAAAGGCTAAGAGGGAAGTATTTGCTGGCGGTCACTCGCTGTCCTAGAGATACCCTAAAGGGTTCGAATGAACCGCCAGCTTGGCACGGTCTAAGATTGCCGTTTTATAAGGCGTGGGGTGCAGAAGTACCACGAGCAGATTGACTGTAGGTTTTTCGGGAAGAGATTAAATGGAGGCGACGCAAATCCCGCTTCCCAGCCCCGAGAGCAAAGAAGTTGCACCGCCTCCAGGAGAATCAGGCACGGAAGAAACAGTACAGCCCCTTGCTTAGATATCACCTGTCAGTTTTGACAGTTACAGCCCTGGCTTAGGTTCTCTTAGGGTTGCGCTGCATGAACCTCAAGAGGTGGCTGTAGCTCTTTCAACCCGGATTCTCCTCCGAGGAAACAACCCCAATTTGAGGGGCCACAGCCACCCGATTTTCCCCTGTGCGCTATCGTGACCATGCCACGTAAGCTAGCCTCTCGGTGTTGCTGCGGGCACTCAAAAACGATTCACGGAACCAAGAAGGGTCCGTGCAACCGCCTCAATTGCGAGTGCAAAGCATATCGTCCCACTTCTCAAAATGCCCACGATGCAGTGCCTGTCTGGGAAATAGGGACCCGTGGTCGGAACCACCACCGACCAGATTGAGTGAGATGGGGGCTGAGTTGATTCGGTGCCTTTCTCTGTCGGTTTTGACAGCTACCGCCAGGGCTTGGGTTCTCTTACGCTGTTCTTGCATAAACCTCAACAGGTGGCTGTAGGCTCTCGGACCCCAACTTCCTCCTGACTTGCAGCCACCGATCTTCCCCATCTGAAAGAATAAACAGTGGCAACCAGCTCGACGCTCGCTAGATTCAAGCTGGCTAGTAAAAGGGTCTGTAGGGGAAAGCGTTGCCCAGCGGGGAAATTTGGCGGCGCTTCCCCATCATTGTGATAGCCTTGGTCTCCCCGTTTCCGCTGGGAGGAATCATGGAAGAGCAGCGGAAATTCGCAATCCCAACCATCCTGGCGGCGCGGAGACTTTGACGACCCTAACCTAAACCCTTGGCCCTTTCGCGTCTGCAAGTCCTTTGTTTGCAGCAAGCTGTATGTGGTTTCTACAAATTCAGGCTGCCGCGAATCATCCTAGAAAGAATTGATGACGCCCCCCTGTACGTAAGTACAGTTCGCGCGGATTCGGGAGTGATAGGCTTCATCCGCCTAGCTTCATCCTCCAAGGAGAAGGATATGGCTTCCGTGTTCGATATGCGGAGAATGCACTACGCGCTAGAGAAATTCAGCGATTTTATTCGCGGTTCTGGTTCTGGAGCTCAGTCAGCTTATGCCACTATATATGCTACAGGCGTCATTGACAGTCTTTGCGCCTTTGAGGAAAAGCTACAAGCGCACGGTACTCGTACCAATGACATCGAGTTTTATGTAGGGACGGCTATCTACGCAGCTTCCCAGTTCCAGGCCTATATTACGGGCGACAAGAGCGACATCGCCAATCAGAATGCCGCTCTTGTGTACCGAGATTTTCTTGAAACAAGAATCGAAAAACTGCACCTTCTGGAGCAGGATATGGATTCCTGGGCTGCCTAACAACGCAAATTTCAGCCTCCTCCCAAGAGGGCTTTTTGGGCGGGCCTTAGGCCGCACCTTGCGAAAACTTGCTTTGGGGGCCCTCCCGCCCTGCCGACGCCGACAGCCTCAGGGAACTGCCCTGGCCTTTGAATTCGGGGTGAATCCGTAGAACTTCCGCTTCGACAGCTGGCTTCGATTTGATTTAAAAAAAGTGGGTGCTACCCTCGGCCAGAGATTATTCCTTTAAAGAGTTGGGGTCCGAAAGATTCTTAGGGCTTTTCTTGTTCAGTAGCCCAATCAGCTCTTGGCCAGAAGGAGGCACTGCAACTGCACCTTTG
>Ga0126371_10003053_pt1 | contig 14570 bp, 9 predicted proteins | sample PanSoiMetaPlot_4_FD_110145 | JGI IMG/M metagenome (GOLD analysis project Ga0126371, IMG submission 110145) | Tropical forest soil microbial communities from Panama - MetaG Plot_4 | ecosystem: Environmental > Terrestrial > Soil > Tropical forest > Bulk soil | place: Panama | collected 2016-02-17 | reverse complement strand
GGCTGGCAGTTCACGCTGCTCGATTCGACTTTTGAAGACCAGAGGAAGGCGGCCATCCGCGAGCACGAAGCTGGACTCACGCTGATTCATGACACATTTCGCAACGTCACGGAGGCGATCTCCATCGATCCGGATTATGCGGAAGAGCTATGGGCGAAAGACGTGCGCTTTGAGAACATCAGCGGTCCGGCCATCACCATCAGCAAAGTCAATAACCCGCGCACCGAGATCAATCTTGAAAAGATTGCCTGCCGTAAGGTTCCCGTTTTTGCCCTGTTGCGAGAAACGCAAAAGAAGGTTGCCGCTCCCGGCGAGAGCTACATGGTTAAGTCGTTCTCTCACGGTTTAACGATGAGCGCTCCGGGCGTGGATGGCAAGATTCAGACAAATTTCGATGCTGACGCAGTGAAAGAGCTGCCGCCCTTTGGATATAACGCAGTCCGTTCATTGCCGCCTGCAAATACATGGACAAACCTGAAATCGCTGGGCGCAAAAGGCGATGGCGTGACCGACGACACCGCCGCAGTGCAAAGGGCGATTGCCGAGCATCGCGTGATTTACATTCCCATGGGCCGATACGTCGTCAGCGATACGATCAGGCTTCGTCCTGACACCGTGCTTTTCGGGCTGCATCCGAGCATGACGCAGTTTGATCTGCTCGACTGCACGCCTGCCTTTCAGGGCCCGGGCACGCCGAAAGCGCTGCTGGAAACGCCGCAAGGCGGGCACAACATCGTCACTGGAATCGGCCTTTATACCAACGGTATTAACAGCCGCGCTGTGGGAGCGCTGTGGATGGCGGGCGCGGATTCCCTGATGGACGATGTGCGCTTCCTCGGCGGTCACGGAACCAATGCCGCGGACGGCACACGCATCAATCCTTATAACAACACGCATACTGCCGATCCGGACATTCGCCGCCGGTGGGATGGGCAATACCCAAGCCTGTGGATTACAAATGGCGGCGGTGGAACGTTCGCTGACATCTGGACGCCGAGCACGTTCGCACAGGCCGGACTCTACATCTCGAATACAACCACGCCTGGACATGTGTACGAGCTTTCCAGCGAGCACCACGTTCGTAACGAGGTCAAGCTCGACCGGGTGGAGAATTGGGAACTCGACGCCATCCAGACCGAGGAAGAGCGCGGCGAGAGCGGCTTTGCGCTGCCGCTCGAAATCTCAAGATCGAAGAACATCACGATTGCCAATTATCACGGCTATCGAGTCGTGAGCAGCTATCAGCCGTTTCCTTATGCAATCAAGATATCGGAATCGCATGACATCCGCTTCCGCAACGTGCATGTGGACAGCGACAGCAAGGCCGGCTTCGATAATTCTGTTGTCGACTCAACGAAACACGCTGAAGTGCGGGCATACGAATTTGCATCGCTGAACGTGCCGGAGCAATACACTCCACAGAAGCAGAGTCCACTTCCGCCGACGCTTGCTTCGGGCGCGCAATTGGAGCGGCTGGCGACCGGATTCTTCAACATCTCCGGGGCGGCTGTTGATCCTGATGGCCAACTCTATTTCGTAGATGCGCACTGGCAGCGGATCTACAAGTGGTCGCCGGAGACGCGCGAAGCGGTCGTGGTGCGCGACAATCCGCTGGATCCGGTGAACCTGGGATTTGATAAAGCGGGAGACCTTCTGGTGGTGTCCTATGCGGGGAAAGGGACGGTATATTCCTTCCGCCCAGGTACGCCGATGGACCAGGCAACGTTCCTCAAGCCTGAGCCGGCCACGGCGCGTCCTAGCATGGCGCCGCTGCTGCCAGTAGACGTATGGAGCGCGCGCAGCGTTCCCGGCGACAGGCCATATCAGTATGTATCGCCCGACGGCACCGTATTCATTCCGGCGGGCGAGGACTTCGTGCAGGGCCAACTTTACTATGGGACGAAGATGGCCGATATTCTTCGCGCATTCAGCTTGGGGAAAGCTGTGCCGGGAAATCCGTTTTATGTGAGCGACGAGTCGGATGAAAAAACCTACAAGGGAAATGTAACTGACAAAGGCACAATTACCGGTTTGCAACTCTTTGCCGAACGGGGTGGCGAGAGCGTTACGCAAGACCGCGGAGGGAACGTATATCTTGCGGCTGGACAAGTGCTCGTCTACAGCGCGAAAGGCGAACTGCTGGGCCAGATCGATGTGCCTGAGCGGCCTATCGATGTCGTATTTGGTGGACGCGACCGCAAGACGCTCTATATCCTGACGCACACGTCACTCTATTCCGTGAAGACGGGAGTTCCGGGTTTGTAGCACGCCATGGCGAAAAAGAAAACCAGCAACAACGGAGCTGCGGAGCCAGTCACGCTCAAGGTGCTTGCGGCCCATCTCAAGCTTGATCCGGCCACGGTTTCGGTCGTGCTCAACAACGTGCCCGGCCGCTCGATTCCCGAGGCCACGCGGGAGCGCATCCGCTCGGCGGCGCGGAAGTTCAACTATCAGCCCAGCTTCGTCGCGCGGTCGCTGCGCAACCGGCGCACCATGACCATCGGCATTCTGGTTCCGGTGCTCGCTGATGGGTACCACACCGAGGTGATGAGCGGCATAGGTGACCATCTCCTGGAAGAGGGCTACTTCTACTTCATCGCGCACCATCGGCACCGTCCTGACCTGATCGAGCAATATCCGCGCATGCTGGTGGGCCGCGGCGCCGAGGGGATCATCGCCATCGATACGCATCTTGATCACAAGCTTTCGGTTCCGGCCATTGCCGTTGCCGGTCATCGCCGAATCAACAGCGTGACCAATGTTGTGCTCGATCACAACATCGCTGCGGAGATGGCAATCAGGCATCTGTATGATCTGGGCCATCGTGCGATAGCCTTTATGCGCGGGCAGCCCTACAGCTCAGATTCGGAAGTACGGTGGCAGGGCATAGTCAAGGTAGCGCGCGAGCTTGGTCTGCCAATCCATCCGGAACTGACGATTCAGCTCACCAAAGACCTGACCACGCCCGAGCTCGGCTATCCTGTAGTCCAGCAATTGCTGGCGCATCATCGTAAATTTACCGCCATGGTCTGCTTTAATGACATGGCGGCGATTGGCGCGATCCGCGCACTGCACGATGCCCAGCTACGCGTGCCCGAAGATATCTCCATCATCGGTTTCGATGATGTGCCGCAGGCTGCGTTTCAGACGCCGAGCCTCACCACTATCCGCCAGCCCCTGCACGAAATGGGCAAGCTTGCGGCGCAACTGCTGCTGGAACGGCTGCGCTCGCCGGGCGATGTTCCGCAGGAGGTCGCGGTCAAGCCGCGTCTTATCGTCCGCGAGACCACCTGCCCTCCACGGCAAGTGGGCAGCAAAGAATCTATCAGAACGAGAAAAGAAGCTGTCCAGATCTAGGTCGCTTATATTTCGAAGCTCTTCTTCCCGATGGCAAGGATCCATCCTTTGCCGGTTTCCAACGTGACTTGCACGTTCGTGTAGCCGGCCTCGACCAATAGATCGCGATGTTCACCGGGAGTCAGCAATTTGATGCCTGTCTTTGGAAGGTATTTTTCGACGAGCCTTGCTGTGGTGGTATTGGCCCCTTTGTAGACTTCGGCAATGATGGCAAGCGAACCTCCCGGTTTCAGAGTGCGGAGCAATTCCCTTAGATCGCCAGGCAAATCCTGCCACCAGAAATGTGTCTCGACAGCGACAACAAGATCGAAAGTGGCCGACGCAAACGGCAATTGTGATACAGATCCCTCACGGATATCCACGCGGCCTTTCTTGATCCAATCCCTGTTTGTCTTAGCGGCGAAGGCGACACTGGCCGTCGAGTAATCAAGGCCATAGACCTTACCCTCCGTCACGATCGCAGCCAGCTTGCTCACCGTTCGCCCACCGCCGCAACCAATGTCCAGAATCGTAAAGTTCTTTTCGATAGGAACTTGCGAAAGACCCCAATCAGTCACGCCTGAATGCCGGGAATTCATGTTTCGCAGAACGAGCCGGCCAAGCCAACCTGTGGGTTTTTGGCATTGAGTTACGCGAGGTTTTGTGCTTTGAGCCAGCTTCATGATTCGTTGACGTTGAATATTACCATTGAGCATTGTCGTTATCAGAGCGTACGGTGCTCCTAACTCAACGATTGCGGGCATACTACACATGAATTCACAGCGAAAAATCCAGGCGCTTTTGCTGGCTATGATCTGCCTCGTTTGCAAACCTGTCTATAGTCAGCACGCCGGGTTAGTACCGCCACTCCACACGGAAGGCCATCAGATTCTGGATGCGTCAGAAAATCCAGTGCGGCTTACTTCCGTGAATTGGTACGGCTTCGATCAAAAAGAATATGTGGCAGGCGGGCTGGATCACGCTCCGCTGGCGACTATTGTCGAGCAAATTCGGCAGATCGGTGTGAACTCGGTGCGCTTGCCCTGGGCGAATGAAACGCTGGAACGCAATCCGCTGGTGCCTGACTACGCAGTTGCCGCAAACCCGCAGTTCAAAGGCAAGCACGCGATGGAAGTGATGGACGCAGTGATTGCGGCGTTGGAACATGCACACGTCATGGTCATTCTCGACAATCATGTCAGCAGGGCTGACTGGTGTTGCAGTGAATCGGACGGCAACGGGCTCTGGTACAACCATGAGTACCCGGAGGCGAACTGGCTTGCAGACTGGCAGACGATTGCGAAACGATATCGAAATCAAAAGTGGGTTGTAGGCGCAGATTTGCGCAACGAACTGCGCAATGGCGCAGCATGGGGCGGTACGGATCCCAAGCTCGACTGGCATGCGGCGGCAGAGCGCGGCGGCAGAGCTGTATTGGCTGCTAATCCGCGGCTGCTGGTCATTGTGGAAGGCCCCGAATATTCCACCAACTTCGCCGGATTCGACAAGCTCCCGGTAAATCTGCCGGTGCCGTACAGGCTCGTCTACTCGCCTCACGCCTACTATGCGGCAGAACAAACCCCATCCAGCTTTGAGGAGCTAAAGGAAGTCTACGAGGCGCGCGCGACGTTTCTACTGCACACCGAGCCCGGAGTACCCCTTTGGGTTGGGGAGTTCGGCACCTGTCAGACGCTGGACTGTGGCGCGGAGGCTGATTGGTTTAGGCAGTTTGTCCGCTTACTGAAAGAAAATCCGCAGATATCGTGGAGTTATTGGCCACTGAATGGGACGCAATCGACGGGCGTGAGCAGGAAGTACGATGCGATTGAAAGTTTTGGTCTGTTATCGGCCGACTACAAACACATAGCAGCGCCAAAGATTGTCGAACTCTTGCGCACGATTGAAGGGCAGCCACCCCGCTAGTGAACCGAAGCAAACCTGCTCCGGTCATCCCGAATCAGGAGACGGCTCTGGAATGGCGCATTAACTTAGTATGACAAAGCCCACGTACTACCAAGCGAGCGTTGTGACCGAATCAGGCGGCAGAGAGATGGTCATCGACTGGTCACGGAGCGCGCACTGGACGCTTTGTTCGCGGCCTGTGTTGGTGAGGACGAGGACATGGCTACCGTCGGGGTTCTCAACGGCGACATGGTCGATGTCCTTGAGGTCTCCCCATGAGGCAATGACACGCGCGCCGCGCTGGATCGCTTTTGAGTAGTGAGCGAAGGCCCAGTATTGACCGCTGCGCGTAAACTCCTGCGTCTTAGAGTTGATGGTAACTACGCCTCCGCAGGAAAACGGGCCGATATTTGGCTCGCCATGCTCGTCCAGCACCAGATTCCAGCTCACAATGCACCGCGCCCAATTGCGCAGGATACCGGTGAAAGTACTCGACCACTTTGCCCAGTTTGTCGCGTAGTCAGGTTCGGTGATGTCTGGGCCGCCCTCAGTCCAGTAGGCATTTTTTGCGGGAAACATGTCATGCACGCGCGTCATTGCGGACGGCGGACCGTAATAACCGTGCCATGCCACTCCATCGACATATTTGTAGACGTCGGGATCGCTAAGCTCATCGACAGCGCGGCCCCAGAGGTTGTAATTGTGGTCGAGAATCCAGATTTTTGTGTCGGGCACGGATTTTTCCAGCGCCGGCCCGAGATAGCCCTTCACAAAATTCATCTCGTATTCCTGACCCCACAGCGCCTGCGGCATGCGGCCGTCCTGGTCGGTATCGACTTCGTTCTGCACGGTGACGGCATTGATCTTGACGCCATCCGCGGCGTAGCCGTCAAGGAACTTCACAAAGTATTGCGCATAAGCATCGAAGTAGTGACTGCGCATGTTGCCGCCCAGCAGGGAGTTGCTGGCTTTCATCCAGCCAGGAGGGCTCCACGGCGATGAGAAGTAGAACAACTCAGGATTGGTTTGTCGCGCTTCCTTGAGCAGCGGAAGGATGTACTTGCGGTCGTGCTCGATGCTGAAATGGGTGAGCGACGGATCGGGCGAGGGAGTGTCGTCGTAGCTGTAGGCGTTCAGCGAATAGTCGCTGGAACCGATGGTAGTGCGCGCGACGGAGAAACGCAGGCCGGATGGGCCAAAACATTCGTCCAGCAATGACTTGCGTTTCGCGGCGTCGAGTTGTTCCAGCAGGTAGCAGGATGAGTCAGTAAGCGCCGCGCCAAAGCCCAACACTTGTTGAAAGTGCTGGTCCGGGTCGAGCCGAATGCTCATGGCAGAGATGGTCTCGCCGGTGCGCCACGCAGGGGCCTCGATGGGCGCATAGCGCTGCTGTCCGGTGGTGCGCCATGCCTTCAGCGGAGAGTCGGGCGCGGCCCATGCGGCGAGTGGACGCGAGGCAGCCGATGAGGCGGCGAGGGCGGCAAGCTTCAGGAAATCGCGGCGGTTTGTATTATCCATGATTCATCAATGGGTTGTGAAACGGCACGGGCTAACTTCGTTTGCGTGTAATCGCAAGGCAAAGGTTTGTCTAAACGCTACACGAGAAGAATTCGCTTGACAACTGTATTCATGAGTTGCTTTCATCGTCACGCTCCAGAGTTTTGGAGATTTTGCGTCCCTAAACAAACGGTTGTCTTTTGCGTGGTGGAAGGGGCGTTTGGAAGCGTTACTTAGATACGACCGGCACAATCCACGTGGAATAGGCAGAGGCAATTCGCAATTCTGCTCACCGCAATGGAAACAGTTGATCGCTACGGTCGCGCGCACACAATGGGGTTCAACCCTAAACGGGCCGCGTCTTCAGTGAAGCGGAGACAGGCCAAGCAGATGAATCATTTCAGGAGGCAATATGTGGAAATTCATTCGCGGCAGCCTCGTTATTGCTTTGACGCTGTCGAGCGCAGCAGTCGTTGCGCAGAACACAAACTCCGGTGACATTCGCGGGACCGTGACAGATGCCTCAGGCGCTGTCATTCCGAACGCCACCGTTAAGGTCGAGGATGTCGACAAGGGAATAACGCACATCTACACAACTGATGGAGCCGGTCTTTACGACACTGGCTCGATCGTTCCGGACAATTATCTGATCACGATTACGGCATCAGGCTTTCAGACTTATGTCCGCGGTCCCATCACGCTGCACGTAGAGACGGTTACTGTGAACGCATCGCTGGCTGTGGGAGCGGCCACCCAGGAAGTAGTCGTCAAGACCGATGTTCCACTGTTGAAGACTGAAACCGGCGCGCAAACGAACACGCTTGAATCTCAACAACTGCTTCAGTTGCCGCAAGTAGGCGCGGACTGGCAGAATTTCGTGCAGTTGCTGCCTGGCGCTTCCAGCGTAAATTACCGGACAGGCCAGACAGCATCGATCAACGGCAATCTACCCTACAACACGGTGCTGGCTGATGGCGCGACAACCACGTTGCCGATGAGCCAGAACTCTGACGTAATGGTGCTGGAGACGGTCGCTGAAGTGAAGATCGACACATCGGCGTTCTCGGCGGAATACGGTATCGGCGGCGCGACCTTTAACCAGATCAGCAAGGGCGGCAGCAATCAATTCCACGGTGCGGGCTATGAGTACTTCCAGAACAATGCCTTAAACGCCGCCAACTATGCCTTCGGCGCGAAGACCACGGTCGGGCTAGTCCGTTACAACAATTTCGGCTTCTCGATTGGCGGTCCGATTCTGAAGGACAAACTGTTCTTTTACTTCAACTACGACAAGACGATAAACCCTGGAAGCGCCAACACCGGGTTCGAGAACGTCCCAACGGCAGCATTGCTCAGTGGCGACTTCACGGGTTTCCCCACCATCTATGATCCAACGACGCAGACCGTCGACGCGAATGGCATTGTCCATCGCAGATCCTTCGCAGATGAGTACGGCAATGGCAACAAGATTCCCGCGAACATGATTGATCCAGTCGCCGCTGCAATCGGAACGTACTTTCCAGCGCCGAATACAGGCACGGGCATTACCAATAACTTCTTCTATAACGTACCCAGTTCAAACCCGTTCACGAAGTATTTCGGACGGCTCGATTGGAATATCAATCCGAGCAATCACATTATTATTTCCGAGACGAACAGCGACAACCCGGCGACCTATCGCAATCAGGGAATCTGCCCGGTCAATTGCCAGAACGGCGATGTTAGCCGTGATAACGCGCAGGTCTCCTGGGTGTGGACTCTCAGCCCAAATCTCATCAACGAAGCCCGCATGGGTTTCACAGACCAGCTGAACTTCTTTACGCCGTTCTCGATCAATCAGGGCTTCCCCGCCAAACTGGGCTGGCAGTTCGCCAAGGCGGATACCTTCCCGGCCATCAACATTTCAGGAAACGGGGACTTTTACGGGCTAGGCCCGCAATCGAATGCGGTGTACAAGGAATTTGTTTTTGATCCTTCGGACGTAGTCACGCTTATCCGGGGACGGCACGTGTTGCACTTCGGAGGCGAGTTCCTGATCAATCGTGCGGACTCCACGGCCTGGGGCAACCTGAATGCAGGCACGATGGGTTACACAGGCGTGTATACAGCCGCTACCAACGGAGATACGTCCACCGGAATGGGCTTTGCGGACTTCCTGCTTGGTTATACACATGACTGGAACGCCAATGTGACGCCGGAGTGGGGCGGCCGCCTGAAGAGCCCGCAGCTTTTCGTTCAGGACGATATCAAGCTGCGTCCCAACTTGACGCTGAATGTCGGGATACGCTGGCAGGGCATGACCGGCTGGCATGAAGTAAAGGGCAATATGGCATCTTTTGATCCGAGGGTGACGAATCCCGCCAACGGTTCACTGGGCGCCATGTGGTACGGAACAACGAAGGCAAACGGACGTGACAGCCTGCAGGCGCCGAACTGGAGCACCTGGCTGCCTCGTTTTGGGTTCTCGTATGCCTACAAACCGACGACTGTGCTTCGCGGCGGTATTGGACTGTATGGCTATACCTGGAGCGACGACACGTATGGTCCGGGCATGGGCGGCGCGTTCGGATCTCGCGGCAATCTTTCAGACAATACAAACGGCAACTTCCCTGTCGTAATTCTCGCCTCTGACGGAAGTACGAATTATCAGGGGCCGGGAGGGTTGAGCGTCAACCAGGCCTATGTCGCTGCCCCAACGACTCCGGACGCCTTTAATGGCCAGAGTCCTCCCGCATATCAGGCCTACCATACGCCAGTTCCAAAAATCCTCGAGTGGAATTTCGAGATTCAGCAGGAACTCACTCCCACCACGATGATGACGATGGCCTATGTCGCCAGCCATGGCCATAATTTGCTTTTCCCGGTTGACATTAACCAGGTGCCTGAAGGCAGCCTGGGACCAAATGATCAGGGATCGCGGCCATATCCGTTGTTCCTGGGAATTAACAGCGGTAGTGGCGCAGGCGGAACCAATAACGCCGTCTCCAACTACAACTCACTGCAGGCCACGATCCAACAGCGTCTCACACGAGGTCTCCAATTCAATGCGAACTACGTTTGGGCGCATATGCTGGATACCATTGACTCCTCCGGATGGGGCAGCAGCGCCGGGAACCTAGCTTACCAGAGGTCCTACAATCCGGGTGCGAACTATGGAGCGTCGAACTTCGACGTTCGCAATTCTTTCAAAACCGCGGTGATCTACGATCTGCCGGTGGGTAGAGACCGTCAATTCCTGAACCATAATGCGTTCCTGGATGCGCTGGTCGGCGGATGGCAGATTTCACCAACCATTGTCTGGACCTCGGGCAGTCCGTACACCATTAACATGGCAACGGACAATTCCTTCTCGCTGGCAGGTAACAACCAGCAGTATCCAAACCAGGTTGGAAGTCCGCTCCCAGCCCACCAGGACCTCAATCATTGGTTCAATACTGCCGCTTTCGTGCAACCGGCTGCTGCTACATTTGGCGACACGCAGAGGAATAACCTATACGGGCCGAGCTTCTTCCTGTTCAACGCCGCACTTGGCAAGACGTTCCATATTCCCTGGGAGAATATGGGGGTTGAGATTCGTGCGTCGGCAAATAATGTGATCAACCATCCCAGCTTTGCCACACCGAATTCAACCATCAACAGCGGAAGTGAGGGCACGATCACCAATCTCACTGTCTTCGGCCGTACCATGCAACTTTACGGACGAATCTTTTTCTAAGCTTGGCTCTATAACCGACAAGGACGGCGCAACCCGCCGTCCTTTCGCATTTATCCCCCGGTATGATGTGATTGCTATGTCCTTCAGGGTTGTTCTGCTCACCTTGCTTCTCCTGCTAATTACCACTTTTTCAGCTTTTGCTCAAACAGCGCCGAGTAAGCAGGACCAGATCAATCAGCATCAGCAGCTCGCACAGCAGTATTTGCGGGAACAGCGACCTGACCTGGCTATTCCTGAGTTGCAGGCGCTGGTCACGCTCGATCCCGACAATACCAACGCCCAGGGAAATCTTGGTGTGCTCTTGTTCTTTCGCAGCGATTACGCAGGCGCTATCCCGCACCTTAGCGTTGCTGTAAAAGCACAGCCGGAGCTATGGAAGATTCAAGGATTGCTGGGGCTGGCAGAAGGAAAATCGGGCGATGCGGATGCCAGCCGTCATGACATGGAAACAGCCTTTCCCCATCTCACGGAAGAAAAATTCAAAGTCGATGTGGGACGCGCTCTCATCGACAACTACGTCGCAACCGGAGAGTTGGAGAAAGCCGCGACGCTCGCATCCACGCTGCTTGCCCTGCAGCCGACCGATACCGCTTTGCTCTACGTCGCATACCGCCTCTATAGCGATCTGTCAGTAAAAACGATGCTGACGCTGGCGCTCGCGGCCCCTGACAGCGCGCAGATGCACGAAGTGATGGCGCGCGAGTTGGCGCGACATGAAGACGATGTTCCAGCGGTTGCCAACTATCGCGAAGCCATTAAGCTGGACCCGAAACTTTACACCGCGCATTTCGACCTTGGAACGCTTCTTTATAACTCCACAGAAGAAAACCTACGGGCGGAGGCGGAGCCCGAATTCAAAGCGGCCCTGGCAATCAATCCAAACGATGAGAAGTCGCTGGTCATGCTGGGCATGATCGCTGAACGGCGCGGGGATGAGAAAACCGCCTACGACAACTTCTCCCGCGCACTCGCATTGCAGCCTGATGACGGCAATGCGAACCTGGAAATGGCGAAGGTGCTGGTGACGATGCACCAGAATGACAAGGCGCAACAACTTCTGGAGCGCGCCATCCAGATTGATCCCTCGAATGAAGTCGCTCATTACCGGCTAGCCACTCTGTATCGCTTGCAGGGAAAACACGAAGAGGCCGCCAAAGAGATCGCTGACTACAAGAAATACAAGGGCATGAAAGATAAGCTGGAGAAAATTTTTCACGACATGCGGGTCCAGTCTGGCCAGCAAAATTCCGGCGACGCTGATCTGCCGAAGTAAGCGTGCCTCTTTTATCATGCCGATAAACAAGCCCTGCTGATTCAGCATGGACGCGCGCATCTGCCGCCTGTATCATCGGCTTCGCCGGGAAATGCAATCATCACACGTTAAGCTGCTTTGTTTTCTTCTTCTGGGCCTTGCTGTTCCGATTTATGTCGCCACGCGAACAGTCAAGGCTGCGCCGCAAAACAGCACGCAGAGTGAAATGGCGCGGGGAGACCGCGGCAAGTATGTGGAAGACGCCGCCTGCCTTAAGTGCCATCAAACGCAGGGCCTGTCTTATCTGCACACCGCGCATCATCTGACCTCGCAGATTGCAGGCAAAGACTCTGTGCTTGGCTCATTTCAGCCGGGATCGAATGTGTTGACCATTGTCGATCCAGCACACGCGACAGTTGAGCCAGGCCTGCTCTTCAAAATGGAGAAGAAGGATGGCAGCTACTACGAAACCGCCGAAACCGGCTTTGGCACTGACCTTGAAAAGCGCACCGAACGCATCGACCTCGTAACCGGATCGGGCGTGCGCGGCGTGACCTATCTCTACTGGCAGGGAGACCAGCTTTTTGAACTGCCAGTCAGCTACTGGAAAAACGGCCATAAGTGGATCAATAGCCCCGGATACGATGACGGATCAGCCAACTTTTCGCGTCCGGTCAATCCAGGCTGCCTGGAGTGCCATGCGACATACATCAAGGCGCTCTCGGCGGACCCTCTGACCAACTCCTATGACAAAAACACTCTGGTCACCGGGATTTCGTGCGAGGTCTGCCACGGTTCGGGCGCAGACCACATCGCAAAACAAAAGGCGGGAACGGCGGCATCTGCAGACCAGGCAATTCTGAATCCGACGAAGTTCTCACGCGACCGGCAGATCGATCTGTGCGCATTATGCCATAACGGCATTCAGCGAGAGGCCCTGACGCCGGCATTTTCCTATATTCCAGGCCAGCCGCTCAGCGACTATTTCAAGCCAATGCCGTCCGACAATGCTGAGCATCCTGACGTGCATGGCAATCAGGTTGGCCTGCTGGAGAGGAGCCGCTGTTTCCGCGATTCCAAGACGATGACCTGCTCGACCTGCCACGACGTGCACGCGCCGGAGCGGGTTGCGGCTTCGTATTCGGACCGGTGCCTTACCTGTCACAAGTGGCAGAGCTGCGGCGCAGCTAAAACAATGGGTGAGAAGATTAAATCCAATTGCATTGATTGCCACATGCCTGTGGAAGCTACGAATGTCATCGTTGCCGAGACTGCGGGCAAGGAGACGCGGGCAACGATAAGGAACCACTGGATCAAGGTCTATCCGCAGGCCCACAGCAGGCCCGGACTCTGATTTCGACTGGGAGAAAGCGACTTATGTTGATGGGTACATTTTGCTGGACTGGTGTTCGTGTTGTTTGTTTTCATGGATGAAGGGGTGAGTCCATGCCTAGCCTTCATCCCATCCTGCGCGCGGGCTCGATGATCCTGTCATCTGTCATTCTGATAATTGGTGAGTGCGGTGGCGTGGCTGCGCAGTCTACCAAACCGCCGCCGCAACAACTTAACCTGCACGATCCAACTCCACGGCCACCCGATCTTGAGCAGAAATATTCGACCGATCCTGCAGAAGCGGCGCGCCAGGAACAGCTTGCAGCCATCAAAGCTGCTCAGATCAGGCAGCAGGTGATTGCCGCCACCGACAAACTGCTTCAACTGACGGAGGAACTGCAGACCGGTGTTGCCAAGCACGAAAAGGACACCCCGATGACGCCCCAGGTGGTTGAAGTAGAACAGATTGAGAAGCTCGCGAAGACAGTAAAAGAAAAAACGAAGGCACAATAGCGAAGATGGCCATGAGAATGCGAAGCAGAAATATGAAACCAAACCTGTTTTACGCGGCGCTTGCCGCACTGCTTCTGCTCGCTTTGTGCCCGAGCCTTGCAACAGCTCAACAAGGGCAGCAACAACAGGAACAGCAGCAACCAGGCGATCAGGCGAGTCCTCCAGCGCAGCCGCAATCAGCGACACCTGATGCGAAAGCGAGCGATACAGCGAATCCGAAGCCGGAAGCGAATAAGGCCACGTCGCCTGAAGAGGCACGTCAAGCGCAAATCGTTGCCGACTCACAGAAGCTGTATCAGCTGGCCCAGGAGTTGAAAGCCGAAGTGGCCAAGAGTAACAAGAATACGCTATCCATTGCTGTGACGAAGAAGGCGGAAGAGATTGAAAAACTCGCTAAGAGCATGAAGGAAAGAATGCGCAAGGAATAAAGGAGATATTAATTGAGTGTCATTTTGAGCGCAGCGAAGAATCCAGAGGATGCGAGTATCGGTAACTCACTTAAATAATTCCGGGTAAGAATCTTAAGTCCTTACTTAATGAAGTCGTATATAGATTCTTCCTCCCGCTGGTCGTCAGAATGACGGCGTTATTGCGGTATTAGTTTTAGTGCAGATTCGATTGGTTCTTTCCCATCTTCTCCACCAGGGTCTGATCGGCTTGCTTATTCATTGAGCTGGCCCTGTCAAACTCAGCCTTGGCCTCTTCTTTTCTGCCCATCGACTGATAGAGGCGCGCCAGGCGCCAATGCGGGGTCACATCTTTAGGGTCGAGCGCGATGGCTTTCTGCAGTTCATTCACAGCGTCTTCTTTGCGGCCCAGATCGGAATAGACCACGCCCAGATCGCGATGCACAAATGCCGTTGATGGATCTGCAGCAGCAGCCTTTTCCAACTCGGGCCGCGCCCTGGCATAATCATTCAATTCGACATAAGTATCACCCAGATATGCGCGCGCCTGTACGCTTGTAGGGTCATTCTCAAGTTCAGCCTGGAACTCCTTTGCCGCCTCGTCATATTTTTTCTG
>Ga0126371_10003052_pt1 | contig 14570 bp, 11 predicted proteins | sample PanSoiMetaPlot_4_FD_110145 | JGI IMG/M metagenome (GOLD analysis project Ga0126371, IMG submission 110145) | Tropical forest soil microbial communities from Panama - MetaG Plot_4 | ecosystem: Environmental > Terrestrial > Soil > Tropical forest > Bulk soil | place: Panama | collected 2016-02-17 | reverse complement strand
TTTGTTCAGCAGCAGGTAAACGTGGCGTTGCTCGCGCTGTAGCAGCTTGCCGTTCACCCGGATGTGATCGACTTCCGGATCTGCCTTGCTGCCGAGTTCCATGACGGTAGTGCCGTTAACCTGCACATGCCCTGAGGTGATGAGTTCCTCGGCCTTGCGGCGCGAAGCAACTCCGGCGGCCGCGATAATCTTTTGAAGGCGTTCCAGGGGCATGAGGGTACTATGCGCTGAGTCCGATGAAAAAAGCAAAGCTAGGGAACCTTTGAGCCGGGAAGCTCACGGCTACGATCAGCCAGCTTTCTCCTCTTCGGCGATGCTTTCGGGGGCGGGTTGCGCTTCGCCATGCGTAGTGGTTTCGGTAGGGGATGGTTGGTCACTCGGCGGTCCGGCCTCGGCTGGAACCAATTCTGCCTGGAACGATTCGGCGACCAGTTTCTCGAATTCTTCCATGCTGGGCAGTTCGCTGATATCTTTCAACCCGAAGCGCATCAGGAATTCTTTCGTGGTCTTATAGAGAATCGGGCGTCCAATCACCTGCTTGCGGCCGGCAGTGGTAATCAGCTTACGATCGAGAAGAGTTCCGATGACGCCGCCAGAATCCACGCCGCGAATGTCATTGATCTCCGGCACGGTCACGGGCTGCTTGTAGGCGATGACTGCGAGAGTCTCGAGGGCTGGAAGCGATAGCCGGACAGGCGGTTTGAGGCTCTTGGCGAAGGCCCGGACGACTTCGTGCTGCTCGGGCTTGGTGGACATACGGTAACCACCGGCGACTTCGCGAATCTCGATCCCGTGATCGGAGGAGCCGTACTCCCCAACCAATTCCACGAGAGCCGAGCGCACCTTCGATTTGATCTCCGACTCGTTGGGCACGCCCTCGGCAGCGACCGAATCCTTCACTAAAGCGGAGATCTGATCGAGCGTGATTGGCGTTTCCGCCGCGTAAATGATGGCTTCGAGTTGAGCTTTTAAGGACATCAGTTGTCACTTCCCAGCACCTAGTACCCAATAAAGTCGGCGCCACAAAACTGGCAACTGGCAACTGGGTACTAGCAACTGCCTTTCATCTCCAATCATCTCTGACCGCGGCACGCTCGTTCATCACTTCCTCAAAATGAGTATGCTTGCGGACAGCAATTTCGCCAAACAGCCGTTCTTGACGAACCTGGATCGCTTGCAGCCTCACGAGTTCGAGTAACGCCAAAAACATGCATACCAGCGCCTGGCGTGACGGGACTCGCATCAGGAGTTGTTTCAGGCGGATCGGACGATCTTCGAGCGACAGGCGCCGGTGCAGGTAATCAATCATCTGCCCGACCGTTACTGTCTCCTCGTCGACATTGAGCACAGGACGAGTGCGCACGCGCTCGAGTACCTGTTGAAAGGTCTTGACCAGATCGATAACGTCGGCGGCGAGTTCGGGCTCGGTACCTTCGGCCTCGATGAATTCCTTAAGAGCAGGATTCGTCAGTACAGCTTCTTCAATCTGCTGCTTCTGCAGGAGCATCTGCGCCGCGGACTTGAACTTCTCATGTTCGAGGAGCCGGTTGACGAGTTCCGTCCGCGGATCTTCCTGCTCCTCTGCTGTTGCCATCGGATCGCGTGGCAGGAGCATCTTCGACTTGATATGGATCAGCACGGCGGCCATGTAGATAAAATCAGCCGCGATGTTGACGTCGAGTTCACGAATCTTCTCGACATACGCGAGATACTGCGCAGTAATCTTCGCAATCGGGATGTCGTAGATGTCGATGTCTTGCTTGCGAATCAGATCGAGCAGCAGATCCAGCGGCCCTTCATAGATATTCGAGACGGCAACAGCGAAGGGGAAATCGCTCTCTTCTTTCTTGGTCGCGTCCTTCGGCTTGGAATCCGCAGGACTGCTCACGATCGCCGGTGAAAGAGCCGGATCCGCAGGAGCAATTTTTGGCTGTTCTGTCATCGACTTGATCTTGTCATCCCGAGCGAAGCGAGGGGCCTATGCACTTTGCCCTTCTCCCCTCGGCGGTTCATATTGAAGCGACATTCCCATCGCAGCGCGCACGTCGTTCATGGTTGCGCCCGCAGTCTTGCGTGCTCGTTCGCTGCCAGCTTCCAGAATATCCCAGGCCAGCTTGGGATTCTCCTCGAATTTCCTGCGTCGCTCCTGCATGGGATTGAGCAACTGCACTAGCGAGTCGGCCGCCCAGCTTTTGCACTCGATGCATCCGATCCCCGCCGACCTGCAGCCTTCGTACACCTTCGCGATCGTTTCTTTCCTGCTGAAGATTTTGTGCAGGTCGCCTACGGGGCAAACGTCGGGGTTGCCTGGATCGGAACGGCGCACGCGTGCCGGATCAGTCACCATCGTTTTGAGCTTCTGCCGAACCACCGGTTCCGGATCTGCGAGCATGATGGTGTTGCCATATGACTTCGACATCTTGCGGCCATCAGTGCCGGGCAATTTTGCGGCAGGAGTGAGCAGAGTAGCAGGCTCCGGGAAAACTGGCTTGGCTCCCCCGTAAAATCCGTTGAAGCGCCTTGTGATCTCCCGCGTCAGCTCAATGTGGGCCGCCTGGTCTTCGCCAACAGGAACTACGTCGCCCTTGTAGACCAGAATGTCCGCAGCTTGCAACACCGGATATCCAAGAAAACCGTACGTTCCAAGATCCTTGTCCTTGATGTTCTCGCGCTGCTCTTTGTAGGTCGGCACGCGCTCCAGCCAACCCAGCGGCGTGATCATTGACAGCAGCAGATGCAGTTCCGCATGCGCCGGAACGTGCGACTGCATGAAAATCACGGACCGGTCCGGGTCGAGTCCGGCGGCGAGCCAGTCGAAGACGACTTCCAGAGAGTTCTCCTTCACTTTGGAAGTGTCCGCATAATCCGTCGTCAGCGCATGCCAATCGACCACGCAGAAATAGCATTCGTAAGCGTCCTGCATTCCCACCCAGTTCTGCAGCGCACCCACAAAGTTGCCGAGATGCAGCTTTCCGGTCGGACGCATGCCGCTGAGCACACGTTTACGTTTTTCGGATGAAACGCTCATTTTCAGGAAGCCCCACTCTTTGAAGCACAGCTAACCACGCAGCGGCTCTGGGAACACTCACATGTAGAAGTGTCATGCGGGGACTGAATTGATAGTAACACGTGAGATATGCGTTTGTAGCGGGAAACACGGCTCCTAGCGCTTGGATTCCGGCTTCCGGAAATGCACAACTCGGATACGTCCGGTGTACAGAAAGCCGAGAGCGGGAACCCCTCTTGCTTTATAATTCGCGCCGTTCTTCCTTCAACCTGGATACGGTGACCACTCTCGCCCGCAAACTGCGCGCCGTCGATTACTTCACGCTGGGATGGGGCACCATGGTCGGCGTCGGCTGGCTCGTCATCATGGATGACTGGCTGCTGCGCGGAGGGTCTCTCGGAACCGCTCTGGGTTTTCTGATCGGCGGTGCACTGTTACTCCCGATCGGCTGGGTTTACGGAAAGCTCGTGATCGCGATGCCCGATGCCGCGGGGGAGATCGCCTACACCTCGGCAGTTTTCCCGCGAATCGTGAGCTTTGCCACCGGCTGGATGATGACACTCGCCTACTTTATCGTTTGCCCGTGGGAAGCGGTCGCTCTCGGCCGAATCGCGGCTTACATTTTTCCTAGCCTCGATTCAATGGAGATTTATCGCATTGCCGAACGCCCAGTCTATCTTCCACGCCTGATCGTCGGTCTTGCCCTTACCGTATTGCTGACTGTGCTCAATTATCGTGGCGTGCGCCTGAGCGCGACCTTTCAAAATTGGACCAGTTTCGGCACACTCGCGCTGTTTGTAGTATTTGCGGTCGCTGGTGCGAGCCGAGGCAGTGTAAGTCATCTTTCTCCATTATTTACGCACGCGCCGGTGGTCTCGATTCTGCTGGTGATCCAGATCGTGCCCTACTTCATGACGGGATTCGAGTCGGTCGGAAAAGCTGCAGAGGAGGCAGACCCTGATTTCCGTGCACATGGATTTTTTCGAGCGATCTGGATGGCGATCGTCATTGGCACTCTTTTCTACGCCAGTATTGTGGCGGCGGTTGCATTTGTAGCACCTTGGCGTCAACTCACCAGCGAGAAGTTCATGACGGCGGTGGCGTTTCAACAAGCAGTGGGTAGCCGCTGGATCGTCAACATCATTCTGGCTGCCGCGTTGCTCTCGTTGTTCAAGTGTTTCAATGGGAATTTCATCGCGGCCAGCCGTCTATTCTTTGCCCTGGGACGCCGCGGCATGATAGTTCCGGGTGTCGGACGAATTCATCCGCGGTTTCAAACTCCGTCGGTCGCAGTTCTCTGCGTGGGAATCGCAACTGCGGCGTGCATGCTTCTGGGCGATGCCATTCTCGTACCAGTGACGGAAGTGGGATCAGTTGCCTGTGCGGTGGGATGGGCCGCGACATGTGCATCGTGCCTGGCACTAGCACTGTGGAAACCCGATGTCCTCAAATTGTCGGCGGGTAATATGTCTGTTGCGATTTTCGGTCTTGTCATCGCGGTCGCACTGGCTTTGATGAAAATCATTCCCGTGATTCCTGGCCATTTCACGCTGTATGAATGGATTGCCTTGGCCGTGTGGTGCATTCTGGGAGCGATTGCCGCCACGGTGAAGTGAACTCAAAAAAGTACGCAGGAGATGCAATGCCATCCATTTTTGCGATTCGAATCCGAATCATCCTTATACTGACGATCGTTCTGGCATGCGGGCTGATCTTTGCACAAGCTCCGCAGCGATTCGATATTGTTATCACGAATGGTCACATCGTTGACGGCACTGGCTCCCCCTGGTACTCAGGCGATGTCGGCATTCGTGACGGCAAGATTGCCGCGATTGGTAACCTTACAGCGGCCGCGCGCCAGCGCATCATCGACGCCGCGGGAAAAGTGGTCGCCCCGGGGTTTATCGACATGCTGGGGCAATCAGAGCTGACAATTCTTGTTGACCCGCGTCTGCCTTCCAAGATCTTCCAGGGCATCACTTCCGAAATTACCGGGGAAGGGAACTCGATTGCGCCACTCAACGACGCGATCATTGCGTCGGACCGGGTCGGATACGACCACTACAAGATCAATCCGGACTGGCGCACGCTGCGCGAGTATTTTGCCCGCCTGGAAAAGCAGGGCATGGGAATCAATTTGGCGACTTACGTGGGTGCCACCCAGGTCCGGCGCATGGTTCTTGGGGATGACGACAAGCAACCTACTACCCAGCAACTCGACCAGATGAAGGATCTTGTGCGCCGAGCCATGAGGGACGGCGCTGTCGGAGTTTCCACGTCCCTGGAATATGCGCCCGCGCCCTATGCGAAGACCGAAGAACTGATCGCCCTTGCAGCTGAGGCCGGGACAGCGGGGGGCATCTATGCCACACACATGCGGAACGAAAGCGACTCCGTTCTCGATGCCATCGATGAAGCCTTGCGCATCGGCCGCGAAGCTCACGTCCCAGTCGAGATCTGGCATATTAAAGTCGCCGGCAAGAACAATTGGGGACGCATGCCCGAGGTCGTCGACAAGATCAATGCGGCACGGGCTCGCGGTGCTGACGTCACCGCTGATACCTACGCCTACACCGCGTGGTACAACGATTTTTCAGCATTCATTCCGCCCTGGGCTCACGATGGTGGTACAGCAAAGTTAGTCGAACGGCTCAAAGATCCCACCACTCGCGATCGCATCCGCAAGGACATGCTTACGCCCTCACGGGACTGGGACAACGAGTGGCAGGAGATCCCTGGTCCGGAGGCGATCATGATCGGTGCTGTCTCGAATCCCAAGCTGCTTCCGCTCCAGGGCAAGCGCCTGTCGGAGGTTGCCAAGCTGTGGAATAAGGATCCAATCGATGCGCTGTTCGATTTCTTGATCGAGGACCCGACGACCGGCGTTGCGGTCTTCGGAATGTCACAGCCCGATGTGACCCTAGCGTTGCAACAGCCTTGGGTTTCCATCGACAACGATTCTGAAGGCACGTCCCCGGAAGGGATTCTCGGTCAGGCGCATCCTCATCCACGTGCTTATGGAACATTCCCGAGGGTTCTCAGCAAATATGTTCGCGAAGAAAAAGTGCTCACGCTGGAAGAGGCGATCCGCAAATTCGCGGCCCTGCCCGCCCAACGCATGCGACTGACGGATCGAGGCGTCCTCAAGCAGGGGATGTGGGCCGATGTCGTGATCTTTGATCCCGCCACAGTGCGTGACCGTGCCACCTTCGATAATCCCAATCAGCTTTCCGAAGGAATGGAGTATGTACTGGTCAACGGCGTGCCGGTGATCGATGGGGGCAAAATGACTGGAAAGCTGCCTGGAAAGGTTCTACGCGGGCCGGGATATGTTCCTTAATCGTTACTTGGTCGGACCCTTCAGTCGAGCTTGCTCAGCGCCGCTAACGGTTGCAACGCGCGGCTCGGCTAACGTTCCGCTCACCGTGTAAGCGGTACCGGTCCCGGCTGGCGTTCGGATCATCTTAAAATCAATCTCGCGCTTCAGCGTGGCTGTGCCGCTGAGCTCATACTTACCGTCGGGCGAGTCGAGTGTTCCCTCGCTGACCTCGATTTTCCCGCCATGCAGCCGAACCTGAGCAGTCAGCTTTCGGATCTTCAAATTCTCAGCACTGTCCTCGAGAAACACGTGGGGAAAACTGCCGTCCGCCACATTTACCTGTAGGGTCGCCTCCGAAGACTGCCAGAAGTCAGCATTGCACGAGCCTCGAATGTCATAGCTCGTATCCGCAAGTCCTTCCACCCACTCGTCTTTCATCAGCCTGGAGACGTTCGCGAGCGAAATCCCAGTCAGGGTTCCGCTACCAGCGCACAGCGGTGGCTTCACACTGAAGTCGGCTTTCCATTTTCCCCGGTGCTTGCCACCAAGCAGGTCCCCTTCGATAGATGAGACCTCCAGCTTTCCCGAGTTTAGAGTGACGCTTGCGGACACCTTCGAGGCCGATACATCCCGTAAGGCAAGGCGATCGGCGCTCAAACGCCCGAATGCCCAGACGCGAGTCAAAAGCGACGGCGCGGGCTGCGCATTCGCCAGAACTCGATACCACGGACGATTCTTCGGTGGGTTGGCCCATGTATTGGCATCGGTGAGCGAGAATTGGTCCGCACTCAGCTGGAACTGAACTGGGCAGTTCTCCGGATGACCACAGCCGCGCGGCAGCTGAAGAGATCCTTTCCATGTCGCCCCAGCCGCTCTCGCATTTAGCTTTCCGACGTGAACTTCATTGGCAGAGAGTTGTACCTCCGCCGACGTGACTTCCACCGGTTCACTCCCAGGACGAAGATCAAATCGGACGTTCCGCAGTCTCGCCGATCCAGTGATCTGGGGGCTCGCAAAGCCGGCAAGCCCGTTTCCGGCTGCCCACGAACCCGACATTTGCAAATTCATCTGCGCGGTGCCCTCGGCCGTCGCGTACAGCGACCGCAAGCCGAGCATTCGAGCCAGACGCAAGCTCCGGCCTATCTCGGCATCACCCGACGCGCTAAAGGCATAGCTCGAGCGATCGGCCCATCCGCGAACCGTTGCCCCTCCCGTCCGCCCGCGTTCGAGGGGTAATGGCCCGAACTCGGCGTGAATTCCTTGGAAGGATCGCAAGGCTGCGCGACCTTCGGGCGATCCGCCAACGATGATCGGAAGCGTTACCGGGCCAAAATCGACTTTCTCAGAGGCAGAACTCAGCCGAAGCCCCGTTATTTCAGCCTTCCCCTCGGTGTGAGACTTCGTGCTGGTAGGTCGGTCCGCGGAAGTGGAGAGTTGGCCATTCAGGCTGCCCTCAAGCGTCAAATCCCCCGGCAGATCCTTTTTGACGTGTTGCGCCAACGCTGCAATCGCACTTGCCGGAACGTCATGAGCGGTCAGATCCAGTGAATACCGCCAATTGCTGGGAAAACCGGCATCTCCCGCCAGTGTGATCAGGCCCGTTCCGACCGGAGCGCTGCAGTCGATCTGCTGAAACGCATGTTCGTGCGCGATGTACTCGCCTTCGCAGTGGGCTGCCAGACGCAGAGATTCCCCTCCCGCAATATCGTAACGGCGGAAATCATCGGCTAATACCGTACTCGTAACCTTCAAGGCCGCGGGAGTACCCGTCACAGTCGCATCCAACCGAATGTCTCCGCGCCATCCTTTGTCATTTCCAGTGAAGAACTTCGTGAGTTGCCCCAGTTGCACCTGCGATAGTTCTATGTTGAATTGCAGAGGAGTATCGAGAAACGTTCCTGAGCGCTGCCACGTGCCACTAACTCGCAGAAGTCCGGTATCGTTCAGATTCAGATCGCTGCGAATGGGCTGTGACTTTAGCCGGACGCCCCACACATTCTCCGATTCCTGCCACAAGGCGAAATCGGCATTGGTTAGAGCGTAGGGCTTTTTCTCCGGACCATTCTTGAAATTAATTCGCCCCGAGGATCCTTCGATATAGGGAAATCCGGACCTGGCTTCTGATTTCGTTTTGCCCGTCGGAGCTAGCGGTGTGCGCGCTGCCCGCTCCAGAAGGCTCGCGAGATTCCATCCACCACCGCTGTGGTGAACGAGATTCATACTCGGCTCGGTGAGATCCAGCTTCGCGACCTCGAGTCTTCCACGCAGCAGCGAACTGAGGCGAAGATCCGCCGTGACCTGGCTGGCGCGCAACATCGGCTCGGAACCGTAAGCCGGGTCGTCGTATACGACGAGATTCTCCAGATCGAATCCCGGGCGCGGCAGCAGCCGGACATGAACTGAACTGAGGTCGACCGAACGGCCAAGCGCATTGCTAAGAGAGCTGATGATTCTGGATTTGAGCCGAGACGCCCCGGGTCGAAACAGGAACAGCGCCAGCAGCACCAATGCTGCCATCGCGGCCACACGGCGCTTCGACGAAAAGGTCTTCACTGCTTCATTCCCGAAGGTTCTACGCGTTTCAATGGACGCCCTTGAGCGTCCGCTTCCATCGCGTTTCATCAAAGAAGTGCAGCACCACTTTGCCTAGAAAAAGCAGTCGGTCGCTCCATGCGGTCTTCAAATATTGATTGTCTGGAGTTTCGAACGACCAATAGATGAACATCGGTCGCCCGATAATATTTTCCTGGGGAATAAATCCCCAGTACCGGCTGTCCAGACTCACGCCCCGATGATCGCCCATCGCAAAATAACGGTTGGGCGGCACTACGATGTCGTCGCCCTGTATATATTGCGGCATGTCGATCGCCCAGTTCGTCCACACGTTTGCGTCATCGCCGGCCGGTACCGCAGGGAAGTCGTTCCGGTAATGATCGAACTCGAAATCTTTGTCGTGTAACACGTAGGGCTCATCAAGCGCCTGCCCGTTGCGATACACCACACCATTTCGCAGATGGATCTTGTCTCCAGGGACACCGATGATCCGTTTCACAACGTAAAGGCCAGGAGTCTGGGGGGATAGAAACACCACAATATCCTGGCGGTGAACATCGCGGTAAGGAAGCAAAGGGCCGACCCAACTGCTCTTTGGAGCGAATTGGACGCGATTCACAAACACGTGATCGCCGATCAGTAGCGTCTCTTCCATCGAACTCGACGGAATCTCAAATGCCTGGACGACGAAAGTAATGATGAATAGGCCTGTCACCAGGACGGCGGCCAGCGACGCAAGAAACTCGACCGTAGTTTCTTGCGGCTTCTCTTCTGCGCCCTTCTTTTCTGATTTCGCTTGCTTTTCTTCTTTCTTCGTTACAGGAGATGCCATCGTCATGTCCGAAAGGGTCTCGAAATTTGTTCGGGGAAGACACGGTTTAAGCCGTGCCGCCAGAGCCGCGGATGATCAGGCTCTGGCCCGGGGGGCCCAACTACTTCAGTGTACCAGCCGCAACGTACGGTTCCATCGAGTGATTTGGAACAAATGCGTGACTGCGTATGCCAGGTGCTGCAACCGCCCGGCGATCGTAGACGCAGGAGATGCATCCCAATCCCGCACCGACCAGTAAATCAACAGAGGACGACCAATGATATTCTCCTGCGGCACGAAACCCCAGTAACGGCTGTCCTGGCTGTCGTCGCGGTTGTCGCCCATAACAAAGTAGTTTCCTTGGGGGATGATCAACTCGCCATCTTCCACTAGTTTCCGCATCTGCAGCCACCACGATCCTTCCATATTCGCTGCGGGAATATCGGTTCTTGGGAAGTCGTCGCGGTAAAGATTATTAGCTGGCTCCAGAAAACGCACGTACGGTTCATCCAGCGGTTTGCCATTGATCAGAACCCGCTTGTTCACCATTCGGAGTCGATCTCCAGGCAGGCCAATGACTCGCTTCACGAAATGCTGCTGCGGATCGACCGGATAATGGAAGACGATAATATCTCCACGCCCGATCTTCTGATAAGGCATTACATGATCGCCGAGCCCCGATCCTCCATAGCAAAGCTTGTTTACCAGTAGATAATCGCCCACCAGAAGCGTGTTCTCCATGGATTCCGAAGGAATCTGGAATGCCTGCACGATGAACGTGATCACAAAAATGGCAATCACCACCGTTCCCATGAGCGATTGAAGGGAACTGATCAGGTCCGAGCCAAAGCTGACTGTAACTTTGCGGGCTGAGAGCGGTGCTTGCGGTTCTGAAGGAACTGGATCGGGAGCAGGAGCAGGCCCAGCCGAGGTCATCACCTCTTGCGGAAGGTCCGCCTGCGGAGGTGGTGCCGGCTCGGTCTGCGATACGGTGGGCTGGTTAACAGAATCCATGAAATCCTACTGATCTACTGCCTGCGGAGAGCGTACCGTCTTTCCATCCGTGTCTTTCGGTCGCGACGCCAGATACGTCAATAACTGACGTGCGGCATCCTGTTCGGCCGTCTTTTTCGTCGAGCCTCGGGCCCGTCCAACGAATTCGGGAGCCTTGCTCTCCCTGGTAATGAGACGAGCTTCGACGGTAAACGTCTTGCTATGCTCCGGTCCTGCTTCCTCGACCAGGACATACAACGGCTGCGGCAAGCCCAAACTCTGCACGGCCTCTTGCAATGCCGACTTAAAATCGGTGATCGGCAACGTACCACCGCCGCGCTCCATCCGCTCTAACTCAGGAGCGATGACATTGCGGAGCACAAAGTCGCGCGCCACGTCCAGGCCCCCGTCCAGATAAATCGCCGCCAAAATGGCCTCCAGCGCGTCGACCAGCAGGGCCGTTTTGCTGCGGCCGCCGCTTTTTTCTTCTCCCCGTCCCAGCCGCAGATAATGACCCAACTCCAGTTGCTGTGCCACCTGGATCAAGTGCCGCTCACTGACAAGATGCGCCCGCAGCTTGGAAAGTTCCCCTTCGCGAAAATGCGGAAACCGGCGAAACAACTCTTCGCTGGTGACCAGCGCCAGCACCGCGTCTCCAAGGAACTCGAGTTGCTCGTTGTCGCGGACTCGGTACTTGCTGTCACCTGCCTGCTGCGCCTCCATCTCGCGCGCCTGCGAACTGTGCGTGACCGCCTGCTCGATTACCGCCCGCCGGCGAAAATGGTAGCCGAGTCCTTCCTCCAGCGCCGTGATTTCCCGTTCCTTCATAGAATAGAGACGTTCCGTGCAACTTGTGAATTGCAACGTCCCTGGGGCGAGTCAGTTCTTCGGCGGCGTCGACGGGGTACCGGTCTGCGCGTACTTCATCAAGCGGTCCTGCTCCTGCCGTGCTGCCTTTCCTGCGGCTGAATCGGGATTGTCCTTCGTTAGATCCACGGCCTGTTGCGCCGCTTTCAACGCCTCTGGAATCTTGTTCTGGAAGTCGAGTGATAGCGCGAGGCGGTACACCGCAATCACATCCGGTTGTTGCGGAAGGGCATCGATAGACTTTCTTAGATTGGTTTCCGCCTCCGGCCAGTTGCTGGCCTTGAACGCCGCCGTCCCAATAACGAAGTATGCCTGCGAGCGGATGAAGTCCTTGTACATCTTCAGCTTCTCTTCCGGGTATCCTGACGTGGGGATATCGGTGTCTACCGTGACCAGCGCACGCTCCGCGTTCTTTTTGGCGTCGCCAAGGAGAACATCCTTATCCAGACTGTCGTCCTTGACCTTCTCGACCTGCACTTGGGCCACAGAGACGAGCGCTTCCGGATCGTCGGGATCAATCGCCAGGACTTTCTTCGCCATCTCGACCATCTTGTCGCCGTTGTTGGCCTGTTGATAGCGCTGCATGACCGCCTTGTAGACCATTGGACGCACTTCGCTCCGCGGGTACTTTGTGGAGAAGTCTTCCGCTGCTTTCTCGGACGCTGCCGGGTCAGTGATCTCGACGGCAGCCTTATACGCGTTGTATTCGTCCTGGCTATTCACCTTTGCCGGACGCTTTCCCTGCGGTGCCGCTGCCTGGCCCGAAGCCTGTCCAGAGGCTTGTCCCGCGGGAGGGGTCTGCGAGGCGGGCTTCTCCTGTGCCCAACCCGACAGGCAGATTCCCATCACTGCCATCATGACGAATGCTATGCGCTTCATGCCTTCTCCTCGACCCACAACGTCCTGATCTTTTGTGATTTCGCCAACGTGCATTCTATCGCAGCACCGGGAGGATGCTCATAATACTGAATAGGGGTGCCCCACTTCTCGCTGCAGTTGCGAGAAGTGAGATATCCCAACAGTCTAAGAAAAAGATAAACCCCGCCTATCTCGCCGGCTCCGGGCCCTTCGGCTTCGCCGGAGGCTCGTACGGATTCTGCAGCCCCCGCTCGGCGGCGGCCTTCGCCTCCGGCAACTCCGCTCCCGTAGTCAGGGCCGCACGATATTCATTGAGAGCCGCGTCCCGGTCCGGGGGATCCTTCATATCCAGCATCCGTCCCAGATAGACATGCGACCACGCTACTACCTTCGGATCCTTTGTAGCCTGGATCGCTTTGCGGAAATTATCGGCAGCTCCATCCGGATTCTTGTTGGCGACAGCAACTTGCGCCAGAATGAACAGCGCCCGTCCTTCGTCGCCGAGTTTTTTGTCCAACGCCTGCTGGGCCAGTTCCTGCGCTCCCTTGGGGTCGCCCGCCGCCAGCCGCTTCTCGGCTGTTACCAGCACCCGCCGGTCTTCGAGCCGTGACAGCTGCACCAGTTCGGGACGCGCATTTCGAGCAAACTGGATTTCGCTCGCGGCCCTCTGCTGTTGTTTGAGATCGATCGCCGCCAGAATGTCGCCATAGGCCGTCCGCAATCCCGCCGGATCCTTCTCGAACGTCAAGATCGCGTTGTAGAAGTACTTGGTCAGAATGTAGCCCTGTTTTTCCGCATCATCGACGGCCTGCAGGCGCATGGCGTCCGCAGTTTGCTTCGTGCCCGCCGTCCGAATCTCGATTGCGCGGATGAGGCACTCGGTCACCAGCAGCGAGATGTCCTTCTTGAAATTTTCTTCCAGCGGTGCGTTCTTCACCGATTGCAGCAGCGGTTCCAGCCGCTTGACGGAACTGAAGTGCTTTTCCGCCATCGGATCGAGAAGGTAGTGCAGATAGGTGTGCCGGATCTGCGGCATCTTCAGAGGGTCGACGGTTGTCGGATCGGGCGAGGGGAAGACCACCACGTAGTAGTCCGCGCCATAGTTGCGCGCGTTCGCCTCGTTCGGATCGCCCATGAAATCGAGCAAAATGGTGAATGTGCGTCCCAGATATCCGCCAGACTGCAGCTTCAAATAGATGTCGGTGTCGAACACCATCTTGGCGAGGGGCTCGTGATAGCGCGCCACCATGGCGGCATAGTTGGCGCGATGGGCTTCCCAGATAGAATGCAGCGAGGCCTTGTCATAGAAGCGCTCGAGCAGCGCTCCGAAAGCAGCAATGGGCGCCGCATCGGGAGGCATCTCCTCCTCCTTCACTCGCGGCATAAAGTGTGGTGGGCCCTCGAGATATAAAGAGAGCGAAACGAACTGCGATAGATCGTGCTGGGGATCGCCGCCCTTATGCGCCTGATACCAGTCGCAAATGGAAGCCAGTGCAGCCTGCGCATCTTCGGAGAAGCGCAGATTCCGCTGCACCTCCGCGCGGACATTCAGCCGCTGAGCATCGGAAATATTGAGGTCCAAGTCGTACCCGCACGAGTTCATCGCCGTGAGCACGGCGAACAAAGTTTCGCTGGTATCTAGCGAAATCGGGTTCTGATTCGCAAATTGCGGCTGTGGGGCGTTCTGAGTCTTTTTGGGGGACTGTTTCTCAGCCTGCTTGGAGGCTGGACTTGGGCTGGGGCTTGGGGTCTGGCTCTGAGTCTGGTTTGGGTTTTGGTTTTGGTTGTCAGTCTGCCCCGTGGACTGATTCTCAGTCTGGGCTGACGACTGCTTGTCAGTCTGGCTCGAGGGCTGCTTGTCGGTCTGATCTTGCGCCAGACAGACAACCCCCACCAGCCCCGCGAAGGCTGAAATCAAAAATGTTCGAAGTACACAACCGAGGAAACGCCTCAGGAATCCCTCCCGCAGAATGGCCGCCTCAGGGCCAACAAAATGAAGATAGGCGGAGAACAGTCCTAGTGTAAGAGGTTGAGGGCAGAGGGTCAAACGTGGTAGGGCACATCCATCTAGGGACAGCCGCCTCGGCTATCCATCGAGCGAAGCTCGGTTATGCCTCACAAAAAAAGGGGAGCCCAAAGGCTCCCCAAAGTCGTTCCAGCCA
>Ga0126371_10003051_pt1 | contig 14573 bp, 11 predicted proteins | sample PanSoiMetaPlot_4_FD_110145 | JGI IMG/M metagenome (GOLD analysis project Ga0126371, IMG submission 110145) | Tropical forest soil microbial communities from Panama - MetaG Plot_4 | ecosystem: Environmental > Terrestrial > Soil > Tropical forest > Bulk soil | place: Panama | collected 2016-02-17 | reverse complement strand
CTCTTCGTCCAAATGTACGAATGAAGAGAGCTATCTGATGCAGAAACTGGCGCGCGCGGTTGTTGGGACCAACAATGTCGATAACTGCTCGCGGTATTGCCAGTCGCCTGCCACCTCCGGTTTATGGAGGACTGTGGGATATGGCGGCGATTCTGGATCGATGAGCGACATTGCCCAGGCTTCATTGGTTGTCATCATCGGCAGCAATACGGCGGAGAGCCATCCGGTGCTGGCGACGCGTGTTAAGCGCGCACACAAACTGCATGGACAGAAGCTGATCGTCGCTGATCTCCGCGAGCACGAGATGGCGCGACGCGCGGACATTCACATCAAACCGCAGCCGAGCACCGATCTGGTATGGCTCTCGGCGGTGACAAAATACATCTTCGATCATGGCAAGGCGAAGATGGACTTCATCGAGCAGTGGGTTCACAAAGTAAATGAGTATCGCAAAAGCCTGGATCCTTTCACGCTGGAGTTTGCGGCACAGGTGACCGGCATACCGGTAGAGACGCTGGTCACCGTCGCAGAGGAGATAGCGGCGGCGCCGTCAGTCTGCATCCTTTGGGCAATGGGCGTAACGCAGCACTGCGGCGGCTCGGACACTTCGACGGCAATCTCGAATCTTCTGCTTGCAACAGGGAATTACATGCGGCCGGGCACAGGGGCCTATCCGCTGCGCGGGCACAATAACGTGCAGGGAGCGAGTGATTTCGGCTGCATGCCTGTTTATTATCCCGGGTACGACAAGGTTGAAGACGAAGAAGCGAGAAAGCGCTACGAGCAGGGTTGGGGCGTGAGTCTGCCAACGAACAAAGGTCTCGATAACCACGAAATGGTGAACGCGATCCATGACGGCAAAATGAAAGGGATCTACCTGTTTGGCGAAGATATGTACAGCGCCGATTCGAATGCGAACCGCGTCGGCGCCGCCTTCTCCATGCTGGACTTTTTCGTGGTGCAGGACATTTTCTTCAGCGAGACCTGCCGCTTTGCCGATGTGGTGCTGCCTGCTAGTCCCAGCCTGGAAAAAGATGGAACATTCACCAGTACTGAGCGGAGGATTCAGCGCCTTTATCAGGTTTTTGAGCCGCTTGGCGAGAGTAAGCCCGACTGGATCATCATTCAGGAGATCGCGAACCGGCTGGGAGCGAAATGGAATTACAAGCATCCAGCCGATATCATGCACGAGTCGGCTTCGTTGGCGCCGATGTTTGCCGGCGTGACGTATGACCGGCTAGCCGGCTATAAATCACTGCAATGGCCGGTTGCGGTAGACGGCACGGACCAGCCGCTGCTTTATACGGAGAAGTTCAATTTCCCGGATGGCAAGGCGAACTTCTATCCCATGGAATGGATTCCGCCATGCGAGGTGGTGGACGGCGAATTTGACCTGCACCTCAACAATGGCCGTTTGCTGGAGCACTTCCACGAAGGAAATATGACCTATCGAGTTGCGGGAGTGAATGAAGAAACCCCGAACCGCTTTGTGGAAGTATCGCCGGAACTGGCTGAGGAGCGCGGCATCACTACGGGGCAGTGGGTCGATGTTACTTCGCGCAATGGCGAGATTCGCACGCGGATCTTGGTGACGGACCGGGTGAAGGGAAACCAGCTTTACATGCCATTGAATTCGCCGGATAAACCCGTAAATCTGTTGACTGGCGACTTTACCGATCGCAAAACACATACGCCCGCATATAAGGAAACTGCGGTGAAGATGAAGGCGCTGCCATGGCATGGCGAGAATCCATTGCCGCGGATCAATTTTCGCTATGGCAAGCCCACTCCGCAGAGCGGTGTTGAAGTCGAGCGCAAATGGAAGCGGGCGGACTACAAAATGCCGGGCAATGGGCTGGTCCAGATACAGAAGAGGTAACCAGGAGCAAGCATGGCCAAGCCAATTGAGATGAAACCGCAACCACGTGATGCGCGTGAGCAATTACAGCGCCGCTTGGACAGCGCTCCCATCGAACACGCCGATGCATTGCTGTCACTGTATGACCTGCTTCAGAAGCTACATGATTCTGGAACGTTGGACCTATTGCGCGGCGCGGTAGGTGCGAGTGATGACATTGTGAAGCGGTCTGTCGATATGCTGATCCAGCCGGAGCCTGTGCGGGCCATTCGTAATCTACTGTTATTCGGCAAGCTTCTTGGCTCCATGGATCCTGACATGCTGCACCGCATTTCAACCGCCCTGCCAAGTGCGATCAGCCAGGCGGACGCCGATGAGACGCCTTCTACATTGACAGTACTGGCGCGGTTTCGCTCGAAAGAAAGCAGGCGCGCGCTCGCCGCCGGCGCCGCGATACTGGAGAGCATCGGGCGCGAACTGGACGATAAAAAGAAGTAGTTTCAGGCGCGGCGTTTGCTTCGTAGCGCGGCGGCAATTCCAGTCGATTCGCGAATAATCAGCTCCGGCTGCATCATAATCTCTTCCGGGAACTGCTTGTCAGGGTTTGCAATCATGTCCAGGAGGATCTGCACGCCTTCACGCCCCATATCGCGCAATGGTTGACGCACAGTCGTTAGGCTTGGTTTGTGATATGCGGCGCTCATAATGTCATCGAAGCCAATGACAGAAATGTCCTCAGGCACCTTCAGGCCGGCGTCGTAGATAGCGCGAATCACGCCAATCGCGGAAATATCGTTGAAGCAAAAAATGGCAGTAAAGTCACGCGCACGAGCCAGCAGGTCGCGCATCGGTTCGTAGCCCACTCCCGGCGACCAGCTGTCCGCGTCGAGTTGGATGCAGTGGTCTGCCTGCACCTTGATGTTCAACTGCCGCGCTACTTCAAGGATGGAGCGCCAGCGGTACTCCGTGTCGGGGATGATGTTGGGGCCCTTCACGAAGGCAATTTTGCGATGACCGAGATCATAGAGATGACGTAGTGCGAGCTCGGCTCCCTTCAGATGGTCCAGGACAATGTTGGTGACACCTGGCGAATTGTTGTGAGCGGAGACAGCAACAGTCGGCAGCGGGCTGCGGATTTCCGATGGCGTGTTCAGGAGCAGGAAGCCGTCAACAGCGCGCTCGGCAAGCATACGGGGATACTCAACCATCAGGTCCTGGTTCCAATAGTGGCTGGCAGTGAAATAAAAATACTGTGCGCGCATCAGGTACTCTTCCACGCCGTTCATGACCATGGTGAAGTAGCCTTCGCTGAGGTCCGGCGCCATTACGCCAATCGACATGCTGCGGTTTTTGCGCAGCGAGCGGGCAAAATAATTCGGGCGGTAGTGATATTTTCGCGCAGCCTGGAGCACGCGCTCGCGCGTGCGCGCCGGGATTGACTTAGCAGACGGGGAATTGTTCAGCACCAGTGAGACAGTGGTCTGAGAGAGCTGAAGAATTGCGGCAAGCTGCTTTAGATTAATTGGCTCGCCATCGCGCGGCGGCTCTTGTTTCATTTTCTGGTCATCACCCATAGGCGATTTGTAGCACGTTTACAGCTAAGAAACTATCGCGATCAGGCGATACCGGCTTCTTCGTAGGTTCCCATGACCTTCTTCAGCGCATTGCAGATTTCGCCGATGGTCGCATGGGCCTTTACGCAATCCAGCAGAAAAGGCATAGTGTTCGCTGAGGAAATTCCATCTGTAACCGCCGCTGGTTCCTTTTCAGCCGCGCGGCAAAGGTCCAGCAGCGCGCGGGCTACCGCATCGTTAGAGCGTTCACGGCGCAGCTTCTTCAGTTTTGCCGTTTGCGCCTCGCGCACTGATTCATCGATGTAGAGAATTTCCGGCGGCGGCTCGTCCACCGCATACTCATTCACGCCGACGATAATCTTTTCGCGGGCTTCCACGGCGCGCTGGTAGTCGTAACTGGCCTGGGCAATTTCCTTCTGCGGGAAGCCGTGCTCAATGGCCCGCACCATGCCGCCCATGGCGTCGAGCTTGTCGAAGTAGTCGAAGGCGGCCTTCTCCATATCGAGCGTCAGGCGTTCGACAAAATATGAGCCGCCGAGCGGATCGACTACATCTGCAACTCCGGACTCATACGCCAAAATCTGCTGTGTGCGCAGCGCAATGCGGGCAGCGTCTTCTGTCGGCAGCGCCAGGGCTTCGTCGTAAGCATCAGTGTGCAGTGATTGCGTGCCGCCGAGCACCGCAGCCAGCGCCTGGATGGCGACGCGGGCGATGTTGTTCTTCGGTTGCTGCGCGGTAAGCGACACTCCAGCGGTCTGCGTATGAAATCGCATCCATGTAGAACGAGGATTCTTCGCGCCGAAGCGCTCAGTCATCACCCGATACCAGATTTTGCGCGCCGCACGAAACTTGGCGATCTCTTCAAAAAAGTCGTTGTGCGAGTTGAAGAAAAAGCTCAGCCGGGACGCGAAGTCATCGACAGACAGGCCGCGCCGCAGCGCCCATTCCAGATACTCAATGCCGTCATAGAGTGTGAAGGCAAGTTCCTGCTGCGCCGTCGATCCGGCTTCGCGAATGTGGTAGCCGGAAATCGAAATGGGGTTGAATCGAGGCGTGTAGCGTGATCCAAATTCAAAGGTGTCGATGACAAGGCGCATGGAAGGGACAGGCGGATAAATGTATTCCTTTTGCGCGATGTATTCCTTCAGGATGTCATTCTGCAGCGTGCCGGAAATTTTCTTCCAGTCCGCGCCTTGCCGTTCAGCGACCGCAAGATACATGGCCCAGATGACGCTCGCCGGCGAGTTGATGGTCATCGAGACGGTGGTCTGTTCGAGGTTGATGCCGGAGAAAAGCGTCTCCATGTCTTCAAGAGAATCGATGGCCACGCCGCACTTGCCGACCTCGCCCTCGCTCCGTGGATCGTCTGAATCGCAGCCCATGAGCGTGGGCAGATCAAAAGCGACGGAGAGGCCGCTGCCTCCGTTGGCGAGCAGATATTTGTAGCGCTCATTGGTTTCTTCCGGCGAAGCAAAGCCGGAAAACTGCCGCATTGTCCACAGCTTGCCGCGGTAGCCATTAGGATGGATGCCGCGCGTATAGGGTGGTTCGCCCGGAAGATTGAGGTTGGATTCCCATCCATTGGAAAGATCGGCTTCGGTGTACAAGCGCTTGATAGGCACGCCGGAGATAGTGGTGAAACGCGCCCGGCCCTTCTCGTCGAGATTGCCGCCTGTGGCAGCGCCAATAGGCCTTTCCGAAGCTTTCTTCAGTGCAGGATTGAGCGTCTGCTCCTCCCACCGCTCCTTTTCGGCGGAAGCATTTGATGTCGACGAATTAGTTGGCGGTGCATCAGGCAAAAATCACCTCTGGCAACAAAACGTTTCAGCATAGGCGAAATCAGCCATGGCTGGCAATGCGCTAGCTCTTCGTCGACTTCCAGGCCTTGGCATATTTCCAACTCACATAACCCGAGTGATACAGATGCAGCAGCAACCCTTCGCGCCCGTCGAGGAAGCCAAGGCGAAGAACATAGTTGTAGAAAAATGTCGCCGCAGGATTAAGCAACACATTCCCCACGAACGCAGTCAGGCCTCGGCTTGTTTTGTTTTGAGCAACAACCTGCTCGGCTCCAAGTGTGCTGTAGCGGTTCATGTGCTCGATGTAGTTGTCGAGACTGGGGTAGGCATAATGGATCAACTCTCCGTCCAGAGTACGCGTCGGGCCGGAATACTGTACCGTCTCATGCACGGCGCGCTCTTCAAACCATGCAGCCCCTTTGCGGAAAATCCGTAGCTTGGGATCAGGCCAGTAGCCGCCATATCGGATCCAGCGGCCAAGGAAGAGATTGCGTCGCGGCACAAAGTAGGCATCCACATCTGGCGTTCCTTCAAGAAGCTGCGTAATTTCCTGCGCAAGCTTCTCACTTACGACTTCATCAGCGTCGAGCGAGAGCACCCAGTCGTTGGTGCAGTGTTCAATGGCCAGGTTCTTCTGTTTTCCAAATCCTCGCCACTCTTCGCGGATGATCTTCGCGCCAAATGCTGAAGCTAGTTCGACAGTCCTGTCCGTCGAGCCGGAATCGACAATGACGATCTCATTTGCCCAACGAATGCTTTCCAGCGTCCGCGGCAGATTGGCTTCTTCGTTCCTGGTAATGATGGCGACTGAAAAGGTCTTTCCCATCCGGTGGGCCTGTTATTGCAGCGTTACGGAATCTGTCCCGAGATGCTGGTTGATAAGGCGCGCGATCAGCGGCTTCAGTAGCGTGCCGTCTTTTTGGAGGATGAAGCCCTGCGCTTCATCTGCCCAATCAAGCTTGAAGCTGGTAGATAACGCCGAAATCCATATCTGACGCACAGGTGTGTTAGGAGTAATAACGAACTTTCCGGGCGGCTCATCGAAGACAACATTGAGCACGCCATTCTGTTCCTCTGCCTCGAAGCCTCCTTCTTCTTCAGCGGCAATTAAGCTTTTCTTGAGAGACTCAATAGCAGCATCCGCATGCCTGCGGAATGTAAGTTCATCCAACATGGCACCAGTGTAGCAAGCGGAGTTACTAATTTGGGACTGCGTCTTAACGTGAGCAAAACTGGCCGGATTTTTATATCGGGTCGAGGCAGTGTGCCGCACAATCGCAGCATCAATACTTAAGACAGGAGGAAATGATGTGGTTTTCCCGGGCCATTGTGTTTCTCGCAGTCTCCTGCTTGTTGCTTGTTCCCGCAGGCGTGGTGCAAGCCGCGGCAGACTCTTCTCAACAACAACTCATCAAGGACGTTGCCTGGAATGAATTGCAGGATCGCGAGCGCAATAGCTTCTGGAGCTATGACATTGAGCAGAAGATCGGGCAGAACAGCTTCGAGAAGCGGCAGGTCGAAACTAGGCAGGGGCCCATCTTCCGCATTCTTGAAAAGAACGGAAAGCTACTCACTGATTCGGAGAGCCGTAGAGAACAGGACCGGCTGGAGCATCTCCTCTCGAGCCCCAGCGCCCTTGCTAAAAACCGCGAAGATCACTTGCAGGATGAAGAGCGTCTGCGGCGGCTTATCCAACTGATGCCAAATGCCTTTCTCTATGAGCAGGATGGACCACCATCTGGCGACCTCGTCACGTTCCGCTTCAAGCCGAATCCCGCTTTTAATCCTCCAACGTATGAGGCGCGTGTTTTCCATGGATTGGCGGGGACGATTGAGATCAATCAACGGCTAAAGCGCTTTGTTGCCATGCACGGAACGGTGATAAATCGCATCGATTTCGGCTACGGTCTGCTCGGCTACGTGGACAAAGGCGGAGAGTTTCGCATTCATCGCGAGCAGGTCAGCGCGACTCACTGGAAAACGGACCTTGTGGACGTGCATGTTTCCGGGCGTGTAATTCTTTTCAAGAGTGTTAGCAAAGACCACCATGAAGCTCGCTCTGGCTTCCGGCCCGTGCCCACCGATATAAGCCTAAGCGACGCTAAGCATATCCTCGATCAGACTGCCGCACAAAATGAGGCGGAGCTGAGCAGCAGTTCGAAATCCTAGAGGAAAATGAGCACGGAAAAATTCGGTAGTGTCTCAGTTTCAAATATCCTAATTTGGGTGGAAAACGGACCTCTGGTTATTGGTCACACCGACGATGCGGCGCGCAGATTGTGTCTAACCTCAGCCCTGTGCAACGTCGGCTTAATCTATTCTGAAGAATCTGGGATGGAGGTTTTTGTACCATGGCGAAGCTTGTGTATGCATTGAACCAGTCCCTGGACGGTTACGTCGACCACATGGAAATCGGGCCACCCGATCCCGCGCTCTCTCGTCACTTCATCGAGCAGGCGCGCGGCCTGACAGGGGCAGTGTACGGTCGCCGCATGTACGAGATCATGCGTTATTGGGACGACGACCAACCGGACTGGGATGCGGAGGACCGCAACTTCGCGGCGGTGTGGCGAAGCCAGCGGAAGTGGGTTGTGTCGCGCTCGTTGAAGTCGGTCGGCCCCCATGCCACACTCATCGGGGATGACTTCGAATCGGTGATACGTGGGTTGAAGGTCCGGCTGGACGGGGAGATTGACGTTGCCGGACCAAACCTGGCAGGAAGCCTGACCAACCTTGGTCTAATTGATGAGTATCGACTCTACATCCATCCCATCGTCATTGGTCGTGGCCAACCGTTCTTTGCCGGCCCCCGGCCGCGGCTTCGCCTTGTGGCCAGCGATCGAATTGGCGAGGACGTGATTAGGCTGACGTACGTTCCCGCTTAATCCGCCACTCGACCGACGGACTGCGCCGACTCGAGAGGTCCGCTTGGGTCGAAACCCGAATTTCAAACTGAGACATTACAAAAAATTCCAATCCGGGTTGAGCCTTTTGACACTCAATTCCACAGCTTGATATACAAAGTTTTCTTCTCCAATTGCCAACAGGCATGCTGCGAACAACCGTGATCAGAAAACCAGCCTTCGCGAAAATTAACGGGCCCCAGGAAACAGCGTGGATCGCAATACTCTGCCTGCCTCTGTTCCTACCGCTCCTTGCCTCAGGCAGACGAGATCAAAGCGCCGCATCCACAGACTGGCCGATGGTCGGCCATGATCCTGGGGGCACCAGGTATTCGCCTCTGACCCAGATCACGCCCGCAAATGTTCGTGATTTGAAAATCGCTTGGGTTTACCACATGAAGCCCACAATGAAAACGGGCGCGAAATCAGGATTCCATCCTTCCGAAGACCAGCCGCTTGTGATCGGTCAGACCATGTATGTGGTCACACCCTACAGCCGCATAGTCGCATTGGATTCGGCTACCGGCCAGGAGAAATGGGTCTTCACGATTCCCGATGGCGACAACGCCTCCCTGCGTGGAGCAGCATACTGGCCCGGCGGAGAAGGCGCAGGCCCAGCAATCATCTTCGGCACGCGCCATGGAAGAATGTACTCCATCAGCGCAGCAACAGGTCAGCTCAACACAGATTTCGGCGTCAACGGAATGGTTGACCTGAAAACGCCCGAAGTGATGAAGACCGGCATGGACAAGAGCTACATCCTGCCCTCCCCGCCTGTCATCTACAAGAACCTCATCATCACAGGAGCAGGTCCCGGCGAAGGTCCCGGCGGCAAGAACGGAGGCCTGGGCCCGGCGGGCGACACGCGTGCCTGGGACGCGAAGACCGGCAAGCTGGTCTGGACCTTCCACTCTGTGCCGCTTCCCGGAGAGACCGGGCACGACACTTGGGGAGGCGACAGTTGGAAGAATCGCTCCGGCGTAAATGTCTGGGGCTACATGACCGTCGATGAGCAACGCGGCATTCTCTACATGCCCTTCGGCGCTCCGAACAACGATCGCGTCGGCGTCGATCGCCCTGGGGACAATCTCTTCGGCTCTTCGCTTGTGGCCGTCAATGCCGATACGGGCAAGCTGCTGTGGTATTTCCAGATTGTTCATCACGACATCTGGGACGTAGACGCGGAATCGCCTCCAACGCTATTCAACGTGACGCGCGGCAATGAAGTCATTCCCGCTGTCGCCACCGTCAACAAGAACGGATTGATGTTCATCCTCAACCGCATCACCGGCAAGCCGATCTACGGCGTGGTGGAACGGCCCGTTCCCAAAAGCAACGTGCCCGGCGAGCAGACATCGCCCACTCAGCCCTTTCCCGTTCTGCCTGAACCGCTCTCGCAGACCACGCTCAGTCGCACCAATCTCTACAGCGATACGCCCGAGCACAAAACCTGGTGCGAGAAATATGTAGACGACAACAACATGCTGCTGGGCGAAGTGCAATACACTCCCACGGAGCTCAACCGCTATACCGTCCCCATGCCCGGCACGCAGGGAGGCGTCAACTACTACGGCGGCGCATTCGATCCCGAACACGGCCTCTTCATCGTCAACGTCAACAACCTCGCGCAGCCGATGCGGATCATCCGCAATCCGGACGGCAGCTACGTCAACTCCGGCCCGCTCGCCGGTCTTCAGCGCTTCTGGGACCCCACGAACCACTTGCCATGCACGCCGACTCCCTGGGGACAATTGGTGGCAGTCGATGTCAATACCGGAGAGATGGCCTGGCGCTCTACCCTCGGAGTCACCGACAGTCTGCCCGCAGGCAAGCAGAATACCGGCCGGCCCGGCCTCGGCGGGGCCATCGTTACCGCCAGTGGCCTCGTCTTCATCGGAGCCACAGATGACGCCCGCTTCCGCGCCTTCGATGAAAAAACAGGCAAGGAAATATGGACCGTCGGACTTCCCGCCGCAGCCGAGTCCACACCCATCACCTATGCTGACACACGCGGCAACCAATATGTAGCCGTCGTCGCTACCGGGGGCGGTCTGATCGGCGCGCCTCTTCTCAGCGATGAAGTCATCGCCTACTCTCTGAACGGAACAAAGCCCGCCGCCTCAATCCTGAACGGACGCCTGCCCGGAGAAGCAACGCCACCCGCCATCACGCTTCCTGCAGAAACGTATGTAGCCATCCCGCCAGACGCGACTCCGGCAACGCTCTTTCCGCCCGGCCCCGGACGCGATCTCATGCTCCGCGTATGCTCCAACTGCCACTCGCCGAATCTGTCCGCATCCCGCCGCATGGACGCAAAAGAATGGAACGATCTTGTTCAGGTTATGGCCAGCCGCGGAGCCGTCGCCACCGACGAAGAGTTCGACGAAATCTCCGCCTATCTGGCGCGATCATTTCCTCGAACGCCCAATCCAACACCACCCGTTCCCCGATAAATTACTAAACTCTCACTTGCTCTCCGAGCCGTGGAAGAGCGAACTTGCGGATGTGGATTTTTAATCATTGCCAACAGCTTCGATCGCACGTATAAGGTTACTGCTTCGAGGTGCGACGGGCAACTGCCCCTACTACCACCCCTCCCTACTCGGATCGCAACGGTCCCCCAACACGTCATAGCCCTCGATTCTTACGGAAAAGGAAAGGAATATTCATGCAAGGCCAGGTCTTTAAGGACAAAAAAGGCCGAGTCCGTCAATTATTGGCTGACGAAGCTACCGTGTTGGTTTGGAAAAGTGGCTCAGCTCTAACCATTGCCAAGGGTTCTGGGAGTTTTGGGCACGCATCCATCATGTTGAGAACGGACACGCTTCCGGAGATTGCCAGGTTTGAGCTGTCCAAAGAAGAGGCCCGAGTAGAAGAGCTTGGAAATATCAGGGATCGGCTCGATGAAAAGAAGAATGAGATAGAGGAGGAGATCACTAAGACGAAGCGCAAAATCGCCACAGCAGGCGGAGGTGCTTACGAGCAAAGTCTGAAAGATGACGCTGACGCGATGAAGGCTGAACTCGACAAAATGGACAAAGAATGGGATCGACTATGGGACCGAGAGATCGAGCTTAAGAGGCAGATTAAGTTGTGGGAGAATCCGGAGTTCATCCGTTGGCATTATCTAGCGGAAGCGCAAGAGGGCGCCTTCAAGCATGTGCATATCAGTTGGTGGCCACCATCTGAGGGCGTTGGCCACGAAATAAAGGAAATGCGCGGCACGCTACATGGGTCTAGCAATTCCTCGGCATGGGAGGACTTATATTCGGAGATGTCCAAGAAGGTCCAGCTAGGACTGCAAGCCGGTAAACTGAAGGCTCGGGATGGCCAGGTCAACCTCGGAGCAGCGTATGGTTTGAAGAATAAAAAGGATGAGCCTGACAAGCGTTGGGGTCAAGAGCCGGATTGGGTGATCTCAGTGCCCGCGCTCGGATCTTCCAATCGGTACTTTGGGGTGAATGCCGCGCGGATGTGGATGTGGTTCACGAATTATCGCGACCAGTCCGTGGGGGCCGATTACAAAATGATCAGCAAGTCAAAGAGTTGCGCCGGCATTGCCATGCGCGCGTTGAAACAAGGCGGCGGCGATGCCTTCACCAGGCAGCCCGTTTCCCAATTCTATGTTCTCCCCAATGAGGTCGCACAATACGCCATAGACCTTCGAGCCGCTATTGTGGAATTGAACACGCTGGCCGCGCGGTTCGAATTCACCGTCTTACAATCGTGGATCAAACAGCACCGCGGAACTACGCTGCCCAGCGGCGGAGCACAGCCTCACAAGAAACCCGAATTGTGGACGGCCGATTGGTGGCGCAAGAATCGTCAGCCTCATGCCCGCGGATTTTTTAGCATGGGCGACCTGCTGGAGGAGTATCACTCTCTTGACGCAAAAAAAGACTGGGCGGCGAAGTTTCGCGTCGTCGGCAAAATCTTTTCCAATTCCGTTGACGAAATCGAGGACGAAGCCCCGATCATCCGGCCTACTCCACGCATCGAATCGCTTATCATAGTCTGTGCTCAGTGCCTGAACGTGATACGCAATCCGCAATCGTGGGCGCGCACGTAAGGGGCAGCAGAGAACGCTTGTGTTAGACCACGGTCTCCTTGCCGATGATCTTGCAAAGCGCAGGTGTAACCTGGATTTGCATATTCTCAACTGGTGAGAATCGACGATGTACTCATTGACTATCCGGAATATTTTCGGGGGCGCGGGGCCCAAAAAATGTGACGAACGGTGTTAACTGCGGGGTGACCGGACTCACCACGGATCGGATTCCACGTCTAAAGTGGGATAGACTGAGCTAACCATGAGCGCCTCCATGTACATCGTGGTTGAAGGGGAAGACCCGGGTTTCGACATCTTCGTCAACGGACACGCTCTCGCGCGCAACGAGGATTCACTGGAAAAGCTGGCTATGCGGCTTGGCGTAAAGCCGCTCCTCGAATTCTTCTCTGCCGACGAAAACTCCATGGCGCTGCTGCTCGAAGAGGGAGCAGGCGACCCGGAATGGGCCAAAACCCTTCCACCGCCGCAGTGGTTCTCGCCCGACGACGGTCTCGTGACCATCGGAACGCTCCTTGATTTTCTGCGGGACAGCCCCTCCGCCCTCGGCTCGGATACCCTCCCGATCATCGGCGAACTCGAAGAGTATGAGCGCGTTCTGCAAAAGACCGCCCTGCGCGACCTCCGTTGGCAGCTCGCCGTGAGTTGGAAATAGCTGTCAAGCCCCTCGACAGCAATAGTCTGTAACCATTTCATTTCAAAGAGAAGATTCCATCTCGAGATTGAGCTGGAATTATGCTCATTTTCGCTAAAATATAAGTAAGCCAAGAAAATTAAATTGCCATTGGCCCGCGCGTTTCCTTAAGAAGTGTCATTCCGAGCGAAGCGCGCAGCGCGCAGTCGAAGAACCTGCGGTTCGTTGACCCTGAGAATGAAAAATGGGTGTCTCATTCTATTGTGTGGAGTTTGTGCAATAGGATGGGAGAGCAATGGATTAAAACTGGGCACGAAGCCTCGTAACCATCATATGAATGATGAATCTACAGGAACCGGGGGAGGGGTGCTTTCAGGCCGTCAACAGCTTCTTAAGCATCACCAGTTGTCCCAGATGATAGCTGTTGTGGTCGCCGACCAGCAGAATCTCCCGCAGCAGAGACTGCCCATCACCCCAGGGAATCTGGGCGTAGAGGTTTGACCCAGGATCGTCGGCCAGCCGCTCAACTTCGGCCATGTCAGCCTCAATGGCCCGGATGGAAGCCTTCCATGCTTCAGTGGATGGCGGGGCCGCCGCCGCAGGCCAATAGTCTTTGGGCCAATCGAGCGCGGTGTATTTCGGATTAACGCAGAAGTTGAGAATGTCATGCAGCGCGATCCGGTAATGCTCAAGCAGTTGCCATGCGCTGTAAGGCACCCCGTCCGGCTTAGTCCCGTAGTGTGCGGGCGGAAAATCTTTAACCGCTGACTTGAAATCAAGGTGCGCGCTGCCGCCGCGCAGAAATTCTAGAAGCTGATTGCGAAGAATGCGGTCGTCTGTAGGCATGAAGCCCTCCCGCTTCATACGATGCGCGGAAGGGCGATTGGCTGAACTATTTGAGGGCTTAGACCTCGACCGGCTCGCGCCGGTCGGCGAAGACATTGCCCATCCGCCGGATCTGCGCGCCAACGCCGCGCAGTTTTTCTTCGATATGCTCGTACCCGCGGTCCATGTGATACACGCGGTCGAGGATCGATTCGCCATCGGCCACCATCGCGGCCAGCACCAGCGATGCCGAGGCCCGCAGATCGGAGCACATTACCGCCGCCGCCGAGAGCGGCGATTTGCCGCGCACTGTGGCCGAGCGGCCATCAACCTTGATGTTCGCGCCCATACGCACCAGTTCCTGCACATGCATGAAGCGGTTCTCGAAGATGTTTTCGGTCACGACTGAAGTGCCTTCGGCCTGCGTGGCCAGTGCCATGTACTGCGCCTGCATGTCGGTCGGAAAGCCGGGATACTCTTCCGTCGAGACATCAGCTGCCTTGAGATTGCCTTCGCTGCGCACGCGAATCTGGTCCTTGCCGAGAATGTCCACGCGAGCACCGGCGGCTTCGAGCTTGGCAATCACCGCGCCAATGTGCGTCGGGTTGCAGTTGGAGACGCATAGATCGCCGCCTGTGATCGCCCCGGCAATGAGGAACGTTCCTGCCTCAATCCGGTCTGGATTGATGCGGTGACGCGCGCCGTGCAGCTTTTCGACGCCCTGCACGCGAATCTTCGATGAACCTGCGCCCTCGATCTTTGCACCCATCGCGGTCAGCAGTGCGGCAAGGTCAGTAACTTCAGGCTCACGGGCGCAATTCTCCATTACCGTCTCGCCTTCGGCGAGCACGGCAGCCATCAACAGGTCTTCGGTCCCGGTTACGGTGATCTTATCGAAAACCATGTGCGCGCCT
>Ga0126371_10003050_pt1 | contig 14577 bp, 9 predicted proteins | sample PanSoiMetaPlot_4_FD_110145 | JGI IMG/M metagenome (GOLD analysis project Ga0126371, IMG submission 110145) | Tropical forest soil microbial communities from Panama - MetaG Plot_4 | ecosystem: Environmental > Terrestrial > Soil > Tropical forest > Bulk soil | place: Panama | collected 2016-02-17 | reverse complement strand
CCGAGTAACAGGCTCGCCCGCGCGAATCCAATGCGGCTGGCCAACCGAGGCAGCGCGTAACCGCGCCAACCGATTTCTTCCCCGGCCTGCACCGGTGTTGAAATTATGATTGCTAGTACGATGATGTACCAGGGGTCTGTCCCCAAGCGCGGCCACACGCCGGTCATTAGCCTGTAGATAGGCGCAACCCCCAGCTTCAGCGCGGGCAAGTACCCAACGGCGAACAGATACCATCGCCAGCTGACATGCCACCGGATCACGGGCCGAAGGAGGACACCTAGGCCGCGGCGCCCCTCGTCGCGGGCGGTTACAACGAGTGCCATAAGGGCTGGAGCGAATGTGCCGAGCAGCAACAAGGATCCACTAAGGATGGCAGTTGCGGGCACAGTTGGCCTTGCGTGCGACATCTTCACTACGCTGATGAAACAGACCCAAGTCAGCGCATACGTCAGAAGAAAGAACTTGAGGAGTGAGCGCACTTCGCCAGCCTTTCTAAGGCTCAATACGCCCCGAGCGCCGCTTAATTTCAACAAAATTCGCCGAATTGCGCATTCGCTGGCCAGAAGAATCCGATTCACACTCGCCAGCCGGCGTGGGTCTTGGCCGGCGAGTCCTGGCCTATCGACACCTGGTGTGGACTCAGCTTTGGTTTGAATTTATGGTACGCGAAATTGACTGGCCATTTGGATCGGACCGTATCAGATCACGGATGGTCGAATGGCTGCGGGTAAGGTCGTGGTGACGGGTCGTGCATTCAGTCGCTGCTTCTGATTCACCAACGCGCCCTACGATGCCGAGATGCGTGAATCAATACAACTCCAGCAAAATCAATTAGTTGACCTCTCCAGTTTTATGTTGGCGAAATCTTGTGGACACTCGCAAACCCACCTCAGCGATTTTGTCGGCACGCCGTTGCGCCTTGGGATTGTGAGTCTCGGCCATGAATGCCTGCCCCGAGGTTGTGGTCGAACGGAGGTCCTGCACGTCATTCCAATTTGAATTCGTCAAGGGCGCATGTAACGGTGATCGAACGCTAAACTCCCGTGTGCCTAATCGCGCACCTTCAGAAACATCTAAATCACACTTCTGAAACATGCGTGTAATACCGTTCGTTTGAGACTGCAAACATGCCAGCGGCAGCCGTCCTGATCCATGATTGTCCGAATCCGATTGCGGTTACCAATCTTTTGCGCGTTCGATTAGCCCAGACCGTAGAAGACCTTGAGCAATGTCAGCGTTTGCGCTACCAGGTTTTCAATTGCGAATTGGGTGAGGGGCTGGACAGCTCCTCCCGCACGGGCCGTGATTGCGATCCCTATGATTTCATCTGTGACCACCTGATGGTCCTCGACACCGCCACGGAGGCCCTTGTCGGCACCTACCGCATGCAAAGTGGCTATCGCGCGATGGGGAACCTCGGCTATTACGGCGAGCAGCTCTTCGATTTCCGTCCTTTCGAAACCATCCGTGGCGAGGTTCTCGAACTGGGTCGGGCCTGCGTCCACGAGCACTACCGAAACACGCACGTCCTGCACCTCCTTTGGAAGGGCATCGCCAAATACGCTTCAACTTGCAATGCCCGATTCTTGATTGGCTGCAGTTCTCTCTCGTCGCTGGATGAAAATGCTGCTGTGGCGCTCTATGAAACGCTGCGAGAGAAATCGTTGGTTGAGCCTTCGCTGCGCACCGCGCCAGCACCTGGGCACGAATGCAAGACCGACAGTTTGCCGTTCTCGCCACCTTACATTCCGAGGCTCTTCCGTGCTTACCTGGAGATTTCCGCGCGCGTGTGCGGCCCACCGGCCATTGACCGGGAATTCAAGACGATCGACTTCCTCACCCTCCTCGATTTGCAGCGGCTCCCCGAGCGGGTTCGATCACGCTTCTTCTGAACTACCTGCTTGCTCATCCACGGGATATTTCTCCGATGATTCAATGTAGGCCCTGTCTTATAGAACACCGTAAGGGCGATCATTTTCCTCTTCTGATATAGTTCCATCCGAAGCAACTCCGTCCTCGCATCCTTAACGGAGGCCGTTATGCCCATTCTGAAAAAGGTTCTAGCAGTCTTGCTCTGCTCGGTTATGGTTACGTGGGCACAAGGCAATTCATTCGACCGGGTTCGTTATAACGGTGGGTCGGTTGATTCAAAAGTAGATCCGAAGGAATGGAACAATCACCTGACCGTCACGTCGGACATGATTACTTTGTCCCTCAAAGACGGAAAGAAGCTTGAAATCCCACCGAAATCGGTGACTTCCCTAAGTTACGGCCAAGAGGCGCATCGCCGTGTCGGAACGATGGTCGCGCTGGCAGTCCTTGTGGCCCCGGTCGCCCTGTTCGGACTCTTTCATAAGACCCGGCTCCACTACATTGGGCTTCAGTACAACACGCAAGACAACAAAACTGCCGGGATTCTGTTGCAGGGAGACAAGGATAATTATCGTGCGATCTTAGTCGCACTCCAGGGGGTAACGGGAGTTCCGGTAGCAGTTGGTGAAAAGGACCGTGAGTTCATCCCGGTGGGCGTCAAAACCGATGTAAGCAAAGGGACTGAGGAACAGAAGGAATTACAAGAGAAGACCGCTGAAACCAAAACCGCAAGTGCCCCTCCAGAAACACAGAACGGCGGCGTAAATGTTTCCTCGAATCCAGCCGGGGCGGATATTACGGTAGATGGAGATTTTGTCGGGAATAGTCCGGCGTCGCTCAAGCTGGCACCCGGCAAGCACACGATAACCGTGAAAATGTCAGGCTATAAGGATTGGTCGCGGGAGATCACCGTGCAAGCAGGATCAGAAGTCCAGCTTACCGCCAGCTTGGAGAAGTGATCTCGCAAGGATCAGGGTTTTCTGATCATCATCTGTTTGGGTAGGGAGATTGTATGGCAACGTTCAAGCGATGTGCTTTGATGGCCGGTCTGATTGGGGTTTGTCTGTGCACCTCCGTCTCTGCGCAGAGCAAGCTGACTGCAGACCGGGCGAAAGAGCACTTTGGCCAGACCGCGACCGTGTGCGGCGAAGTCGTAAGCACCAGTTATGCAGATTCTTCGAATGGGCACCCGACATTTCTCAACCTGGACAAACGGTATCCGCATCAAATCTTCACCGTGGTAATCTGGGGCGAAAACCGAACCAAGTTTGGAAAACCCGAGGAAGAGTACAAAGGAAAGCGCATCTGTGTCAGCGGGAAGATCACCGCGTATGCCGGTAAGCCTGAGGTGGTTGTGTCCGATCCCAAGCAGATAAAAGTCGAATAGCGGTCTGCTTCGAACCCCGGCCGCCGTTCCAGGCTGCAACACCGCCTACCTGTGCACTCAAGCGGACAAGGAATCGGCAGTGGGAGATAGGAATCACGGTCCGTGCAAGGCGATCATTTGTATCCGCACCGGCAAATGTGAATCTTCGCCGCACGGTGCTAGCGCTACTCCTGGCGCAGGGCGTGCATGGGATCAACACGGCTGGCTCGGCGCGCCGGTACGAGGCTCGCGAGCATCGCCGCCAGGAGCAAGAACGGAATCATGATAATAAAGGTCGAGAGGGCGGTCGGCTGCATTCCTTCTACGAGGTTCTCCAAAATGCGTCCGGCGGCGACAGCGGCAATCGTGCCAATGCCCATGCCCAGAAAAACCATTCCCAGGCTTTGACGTAGAACCAGCCAGGTAACGTCGGACGGGCTTGCGCCGATGGCCATTCGCAATCCGATTTCCGGGATACGCCGGCCCGTCAAATACGCCAGCACGCCGTAAATGCCGATGCAGGCGAGGACCAAAGCCAAAGCGGCGAAGATCCCAAATAAAAGCAGCAGGAAACGCTGCATTGCCAGGGAGTCATGCGCCAGCTGCTCCATGGTGCGAACCTGATAGAGCACTTGGTCGCCGGCAGCTCCGCGCAATTCACGCCGTAAAGGTTCGACCAAGGTCAATGGCGGAACGGTGGAGCGCACGGCGACGGACATGAGCTGCGACCAGCGGCTCAAAAATGGTGGCGCCACTTGGGCAAAAGGGTAATAGAACTGCGCCCGAAGCTGCGCCTGATCATCGCCGGCCAAGCCCCAGTAGCGCACGTGGCCGACGACGCCGACGATTTTGAACGGTGTAGAACATTCGACAAACTTGCTGATGTTTGGTTGAGGGCAGGGCATTTCAGGGATCCATAGATTCTTCCCGAGCGCATCCTGTCCTCCGAACGCGCTTTTCGCCAGAACCTCGTCGACCACGATCACCGGCTCGCTACCCAAGCGATCGTGGTCATCAAAAAAACGCCCTTCGCGCAGCGGAATACCCATTACTTTCAGATATTCCGGAGTCGCGCTGCTCGCTAGCGCCATGGGTTGCTTATTTTCGGGCGGGACATCGGCAGTCGTCCAATAGCCGTATTCGTTGTTGCCCTGGCGCATCGGAACGATTTCCACAGCGGTGACGGACTGCACTCCAGGGACGCGCCGCGCGCGATCGACCAGGTCCTGCCAGCCCGCGGGAATCTTCGCGGGATCGGCGAGCGTGGCCGGGGAAAGGCCCACGCGCATAACCAGGAGATTGCGGATGTCCAGGCCAGGATCGAGTGAAGAGGCATGCAACAAGGCGCGCCCGAGCATTCCGGCGGCGACTAGAAGAATGATCGCCAGCGCCATTTCCGAAACGACAAAGGCGGAGTGCAAGCGCCGGGTGCCGGTGGTAACCGTTCGCGCTCCGGCGCGCAGGACCTGTTCCACTTGGCGTACGGGAGCCCGCCAAGCAGGCGCCAGGCCGCAAACGACGCTGGTCAAAACGGCTAAAGCGACGGCAAAAAGCAGCACGCGCCAATCAATCCGCACTTCTTCGACACGAGGCAAATCACCCGGCCAGAAAGCCAAAAACGGCTGAAGGCTCCAATTTGCAAGCATCACGCCGAGCGTGCCACCAACGAGACTGAGCAACGCGCTCTCCGTCAAACATTGCCGCACAAGCCGGCCGCGACTCGCGCCGAGGGCCACGCGCATGGCCAACTCTCGCTCGCGGGAAATCGCGCGCGCCAGCATCAGGCTGGCCACGTTGGCGCACGCGATTAACAATACCAGCCCGACAGCGCCCAAGAGCAACCAGAGCGTTGACCCTACATCGCCTACGGGAGGATGCAGCCACTTGACCCGCAAGGAGCGCCCTTTGTTCGTGTCAACGAAGGCCTGCGCCAAGTGACTTCCTGTCAGCGCTACTTCGGCCTCGGCCTGCTCCAGCCGCGCACCGGGCCGCAAACGTCCCACCACGTGGACCGGTTGCGCCGCCCGATTGCGCAAGTACCCTGCCGCGTCCTGGCCCAAAGCCGTGTACACATCCGGTTCGTCTCCGTATAACCGGAATCCTGCGGGTGCGACGCCGACGATGGTGTAGCGCCTTTGTTCGAGAACGAGCGAACTTCCCAGCACATCGGCTCTTCTGTCGAAGCGGCGCTGCCAGAAGCTGTAGCCGAGAATCGCCACCGGTGCAGCCCCAATCTTGTCTTCCTCGGGCAAAAAAGCGCGGCCGAGCTCGAGCGGGACGCGCAAAACGGAAAACAATTCCGGCGAGATTTCGAAGTAGTCTACATACTGAGGATCGCCTGGCGCGCTGAGCGTACCTGAGTTATAGACCAACGCGGCGAGTTCGAGTGAGCGGGAGTCGTGCTGGCAATCGAGAAAGTCCAGGTAGGCGAGTTTCTGCTCGCCGTAGAATTTTTCATTCCACCCTTCCGTGTGGCCGTTCACCGCGACCAGCCGTTCAGGTTCCGGATAAGGCAGAGGCTTGAGCAACACACCGCTGACCAGGCTGAACATCAGGGTGGTCGCTCCCGTGCCAAGCCCCAGCGTCAGTAGCGCGATCGCAACAAACCCGGGGTGTTGGCGAAAACTGCGAATCGCATAACGGAGGTCTTGAAGGGCGTCTGCCGCCCACCGCCATCCCCACACGTCGCGCGTGACTTCTTCGGCGATGGCTACGTTCCCGAATTCGCGACGGGCGGAATGTCGAGCCTCCTTTTCAGTTTGCCCGGACTCGATGCCTTCGCGTTCGGCGAGGAGCAAATGCGCCTGAATCTCTTCCCGCAATTCCGCATTGCGCTGCTTCCTCCGCCAGAGGGCCCATTTCATGGTACGTCCTCCTTTTGGGCAGGATTCAGGATTCCCGCAATGCCTGTCGTAAGCCGCTCCCACCGGGAACGCTCTGACATCAATTGGCGCTTTCCCGCTTTCGTCAGGTGATAAACGCGCAGCCGCGGGCCAAGCTCCGACGCCTTCCATTCCGCGGCGATCCACCCTTTGCGCTCAAGCCGGTGGAGCGCCGGATATAAGGAACCGGTGTCGACTTTCAGAATTTCGCCAGAGTTCGTGCGGATGGCCCTGCTCAGGGCGTATCCGTGGCGGGGCGCCCACTGTAGAGTCTGCAGAATGAGCATATCCAGAGTGCCCTGGAGGATCTCCGTGCGATTTTGGTAGCGATCTTTTCGCGGGGACATTTTTCTTCGTATGTAGACGTTCTTCCTAGATGTAGGTAAGCATTCTACATACCAAAGAAGCGCACCAAGGCTAAATCTCTCGCTCCGCTGACCGGCTGCGCGATTTCCCGGGCGCCGAAGCAGCAGAAGGAATCAGAAGGCATTGGAGTTAAAATGGAAGCTTGGGACCGACCCGCTCACTTGGGTGTATATTCTGGGGCGCTTGTGACTCGACCTAGAGAGTGCCGATTGTGTTCGGAGATGGGACTGACAATCCCACTTTCGGGGAGCCGGCGCTGGGCCCTTCTCCCGGCTGCCTGGTAAGACTCTGACGCTAGGGGACTTACGGCAGGGAACCTTGGGCATGTGAGTTGCGTTCCAAAGAACGGGCTTTAATATGGACATACAACGACCTTCGAACGCGCGGGCAAAGAAAATCCGCCGAATTATCTACGCCGCCGTGGCCTTCCTCCTGATTGGAGGCGTGAGCTACGGGCTTTCGCGTCTGCGGCCTGCGGCACCCACGGTGGACCGGGCAACGATCTGGGCCGACGAGGTGAAGCGCGGACCCATGCTGCGCGAAGTGCGTGGTTTGGGGACATTGGTACCGGAAGACATTCGCTGGATTCCGGCACAAACCAGCGCCACGGTGGAAAGAATCGTTCTGCGGCCCGGTGCCATCGTGCACCGGAACTCGGTCATCCTGGAACTCAGCGATCCCCAGCTCCAACGCGACCTGCTCGACGCGGAGTACCAGCTCAAGGGCGCGGAAGCCGATTACGCCAACCTAAAGGTTCAGGTCAACAGCCAATTGATGAACCAAAAGTCCACGGAAGCTTCGGTTCGCAGCGACTATGAGCAGGAGAAAATCCAGCACGAAGTGGACGCACGGCTGGCCAAAGAGGGAATCGGCTCGGTCATGACCGAGCAGCTCTCCAAGGTAAAGGAAGACCAGCTCGGGATCCGCTTGCAACTGGAGGCGGAGCGGACGCGTGTAGCGACCGATTCCGCTGCGGCGCAGCTTGCGGCGCAGGAAGCGAAAGTGGAGCAGCAGCGCGCGCTCTATAACTTGAAGAAGAGCCAGTACGACGCCCTGCATCTCCGCGCGGGGATCGAAGGAGTGCTGCAGCTTGTGCCGGTCGAGGAAGGGCAGCAGGTGACCCCCGGAACGAACCTGGCACGAGTCGCTGATCCAAACCGGCTCAAAGCCGAAATAAAAATACCGGAAACGCAGGCGAAGGATGTACGCATAGGGCAAAAGGCCGCGATAGACACGAGAAACGGCGTCGTTGATGGCCACGTTTCGCGAATCGACCCCTCGGTGCAGAACGGCACGGTGACCGTCGATGTATCCGTCGACAAGCCGTTCCCGCCGGGTTCCGGCGCGCGAGCAGACTTGAGCGTGGACGGGACCGTCGAGCTCGAGAACCTGAAGGATGTCCTTTACGTGGGGCGGCCGGTAAATGGTCAGTCAGACAGCACCATAGGACTTTTCAAGCTTGTGGATGACGGATCGGAGGCCGTGCGCGTCAATGTCAAGTTGGGGCGGAGTTCAGTGAACACCATTGAAATCCGGGATGGCTTGAAGGTCGGAGACAAGGTGATTCTTTCCGATATGTCGCAGTGGGACGCGTTCGACCGGATTCGCCTCAAATAACAAGTGTTCCTCTTCGGAAGACGGCTCGGGGCAGAAATTAGAAAATAACAGGATTCACAGGGAGCGGGGAGAAGCTGATGCACACGCTCTGGCAGGATCTGCTCTACGGCGTGCGAATGCTGGTGAAGAACCCAGCGTTCACCATCGTCGCGGTCGTCACTCTGGCCCTGGGCATCGGAGCGAACACGGCGCTGTTCAGCGTGGTAAACGCGGTGCTGCTCCATTCGCTTCCTTATCATCAGCCGAGTCGTCTGGTGGCCCTGGCAGAGGGGGATCGCGAGACGTCAGACCCGATCAAAGTCTCTTATGGAACGGCGGCGGATTGGAAAGCGCGGAGCCGGACCCTCGAATCCATTGCGCTCTACCAAGAATGGACGCCAACTTCGACGGGGGGAAGCGCTCCGGAAATCGTCTATGGGATGCGTGTTACGCAGGATTTTTTCCCGCTGTTGGGAGTGGAGCCGGAGTTTGGGCGTGCCATTTTTCCCGAGGATGACTGCCCGGACCGTTGGCACATTGTCTTGCTAAGCCACGCCTACTGGGTCGGGCGCTTTGCGGCAAACCCGAAAGTGATCGGCACGAATATTATTCTCGACCAAGCTCCATTCCAGATTGTCGGCGTTCTGCCCGAGAGCTTCCAACCTCTCTCGTTCAGCGACGCCGGAAGCCCGCCGGAGGTGTGGGCGCCGCTGGGATACGACCTGTCCCTGCCCGACGCTTGTCGCACTTGCCGGCACCTGCAAAGTGTAGCCAGGTTGAAGGACGGAGTAAGCGTCGAGCAAGCGCGCGCCGAAATGAACTCCATTGCCGCGCAACTCGCCGAGCAATTCCCGAAGGAATATTCTCCGAAATCCTTTGTGAAGGTGACGCCCCTCGATAAGAGCTGGTACGGTCGAGTGCAATCCGCCTTATGGATGCTGCTGGGAGCGACGGTACTTGTCCTGCTGATTGCCTGTGCCAATGTGGCGAGCCTGCTTTTGGCGCGAGCGGCCAGTAAGCAACGAGAAGTGGCTCTTCGGGCCGCTCTCGGTGCGAGTCGGTTGCGGATTGTGCGGCAATTGCTAACCGAGAGCGCCTTGGTCAGCGTGCTCGGGGGTATCGGCGGGATCTTCCTCGCCTTCTGGGGAACGAAGCTTTTGATCCTGTGGGGGCCGCAGGCCATTCCCCGTCTGAGCGACGTGCAAGTGGATCGTTCGGTTCTCATCTTCACGCTGTTTGTAAGCGTAGCCACGGGAATCGTAACCGGGCTCGCTCCCGCCCTTCAGGCGGCGCACGTGGACCAGCGGGAAGCGCTGCAACAGACTTCCCGGAGCTTGGTCGGAGTGTCCCGCGGCGGACTTCGCAGCCTGCTTGTCGTCGCGGAGGTGGCTTGCGCTTTTGTCCTCGCTGCCGGGTCCGCGCTGCTGTTGAAGAGTTTTGTTCGCGCGATGGACGTCAGGCCCGGTTTCGAGGTGCAAAAACTCTACACCACGAATTTTGCGCTCATCGGCCCGAAATACGAAGATCCCCAGGCCCTAGTCCGCTTCGAGCGGGAAGTGCTGGAACGCATTCGCGCACTGCCCGGAGTAGAGGCAGCCGGGATTACCAGCAATCTGCCGAGCGGCGGAGGTCTCGATCAGGCCGGATTCCAGATTCAAGACCGCCTGATTCCGCCCCCTCAAGTCCCGAGCGTGGACCGGTATCAGGTCAGCCCGGGTTACTTTCGTGCGATGGCCATCCCCCTCAAGCGGGGACGCTTGTTCACCGAGGCTGACGCTGCCGGGGCGTCACCTGTTGCGATCATTAGCGATAAGACCGCACGGGAGATATGGCCCGACGAAGATCCCATTGGCAAACGGATCCAGCTGGGAGGGCGCCACGAAGATCGGTCCTGGGCCGAAATTGTTGGCATCGTGGGCGATGTCCATCAATACGGCCTTGATTTCTCAACGACGCCGCAAGCGTACTTCCTCTATTCGCATTACCCCTTTCCGCGGCCGTGTCTTGTGATCCGCAGCCGTATAGACGCACGGACGTTGACCCGTGAAACGCAAAGCGAGTTGCGGTCTCTCGACAGGAATGTTCCCATTTGGAACCCGGCGATGATGGAAGAGATCCTGTCTACCTCATTGTCGAGGCGCCGCTTCACCACTGCGCTGTTCAGTTGCTTTGGGTTCTTGGCGCTCCTTCTGGCGGCCACTGGCATTTATTGCGTGATGAGCTATCAGGTGGCGCAGCGCACCGGAGAAATTGGAATTCGCATGGCGTTGGGAGCGCAGCGGAGTGATGTTCTGAGGATGATTGTTGATGGCGGGGCGCGACTTACGACTTCGGGACTCTTCTTGGGTTTTGCCGGCGCTCTGAGTCTCGGTTATTTGCTGCGACGCCAGCTCTACGGCACTAGCCCGAACGACCCGCTGACCTTTCTCGAGGTCCTGCTGGTGGTGGCTTTGGTGGCGCTGGCGGCATGTTTTATACCTACGCGGCGGGCGACGCGGGTAGACCCGCTGGTGGCCCTGAGATGTGAGTGAACTTTGTGGTGCTGTTAAACGTTATAACTACTGGGGATAGCCCGGATTTCTGGAATCGAATTCGATAAGGAGAGCCTATGGTAGAAACAAATGGAACTCTGATCAAGATGGAAGGTGTGAAGAAGGTTTTTTACACCGATGAAGTGGAGACGCACGCCCTTGAAGAAATCCACCTGGAGATCAAGAAAGGGCAGTACATCTCCATTGCCGGTCCTTCGGGCTGCGGAAAATCCACGCTGCTGTCGATTCTCGGGCTGCTCGATTCTCCCACCGACGGCCATTATTGGCTGAACGGCCAGCCGGTGGCGAAACTCACCATCAGCGAACGCACGCGGATCCGCAACCGCGAGATCGGCTTCATCTTTCAGGCGTTTAACCTGATCGGAGACCTGACAGTGTACGAGAACGTCGAATTGCCGCTGACCTACCGCGGCACGAGCGCCGCCGAGCGGAAGCAGAAAGTACAGCAAGCGCTCGAGCGCGTGGGAATGGCCCATCGTTTGCGCCATTACCCGTCGCAGCTATCCGGAGGTCAGCAGCAGCGTGTGGCCGTGGCGCGCGCGCTGGTTGGCGATCCGCTGATCCTGATGGCCGACGAGCCTACCGGCAACCTCGATTCCAAAAATGGCGAAGCGGTGATGGAGCTGCTGCGCGACCTGCATCGCAACGGCGCAACCATTTGCATGGTCACCCACGACCAGCGCTACGCCAACTTCGCAGAGCGCACCATTCATCTGTTCGACGGGCGCATCGTCGAGGAGACTCAGGAAGCCGAAGTCGGAGCCTGACGCGGAGGACGCCGAATGGGCACGATCTGGCAGGACATCCGCTACAGCGGGCGAATGCTGTGGAAGCACCGGCTGGCAACCCTGGTTTCCATCCTGGCGTTCGCCGTGGGCATTGGCGTCAACACCGCCATGTTCAGCGTCGCCGAAGCTATTCTGCTGCATCCGGCTCCGTTTGAAAACGCGAACCGCATCGTTGCTCTGGTCGACGCCCGACCGCGGCAGAATATCGACAGGAACGCCATTGCGCCGGCCACTTATTTTGAGTGGCGAAAGGAAGTGCGGTCGTTCGATCGCCTGGGCGCCTACGCGTGGGACGAGTTAAACTTGACCGGCGACGGCCATCCGCAAAAAGTCCAGGCTTTTCTTATCTCCGCAAACTTGTTCGAGATGCTAGGTGTTCAGCCGCAACTCGGGCGCGGGTTTGTCAGCGAAGAAGAACAGCCGGGTAAGGACCAGGAAATCATTCTCGGCCATGCGCTTTGGGAGCAGCGCTACGCTTCGGACGAACACATCGTCGGAAAAAACATCAAGGTCGGCGGCAAGGGCTACACGGTCGTGGGAGTCATGGCCAAGGGCTTCGATTTCCCGATGCCTGCCGAAGCTTGGGTCCCCCTGGCCATCGACGCCAAGGAGCGCGAGCGCCGAGACAGCCGGTGGCTTTGGGTGCTCGGCCGTCTGAAGCCGGGAGTTTCTTTCTCGGAAGCTTCTGCGGAGATGCAGGCCATCGCCCAGCGCCAAGCCGCGGCATATCCCGACACCAACAAAGGCTGGGAACTTCGCTCGATGACCCTCGCGCAATCGATGACCGGCGAAATCACGCGCGAGTACACCTTGCTGCTCCTGGGTGCGGTCGCATTTGTCTTGCTGATCGCTTGTGCGGATGTGGCCAACGTGCAGTTCGCGCGTATGGCCGGGCGCGTAAACGAATTTGCCGTGCGCGCCGCGATGGGCGGAAGCCGCTGGCGGGTCATGCGGCAGTTGCTCACCGAAAGCCTGCTTCTCGCGGTCGGCGGCGCGACAGTGGGTTTGCTGATGGCCCAATGGGAAATCCAGATGATTCTTTCGCACATGCCGCCGGATGTGGCCAAGTTCATTGCGGGGTGGAAGACCATCCGGCTGGATTCCAACGCATTTTTGTTTACGCTGATCATCGTTGTGGTCTGCGGGATGCTCTCGGGAATGGCCCCGTCTTTGTTCGCCTCGCGCGCCAACCTGGCCGATTCATTAAAGGAAACCGGGCGCGGATCCACCTCGAGTCGCGCGCGCGGTCGTTTGCGGGGCGCGCTTGTCGTGGCAGAGATTTCGCTAGCGCTGGTTTTGCTGGTAGGCGCCGGCCTGTTGGTGAAGAACTTCCAGGGGCTACTGAACGTCAACGAGAGCTACTCGCCGCGAACTCTTTTGACCATGAACCTCAGTTTACCGGACACGCAGTACGCCAAAGAGTCCACGCGTCTCCTGTTTCACGAGCAAGTGCTCGAGCGTCTTAGCGGGTTGCCCGGCGTCGAGTCGGCCGCCTTCGTTACGCATGTGCCTTACGCGGATGGAGGTGGCGTCGGGATGTACGCCTTTTCGATCGAGGGTCGCCCACTCGCTGAGCGCGGCGAGCTGCGCAATGCCATCATCGAAACCACCAGCCCCAATTATTTCAGCGTAATGAAGATCGGCCTTCTCGAGGGCCGCTTGCTCACCGACGCCGACGGCGCTGACGCTCCTCCCGTGGCCGTGGTGAGTGAAAGCCTCGCGCGGCGGTACCTCGGGGGAGAGAATCCGCTGGGCGCGCACATCAAAGTCGGCGGAATGGATTCGTCTCGTCCGTGGATGACCATCGTGGGCGTCGTGAATGATGTTCACTATAGCTGGATCAACAAGGAGAATCTCCCGACGATTTATGGTCCGTTCCGGCAAGCTCCTCCTCATTACACCACCATCCTGCTTCGCACCCCGGGTGATCCCTCGCAGCCCATCTCCGCGGCTCGCGCCGAGATCGCCGCAGTCGATCCCGAGCTGCCGCTCTACAACATCAAGCCCATGAACCGGGTTATCACCGAATCCATCGTCGGCATTGCGTATGTCGCGGCGATGATGGCGGTGCTCGGAGGCATCGCGCTGGTGCTCGCGTCGGTCGGCGTATTCGGCGTGATGTCCTACTCGGTGAGCGAGCGCGTGCATGAGATTGGCGTCCGCATGTCGCTTGGCGCACAGACCGTGGACATCGTGCGCATGGTGCTGCGAAGCGGCATGCTTCTCACCATCCTTGGCTTGGCGATCGGGCTGCCCATCGCCTTTGCTTTGGCTAGCGCGCTTTCCTCGGTTTTGTTTGGTGTGAAAGCCACCGATCCGTTTTCGTTTATTGGTTTGCCGCTTGTGCTTGCGGGAGTTGCGGCCTTGGCCTCGTATCTGCCGGCGCGCCGCGCTGCGCGTGTCGATCCGTTGGTCGCGCTGCGTTATGAGTAACGAGGATCTCACTGCCGAGTAATTCGGGGCGATGAAATGCTGACCACCTGGCATGACTTGCGATATGCCGTCCGCATGCTCGGGAAGAATCCCGGCTTTACCGCCGTTGCCGTGCTAACCCTGGCCCTGGGCATTGGAGCAAACACCGCCATTTTTACAGTCGTTTACGGAGTGCTTCTTCGCCCCTTGCCATTCCCTCATCCAGACCGCATCGTCCAGCTCGCGGAAGTCCACCAAGGGCAATCCGATGAAATGGACCTCACCTCGAACCAGTTGGACCATCTGCGCGAGTATGGGCAGCTCTTCGAACACATTGCCGGCTACACCGACGTGGGCTTTAACCTTGCGACGGCCGATGAAGCCGAACATCTTCGTGGCATGCCCGTGTCCGGAGAGTATTTCCAGGTCTTGGGCGTCCGTCCGGCTCTGGGCCGCGATTTTCTTGCCGAGGAAGACCAGGGTGACGGTGAACATGTAGCCATCCTGAGCCACGAGTTGTGGATGCGCCGCTTCGGTGGGGATCCGGCAGCCGTTGGCCGAAAGGTTTTGATGGATGGCGAGGCCTACACCGTAGTTGGCGTGATGCCCGCGGGTTTCGATCCGCGCGCCAGTTCAGAGTTGAACCCGGGGGTCCGCGCGGATGTCTGGGTGCCGCTAGAGTTGGTGGCAAAAACAGCCGGCAGCGGGGAAAACATTCCCGTGGTCGCACGGCTTCGCCCTGG
>Ga0126371_10003049_pt1 | contig 14578 bp, 10 predicted proteins | sample PanSoiMetaPlot_4_FD_110145 | JGI IMG/M metagenome (GOLD analysis project Ga0126371, IMG submission 110145) | Tropical forest soil microbial communities from Panama - MetaG Plot_4 | ecosystem: Environmental > Terrestrial > Soil > Tropical forest > Bulk soil | place: Panama | collected 2016-02-17 | reverse complement strand
GATCGATGTCGAGCCGGTCCTCGCGCACCATCATGGTCGCGGACATGTCCTCGCGCTGCTCTCGCGACAGAAGATGATCAGGCATCGGCGTCAGCCAGATATCGGCATCGAGGCCAATCTGATGGCTGGCGTGGCCGCTCAATGCCGGGCCGCCGCGCGGCTGGCCGATGTCGCCGACCAGGATGCCCGGCCAGCTCGCGTCCTTGTGCGCCTTGTTGGCAAGCCGCTTCAGAAGCGCGATCATGGCCGGGTAGCCCCAGTTGCGGTTGCGCGACAGGCGCATCACCTGCCAGGTATCACCCGTGATCGGCATCCTCTCCGCGCCCGCGATGCAGCCCTTGCTGTAGGTGCCGATCACGTGCGCCGGCATCGCGGCTGGCAGCCGCTTGCGTGCGAACAATTCCTTGGCGGCAAGCTTGGGATCGTTGGGATGCGCCAGCGGCGGCAGCGGCTTCGGATCGACTGTGCCCTTGTCCTGTGCGAGCGCCAGCGAAGCGATCGCCAACGCCATGAACGTCAGAGGCGGGATCAGAATCAGGCGAGCCTGCATGGGACCACTCTATCTGCGCGACCGTATCAAGATGGGCCGGAGACGTTCTAGAGCACGATCCGGAAAAGTGTGTAGCTGTTTTCCTCAACCGTGATGGCGATTTAACCTTGTGTCGCCGCACTCTGGTCCCAATTGCTTGATCCGCGATGAGCCATTGGCACGGATCTCAGGCACGGCTCTCGGGCACGGCTCTCGGGCACGGATCTCGGGCACGGATCTCGTCGCGGTGGTCGAACCCGGATTTGTTAACTCTTCGGCAACCGCTTTGTTGATTGATCAAATGTCGTTCACGCGGCCTTTCCGTGCGCTGATTGCTCCGCCCGTCAAACATCAGTCGGAAGGGGGCCGATTGAGTGCCTTACACCGCCGTTTTCAGCTGGCTCAAAGTGATCATGCAACCTTGGATGTCGGGTGAGAGATAGATTCACCTCTCGGTGAGGTGAGAGGCTCAAGCTGGATCAAGATACCTTTTCTTCAGATACTTCGCCGACAACATGGCTCGATCGAGTATGCGTGTGGGTCGCCAGATGCCGAACGTCCGGCCAGTCAAGCAGAAGAAGCCGAAGCGCGTGGCCGGCGCGGCGCGGCCCCATCGCGCCAGACCGAAGCTGAAGAGCGTCCATTCTGTCACGGAAAGCGCCGACCAAGTGACCGAGCATGGCGGCATCGGATTGCGTGTCGACGTCACCGCGTTGAAGCAGAGCGGGGAATCGTTTCGGCTGCTGTTCGACGGCAACCCCGTCCCGATGATCGTCTGCGCGCTCGACGACGAAAGCATCCTCGACGTCAACGATGCCGCGATCCGGCATTATGGCTACGGCCGAGCGGAATTCGAGAAACTCAGCATTCGCAGCCTGCAGGCCCTTGATGGCGATCCGCCTTGGGCCGGCGACCGCATGGGCGACGTACAGGCCGTCCGCACCTGGACGCATGTCAAGGCCGACGGGGAGCTGATCGATCTGGCGATCTATTCGCGCCGACTGGTCTATGATGAGCGTCCGGCCGTGATGCTCGCATTGATGGACATTACCGAACGCAAGCGCGCCGAGGCCCGGCTTGCGTTCCTGGCGCAGCATGACGGTCTGACCGGACTGCCGAACCGCAACCTGTTGCGGCAGCATGTGGACGAAATGCTGATGTTGCAGAAGCGCAGCGCCGAGCAGGTCGCGGTGCTGGTGCTTGGCCTCGACAATTTCAAATCCGTCAACGATACGCTCGGCCACGGCATCGGCGACAAGCTCCTGCGCGGCGTCGCCAAGCGCTTGCGATCCACGTTGCGCGAGAACGACACCCTAGCCCGCCTCAACTCCGACGAGTTCGCGGTCGTGCAGCGCGGGCAGATGCGGCCGGGCGATGCGGAGATGCTGGCGAAGCGGCTTTTGGAAGCGATCAGCGAACCCTTCGTGCTGGACGCTCACTCGATCGTCACTGGCGCCACGATCGGAATTGCGATGGCGCCGACCGACGGGAGCGATGCGGAAAAGCTGTTGAAGAATGCCGCCATGGCATTGTCGCGTGCCAAGAGTGAAACGCGCGGCACGTTCAGCTTTTTCGAGGCCGGCATGGATGCGCGCGCCCAAAGCCGCCGCAGGATCGAGATCGATCTGCGCGATGCGATCCAGAACGAATTGCTGCGGCCCTATTACCAGCCGCTGGTCGACCTTTCGAGCGGGCGCATCATCGGTTTCGAGGCGTTGGTGCGCTGGCCGCATCCGGAGCGCGGCATGATCTCGCCGGCCGAGTTCATTCCCGTTGCGGAAGAGACCGGCCTGATCAACCCGCTCGGCGGTCTGATGCTGCGCCGCGCCTGCATGGATGCCGCGAGTTGGCCCGACGAAGTCCGCGTCTCGGTCAACCTGTCGCCGGCGCAGTTTCGTATCGGCAATCTGCTGTCGGTCGTGATGGATGCGCTGAGGCTGTCCGGCCTGCCGCCCAAGCGGCTGGAGCTCGAGATCACCGAAACCCTGCTTTTGGAGAAGAGCGGCCAGGTGCTGGCGACGCTGCATGCGCTGCGCGCGCTGGGGTTGCGGATTTCGATGGACGATTTCGGCACCGGCTATTCGAGCCTGAGCTATCTGCGTAGCTTTTCCTTCGACAAGATCAAGATCGATCAGTCGTTTGTGCGCGATCTTGCCGCCGACCATGACGCGCAAGCGATCATCCGCGCGATCGTGAGCCTCGGCAAGGGGCTTGGCGTCACCATTGCAGCGGAAGGCATCGAGACAGAAGCCGAGCTGAGTTCCCTGCGTGCGGAGGGCTGTCACGAAGGGCAGGGCTTCCTGTTCAGCCGGGCGCGCCCCAATGCGGAGATCGTCGCGCTGCTGCATGCGCAATGTGGCGCGGACGCGATGGCGCGGGAAGCGCGGGTGGCCTGAACTCGCACAGTCATTCCGGGATGGTGCGTCAGCACCAGACCCGGAATCTCGAGATTCCGGGTTCGCGCTAACGCGCGCCCCGGAATGACGGCGTCCGTATGGATGGCACTATCCGAGGCCCCGCCTTCTTCTTGTTCAGATGATAAGTCAGCGCCAGCGCCACGCAGTGGCGCAGCGCGGTTTGCGGCGGCTGCTTTGCCGCATCCAGCAGGATGCTGCGATTGCCGCCATAGCTCAGCTCCGGATAAAGCTCGCGGAACGTCGAGACCAGGTCGGTCTGGCAATGAAAAAAGATCGCGTATTGATTGGGGACTGATTTCACCTGATCGATCCGGATCGTGCTGCCGCTCCCGGTCTCGGTCGTCAGATAGCTCGGTTGGCCCCATTTGAGCGCCTCTTCGAGCGCCCCGACACCATCGGTGGTCCGCGCCGTGTCGAAAATCAGCCGCCGCAACGCCAGCAATCTGGATTTCAGCGGCTTCGGATAGGCGTCAAACACGGCCGCCACCGCGGAGCCCAACGCGGTCGCCTTACGCCGTTCGGCCTGACGCTCCTTGTTCGCGCGACGCGTCGAATTCTTGGCGCGACGCGTCGGAATGCGAGTGCCCACCATCCGCTCCGGGTGCGTGAGCGGTCAGATTAGAGCACGGATATGACGCGATGAAGAGCTATTTCTTCTTCCGCGCGGCCGATCGCTTGGTAGCCTGGCGCTTGCGGGTGGCGGCGGCCTTCTTTGCCGAACGGGATCGCGCCGCGGCCGGCCTGTTCGCGGAGGCCTTGCCGCCGCGCTTCGCCGATACATTGGTGTCGGGAACGCCGCGGCCCGCGCCGCTCTTGTTGCCGCCGCCGGTTTCCTTGTTCACGGTCGCCCATGCGCGCCGCTCGGCTTCCTTCGTGCCGACGCCGCGGGCTTCGTAACCTTCCTCGATGTGCTCGGCCTGACGCTTTTGCTTGTCGCTGTAGCTTGATTTGTCGCCGCGGGGCATGATCGTCTCCCTCGAAAGACGCGGGTGAAATCATGCCAACGCGGCGCGTGCGGCGCGGTTCCGCTGTACGCCATCGAGGATATTACGCGGCGTTCCGGAGGCCCGCGAGGAAGGCGTCGACGCTCTTGAACAGGTCGGCGGCGTGCTGGCCGAGGTCGCCGGACGCCGCGAGTACATTATCGGCAAGCGCACGCGACCGTTCGGCGGCGCGGCTTGCGCCGCTCACATTCTGCGACACGCCCGTGGTGCCGGCGGCGGCCTGCTGGACGCTGCGGGCGATTTCGCGGGTCGCCGAATCCTGCTGCTCGACGGCGGCCGCAATCGTCGTGGCGATGCCGCTGATGTCGCGGATGGTCTGGCTGATGTCGCCGATCGCGGTGACGCAATCGGCGGTGGCTGACTGGATCGCGGTGACCTGGCCCGCGATTTCCTCGGTCGCCCTCGCGGTCTGCCCTGCCAGTTCCTTGACCTCCGCCGCGACCACCGCAAAGCCGCGGCCGGCCTCGCCGGCGCGCGCGGCTTCGATGGTGGCGTTGAGCGCGAGCAGATTGGTCTGACTTGCGATCGCGTCGATCAGACGCAGCACGTCGCCGATCTTCTCGGCGGTAGCGGCGAGGCTTCCGACCATTTCCGTGGTCTTGTTCGCCTTGGCGACGGCGCCATCGGCGACGCTGGAGGAATGGGTCACCTGGCGGCCGATCTCGGCGACGGAGGAGGCGAGTTGCTCGGTCGCGGACGCGACCGTGGAGACACTGGCGGAGGCTTCCTCCGACGCCGCCGCGGCGGCAACCGCCTGTTCCGACGTTCCGTTGACGCTTGTCGTGATCTCGCTGGCGGCGTGCTGCATGTGTTCGGTCGCTTTGGCCACCGCGCCGACCAGGCTCTTGACGTCGGCCTCGAAACGATCGGCCATCTGCCGCTGCAACGCCATCTTCTCCACCTCGGCACGCTGCTTGTCCGCTTCCTGCGCGTCACGCAGCGAGCGCGTCTCCGCGATGTTGCGGCGGAACACGTCGACGGCCTGCGCCATAGTGCCAAGCTCGTCCTTGCGGTCGCCGCCGGGAATCACGACGTCGGTGTCGCCGCCGGAAAGCCGGTTCATCACGCCGGTGATCGCGACCAGCGGGCGGGACATGCCGCGGCCCAAAAAGAAGGCCACCAGCGCGGCACCCGCAAGGATGGCGAACGTGCCGAGCAGCAGGCTTCGCTGCGCATCCATCGCGGCGGCTTCATACTGCGTCGTGTCCTTGGCGATTTCGAGCAGCGCGATGGGTTCGCCCGCGTAGTTCTTGATCTGCCCGACATAGAGCGCGGCCGGATGATCCCCGAGCGTGGCATCGCGATGCACCGCATCGCCACTGAACGCCTGCTTCAATTCTTCTTGATTCGCAACGTCGGCGCCGCCCATCGTCGAAGAGAGTTTCTTGAACGCTTGACCGTCGAACGCATGCACGGTCATATCAATCCCGAAGCGCTGCTTGGCGCGCTCGACGAATTCCTTGCCGAGGACGGCGCCGACATCGACATCGGCGAGGCTCTTGCCATCCTTCACGATCGGCGTGATGCCGAAGACGCCCAGCTCCTCGCGCCCTTGTTCGACGCCGGCGATCTGCTTGCCGGTGGCAAGCGCCTTCACGACCGTGGTGCGGCGTGCAGATACGTCATCACCGAACGCTTTGGGCGCGTGAACGCGGTAGAACGTCAGCGCGGGCGGCGTCTGAAACGTCATTAGGGGCATGCCTTGCGCCTTCAGTGAGGTCATCGAGCTTTCGAGCAACGCGCCGAGCCCATCCCTGTCACCCCTGGCGATCGCGTCGGCGACAGGGGGAAGCCCCGCGATCACGGTGCTCACGGCGAGCGCTGCGCGTCCCTCATAGTCGACGGCCGCGATCACGCTGTCATATTGCAGCTTGAGTTCGCGTTCGAGCGCAAGCCGCGTCAGCGAACGCTGCTGGATGATCGAGAATGTTCCGAGCACTCCGCAGGCGACTGCAACCGTGAGTGAAATTGCAAGAATAAGGCGAGCGCTGATTGAGCGAAGTTCGAACATAGGCATTCCAACAGTGATTTGCCACGAAACTGCCGGAAAGACATTAACATCCGCCCAATGCATTGCGTCGAACTGCGCGCGCTGCGCGGAAGCCTGTCATGCGCACGCGAACAGGCTAGGCAGTACACTGCCGATCTGCAACTATGACGAGAGTTCGATGTTTAGCGCGCACCTCCTGCGCGCTGGTTTGAGGCTCCCTCATCGGCTCGTCGGCGCGGTCTGCAGATTCGCCGCGAGGATCGCCCGGCCGGCATCCTCATAATGGGTGTCGCGCGCCTGGAGTTGCTGGGCGATGGCGTGCATGTCGCGAAACCGCCGCTCAAACGGATTTGCGGCAAAGATGGCGGTGGCGCCGGCCATGTGATAGGCGGTGTCGACCACGACAGCCGATTGATGAATGGTCCAGGTCGCGGCGATGCGCAGCGCGATGCGATGCGCTTCGGTCATCGGCTCGCCGCGTTCCAGATCACGCCAGACCTCGTCCGCCGTCGCGTACAGATAGGCGCGCGCCGCGCGCAGGGTTGCTTCGGTGCGGCCAATCAAGCCTTGGACCGCGTTGTTCTCGCGCATCGCCGACAGTCCCTGCGGCAGCTTGGTGCGGGAGAGTTCGATCGCCGAATCAAGTGTCGCACGGGCGACGCCGAGCGAGGTCGCGGCGAAGCCCATGCTGAACACCATATGGGTGGTGAGCTTGTAGAGCGGGCCTTGCTCGCGAACCGCGGTTGGATCGTCGCGCAAAGCAGCGAACCTGTCGGGAATAAAGAGATTCTCGACCGAATAGGAATCGGTGCCGGTGCCTTTCAGCCCGATCACGTCCCACACGTCGTACATCGTGGCGCTGCTCATGGGAAACAGGATAGTGCGGATCTCGGCCGAGCCGTCCTTCTTCTTGCGCGGCGTGCCATCGGCCTCGACAACCCGCACATGTGCCCCCAACCAGCTCGCCTGCCGCGAGCCCGAGGCAAAATCCCAGCGCGCATTGGCCATGTAGCCGCCGGGCACGGCTTTCACCTCATGCGCGATCGCGCCCCAGGCGAGAATGCCGGGCGGCGTATTGAAGATTTCTTCGGCCGCGTCGCGGTCGAGATAGGCCGCGGTCATCGCGCAGACGCTGCACTGGCCGAGGCACCAGGCGGTCGAGGCGTCGGCCTTGGCGATCTCCTCCTGCATCTGCATGAAGATCGCGAGCGGAGCTTCGGCACCGCCGAAGCTTTGCGGCAACAACGCGCGATAAAGCCCGTTGTCGATCAAGGCCGCGGTCACGGCCGGCGTCAGCCGCCGTGTGCGCTCGATCTCATCGGCCTCGCGCACGATGAGCGGCTGTAACGCGCGGGCGCGCTCGACGAGGCCGAAAGCGGGAGGCTTGTTCATTGCGTTTCCTCTGCCCTCTTGTTGGGGTCTGAGCGGAAACCGCGATGGTGGGCTATCTGAGGCCGGAGGGCAAGGTGCGGCGAGCGACCGAACGTTATTCTCTCGTCGTCATTCCGGGGCGCGCGTCACACGCGCGAAGCCGGAATCTCGCGCTATAGTCTCGCGCCACAACCTCTGGATTCCGGGTTCGCGGCCATCGGGCGCGCTTCGCGCGGACCCGTTGGTCACGCCCCGGAATGACGCAGCAAGATATCAGCTATCGACCTTCAGCGCGGCGATGAAGGCTTCCTGCGGGATGTCGACCTTGCCAAACTGCCGCATCTTCTTTTTGCCTTCCTTCTGCTTCTCCAGAAGCTTGCGCTTGCGCGTGACGTCGCCGCCATAGCACTTCGCGGTGACGTCCTTGCGCAGCGCGCGCACGGTCTCGCGCGCGATCACCTTGCCGCCGATCGCCGCCTGGATCGGAATCTGGAACATGTGCGGCGGGATCAGTTCCTTCATCTTCTCGACCATGGCGCGGCCGCGTCCCTCGGCCCGGGTGCGATGCACCAGCATCGACAGCGCGTCCACCGGCTCGCCATTGACCAGGATCTGCATCTTGACCAGATCGGCCGGCTTGTAGTCGGTGAGGTGATAGTCGAACGAGGCGTAGCCCTTGGAGACCGATTTCAGGCGGTCGTAGAAATCGAACACCACCTCGTTCAGCGGCAGGTCGTATTTCACCATCGCGCGGCTGCCGACATAGGTCAGCTCCCTCTGCGCGCCGCGGCGGTCCTGGCAGAGCTTCAACACGCTGCCGAGAAATTCGTCAGGGGTAAGGATCGTGGCCTCGATCCAGGGCTCGTCGATCTCGGCGATCTTGACCACGTCGGGCATGTCGACGGGATTGTGGATTTCGATCTCGCTGCCGTCGGTGAGCTTCATCTTGTAGATCACGCTCGGTGCGGTCGCGATCAGGTTGAGATCGAACTCGCGGTGCAGCCTTTCCTGGATGATCTCCAGATGCAGCAGCCCGAGGAAGCCGCAGCGGAAGCCGAAGCCGAGGGCCGCCGAGGTTTCCATCTCGAAGGAGAAGCTCGCATCGTTGAGGCGCAGCTTGCCCATCGCGGCGCGCAGCGTCTCGAAATCGTCGGCGTCAACGGGAAACAGGCCGCAGAACACGACCGGAATGGCCGGCTTGAAGCCCGGCAGCATCTCCGTCACCGGCTTCCTGTCGTCGGTGATGGTGTCGCCGACGCGGGTGTCGGCGACCTCCTTGATCGCGGCGGTGATGAAGCCGATCTCGCCGGGCCCGAGCTCCTCGACCTGCTGCATCTTCGGCGTGAAGAAACCGACGCGCTCGACGTCGTAGGCGGCATTGGTGCCCATCATGCGGATGCGCTGGCCCTTCCGCATCACGCCATCGACGACGCGGATCAGCACGACGACGCCGAGATAGACGTCGTACCAGCTATCGACCAGAAGCGCCTTCAAGGTCGCGTCTCGGTCACCCTTGGGCGGCGGCAGGCGGCTGACGATCGCTTCCAGCACGTCGGAGACGCCAATCCCGGTCTTGGCGGAGATCTCAAGCGCATCGGATGCATCGATGCCGATCACGTCCTCGATCTGCTGCTTGACCTTTTCGGGCTCGGCCGCCGGCAGATCGACCTTGTTCAAGACGGGCACAATCTCGTGATTGTTGTCGAGCGCCTGATAGACGTTGGCGAGCGTCTGCGCTTCGACGCCCTGGCTTGCGTCGACCACGAGCAACGAGCCTTCGCAGGCGGCGAGCGAGCGGGACACTTCATAGGCGAAGTCGACATGGCCCGGCGTGTCCATCAGGTTGAAGATGTAATCCTTGCCGTCCTTGGCATGGTAGTTCAGCCGAACGGTCTGCGCCTTGATGGTGATGCCGCGCTCGCGCTCGATATCCATGGAGTCGAGCACCTGTTCCTTGCCCGCCATTTCGCGATCCGACAGGCCGCCGGTCATCTGGATCAGGCGGTCGGCGAGCGTCGACTTGCCATGGTCGATGTGGGCGACAATGGCGAAGTTGCGAACGTTGGAAATGGGGACGGTCGTCATGGGGCGCGGGATAGCATTCACGTCTGCGTGCGGCAACCATATTGCTGTATTTTAAAGGATTTTCTTCACGTCGAGCCGATTCCACTGCGAGCAAAAACGCGCTACGCGTAACGCCATGCCAACTGCATCGATTTTGCCTGCGGCCGCGCGCACGCGCCGCTTGTTCAGCCTCCGCCGGCTTGCCGCATGGCTTGTGGAGCGCGCCCGAAATCCGCAGACGAGTCTCTGGCTCGTGATCAGCTTTGCTGTTTGTCATGCCCTGCTCTGGACCTTCGTCCTGATCAACCTGAAGGCAGCGCAGGATGTCCACATGGACGTCGCCGAAGCCTTCGCTTGGGGACAGAAGTTCCAGCTCGGCTATGGCAAGCATCCGCCGCTCTCCGGATGGGTCGCGGGGCTGTGGTTCCGATTTTTGCCGGCGCGGGACTGGGCGACCTATGCGCTGGCGATGACGGTGGTGAGCACGGGCCTCGTCATTTCATGGTTCATCGCCCGCCTGGTGGTCGATCGCCGCCGCGCCTTTTTCGTTGTGGTGATGCTCGCGCTGTATCCGATCTTCAACTTCAAAGGCTTCAAATACAACCCCGACCTGTTGCAGCTCGTCACGCTGCCGCTATTGGCGCTGGCCTATCTCCACTGCTTCGAGAAGCGGACATGGCTGTCGGGCGTGTGGCTCGGCCTTGCCGGCGCGCTGGCGCTGCTCACGAAATATTGGGTGCTGACCATGATCGGCGCCATCGGTCTTGCCGCGCTGATTCATCCCGAGCGGCTCAAATTCCTGCGCTCGCCGGCGCCATGGGTTGCGATCGCAACGCTTGTCGTCGCCATGATCCCGCATCTGATCTGGCTGAAGCAAGTGAACTTCGTGGCGTTGACCTATGCCGGCGATGTTTACGGTCTGTCGAGCCGCGCGCAGAGCGCACAGCTCGTGCTCGGCTATGTCGGCCACAACCTGGCGCTGCTTGCAGTTCCAGTCGCCCTTGCGGCGATCGCGCTGCTCTCCCCGCCGCGATGGCTGCCGCATGCCTGGTCGCGAGGCGAAAATCCGTGCGTCAACGTCTCGCAGGCGCGCAATGTCTGGATGATCCAGGCCATCGTCGCAATCGGGCCGCCGCTCGGCGGTCTTGCATTCACGATCTACATGAAGACCGATTGGGGAATTTCGCTGTTCTTCCTGGTGCCGCTGGCGCTGATCGCGATTCCCTCGTTGCGTATGCATGCGAGAGCGCTGTTCTTCATCACCACGATCTGGCTCGTGGTCACGCTCGCCGCGCTCGTTGCCTCACCATACATCGCGACCTACGAAATGGCCCAGCATTCGAACAGCTCCTTGAGCTATGGCGCACGCTCGCAATTGGCTCGCGAGCTGACCGAGATGTGGCGCAACAAGTTCGGTTCACGCTGGGCCGTCGTCGCCGGCACGACCGAGGTCGGCGAGCCCATGACCTTCTATAGCCCGGATCATCCCGCGCCATTCACGCCCGGCGAACTGTGGTCGTCAGGCCTGACGTCGCTGGAGGAGGCCAAGCGGCTGGGATTCATCGGGATCTGCGATACGACCGACTGGCGACTCGCGGAGTGCGAGGCCTGGATGAAGCAGAACGCGCCGGATGCCGAGCCGCTGGTCATGACCACGCAGCGTTTCTTTCGCGGTCATCCGGGACCCGCCATTGCATGGAAGATTTTTATTCAGCCGCCGGCGAAGTCGTCTTAACCGATCGCGATCAATCACGTGCCTTCTTCGTTGAACTTGCTTTCGACGAGCTCGGTGATCGCGTCAATGGCGGCCTGGGCCTCCGGGCCAATCGCGGAAACCATGATCGTGGTGCCGGGGGCCGCCGACAACATCATCAGTCCCATGATGGACGTGCCGCCGACCGTCTCGCCGCCGCGCGTCACCCAGACCTCGGCGTTGAAGCGTTCGACGGTCTGGACGAATTTCGCGGACGCACGGGCGTGCAAGCCGCGCTTGTTGACGATGAGTAGTTCTCTCGAGATGGCGCCCTGAGGCACGGTTGTTCCGGGGATGGCGACCGGCGACTCCTCGTCGTCGTCGGTCATTTGCCGGCCAGCACTCGGCTCGCGATCGTCACATATTTGCGGCCGGCTTCCTGAGCCATCGCAATCGCGTCGGGGAGCGAACGCTCTTCGCGCACCTTGGCAAGCTTGACCAGCATAGGAAGATTGATACCTGCGAGCACCTCGACCTTCGGCCGGCTCATGCAGGAAATCGCGAGGTTTGAAGGCGTGCCACCAAACATGTCGGTGAGAATGGCGACACCGTCGCCTGAGTCAACGCGGTTCACCGCTTCAATGATGTCGCTGCGACATAAATCGGAATCATCCTCCGCCCCGATTGTCACCGCCTCGATTTGTTTTTGAGGACCCATAACGTGTTCGAGCGCCGCCTTGAACTCGTCGGCGAGGCGCCCATGGGTCACCAGAACTAGACCAATCATCGAAAACTCCTCGCGGGTGCCTTTTTCTTTGGTGCACCGCACGATACGCGCCACTTTGACCATCCACAGCCCCTGCGCAAGAGGGGTGTTGCGGCTTCTCTCGGGAACGCTAACGCGAGAATGAGAGGCTGCGATGGCCTATTCGGTCGCGATAGTGGGGGTGATATGGTTACTAATCCCCTTCACACAATCGGCCGAAAGGTTAACGGCGGGTGAACTTTGAGTTGTTGTCAAAGCGGCTATAACTATCGGTAATGGAGAGAAATTCGCGGCCACCGGAATCCGAGGTAATTGGACACCGGAAATGCATGTCGTGAGTATGTCGGGCGTCGGCAACCGTGCCGCATCTGTGGCGGCGAGGTCCACAACAAGGCCAACAATGGCCTGCTCCAAATGGTCGCATCTGCGAATTCCAAGCCCGCGAATCTCGATCAGGCCGGCCAGGGCAGGGGTTGAGCGAACTATCAATTCTCCCGCAACTGTTGCGAGATGAACACGGTCGTCACCGACAAGAACGGCCGGCGGAAGTTGTCCCGCGCGTCCGCACAGAATGAGCTCGAACGCGAGCCGCGATTTCCCCGCGCCGGATGGCCCACGGATCAGGACCGCACGATCTCCAACCTTCACCGCGGACGCATGCACGCTTGCGTCGGCTTTGTCGGTCATGGTGACGGCAGCCTCACCACGAAGCGAGCGCCCGCCACTATCGGCTCGCCGTCCTCGCCGACCGGACCAAGGCGATTCTCGGCCCAGATGCGCCCGCCATGGGCCTCGATGATCTGCTTGGAGATCGACAGCCCGAGGCCGGAGTTCTGGCCGAACCCCTGGTGCGGCCGGTCGGTATAGAAGCGCTCGAAGATGCGCTCTAGCGCGTCCGGACGGATTCCAGGGCCGTCGTCGTCGACCACGATCTCGATTGCCGTCCGGATGCGGCGGCACAGGATCCGCACCTTGCCGCCGGCATTGGAGAAGGACTGTGCATTCGACAAGAGATTGGAGATCACCTGCCCAAGGCGGGAATCATGGCCGGGGACCGAGAACGTGTCGGTGCCGCCGCGGCCTTCGAAACGGGCTTCGACTGCGATGTCGTGGCCGAGCTTGGTTTCGTTGGCGACCGAGGTCAGCGTGTTCAGCAGACGGCGGAGATCGACCGGCGTCATGTCCTGGCGCTGCAACTCGGCATCAAGCCGGCTTGCATCGGAGATGTCGGAGATCAGGCGGTCGAGCCGCCTGACGTCATGCTCGATCACCGCAAGCAGCCGCGTGCGGCTGTTGTCGTTGCGCGCGAGCGGCAGCGTCTCGACCGCCGAGCGCAGCGATGTCAGCGGGTTCTTCAGCTCATGGGCGACGTCGGCGGCGAACATTTCGATCGCCTCGATCCGGTTGTAGAGTGCGCCGGTCATGTCGCGCAGCGCGCCTGACAGATGGCCGATCTCGTCGCGGCGGAGCGTGAAGTCGGGGATCTCGACGCGGGTCTTGATGCGGCGGCGGACGCGCTCGGCGCTGTCGGCGAGCCGCCGCACCGGACCTGCGATCGTGCTTGCCAGAAGCAGCGACAGCACGATCATGACCGCGGAAGCGACGCCGCCGACCTTGACGATCGCGAGCCGCTCGGCGGTCACCATCTGGTCGATGTCGTCGCCCTGTGTCGACAGCATCAACGCACCATGGATGGTGCGCGACCGCTGCACCGGCACTGCGACCGAGACGATGACCTCGCCGCGCGAGTTGACGCGCACCATGCTGCGCTTCTGGCCGCGCAACGCGTCGCCGACCTCCTCATAGCCGTTGCCGTTTTCCGGGCCGAGCTCGCGGTAGAGCGGAAGATCGCCACGGTTGAGCCAGGTGCGGGTTGCGATCATCGCCCGCTCGAGCAAGCCAGGTTTCTCCGACGAGATCGGCGGCAGGTCGAGCCGCAGCACGTTCTCCAGATTGCGGCTGTCGAGCAGCAGCCCGCCATTGGGGTCGTAGATGCGGGCGCGGGTCTTGGTCGGCGAGATCAGCGTGCGCAGGACCGGCGCGACACGCTCCGGATTGATCGGAAAATCGAGCGGCGAATATTCGTCCGGCGAGCCATAAGTCTCGCCGGGCTTCAGATCCAGGAGCCGCTCGGGATCGATGGTGATGGTGTTGGTCTGAACCGTGGCGGAGGCCGCGATCGCGCCGGCGATGATCTCCGCCTGCACCAGCAGGCTTTGCGCGCGGGCGTCGATCAGGCCGGCGCGGAATTGCGACAGATAGAGAATGCTGGCGACCAGCGCCAGCAGGCCCGCGATGTTCAGGGAGACGATGCGCCGGGTGAGGCTGGAAAAGCTGAGCGTGAACAGGAACTGCCCGGCACGGCTGAGCCATCCAAGCGGCCGCTGCCAACCCCTCAGCGGCGGCCTTTCGACGTCAACACCGTCCGTGGCCAGGAACGGCGGACCGTCCTCGGCAATCAGTCCAGGATCGGGCTGCGTTCGATCAAGCAATGGCCCACACTTGCTTCCAGTAACTGCGCCAGCATCCTACCCCACACGATTACTGGCGTCAGCGCGCAAACCGCGCAATCCGGTCCCGCGAAAAATCAGGCTTCCTTGAAGCGATACCCCACGCCATAGAGCGTCTCGATCATCTCGAACTCATCGTCCACGACCTTGAACTTCTTGCGCAGCCGCTTGATGTGGCTGTCGATCGTGCGGTCGTCGACATAGACCTGATCGTCGTAGGCCGCGTCCATCAGG